>Ga0118677_10013872_pt1 | contig 11502 bp, 8 predicted proteins | sample AliMusrvi5mmetaG_FD_86154 | JGI IMG/M metagenome (GOLD analysis project Ga0118677, IMG submission 86154) | reverse complement strand
CTGGGTGCTGGAAGGCAGGGACGCCCTGGCGGGCGGAACCTGGACCCCGGTGACCAATGCGCCGGTGACGCTGGAAGGCCAATCGGCGGCGGTGCTGGGTCCGGATGAGACGCGGAAGGTTTTCCGCATGAGGCTCGCCCCGTGACGATACGGATCGCAGAGTTAGAGGGTGCTCCCGGCCCTCGCGGGCCGGGAGGACGTCTTGCGTTCACGCTGATCGAGCTGCTGGTGGTTATTGCGATCATTGCGTTGCTGGCGGCCATGCTGTTGCCTGCGCTGAGCCGGGCCAGGGAATCCGCACGGGCCACGCAATGCCTGAACAACCTCCGGCAGCTTGGCCTGGCGGCGAAACTCTATGCCGATGACAACGCGGACGAGCTCCCCCGCAGCCAGCACTCGGCGTTCGCGAACGGGCTGATGCCGTGGGAACGGACGCTGGCCCCGCTGCTCGGGTCCAGCACCGTGCTGTGGACGAACCTGCTGGCAGGGGTTTATCACTGCCCAGCCGACAAAAAGGCAGCGCCCTGGAGCTACGGATTGAACGTGTATTACGAGCTCGGCCCGGACGACGACTACACCGGCAAGCCGCAGACCTGGCGGCGGACCTGCCAGGTGCCGAAGCCGGCGGCGACCATTCTGTTTGCCGAAAATAACAGCGGCGCCGACCACATCATGCCGCACTTCTGGATGATCGCCAGCGACGCAGAGGACGTGGACTCCAAGCGGCACGGTTCAAAGGCGAACTACGCGTTTGCCGATGGGCACAGCCAGTCGCTCCTGTTCGCGCGGACCTACACGCCGCCGCAGTTGGATTTATGGAACCCTTCCCTGGCGCCGTGAACCCGGCCGGGTTTTTCCTGGAATAGCAGGACAGACGCAGGCGGGCGCATTCGCGAATTGCTGGGGGGGAGCGCCGACATTCTTGTCGGCAAGTTCGTGTGGCTCCGCGGAGAAAAAGCCGCAGCCCCTGGAAGAATTGGACCACGGGTAAAACCGGATGGGGCCGGATAAGGCCCCGAAGCCTTTTGTAACATTCCCCGTGGCTGCGCGGGTGACTATGTAACAAATGCCACCCTGCGCCTTCCCGTCCACCCCCGGGCGTGCCTCACCGGTGCTCCAACGGTAGTGCTACGGTATTGCCCCGGTAGCACTACGGTAGCGGCCCCATGTTGATCTGATCAACATGGGGCCGCTACCGTAGCAATAAGGGTGCGCTACCGTAGTACTACCGTTGGAACACCGGTCCCCCGGGGGGGGAAGCGGCCATTGCGGCCGGCTATAGTTCTTGTGATGTAACAAAAACCGGGCTGGGCAGCGCGGAGGAGGGGGCCCGTCCGGGGCGCTACCTTCCGGAGAGTGGGGAGCCCGGAGGGCGACGTTACTTGGGGAGCTCGTGGCCGGACACCGAGCAGGCTGGGGGCTGGTTGAGCTTGCCAATCACATAGCTGCCCCCGTCGGGGCACTTGGGAAGTCTCCCCCCTTGAAGATAGCCGGCCAAGTCCTCGGCGGTCGGTGTGGCGTCTTCCGCCTTCCGCTTGTCCAATGCCCAATTCTGCTTCGCCGCTTCGATCCACTTCAGTTGATTGCCGCAAATCTTGCGGCGGGCGTTCCGCACCGCGGTTTGATCCGTCGGCTTCGAATCCACGAGCAGCAAGCGGGCGACCCTCCATGAGGGGTCGTCCGGGATCCCACCCGCGCGAATCGTCTGCTTCCAGGTGTCGAGCTTCTTCTGATGCTCCGCTGCCGACCCGGGGCTGCGATCCGGGTTCGCCCAGAAGACGGCGACCTTGTCCAGGTGCGCCAGCACCGCGTCCCGCTCGCCTTTCCGGAGCAGTTCTCCTGCGAGCACGAAGTCGGGCCCAAAGGAGTCGAGCTGGGGTGAGCCGGGTGTCTGGCCGGACTCCGCAAGGTGCCGCCTGGCGGCCGCCATGTCGCCCTCGCCGAGGGCGATCCGGCCCAGGAGCGAGTGCATGTCGTAAATGACATTGCCGTAGTTCCAGTTGGTCACGGTATTCGACGCGAGCAAGGTTTCGGCGATCGCCCGGGCCTCTTTGGCCTGCGTGCCGGACTCGACGTAAGCCAGGGCCAATCCCGCGTCGAGGGTTCCCAGGTTACCCGTCAGCTCCCGGTTTCCCGGTTTCGCCTGTAGCGCCCTGGATACCGTCTCCCTGGCGGCGGTCAGGTATTCGATGGCCCGCGTATAGACTTCTGCGCGGCTGGCCGGTGGCAGTCTCCAAGCCCGGGCATGTTCGAAGCCAAAGGCGTAGGCCTGAAGGAAAGTCGCCCAACGGCCGGCCGGTTCCCGTTGGATGGCGCCCAGCAGCAAGGGCACCTGTTTCGGGTTGGGCGAGCCGTCGAAGAGGCTTTGGGGAGCCTGCATGAAGGCCGTGATCTCCGCGGCGGAAACCGTGCTGGGGGTGTTGGCGGCTGGCCCGGTCTGGGCGGCGGTTGCCAGGGCGGCCAGCGTCACCGCCAGGCAGGGCGCCAGGGCGAAGGCGCGGAGGATCGGTTTCATGCTTTGAATCATCTCTTCCCTAGTGTCGCCTATTTCGAGGACTGCGCAGGTCTTTTTTGCAGGGTCAACGGAACGCTGTTTTCCTCGTGGGTGAACTGCCCGGCCAGTTCGGTGCCCTCCTTGTTCAGGGTTCCCCGAAAAGCTCCGTGAGCGATTCTCATTCCGAACTCCACTTTCTGGCCGGTCTGTTTCACGTCATTGATCGGCAGGTTAGTGGCGTTGGGAGTGTCAAAGGTCGTCAGGGACGTCTTGTCCGGCTGGTTCTTGAAGTGGAATACCATCCGGAACCCGCCGTTAGGCATCTTGAGCAATCCTTCCCAGTCGCCTTCCAATTCCTTCGACACCGCCGGGCTGGCCGGGATCAATTCCACCTTCGCCTCGCCCGTGCGTTTGAATGCGACAGGCTGCGAGCCCCGGCCGGAGATCGTCCCCTTCATGCTCCCGTCCGGGCCCAGGGTCAGGTCGAATCGAGCCGACATGAGTTCGAGGGCAACAAACTTCACGGACTTGCCGTTTACCGCCACATCCTTCACAACCAGGCCTGTTTTATGCTCCGAGGGAAGGCCCATGCTGGCGATCCACTCCGATTTCGCGTTCTTTGCCAGGTCGAGCGTCACCCCAATCCGCTGCGCGCCATCCCCGGCGATGTCGGTTTCCCAGTGGCCGGCGGGGCCTGCGCCGGTGGCGCGCGGGTCGGCGGCCGGCGCCGCGCCAACTCCGGCAGCAGTGAGGGCGATGACGGCGCCGGCAAGCGAGGCGGCGAGAGAGGATTTGATGTTCATGCCGAAAGGAGTATAGGCAGCGGGCCAGTGGGGGAGGTGATTCATAGGTCTTTTCATAACGTTAACTTCATTGTTTTGGATTCAGTTTCTTTAGCCATTACCCGCAACTCTAACACGCGAAGCGGCGAACCTGTTAATTGCTATTTTTGAGCCAGGTATTGTTTAAAGCAATGGAGCGCGCGATGGCGAGGAGGCACTAGCGGATGAGCACGGAGGCAAACGGAAGAGCACGGAGCCCAACCCCCAGGCACGCCCCGCTTCTTCTCCCTCTCCTCCATTCGGAATGGAGGAGAGGGCTGGGGAGAGGAGGCACCCCATTGCCGAGCCGAGACCGCAGCCGAGGGAACGAGCCTCCTCTCCCCTGCCCTCTCCTCCCGCGGCGGGAGGAGAGGGGGGAAGATGCGCGTCCCGGGCCGCGTGCTGGGCGGCGAACCGGAGCCAAACGCGCGAGTGTGCGGCAGCGCGCCGGAGCCAAACGCACGAGCACCGCACGCTCCTTCTCCCTCTCCCCTTCAGAAGGGGAGAGGGGTCCCGTGTTCGCAAGCCGGAACTGCCGTCACGGCTTCTCCCCTGCCTGGTCAAGGCGGGCTTTCACAACACAAGTTTCCCCCGGGCCGCACTCGACGGGGTCTCCCCGGACGAGGAATTTGCACTTGCCGGTGTTCGACGGGTCCGCAGTAATCTCCACTTCCGGGCGGGAGATTCGCACCCTGAACCGGTTGCCCTTGTAAACCATCTTGAACTCCAGCCTGCTCAGCTTTGCACAGAGCCGCGGATTGAGAACGACATGATCGGGGGCTGCCTGGAGGCCGCCAAACCCGAACACGGCGGTCATCCATGCGCCACCGTTTGCCGCGGGATGCGAGCCGCCCATGAAGACGGTTCCGACCCAGACCTTGTATTTCGCCTCGAGATCAATCCGCGCCGTCTTCAGGAAATATTGCCAGGCCCAATCCAGCTTCCCGATATCCGCGGCCACCATCGCGTAGGCGCAGGCGCTGAGGCTTGAGCCGTGTTCGGTCCGCGGCTCGTAGTATTCCCAGTTGGCCCGCTTGACTTCCGTTGAATAGCGGGCCTTGAACAGGTTCAGCATCATCACCACGTCCGCCTGCTTGATCACCCGGGTGGGAACGGCTAGTCCCTGGCCGGCGCCCAGGTATTCGTTGGGATGAATCATCCGCGCCTTCAATTCCCCGGGCGTAGCCTCCTGGAGCTTGAAATAGCCGTCAAACTGCTCGATGACCTGCGTCTCCGGGTCCGGCTGGGGGACAAAGAGCAATTCCGCCGCCTCCCGGAACAGGGGCAGTTCCGCGGCTATGTCGAGCTTCGCGACCAGCGCCTTGAAAGCCGCCGCGTGGTTTTCTCCCAGGTAACTTGCGGCGGCGTTGGCGATCTCAAACGTCGCCCTGGCCACCATGCTGGTGAAGGCGTTGTTGTTGACCCGCTCGTGGTATTCGTCCGGGCCAACGACATCCAGAATCTCATACCGGTTCTTGTCCCGCTTGAAATAGGCGTAGGAGAAGTAGAACCGGGCGCACTCCAGGATCACTTCCGCGCCCCCTTCCAGGAGAAGCGAATCGTCGCCCGTGACTTTGAAATACTCCCAGATGGCGATCGCCACATCGCCGCTGATGTGCACCTGCTTGTCGCGGAAATAGGTGCGCAGGTCGCGGCCGGTCAGCGGATCGCCTATGTTGAAGTAGGTGCAGGCGTCGTCGCCTGTTTCCTGGCTTTCCCAGGCGTAGAAGGCGCCCCGGTAGCCGGCCCCCTCGCTCCGCGCCTTCCTGCGCGCGCCGTCCAGCGTCCTGATCCGGTAACGCAGCAGCTCCACCGCCTTGTCGGGACAGGTGTGGAGAAAGAACGGGAACATGAACATTTCCGTGTCCCAGAAAATCGCGCCCTTGTAAACCTGCCCCGAGAGGGCCCGCGCCGGGATCGAGTTGGCGCTGCCCTTCACGGGCGCAACCATCAGGAGCTGGAAGATGCTGTAGCGGAGCGCAAGCTGGGCTTCGTCGTCGCCCTCGATGACCACGTCGCACCGATCCCATTTCCGGTCCCACTCGGCGCCGTGCTCCCGGAGGCACCGCTCATATCCCCGCGCTTTGGCCTCGTTGACGCAGCGGATGGCTGCCTCCATCGGCGATGCACGCCCGTCAGGGTCCTGGTCCGTGAAGACGGCGAAATACTTGTGGAAAGTGTAGGTCTTCCCCGCCTCCGCATCCCACTCGATCACCCGGAGATTTTTCTTTGGCAAGAGCTCGTGCATTTCAGTGCCGAACCCGCATTCGAGAGCCTCGGCGACAGCGACCACGCGGCCGGCCTCGCCGGTAATGGCGTGAACCAGCAGCGTCGCATCCCTTTTCTCCAGCAGCATTTTGGACAGGTGCGGGCCGTTCAGATCCCAGATATTGCAGTCAATGCCGGTGCTGACCATCACCTTCGCCGCGCTATCGCAGATAACCTCGTAGCGAATGACGCCCAGGTTGGGGACGTCGGCGCTCAGGAAGCGCTCGGACCGGACCCTGATCGTCTTGCCGTTCGACACATACTCTGTTTCCCGCTCAAAGACGGCGTTGCGGAGGTGCAGGGTCTGCCGGTGAGTCTTGATGGGGGTCGAAAGGGCTGAAATCTCCTGACTGTCCAGGGAGACCGAGGTAAACCCGCCGTTGGGGGCGTTCACCGGCTCGCGCCAGGCATCGCCGACGCGATCGAATATTCCTGCGAGCGTGATGCCGACCAGTTCCCCGGGGCCGAACTCATCGAGGGTTCCCCGGAAGCCCATGTAGCCGTTCGCAAGCTGGAAGACATTTCCATTGCGCATGATGCTTTCCCGGTCATTGGAAAAGTGACCGGCGGTGACCTGCCAAAGAGCGCTCATGACCGTCTAGGCTTCCTTGCCGCCGTCCTTGACCAGGAGCATCAGGACACCGGCGGCGATCATGGACACGCCGCCGAGCAGGATGGCGTTGATGGCGTGCCCGTGGAACGCGGTGCGCACCAGCAGGCCCAGGATGGCGGCCGCGAGGATCTGGGGGATGACGATGAAGAAGTTAAACATGCCCATATACACGCCCATCTTTTTGTAAGGCACCACGCTGCTCAGGATGGCATAGGGCATCGTCAACAGGCTGGCCCAGGCGATGCCGACTCCCGTCATGGAGAGCACCAGCAGGTTGGGGTTCCGGAAGACATACATCGAGATCAGGCCCAGGCCGCCAATCAACAAACAGATCACATGGGTCGTGACCCGGCTCGTCTTCCTGGCGATGACCGGCAGCAGGAAAGCCACCAGCGCCGCCACGCCGTTATAGACCGCCATGAGCACCCCGACCCAGTTCGCGCCCCGGTTATACAAATCGGACCGGGCGTCGGTGCTGCCGAAGTGGTGACTGGTGATGGCGGATGTGGAGTAGATGAACATGGCGAACAGGCCGAACCAGGTGAAGACCGTCACCCATGCGAGCTGCTTCATGGTCGGGGGCATGTTCTTGAGGTCATAGACCAGTTCCACAAGCCCGCACCGGTTCCCCGAGGAATAGCGCATCGCGGCGACCAGTTGCAGCAGGCCGTAGAGAGCGAGCCCGAACGAAAGGATGTAGAGGCCCTGGTCCCAGCCCAGCGCCTTGACCAGGGCGGTGAAGACCAGGCCCGCGGCCAGCAAGGCGCCGCCGCCGGCATAGTATCTCGCCGTGTCCATCGTGATTTCAGCCCCTTCGCCGCCTGCTGAGGCGTCCTTGTCCGCATTGAACTCGGCCTGTTGCTCGGGCGTGTATTCCCGGGCCGAAACGATGGTCCACAGAACCGCCAGCAGGTACACCGCGCCTCCCAGGTAGAAGGACCACTTCACCGAGGGCGGGATCTGGCCTTCGGGAGCGGTATTGGCGATGTGAAACCAGTTAGTGAGCGCATACGGCAGCACCGAGCCCACGATCGAGCTTGCGCCGATGAAGAAGGTCTGCACGGCAAACCCCTGGGTTCTCTGCTCATCGGGCAGCATGTCGCCCACGAAGGCCCGCATCGGCTCCATGGTGATGTTGATGGACGCATCCATGATCCACAGCATGCCGGCGGCGAACCAGAGGGATGGCGAGTTGGGCATCACCAGCAGACCCAGGGATGCGGTGATCGCTCCGACCAGGAAATACGGTTTGCGGCGGCCCAGCCGGTTCCAGGTTTTGTCGCTCATGTAGCCAATGATGGGCTGGATCACCAGCCCCGACACGGGCGCTGCAATCCACAGGATGGGGATGCTTTCAACCTTGGCCCCGAGCGTCTCGAAGATCCGGCTCACGTTGGCGTTCTGCAGGGCGAAACCGAACTGGATCCCCACATAGCCGAAACTCATGTTCCATAGCTGCCAAAAACTCAATACCGGCTTTCTTTTCATGATGTGCGCTTTCAGTTGGATGGCGGCAGGCAATGCTCCCGCCCCCGCTTCGCTGCAACCCAGCGGTCAATCTGATCCACGTTGCTTTCGGACAGATCCTCCACGACGGCATCGGCGCCGTGGGCGAGCAATTCCCGCGCGTTGTTCTCCCGGGCGACGCCGATCACCAGCCCGAAGTTTCCCCTGGCCCCGGCCTGCACCCCGGAGACGGCGTCCTCCACCACCACAGCGCGACCGCAATCAACGCCGAGATCGGCGCACGCGGTGGTGAAAATATCCGGCTCAGGCTTCCCCCTGAGCCCCAGCCGCGCCGAAACGACGCCGTCCACGCGCGCCCCGAACAGGCCGGCGATTCCCGCTTTTTCGAGGATCGTCACGCAGTTGCTGCTCGACGTTGCGACCCCCACCTTGACCCCGCGCTTCAGCAGATCACGGATCAACAGCAGGGTGGATTCATAAACACCGACCCCTTCGCTCTCAACAACCTGGTTGAAGAAGTCGTTCTTCCGGTTGCCCAGCCCGCACACGGTCTCCCGGCCCGGGCCATCTTCCGGCGCGCCGAACGGGAGCGTGATGCCGCGCGACCTGAGAAAGGCGGCCCCGAGAAGGAAGATCAGCGCCAGGAATGCGGCCCGGGACAAGCCGCTTTGCCAGGTAGCGCGCCAGGCATCGGCCGGGATAGGAGATTTCCAGTCGCACGCAACGATCGCAGCGTTCAGGACAAGGAGCAGGACCGCCAGTCCCGATTCGAAGCGCCCCGCTCGCGGCGGCTTGCTCGCCAGCGCCGCAACGCCAAAGGCGGCCAACAGCGGCATGAGCGCCAGGACGAGGATAACCGATTTTACCGGGTAGCGCAGAAAGCCAATGCCCGGGCAGCAGGCATGCACTGCGCCGTAGAGCAGCGTCCCCTCGCCCAAAGCCAGCACCGCCCCCAGGAACATGAGACCGGCGAGCCCTCGCACACGCCAACCACGCGCACGCCACACCGCCACCCCCACGAGCAGCACCGTGCCAACTCCCGCATAATACGAGGAGGTCCAATACTGGCCGTTTTGAAAGAAGACGCCTTGTGCCGTGGGAGCGGTCCGGAAAAGCGGGACCAGGAAATTGGCCCAGCCCCAAAAAGGCATCGCCCAATCATGCGAAGCCGAACCGTAGCCGCTATCACGCTGGGAATGCGCCAACAGCTCAAGAAACGGAAGCAGTTGGGCAGCGCTGACCAGCGCCACCAAGAACCCCATCAATCCGAACCGAAGGATAATCCGGCCGCAGTCTGCGGAACGGCAAATACAGTCGCCGCACGCGAAGGCGGCCAGGATGATCCATGTGAAGAGGATCGGCTCAGGTCCGCCGGTGAGCATCTGCATTGCGCCCGCAAGCACCGTGCAGATCAGGCCACTGCGTTCTCCATGCCATCCGCGTCGGCCCAGGTAAATCACCCAGGGTAGCCAGCCCAAAGCGGCCTCGATATTGGGCCACATAAGCGCATTCAGCGACAACCCGTTGAAGGCAAACACGATTCCGGCCAGGCCGGCTGCAAACCGGTTACGGGTGCAACTCAATGCCAGCAGGTACATTCCCAGGCCGCCCCAAAACAGGTGGGCCAGGCAGAAGAAAGGCAATGACCACGACAAAGGGAGCAGCAGATAAATCAGCGAAGGGGGATAGAGGACCATCGTGTTCCATTGCGCCAGGAAAGGGATGCCGCAGTTGTTGAGGGGATTCCAGAGCGGCAGTTCTCCCTGCCAGAAGCTCTGGCGATGAAAGTAAGCTAGCGGGTAACCGAACATTCCGAAGTCCCGTATCACGAAGGTGCGCACTCCCAGAAGCACGCCGGGAAAAGTAGCAAGAATCAACAGCCCGAGAAGCAGTGCGAACCGACGGTGTGTCAGCCATTTCATATCGAAGATGGATGCCAAAACGCCAAAGCAATGGGCTCATCATGCTTTGAACGGCCGGGCAGCGTTGAACGGTTCATGGCTGGTCAGGAGCATAGACCTGGCAAACGTGGCACGACAAGCACCCATCCTGCGCAACTGCAAGGAGGCAGGCGCAACTGACCGTTTCCGGGGACGTGCAAGAATTCGACAGGAGCGCCGGCATTCTGCCGGCTTAGGTCGTGCGAACGGGACCAACGAACGAAATCAGCAAAGGAACATATCATACGGCTTGCGTGGTGATGATCCGAACGCGAGTGGGTGCGGTCTGGGCGGTGGCTGCGGCGTAAGCCGGCAGAATGCCGGCGCTCCGGTAACGTGAGTTGCGCCCCGCGGAAGGATGCCGACCTCACCCGGAATACCCGGACCTTGTGTCCACTTTTCACACAGCCTTTCCAGCCTTGGGACGACCACGAATCCGCCTGCCTGGTATGGAAGGCGGGGGGATACTAAAAGCAGGCTTTTAAAGAGGCTACCCTTGCAGAATTTGGCCAAGATGCTATCATATTACTTGCATCAGCCCGGTGTGATTTCACTTCGGGATGACGCAACCCGGACTGGCACAGCATTTGCTATAATCCGGTTGCGGTTGCAACGGGCAATTAGTGAACGAAAATAGCAATCATAATAACCCGCCTGTTGCGTGTTCACGCCGCAAAACAACAGAAAGAAAGAACATAGTATGAAAATTAGAACATCACGCACCTCGGGCTTCACCCTTGTTGAAATCATGATCGTCGTGGCCATCATCGGCCTCCTCGCTGCGATCGCCATCCCGAACTTCGTGCGCGCCCGCACCCAGTCACAGAAGAACGCTTGCATCAACAACCTGCGCCAGATTGATGGTGCCATTCAGCAATGGGCCCTGGAAAACAAGAAAGATACAACGGCCGCTGTCGCCTATGGCGACATCAGCCCCTACCTGAAGAACTCGGTGACCTGTCCGTCGGGCGGCTCCACCTTTGACGACAGTTACCTGATCTCCACCGTGTCTGTCGCGCCCACCTGCAAGAAGGTGGCCGCCGATCACTTGCTGCCGGTTCAGACCACCAATTAATTGGCACGTTTCCTGATTCTAGCAGAGGCTTGGGAAGGATTCCCAGGCCTCTTTTTCTGTGTTCCAAAGACTTGCAGGGTCGCGGCAGAGTCGTTGATTATCCGGAAACGGATTGTCTGACGTCCGGCATAAAAGCAGAGTCGAGTCCGGCACAGGCAAATCAAGAACATGCAGACCATACTTGAGACCAGGAACTTGCGAGTCGAGTATCCGGCGCAAGACCCGGGACAGGGGAGAAAGGCGGCGGTCAAGGACCTGAACCTGAGGGTCTATGCCGGCGAAGTCTTTGGCTTTCTCGGCCCCAACGGTGCCGGCAAAACGACTACCATGAACGTGCTGCTGGGCTTTGTGCCGCCCACGGGCGGCACGGCCAGCCTGTTTGGGATTGATGTGCGCCAGCCCATAATCCGGTTGGGCTTGCAGAGCTTTATGGAAATGGGCGATGGCCTCTTCAACTTCCCCGCGATCGGCCAGGGCGTTCCCGAGATCAAGGTAGTGGGACAACGCGGCCTCCCTGTCAATTTCCAGGGCCTTGCGATAGTGCACATTAGCTTCGTCGGTTCGCCCGCAGTCCGCCAAAGCGTCGCTGAGGTTGATGCGTGCCGCAATGTCGTCCGGCTTGATCTCCAACGCCTTTTGGTACTCGGCGATGGCCTCGTCGCGCCGTCCCTGGGCTATCAGGGCATTGCCGCAATCAACGTGTATCTGAGCATCCCAAGACACCCTCTGGAGCGCAATTCGGAGGTGTTCAACGGCCCTGTCCGGGCGGCCCGCCTGCATCGCCAACTTGGCGAAGTGCTGATGCAAGCGCCAGTCGTCACGCG
>Ga0118677_10002194_pt1 | contig 11503 bp, 10 predicted proteins | sample AliMusrvi5mmetaG_FD_86154 | JGI IMG/M metagenome (GOLD analysis project Ga0118677, IMG submission 86154) | reverse complement strand
GAGGCCGATGAAGAGCAGGTCGAGCAACATCTGTGTGTTGCGCTCCGAGTCAAAGCGCTCTGCCACCAGTTGCGCAGCGCGCGCGCCCAGCCGGGCGCGCAATTCGGGTTGTTCCACCAGCGTTCGCAACGCGACCGTCAACGCTTCAGCGTCGCCCGGCGGGACGAGTAATCCGGTCTCGCCCTCGATAGCCACTTCGGGGATGGCCGCAAGGCGCGTCGATATTAACGGTAGACCAGCGGCGCCCGCCTCAGACAGCACCATCGGAAGACAGTCGCCCAGCGTGGGCAGGCAGAAGATATCGCTGTCCCAATAGAGTTGCTTGAGAAAGTCGCTGTTCGGTTTGACGTTGTTATAGACGAACAGCCCCGGCTCGGGGTCGAGTTTCTCTTTGGTGACCAGGTGCAGTTCGATGCCGGGTTGTTGCTGCGCCACCGCAGTACTCTGCGCCACCGCAGTACTCTGCGCCACTGCGCGGAAGGCCTGCAACAACAGCCTGCCGCCCTTGCGCTCCAGGTCGCCGCCGACGAATAACACTTTCACGGATGCAGATTGGACGCTTCGCGTGGAAGGTTCGCGCCGGGGTTTGGGCGAGACCCAGTCGCGCACGGTTACGCCAGGCGGGATGACGGCGATCTTCTCCGGATCTACGCCGTAGCCCTTCACCAGCCCGGCTTTCGTCCACTCAGTCCATGCGACAATCTGGCGCGCTGCCGCGAAACAGTCGCGGTTCAGCCCCCACTTGATGCGCTCAAGCCAGGCCGGGCCGGTCTCATGGCTGTACGATGCGCCCAACTCGTCATACTGCAACGGGGTCGCGTCGAGCGACACCACGGATGGTATGCGCCGGATCCAGTCCGTGCACAGCACTGCCGGCACCTGCGTATGAAAGAACAAGACATCCAATGGCGCTTCACGCGCCATCTTTGCCAGCAGCCCGCGCGCGCGCAGCCCGGAACGCACTGTCCAGTTGCTCTTGTAGATCGGTATCTTCGCTGCGCGCCCACTCACTTCAAACGGCACGAGCCCCCAGTGCGGTGTGATGGACGCGTCATGCGGGACATTGGCCATCAGGTTTTTCGCGTGGGTGACGTGCCCGAGCGCCTGTTCCAGAATGAATCCGATGTTGTATTGCCTCATTTCTTAGGCTCCAGGATCACAAGGCTGATCGAATAGGCTGGAAGAACCATATTCCCGTCGCTGAACGTCAGCGCGTCGTGGGTGATTGCCTTGATCTGCGCTTGACTGTAACGGTACAGGTCGCCTTTGCCGCTCGGAGTAAAGCCCTTGATATTGAGCTTGATCTGCGCCTCGTTATCGGGGTCTTTGTTGATCAGCATGAGCATCAGCTTACCGGTCTTGCTATCGAGGCTGGCATATGACGCGACCTTGTCCTGATCAAAGCTGCTGGCGCGCACCGACGTATCGCCGAAATCCGACCCCTTGCCATCGTAATTTGTGAACATCCTGAAGCCAAAGAAACCGGGTTGATTGAGTTCGGGATAGCGCCAGTAGGTGGCGAAGTACACGTCCTCGCGGCCATAGATGCCCAGCACATCGGCGATGGCCAGTGCGCCGTTCATTGTCTTGTCGGCGCCCCAGTTCCATTCGCTGATCCCAAAGAGCGTGCCGGGATAATTGGCGGTGATCATTTCCTTCATGCGCGGGATCAGGTACACCGGGTCCTTTATCCACGACTCATCGGGGTAGGTTTTATCCCACAGCGAGCGCGTGCTGCGCAATCGCCCGGCCGCCATCTTCGCGTCAACCTGATCGTTGTAGAAACCGGCTGGATAGTAGTGAATGTCGAGCACGTCGAGTGTGCGCACACCACTCTTCTCGTCGTGCTTACGCAACTCTTCAAGGAACCATGGCAGGAGGTCTTTGTTGCCATGCGCCGCCTTGTCTCCTGGGCCGGCCATTGAGGTCCAGTAGTAGTACCAGCAACAACTCACCGGGCCAAACAACAGGGCTTTCGGCGCGACGGCGCGCACCGCGTCGGCATACTCGATATATTTGTCGCGGATCTCATCATACGTGGTGCACTTCGGATGCACGTCGTAGTGTGTCTCGCCCCACACATCCGGTTCGTTGTCCATGGCCATGAACCGCACGTTATACTTCGCGTCAGCGGTCATGTGCTTCACCCATGCCACGATCGAGTTCACATCACTCGGCACATTGGCGCGGTTCGGGTCGGCAACCTCTCCAGCCTGCCGGCACGACGCCCCCTTGGCATTGCTGCACTTGCCATCAGCGCCAGGAAACGAACAGGTATTGTTGTCGTTGTTGCTTGCAACCCAACCGATGGTCGGCAACGTCATCAACACATCGGCGCCGGTGCTGAGCGTCTGCGAGATAAAGTCGTCGCTGGCGCTCTTGCCCTTGTACCCATAATCCCCGTTGCGATATTCCCAGTCGCGCGCGGCATTCCATGCGTTGCCCAGTTGCCAGTTGTAGCGCGTATTGGCGTTACCGCCCCAGCTATTCAGGTGCGCGTCGAGCGCCAGCAGATAGTCGGGCGGCGCCCCCGACACGCCGTAGATATACGGGCTGATCGGGTGCACGTCGCTGCCGGCATCAACATCGATGGTGAACATGCGCGCCACAACTGGCAATTTGACAGAAGCCTTCATCGCGTTCGGCTTGACCGCAATGTCAGTGATGCCGTGAACGGTTAAAGAATATGGGACGTTGGTCTTGAGCGGTTTGGCGAAGGCCAGCGCGACGGTCAGATTCTCCGGGTCATAGCTGGCCGTTTGTGCGGCGCGCGGCGCGCGGTAGTCAGGGTCGTCGTCGCTGCTCAATACATAATTGCTTGCCTCTGCGGCGCTGCGCGGATCGAGGTCTTTGTTAAAGGCCACATTGATCATGGCAGTAGTGACCGCGGCGGCAGACAGCACGACTGGTGGCGCAGGATCATTCAGCGCCAGCAGTTGAACGTTATCGATATAGAACAGGCGTTTAGCAAGCGCCGTGCCGCGCAGATAGAAACCGGTCAGATAACGCGTTGGCGGCGTGTATTGCAGATGATTGAAGAACACGTCGATTTCCGCCCATGCGCCTGGTTGAAGCGGCTGACTGATCCCTAAGTACGCAAGCGGCGTCTCACCGCTATAGGCTACATCCTGTTGCGGCACCGATTGATCTTCCTTCGACCAGTATGGGATCTTGTTGCTGCCCACCACGGCGATCGACAGATCATCTGGCGCAATAGGTTTATCGGAGGGGTACACCCAGAAACGCAGGCCGATGTAGTCGCGGCGCGGATACGGGCGGAGCGTGTTCTGTTTCACGGAGAAGAACAGCGCCGCATTGGCGGACTGACCAGTGACGAGCATCGCGCTCTTGCCAGAAATGGCGCGGTCGCTTTGGTCTATGGTCACCAGCCCCCAGCCATTGTCCACCGACCAGTTCGGGTCCAGCCCTTCGTCATACACCGTCACAGGAACGATTGGATTCCAGTCCGTCACGCTGGCCGGGGCACGCGTTCCTTCCGGCAAACCCGTTATGTTCGTCTCAGGCGCCTTATTCTGACATCCCAGCACCCCAATCATGACTGCCAGCGCACACGCGCCGCTCAGCATCCGCTGCAACTTGTTTCTTGAGGTGTTCATCGTTGTGTCACCATGACGGCGGAAGGGCAAGCGCAAGGCATTGCCCCTACACCCTTGTTTCTTGAGGTGTTCATTATTATTTCACCATGATCATGCTGATGTTGTCGATATATACGGTTTGGCGGAATCCGATATCGGTTTTGATATAGAACGCCGTTACATACTTGTAATCGGGGTCATAGATCAGCGAGTCGAGATTGATGTCGAGCTCAACCCAGGTGTTGGGCGGAAGCGGGCGCATCAACCCCAGCTCATCCAGACGGCTCTCCGAGAAAAACATCTTCGTGGTGGTGGGCACCGAGGTATCGCCTATCACATAATAGGTGTACGCATTACTGCCCAGAACCGTAAACGCCAGGTCGCCAGGCATGATGGTCTGATCGCCGGCATTCAGGAACATCCGCAGCCCGATCACCTGCGTGCGCGAATACTCACGACCGCTATCGGATGTGTTGCCAAAGAACAATGTGCCGTAATCAGCCTGCGCAGCCATGGAGATGGCATGTGTGCCGCTCAGTGAACGGCCCGGCGCCGCCAGTGAATAGGTGACAGCCCATGAGCGCGTCACCGACCAGCCAGGGCTGAGCGTGCCAGCGCCACGGTAAACTGGAATCTCGTAAATCACCGGTTGTGGTGTGGCGGTGATAGCCGGCATTATTGGCGCTGTCGTGACCCATGCTGTTGCGTCTACACTTGGCGTGGTTGCGTTCGCAGGCGGATTGGACGTCTTCGCAGCGTCGGCGGGTGCGGATGTCGCATCGTTTGATATCGGTGAAGGCGTGAGACTAAAGGGGTCGCGCAGGACTACCGCGGTTGATCCTTTGTTCGCCGGATCGACCGACTTAAACTCAGGGGCAACTGTTGGGGCGACATTTGCGCCGGCGAGCCCGGTGTCTGCATTGCCCGCACACGCGGTCAGCATGATCGTGATTGCGAGTGCGATCACGATGAGACTCAGGGCAGTCACAAGCTTCCCACTCTTGCCCGCGCGCCCTCGCCAACCCCGCGTCTGATTCACGGTGTTGTCCCCATGATCACCGCGGGCACGCCGACGGCGGTCGCGCCCGCAGGAACATCCTTGATCACGACTGCGTTGGCCCCTATGCGCGCATTGTCGCCAATGGTGATCCCGCCAAGCACCCGCGCGCCGGCCCCGATGAAGACATTGTCGCCGATCACCGGGAACTCCCACTTGTTGCGCATGCCGATAGTGACGTTCGCAATCACACTGCAATTGCGCCCGATGCGTTGCGCAAAAATCACCGTGCCCACCGGGTGCGCGATATACAGTCCACCGCCCACCTCAGCTCCGGGGGATATTTCCAGCCCATACACGCGCAGCAACCGCCGTTGAATAAAACCGGGAAGGAACGGCACATGATGGCGCTTGAACCACCCGCCAAGCCGGAACCACGCGACCGCGCGCAGCGACATTTGCCGAAACAGTAGCTTGAGCGCCGTTGAGGTCGTGATCGTCGCAGGGTCGGCAAACTGTCCCTGGACTACCCAACGCGCCACATCTTGTTGGAAGGTTTTATTCATGAGGTTGCTCCATATGGACGCTGCGCGGTTTCAGGATTTCCGGGGTCTTGTATGGCGTTACCCGCGCTCGTTCCACTTCGGTAAAGAATTGTGCGCGTCCGCCCATTTCGTCAGCGATGCCTTGATAGTGCCGCAGGTTAAAAATACCGCTATAGGCGGCGCGCGGGATTGCCTGGATGCCTGCCGACGCGCCAAGCAGTGCGGCCTTGTTCAACAACACGGTGACGACCTGACTCAGCCGCGCGTGTCCCATACAGGCGCGCACCAGGAGGCGGATCAGCGCTTTGCGACTGTGATATTCGTGCAGGATGGTTGGGACAAGCCAGGTTTGCCCCCGGTCGCGCGTGAAGATCACATCATTGCGTCCATAGGCGTATGGTATGTCCAGCCATGAGCGAAACGAGCGCTCGACATAATGGAAAGCCCGAGCGTGTGGCGCATATACAAAATGCATCCCGGCATCGGCGAGCCGGTAGCCCAGCTCCACATCCTCTGCGCGCCGGAATGAGGTGTTAAACCCGCCAGCATTGACCAGGCACTGTCGCGAAATAGACGCGTTACCGGTGTAGAACTGGCGCGCCGTCGGCGCCCAGTTCCCAGCCAGCATGTCGCCGTATTGCTTGTTGAGCATCTTCTGCTCCCACAAGGTCCAGGGCGACAGATGAAAATCAGTTGGAATCAGCAACGGCCCCAGAACAACCGCGTCCGGGCCCGCACGGCCATGAGCAGCCACATGCTCACTCAGTAGTTCCGGCGCGGCGACCACGTCATCGTCGATAAAGACCACCAGGTCGCCAGTCGCGTGTGCCAGCCCGTTATTGCGCGCAGTGGCCACGCCGCCGTTGGGTTGAAAGAGGGGAGTAAGGTGCAGGGGAGAGGATGAGCCGTCAGGGATGACGGCGTTCCGCAGATAGTCGTCGGTGCCGTCGGGCGAACCATCAGACACGACCAACACCTCGAAGTCATCGCGCGGATAGGTCTGGCGTTCGAGCGCCGCCAGAACAACCTTCAGGCGCGCCAGCCGGTTATAGGTGGGAATGATGATGGAGAGCGCTGGCATGGTTACCTCTGTGTAGCGACGTGCTCCGCGTCCCGGAGAACTGCCTTACGCTCATCCGAGTTCACGGGCATCTGGCGAATTGGCTTTGCCGGCACACCGCCCATGATGGTGTTGGGTGGCACGTCGCGGGTGACAACGGCGCCAGTGGCGATGAGGCACCCCGGACCGATGGTCACGCCGGGCAGGATCGACACGCGCGCGCCTAGCCACGTGCCTGCGCCAACAGTGATTGGCTTGAAGGTCAATGGGCCGGCGCGCCGGTCAGCCGAACCGATATCGTGGCTCGTCGTCATGAACATGACCTGATGGGCGACTGATACACGGTCTTCGAGGGTCACCTTCGCGCCCAGGTCAAAAAAGGCTCCTACGTTGATCCAGCAATACTCGCCAATCTCCAGCTTTTTGTACAGGTCGCCATCGCCGGTGACTGTCGGCAACCCCCACATCAGCGTGCCATGGCCGATCTTGAACCCGACCGCGCGCATTAAGGCCACACGGACGCGGCTGCCGGTGTGGATAGGGAAGACAGACAACACTCCGCGCGCCAGCAGCCAGCGCAGGTGGAAACCGTGTGTCTCCTCAATCCACAGTTTTTTTAGATCGCTCAAAACTTCACCTCGACTTCCAAGTTGTGTTCGCCAATGGGATTCCAGACCTTTAGGCGGCGGAGGGGCGGGTCGGGAGGCATGTTAGCCGCAATCCGCTCGACGCAATTCAATACACCCATCATCGCGCCGATGTAGAGCATGCTCTGGGGGTCCCACGACATGTCCACATAGGCATAAACGTAGTGCATGAAGATGTATAGTAAGGCTGTGAGAGTGATGGCGCTCATCTCTCCGCCCGGCATCCTGAACAATGCGCGCGCGCCAAAAATGATGGCGGTGGCGACCATAAAGAGCATCGAGACAAATCCCCCCACACCGGTCTTCATCCAGATATACATGATTGAGTTATGCACGATGTACTGCCACCACGCAAAGAAGCTGATGTCGGGCATTTGAACGACGATGTAGAAAATATGGCCAAACCCGACGCCGGTGATCGGCGCCTGCTTGACCGTATAAATATCATTCATGTTTTCAAGCACCCGATAGGCGTTTGAGGAATTTTCCTGCGCACTGCCGCCGCTGGTAATCAACACCGACTTGAGCGCGCGCGCAGGCAAACCCAGTGTGCCGGAATTATTCCAGAACGCGCCCAGATAACCAATCGCAAGTATGGCCACTACCGGCACGATTTTCAAAAACATCCTGCGGTTGTAGACATACATGACCATGAATACCATAATGATGCCCAAGGCAAAACTGATGTAAGCAGCGCGCCGCTGCGAGACCATATATGTAATCAATACCAGCGGGCAAAACAGCGGCAGGATGATGCGCTTGAGCTTCGAGGCCTTATACATGAACGAACCAATGGTAAGAGCGTAGAGCGTGTTCATGCGCACGGCGCCGGCATGTTCGATGATGCACTCAATCCGGCCCGCACTTCCATGCAAAACAAAGATAAACGTGTACACGCCGACCAGACCGCCCATGATGAACAGGGCGATCATCGCAAGCCACAACAACAGGCTGAGTTGTTCACGCGTGTCAAAAGTGCTGCTGGTTAATATCACCATACAGGGCAGGTAGAACATTGCCCGGCATTCCCACAGACCTATCGTGGAATTCCCGCCATGAGTCATTCCGGTGAAGAAACCGAAGGCCATGAAACCGGTCCAGACAATCACCGGAATCGTCATGAAGCCTTTGTGGAATTTCAAATCACGCCGACTGAGACCATGCAACAGCCACGAAATAAGCGACAGGAAAATGTACAGTTCCAGCGGGCTGATTTTGACTTGTTTGTCCAGAAACATCAACGATTCTGCGCTGGACATATCGAGGGCAAACGGATAAGTGGCCATCAGCGCCTTATCGGCAATCAAGCCAAAAAACACAATCAGGTATACCCCATAACGAGGCTGGCGAAAGATAGCGACGATGCCTGCGACGTAGATGACCCACGCGATGATACCGGGGTTGGCGTCGCGCCCCATCAACAGCATGCCGCTCAACACGGCCATGACGGCAATGAACACGAGCCAAGTCCAGAACGAGCGAGATGACTGCCTGGCAAGCCCATCCGCCGTTATGAGAGGTTGCTGAATGGATATCTGCTGCATTAGCATATGACTTCCGTCTTCATCCTACACTTGTCGCAAAAAGTAATACCCAATACACACAAACACAATGATGCCCCCCATGATTGGCAGCCGGTATTTCGGTTTTTCGCGAATCACGATCCCGACCGCAAAACAAGAAATCAGAAACAGGTAAAACAGTTTCATTGGATGTGCCGGTTTCCTTACTCGCTTAATAAAAGCTTGCTCATCGAGCCTGGCATAAATGCCTTTGCCTGATTGAGCACAGCGCCAAGCATCACCAGGTGGTCAATGTCAATTAACGCGCGCTTGACGACGGCGGCAGGCGTTACACCCTGACGAATGACCAGACAACCTGTGTCGGCCAGAAATGCCAACGGAATCGCATCGCTGGTCAGGCTGATCGCCGGCACATCAAGGATCAGATGGTCGAAACGCTTGCCAAGCGTCGCGATGATCTCCTTTAATTGCGCGCCGCGCGATGTAAGCGCCCGCAGTTCCAATGGCAACAGCCCCGCAGGCAACAGCGCCAGGTTGGGGCGTTTTGTCTGCACAAGCACATCATCCAGCGCCGCGCCAGATGTAAAGATCGCGCCCAGACCTTCCGGCTTGATCCCGATCAGTTGTTTGACCATTCCCGGCCGCCACCAGTTCAATTCGATAACACAGTAGCTGCGTTCGGTATCGGCGGCCAGCGTGCATGCGAGCGCGAGCGAAACATAAGTCACCCCCTCGCCGGACAACGCGGCCAGCATTGACACCGACGGCGGTAAATGCCGTTCACGCGCCAGCCGCGAAAGCATGTGACGCAGTGTGCCGACGACTGTCTCGGGGTAAGCGACAGGCGTAACCGGTGTTCCTGTGTCGGCGATTTCCAGCGTCAGGCCGACCGCAGGTTCACTGACTTCAACCTCCTTCTTGTTTTTTCGTGGAGCCATAGACCTTATCGACTTCCTTGCTCTGGTCGGAGCCTGCGTGCTGAGATTCGATCCCGCAAACCGCGCATAACTGACAGAATCATTGCCATATCGTCATGCGGAACCAGGCGCAAAATCAGCGTCATAACAACAAACACGACGGCGCCAACCACGATCGGCACTGCAATCCCAAAGGGACCCAGGGCAGTAAACATCGGACGCACCAGCCATGCCGCGACCGTCATCACGCCTCCAGCCAGGAGGATGCGCGCCGCAACCCACACATTAGCGCGACCGAGTGAGCCCTTTGGCAGCATTGCGATCCCGTAAACCACCATGCCGGCTTCGGTGATGATGAAGCTGAGCGAACCGCCGATACCACCGTTGCCGAAGGTGTCGCGGCACCACGGCACAAAAACGAGGTCAAGGGCGATCGTGAGTGCAGTCCCGATCGCCATAACCAGTGTCCACCGATTCTGGCGATCGGTCGATGTCAGGAACTGCCCCAGTAGTATATTCAGATAGGTCAGGATCAGAACGATGCCCATCAGCGACAGGATGGGGCCGCTTTGCACGAAGTCGGGGCCGAAAAGCAGGACGACCAGCGAATCCGCCGTCACGAACAATCCGAGTCCGATGGGGATGCTGATTAATAAAAGCCAGTCAAAACTCTTGCGCATCACGCGCGGCAAGGCGTCGGGCGACTGTGCGAACATGCGGGACAGTGTTGGGAAGACAGCCGTTATAAAGACGTTCGGCACAAACATCAATGTGGCAAAAAGCTGACCCGCTGCCCCATACCATCCGATGGTTTTTTCATCCACCAGCAGCGAGATGATCACGACATCCATCTGCGCATATGCCACTAGGAACACGCCCGAGAGCAGATAAGGCAGGCTCGATCTCAACATTGTCCGGCCAGTCGCCCAGTTCACGCGCATATTGAGCGGTATCTGATGTGAGAGCGCGCGCAACTGCACCGCCAGTGTCACAGCCGCGGCCAAAATGCCCACGATGGCGATGGCGTAAACCCCTTGCCCCAGCAGCAATAGCATAATGCACACGACTGTGTTTACACCTTTGCCGAGGATATTGGCGACCGTCATCAGATCCATGCGCTCCAGCCCCTGCAGCGTGGCCTGGCATGCGCCGATCAACTCCCAGAACAGGCTTGAAATACCAACGATACAAACCACGAGCGTGGTATCGGCAGGATAGCGCAGGAGCACAAGATAAGCGACGACTCCCCCATACACTACCACGTGCATCGCAATGCGCAAAAGGAAACTGCTGCCAAACAACTCACTCGCGCGCGCTGGATTCCGCGCAATCTCCTTGGTAAGGAACGTGTCCATACCGAAGGTGACGATGATGGTTCCAATCGCCCACAGCGAACTGGCCAACGCCAATTTGCCCATCGCGGTTGAGCCAAGGAAGCGCGGCAGGAAGATGGTCAGGACAAATGACAGCAACCACGTCGCCAGTTGTGATATTAACAGTGCGCCGGCGTTTTTCGCGATGGTTTTTCTGGTGCTCATGGTGTTTGCGTTCCGCGCGTGTTTATGTCGCCTTACATATCGATTTTAGTCATGCCTTTTGCTATTTCATAACCAAATTACTGCGTTAATAGCGCAATGTCTACTAATCAAACCGCGTACTTATTTGGCGCGTTTTGGTTTTGTCCCTTTGCCCTTGCCGGCCACACTCACATTGGGGATGGTCGCAAGTGAAGGGATGCCAAGAACGTTCTTGATGTCAAACGGGAAACGGAAGGTCGCATCCATCACCGCAGCCCCGACTACGCCGAGGAAGCTCAGCAAAACACCGACAACAATAAAGATGAGCCCATTTGTGAGCATCTTCTTCTTCGACGTGTCCGACTTGTCCGCGACGGCGGGATGATCGATGACCAGGTATTTCTGCCGCACGTTGTTCTCGGCCTGGGTCAGGGCCAGCGTGCTGTTCTCAACCTTTGTCCGCGCGCTGGTCAGCCTGTCATGAGCATCCGTCATGGCTGCGGTGAGTTTCTCGATCATCAGTGTCTCGGTCGATGGGCGCGTGCCGCGCACAGGATCAGGATGCGCCTCAAGGTAAGTCTGCAGTGCCGTTCGCGCAGTGTCGAGTTCCTTTGTGTATTGCGCCTCGAGGTCGGCAAAGTACGTCTGCGCGACCTGACTGTCCTGCTTGTCGTTGTTGATCCGCCAAGTAAGGTAGGCAT
>Ga0118677_10013870_pt1 | contig 11504 bp, 10 predicted proteins | sample AliMusrvi5mmetaG_FD_86154 | JGI IMG/M metagenome (GOLD analysis project Ga0118677, IMG submission 86154) | reverse complement strand
TGATCGCTGTACAAAAATTTCTTGATAACGGGGAAAATATTATCGCTCGTAACCCCGATGTTTCCTTTACTCATTGTTTGTTCTTTTATAAGTTAATTTGTTGATTATGTTTATTAGTTCGTGAGATTGGATTTCCCACTCCGACCATTAGTCTAAATCGGAGCGTGACTTAACTCGCACTTTGATTTGTGCGATCTTTGACATTCAAAAAAAGTGCCAAGGGAAGAAGTGTGACAGAATGGCAGAAAAATACAACTCGTAGAGTTCAATGAGCATTTGGAACATTCCGACTTGACGGAAACTCTGAAAGAAGTTGGTAGATGAAATTATGTTATGAGGTAACTCGTAGAGTTGAATGTGCATAACCCTCAACGAAGTTGGGAGATGAGAATATGTGATGATGGCAACCCGCAGGGTTGAATTAAAATCGACTTACTCCAACTCCTTTTCATCAAAACCAATCCCATATTCTTTTAATAGTGCTTTATACTCTTCCAGAAAAGGTAGCTTTAGATGATGTTCTTTTTGACCTTTAATATACACAATCACATTGTCTTTATCGGAATGCGAAATGGTAAATACGGCAAATCCTTCAGCCCAACCTTCGAAATTTTGAAATTCGCGTTGCTCTTTTAGCCAGATGGATGTTGATACTTTCAAATCTTTAACCAGCGTTGAAACAGCAATTGTTGGGTGGATATCTACTAATAAATGAATATGCTCCTTGCCTCCATTGATGCGGTATAGTTTGCATTTTTTGTTTTCGAGAATTCCCCAAATATATTTGTATAAAAGCTGGCAATGTATATCGGGAATAGTTGGTTTCCGAAACTTAGTGCCGAATACCACGTGATAATATAGTTGTCTATAGCTTGCCATAGAGTTTGTGGATTAATGAGGGTCTAATTCAACCCTTCGGGTTGGAGTTTGGGTTTTTTGCTTTTACCCCCAACTGAGTTGGGGGTTATGCATATTGAACTCTGCGAATTCTGTTGGTTAGCAGATGTTGGAAATATATGCTAACATATATTGGTTATACTTAAAACCTATATCCTAAATAAATATTAAGCATAGTAATTGATATTTTGCCTTCTGATGGGATTGCTGTTTCTAAATCATTTGAATCTTTAGAAGTTCCGCTAAATGAATAAGTTCCTAACAAATTATAATTAACCCCCAAGCTGATTCTTTTATCAAATAGGAATCCTGCTCCTATTTGACCAGCTAAAGCTTGTGAAGACTTTATCGAGATTGATGATGAAGCACTTAATCCATTATACTTAATTGTGGCTATTATATCTGATACTGATGCAAAGTTTGTTCCAATACCACCATCTATATATAATTCATATTTGGCATCTATGGGAATTGTATAATTTAGACCGGCGAAGATTGGAATATTAGTATATGTAGGATAACTTATATTAATACTTACGCTGCTATTATTTATTGCACTTTTTCCATCTGCATAAAACTTGTCTTTAAATTGCTGGGACAATCCATTGTTTACATAATCTATACTTATTGTACAAGATAGATTTTTTACACTTTTGATAGGTTGAAGAAATTTAATCCCAAAATCAAATCCTGTATCAGCAGAGCCGCTTTTTCCAAAAATGGCTTGTTCATAAACATTGCTAGAAAAGTCACCCTGTGGAAAAGATCCACAAGCACGAACTTCAAAGTTCATTTGTTCATTCATTTGTACATTCATTTGTGCATTAATATGTTGTATATCAAGTAAAAAAATAATTGAAAGTGATACTAATAATAGATTTTTCTTCATAATATGATATTTATAATGTTATGTATTTTAGTTAACCCCACAGATACATGAGTATTCTATATCTTGTGGGTATTTCTCTCTTATTTCACCTCTTTAACCCATCGGGTTAGCTGGTTTGCTGTGCGCTCCTGCCGTATTAATTACGGTGTGCGCATTCTGGTAATGTCCTTGCTACATTGGTTCCGACATTAGAATTCATACTGTACTCGTCAGCATGCCTTTTCAATAAAAATTAGGTTAATGCAAAAGTATTAATAAATTTCAAATAGCTTATCATATCGCATAAATATTTTTTTAATTCTTCAGAAAGTATGGGAAAGTGAAATTATAGAATAAAAAAATTGTTCCATATTCATCCAAAAACCACTAATTTACAACTACTTTTAAATAATTTATAGAAATATAATCGTATCTTTGCGCCCGAAAATTAGATGTATAAAAACAATAATGTAATTTTATGAAATGAGTCCTGAAAAGCAGGATGAATTCCATTTGACAACTTAAAAAATTATTATCAAATGAATGTAGTTACAAAAACCATCACATTGGGTGATGGACGCACCATTTCTATTGAAACAGGAAAATTGGCTAAACAGGCCGATGGATCTGTAATGGTTCGCATGGGTGATACCATGCTGTTGGCCACCGTTTGTTCTGCTCAGGACGCTGTTCCGGGCACAGATTTTATGCCACTTTCGGTGGATTATAAAGAAAAATTTGCCTCTTCAGGTCGTTTTCCGGGTGGTTTCCTTCGTCGCGAAGGTCGTGCTTCGGATTACGAAATTTTAGTTTCACGTCTTGTTGACCGTGCGTTGCGCCCGTTGTTTCCGGATGATTTTCACGCTGAAACTTTTGTTACAGTTACCATGTTCTCTGCCGATGGTGTTGATATGCCGGATGCTTTGGCCGGTTTGGCTGCTTCGGCTGCGTTGGCAGTTTCGGATGTGCCTTTCAATGGTCCAATTTCAGAAGTTCGTGTGGCTCGTGTGAATGGCGAATTCGTTGTGAATCCTACTTTCGAACAATTGGAAAGTGCTGATATGGAAATCATGGTTGCTGCTACCCTTGACAACATCATGATGGTAGAAGGCGAAATGAAAGAAGTGAGCGAAGATGATTTGTTGAACGCTATGAAAGTAGCTCACGAAGCTATCAAAGTTCAATGTCAGGCTCAGATTGAATTGATGGAAGCGGTTGGGAAAACGGTAAAACGTGAATATAACCACGAAGAAAATGACGAAGATCTGAAAAAAGATATCTGGGCAAAAACCTATGATAAAGTGTATGAAATTGCTGCATCTTGCAATACCGATAAACACTCACGCATTGATAATTTCAAAGCTGTTAAAGCTGAATATATTGAAAGCCTTGATCCTGAAGTAGCTGCTGCTAAAAAAGGACTTATTGGCAAATACTACCACGATGTTGAAAAAGAAGCTATGCGTCGTTCTATTTTGGACGAAGGCAAACGTCTTGATGGTCGTAAAACTACCGAAATCCGTCCTATCTGGTCGGAAGTTGATTACCTTCCGGGAACTCACGGTTCAGCTGTGTTTACCCGTGGTGAAACTCAATCGTTAACTACTGTTACGTTGGGTACTAAAATGGATGAGAAACTGGTTGACGAAGCTTTGATCCGTGGTAAAGAACGTTTTTTGTTGCACTATAACTTCCCACCTTTCTCTACCGGTGAAGCTCGTGCATCACGTGGCGTTGGTCGTCGCGAAGTGGGTCATGGTAACTTGGCTCTTCGTGCATTGAAAAACATGATTCCTGATAACTATCCATATGTAGTACGTGTAGTTTCCGATATTTTGGAATCAAATGGTTCGTCTTCAATGGCTACGGTTTGTGCCGGAACATTGGCGTTGATGGATGCAGGTGTACAAATCAAGAAACCGGTTTCGGGTATTGCCATGGGATTGATTTCTGAAAATAAAGGTAAGAACTTTGCTGTTCTTTCGGATATTTTAGGTGACGAAGATCACTTAGGCGATATGGACTTCAAGGTAACCGGAACTAAAGACGGCATCACAGCCACTCAAATGGATATCAAAGTTGATGGACTTTCGTACGAAATTCTGGAAACTGCATTGAAACAAGCTAAAGCCGGTCGTATGCATATTCTGGGTAAAATTCAAGAAACGTTGGTTGCACCACGCGAAGATATGAAACCAAATGCTCCACGTATTGTGGCCATGTTCATTCCGAAAGAAATGATTGGCGCTATTATCGGACCTGGTGGAAAAATCATTCAAAACATGCAGGCTGAAACCGGTGCTATCATCACAATCGAAGAACAAGGCGATCAGGGTCGCGTAGAAATTGCCGCTAACAACAAAGCTGCTATCGATGCTGCCATTGCTAAAATTAAAGGTATTGTTGCCATTCCTGAAATTGGCGAAACCTATCCTTCGAAAGTAAAATCGGTAATGCCTTATGGTGCATTCGTTGAATTTATGCCGGGCAAAGAAGGTTTACTTCATATCTCTGAAATCGACTGGAAACGTATTGAAACCATGGACGAAGCCGGAATTAAAGAAGGCGATATGATTGATGTGAAATTGCTGGAAATCGACCAGAAAACCGGTAAGTTCAAACTTTCCCGCAAAGCGTTGATGCCACGTCCTCCACGTGAAGATAAACCAAAAGCTGAATAAGCTGAGAGTTGACTATATAGAAAGCTGCAATCCGAAAGGGTTGCAGCTTTTTTTAAATTCTATGAGTTTAAATGGCAGCCAATACGTTTTTTCTCTTTACTTTTGTGAAACAATGTTTCTGAAATTTTTTATTATTAATCAATGAAAATAAAACTGATATTCTTTCTCCTGCTATTTCCAGCATTGTCTTTATTTGCCGGAAATCCCGTTGATGACTTTGTAAGAAGTCCGTTATTGGAAAATGCAAATGTCAGTTTGTTGGTAAAAGACCTAAAGACTGGAGAAACGATTTACGATTTTCGTCCCAAAAGCCTTGCAACTCCTGCTTCGACAATGAAATTGGTTACAACCGCTACAGCACTTGAATTATTGGGACCAGACTTTTGTTTTGAAACGAAACTTGAAGTTGATGGCAAAATCAGTAAAGATAGTGTTCTGACGGGTAATTTATATATTCGTGGTGGCGGTGATCCTACGCTTGGCTCTGAGAAACTGGGTGAAAAAGACTTCTTGTCCAAATGGATTCAAGCAGTAAAAAATGCCGGAATTAAAAGGATAGAAGGTGGAATCGTTGCGGATGCAAGTTTGTACGACGATGAAGGGGTAAACCCCCATTGGACATGGGAGGATATGGGTAACTATTATGCATCAGGTGCTTATGGGATTTCATACATGGATAACACCTACAAATTGGTGTTGCGGTCGGGGCATGAGGGTACAACTCCCGAAATAATTAAAACAATACCTGAAATCCCGGAACTTACTTTTGATAATTTTTTAAAGAGTACGAGTATTTCGTTTGATAGCGCTTATTTCTATGGTGCTCCGCATTCCAATCAACGTGTCATTCGTGGCGAAATTCCGGCTAACCGGGCTGAGTTTATAACGAAAGGAGATATTCCAAATCCGGGATTGCTGTTGGTGCATGACTTTTATAAAAAGTTGGTTGAAAATGGTTTTAGCATTTCACAACTTCCCACGGATAAAGTACCCGGAAATACCAAGAGAAAAACGATATATACCCATGATTCCCCACCTCTAAGCCAGATTGTTAAAGAAATAAATATACACAGTAATAACCATTTTGCAGAACATGTTTTTCGGTATTTGTCGTTGAAAAACAGCTCTATAGCAACATCGAACGGTGCAATACGTGTTATTGAGTCATTTTGGAAATCAAAAGGATTGCCGGTTGATCAATTGATTCAATATGATGGTTCAGGTCTTTCTCCCATGGATGTGGTTTCGGCTCAATTTTATGTCGAATTACTCTCGTATATGAAAACCAAAAGTGAGTATAATACGATTTTCTATAATTCATTACCAGTTGCAGGAGAAAGCGGAACATTGTCTTCGTTTCTAAAAAATACGACTTTACAGGGGAAAGTTCGTGCCAAAAGCGGAACAATCTCACGGGTAAAATGCTATGCGGGATATATTGACGCCAATGGTAAAAACCTTATATTTGCCATGTTGGTAAATAATGCCAATGGAAGCTCGAAAGCTGTGTTAAAGAAAATGGAAGAATTCCTTTTACAATCATCAGTAAAGAAATAGAATTTGATGAAAAACTGCTTGTTTGTAAAACAAACACAATCCACTAATGCTCTTTTGTGGGAAATGCTTCGGAAGGATCGGTTGCCGGAAGGTTTTATATTACATACCGATTTTCAAACTGCAGGTAAAGGTCAGATTGGAAATTTATGGGAATCGGAAGCCGAAAAAAACTTGCTTTTTAGCATAGTACTTTATCCCCAGAAAATCCCCTTGGATCAATTATTTCTGATTTCCCAGTTAGTTAGTTTGGGGATAAAAAAAACATTGGATAAGTATGTGAATGGGATTTCTGTCAAATGGCCGAATGACATTTATTGGAACGAAATGAAAATAGGCGGAATACTAATAGAAAATTCACTACAGGCTAATAAAATTAAAACGGTGGTTGGTATTGGACTGAATGTGAACCAGAAAGTATTTGTGAGCGATGCTCGTAATCCGGTTTCATTGCAACAGATTGTTGGAAAATCATTAAACAGAAAACTTCTCTTAAAGAGGAATTGTCAAAATATTTTGGAAATGTACAACGAATTAAATGTAGAGTTAATTCGTTCGGAATATGCAAATGTGTTATATAGAAAAGTTGGATTTCACAGCTATAAGGCAGGAAACGATTTTTTTCAGGCTAAAATTATTTCCGTTCATCCCGATGGTCAACTTGAACTTGAGACAACATGCGGAGAGCGAAAAGGCTTTTATTTTAAGGAAGTACAGTTTCAATAAATCACTTTTGGATTAACCCGAAAATGTGAAACCCGAAATAAGCGATAGGTTACTTTATTTCTTCATAATCAACGTACTCACCCTCGTTTCTATCAAAGATTTTAGATTTTGAAGTTTGCTGTCCGAAAGTTTGGGATTGGTCACTTTGTGTCTGGTTGTTACGTTTTCCAAAGCTGAAAATGGAACGTAAAAAACCAATAACAGTGGAGATGATAATCAACCCGATTGCTAAAATGAAAATAACGATAAAGAAGAGAAAGCCTAACATATATTACTCGATAAATATTTAAAAAACTGCTTGTGCCACCCGCTTTACACTTTGTGTAGCCATCATACTGTAAAAATGAATACTAGGAACACCATGTGATTTCAGATCGGCAGCTTGCATCGTGCACCAATCTACGCCTACTTCCAGTGCTTCAGCATCTGTTTTACATTTTCGTAATTCGGCAGCGAAAGCTTCAGGTAAATCAGTATGGAAAATCTTTGGTAATACTGTCAACTGATTCATCAATGTAATCGGTTTAATACCCGGTATAATTGGAACATTAATACCGTTATTCTTGCATTTTTCCACAAAATCATAGTATTTCTGATTGTTGAAAAACATTTGGGTTACCAAATATTCAGCTCCGGCATCCACTTTTTGTTTTGCGTAAAACAAGTCAGCATCCATATTTGGCGCTTCTTCATGTTTCTCAGGATAGCAAGCCATTCCGTACGAAAAAGGAACAATCGGAGATTTCATTTTAGAACCATCTAGAAACAAGCCCTCATTAAAATTGTTCACTTGTACTTGCAGCTCGGTAGCGTTTTTATGTCCTGTTGGAGAAAAATCACGTTCATGTTTAGCTTTATCGCCGCGAAGAAGAAGCAAATCGGTTATGCCCAGGAATTGAAGATCGATAAGTGCGTATTCTGTTTCTTCGGGCGTAAATCCACTGCAAATAATGTGTGGCACTACGGCAATTTTGTATTTGTTTTGAATGGCAGCAGCAATAGCAACAGTACCAGGACGATGACGTTCGGCAACTTGTTGGAAAAGTCCCTGTGTATTTTCTTTAAATACCAATTCGCTGCGGTGAGTGGTGATATTGATATATTTTGGGTCGAATTCGCGTAACGTATCAATAGTTCTATATACGGTCTCAATCCCGTTTCCTTTCAACGGAGGTAATAACTCAAACGAAAACGCCGTTGATTTGGCGCTTCTTATTTTTTCTACAACACTCATGAATAATTGATAATTAACAACAGATATAAAAATAATTAGGGTGCAAAAGTACAATATTTTTTTAAATTTAAATTCAAAAGTACGTAATTGATAACAAGCTATATAGAACTGCGATTGAATTTAAATAATTTTTAGATATAAACGACCGAAGTCAGTTTTTCTGAAATCTCCCATAGTTTTCTGCCTGCTTCAATATTTTGAGCTTCTTTTGTCGATTTTACCAATATAGGATAACCTTTTATTTCACGTTTTCCATTTGGTCCGTAATATTCGCTACCTTTTGCATTTGGATCGGTGGCTGCGCGTAGTTCAGGCAAAGCACCCATTGCAGCCGGTTGAGTCATAAACAGAAACAATGGTTTTAATACTTTCATTAGCCATTTTGGTGCAGCATGATTAAAGAGATTCGTGTCAGAAACACCGGGATGAGCAGCTAAAGCAATGCAATCTATTTTATTTGTTTCAAAAAATCGTTGCAATTCGTATGTGAAAAGAAGGTTTGATAGCTTGGACCTGCCGTAAGCTTTCATTGGAGTATATCCTTCGCCATTAGTATAAAGTAAATTGTCGAAATCCATTACACCGCTTTTGTGTGCCATGCTGCTAACGTTCACTACTCGTGATTTTGGTGTTTTTTTCAATAAGTCGAGCAATAGACCGGTTAACGCAAAATGCCCCAAATGATTCGTTCCAATCTGGCTTTCAAAACCATCTTTAGTCAATCTGTGGGGAACCATCATGATGCCCGCATTATTGACTAGAATGTCTAGATGGGAATATTTTTTCTTAAACTGGTCTGCGAAATTTCGAATTGATTTCAAATCCATTAAATCCAATTCCATGATAGTGATGTTGGCATTTGGATGAATCGCAACTATTTCGTTTCGGGCAGCTTCGCCTTTCTCGGTCGAACGGCAAGCTATGATGACCCATGCACCTTTTTCTGAGAGTGCTTTGGCAGCCTCAAATCCTAAACCGCTGTTACCACCCGTTATAATTATAGTTCTCCCGGTTAAATCCTGAATGTGAGTTGTGTTCCAGTTATTAGTTTTCATAAGATTATTGGATTTAAAATTATACAAAATATGAAAACTGCTCTGCAAGCCAAACATGAATTTAATCGAACACTAAGCCTGTTCGATTCAACGGCTATTGTAGTCGGCTCGATGATTGGTTCGGGAATATTTATTGTCAGTGCGGAAATGTCTCGTACTCTTGGTTCACCGGGCTGGCTGTTATTGGCATGGGCAATAACCGGCTTTATCACTTTGCTAGCTGCACTCAGCTATGGCGAATTAGCCGGAATGATGCCTCATGCAGGCGGGCAGTATGTTTACCTTCGTGAATCCTACAATCCGCTTACGGGATTTTTATACGGCTGGGCTCTTTTTCTTGTTATTCAAACCGGAACTATCGCAGCAGTGGCTGTTGCATTTGCAAAGTTTACAGGAGTTCTTATTCCTTTCTTTTCAACGACTAATGTATGGCTCAATCTTGGCTTTGTTAAATTCGATACTGCTCAGTTGCTGGCAATAGGAACAATAATTATTTTGACCATAATAAATCTTTCAGGAATCAGAACAGGCAGATTAATCCAAAATATATTCACGTTCACCAAGGTTTTTGCTCTTATCGGATTGATAATCATGGGGATATATTTTATCAAATCCGATATTAGCTTTCAAATCAATAAATCGATATTCTGGGATGCACAATCAATTTCTAAAGAAGGAATTATTCAATTAACATGGTTCGGTATTATTATAGCTCTCGGTACATCAATGGTGGGTTCTATATTTTCATCAGACGCATGGAATAACATAACCTTCACTGCCGGCGAAGTAATTAATCCAAAAAAGAATATTCCCTTAAGTTTGTTTTTTGGAACTTTAATTGTTACCGTTTTATATATTCTTGCAAATATAGCATATATACATGTTTTGCCGGTCCGGGGCATTGTTAATGGGACAAGTGTTTTTGAACGGGGAATACAATATGCCACAAACAGCAGGGTTGGAACGGCAGCTATGGAAGGAATAATCGGCGGCGGTGCCGCTATTGTAATGGCGGTTTTCATTATGATTTCAACTTTCGGCTGTAATAACGGATTAATTTTAGCAGGGGCAAGAGTATATTATGCTATGTCCCGGGATGGGTTATTTTTCAAAAAAGCAGGTGAATTAAACAAAAACGGAGTTCCCGGAAATGCCTTGATTTCGCAGGCAATATGGGCTTCGGTATTATGTTTATCAGGTACATACAGCGATTTACTTGATTATATTGTTTTTGCCGTACTTGTATTCTATGTACTTACAATTATTGGTATATTTATCCTTAGAAAGAAATATCCTGAAGCCGAGCGCCCCTACAAAGCATTCGGTTATCCATTCCTGCCGCTATTATATATCATTCTTGCGGTTATAATAATGATAATATTACTGATTTACAAACCGTATTACACCTGGCCGGGATTATTTATTGTTCTATCGGGAATACCTGTATATTATGTCTGGGAAAAAAGAAGGTATCAATAATTTAATAGAAAAAGCATTCCTGACTGTTGAATGTCTAAAAGCTCAGACAAGAATGTCTAAGCTACCGGATTCAATGAGTTAGCTGTAATTTGCTTGTGATTCTTTCACATGGGTACTTATTTTGTATGTCATTTTTATTATTGAAAAATCATTCACTCACATTTATAGATGATTTAACATTATTCGGTTTTTTTTCATCATACTTTTCATTCTTGAAAAAGATATAATGAAATGGATTTAATTTACTTTTTGCTGATGCACTTGCCAGGGCTCCCAATAATCCAAATTGCATTCCTACCGCATCGGTTGGCCTTTCTCCGGCAATACACAGGATTTTTGATGATTTTTCAATATTCGGTTCATCATCAATATAAATTTCACCGATATAATTATCCTTACCTTCATCAACCTTAAATGTTATATTCGGTAATGTCTCGGAAATATCAGTATATTTATCTCCTAAAAAACCTGATTCGGTAAAATTAAATGTAATTTTCTTAATCAGGTAACTTCCGGGTTCAAGACAAAATGAGAATACTTTATTCGGATTAAGTTCAATAAATGTACTACCGGCCTTAATGTTTGTTACCGGAACAACCTCTATGGTCATACCCCACCATCTAAGGTATTCATCCGGCGGTGTACCATACACAGTATGGCCGTTAGAGTCAATAAGGCAAATTATTTCATCAAAATGATATAGTGCAGGTTCGGGATCAGGACCGTAAGTTTGAGTTCTGTATGGTTTAAAGATGTATCCGTCGGCTTTCTTCTCAATAATTCTTCCCCTGATTATTTCTTCTTTATTCTTTTTTTTCGTAACCAGTGCAGGAAGTTTTTTAAACCACTTACCCTGAGAAATAACCTCACCTGAAATAATTGATTTACATTCAGGATTCGCCTGGGTTGATTTGGCAAAGTGCTTACAACCTGATAATGTAATAGCCAGAATATATATAACTGATAGTATTCTCATAAAAGTTCCATTTTATATTTTAATTATTCAGTAC
>Ga0118677_10013869_pt1 | contig 11504 bp, 11 predicted proteins | sample AliMusrvi5mmetaG_FD_86154 | JGI IMG/M metagenome (GOLD analysis project Ga0118677, IMG submission 86154) | reverse complement strand
GGCAAGGGTGGACTCCAAATAAATTGTAATCCTCACTTGTCCTACATATCGGTCAACCGGTCAAGATAGTTGTCGCCGACCGGACAGGGTAATTGTCGCCGAACAGCTCGATTTGTTTTCGGTACGGCAGTTTGGCTGCGTGGACTCATTAAGCCTCGTGCGGGTTATGGTATTGCTTATATTGACTGGAGCCAGCAGGAGTTTGGCATAGCCGCGGCGTTATCGGGCGACCCTTTGATGATGGCGGCTTATTTATCTGGTGACCCTTATTTGGCTTTTGCAATTCAGGCTGGTGCTGTACCTTCTAATGCGACTAAGAAGAGCCATAAAGCTGAGCGTGAGCAATTTAAAGCTTGTGTATTGGCTGTTCAATATGGTATGGGCGCTGAGTCATTGGCACTCCGAATTGGTCAACCGGTTGCCCAGGCCAATATGTTATTACGACTACATCAAGAGACTTATCAGGTATTCTGGCGGTGGTCAGATGCCGCAGTCGATTACGCCATGTTGCACAATAAATTGTGGACAGTATTTGGTTGGACCGTACAAGCAGGACGAGATCCCAATCCACGTTTTCTACGTAATTTCCTGATGCAGGGCAATGGAGCTGAAATGCTGCGCTTAGCCTGCTGTATGGTTACAGAAGCCGGTATCACAGCCTGCGCACCAATTCACGACGCAATTTTAATTGAAGCACCGTTGGAGCAATTAGATCAAGTCATTGAGCAGACCAAAAACATCATGGCAGCAGCCAGTGCCATTGTTTTAGATGGCTTTAGGTTAAATTCAGATGCAGAGATCATACGTTATCCAGATCGCTATAGCGATGAGCGTGGGGTCAAAATGTGGCAGACCGTGACAGGTATTTTAGATCAGATCAATCCATCCACCCGTGCAGATACGCACACTGACCTGTGCGTTGACGCACTCCAGCCTGTGCGGGCACGCACCCCCGTTGCATCTTATTATCTTATAGAGGAGTCTTAAATATATGAATATGCTTAATCCTCAGTTATTGTCTCTGCCTAGAGAAACTATAAGAACTTCTGACAAATCACGACCTCTTAAAATACCCAGACATCAAGGCAATGAAAAATTTTTAAAAGGTCCAGTACCCCTCAACTGGATTAGTAGAGCTACTCAACTATCTGGCAGCGCGTGGCATGTGGGCACAGCTATTTGGTATTTAGTGGGGTTAACCAATTCACCTACAGTCAAGTTAACTCAGGCCACACTAGATCTTCTTGGTATAAGTCGTTATGCGAAATACCGTGCCTTAGCTGAGCTCAAAACGGCAGGTTTAATAAGCTTTGATGCGATTTCTGGAAAAAACCCTAAAATTACCGTGCTGGGCCATGTGCCCACAACAATATGAGAACTCTTGATTTATGTGAGGCATCGAATCTACTTAAAATGCACCCTCAAACAGTTTTGCAACGTACCAGGATAGGTGAAATACCCGCTGCAAAACCTGGAAAATGCTGGGTGTTCATCGAAGAAGATTTGATTGTCTGGCTCCGTTCACAGTACAATCGCCCACAGCAGGATATAGGGCAAGGAGGCAAAGTAATATGCTCTTTAAAAGAAAAAACAGTCAGTACTGGTGGTATCGCTTTACCGCACCAGATGGCACAACAGTACGCCATTCTGCTCAAACTGCCGATAAAAGAAAAGCAGAAGAGTTAGCCGATCGGCATAAAGCACAGTTGTGGGATCAAGTGAAATTGGGGCATAAGCCGCTTTATCTCTGGGAAGATGCGGTCATTAAATGGGTCAATGAATCACAAAAACGATCACTACCTGATGATATCGTGATGTTTCGCTACTTGGATAAGTTTTTCTCGGGTAGGCAGCTAAATGATATTAATCGTGGTCTGGTAGAAAATGTTATTACCGATAAATTGAAACATGCTACACCTGGTCGAGTTAATCGGATTACAGCACTCATACGTGCTGTATTGCGAAAAGCCGAGCGGGAATGGGAGTGGATCGACAAGGCACCGTCTATTCGTCGTTTAAAAGAAGACAATAAGAGAATCCGCTGGATGACGAGGTCTGAAGTTGACCGAGTCTGTAAGGAGTTGCCAGAGCATTTAGAGGCAATGGTACGCTTTAGTTTAGCCACAGGACTTAGAGAGTCGAATGTGACGGGACTGCAATGGGATCAGATTGATATGCAGCGTAAAGTCGCCTGGATTCACCCAGATCAGGCCAAAGCTAAAAAAGCAATTGGTATCCCTTTAAATGCTGAGGCGATCATGGCAATTCGATTGCAACTGGGTAAGCATACCAGTCATGTCTTTACTTATAAAAATAAGCCTGTATTAAAAGCGGGTGGTAATGCTTGGAAAAAAGCACTTGAGCGTGCAAGCATTACGGATTTTAGGTGGCATGATTTAAGGCATACGTGGGCAAGTTGGCATGTTCAGGCGGGTACGCCGCTTAATGTCTTGCAAGAATTGGGTGGCTGGGGTGATTACTCAATGGTGTTACGGTATGCTCATTTGGCGCCAGAACATTTAGCGAGTTATGCTGATAACATTTCAGATTCAGCACATTTTACGCACATAAGATCTGAGGGCATAAAAAAAGCAGTCGCCAATTAAGGCTAACTGCTTGATTCATATGTTCTTTGGTGGTGGGTCGTGCGCGATTCGAACGCGCGACCATCGCATTAAAAGTGCGGTGCTCTACCGGCTGAGCTAACGACCCAACAAAGATTGACCATTATAATGATTTTTACAGATTATGCAATACTTTTATTGATTTTTATATTGAGTTGGGTCTTTTACATTTGCTTCTGAAAATCCTGTTATTCTTATTCGACATGCATCACATACGCCACAGGCCTGGCCTTGCTCATCTGCTGAGTAACATGAAACGGTTTGACGATAATCAACACCTAAAGCAATGCCTTGTTTAATGATTTCTGCCTTACTTAAAGAGATTAGGGGGGTGTGTATAGTAAAGAAGTTTCCATTTACACCTGCTTTAGTGGCTAAATTCGCTAATTTCTGAAAAGCAGTAATAAATTCTGGTCTACAGTCAGGGTAACCGGAGTAATCCACTGCATTAACACCTATAAAGATATCAGTTAAATTTAATACTTCTGCCCAACCCAGGGCAAAGGAAAGAAATATGGTGTTTCTTGCTGGGACATAAGTGACGGGGATGCCTGCTTGTGGTTTATTAGGTACAGCAATATTTTCGTCGGTTAAGGCAGATCCACCTATGCTTCCTAATCCAAGTTTAATTATTTTATGATCAATAACTTGATAATATTTTGCTATTTGAGCGGCAGCTATTAGCTCTGCATTATGTCTTTGTCCATAATCAAAGCTTAAGGCGTAACAGATGTATCCTTGTTGTTTTGCTAGGGCAAGGACAGTAATTGAATCTAATCCGCCTGATAGAAGAATAATGGCTTTTTTTTGCATGATAATTTACTTGCCTTGAGCATCATCCCAAAGCAGTTTATGTAATTGAATTTGAAATCGAACAGGTAATCTGTCTCGGAGAATTTTTTCAGCAAGTTCAGTTGGATTTTGTAGTCCCATAACCGGTGAAAATAATATTTCGCAACGATCGGATAGTGCGTATTCTGTCAAAATAGCTTTTGACCAGTTGTAGTCTTCATTAGTACCGATGACGAATTTAACTTGATCTTTACTATTTAGATATTGAATATTTTCATAGAGATTTTTATTAAGTTCACCTGAGCCAGGTGTTTTAAGATCCATGACTTTTACGGTGCGTTGATCTACATTAGAAATATCAATGGCGCCACTAGTTTCAAGTGAAACTTTAAAGTTTTTATTGAGTAATTCGGTTAGTAATTCTATGCAACCTGGTTGTGCCAAGGGCTCTCCTCCGGTTACCGTAATAAAAGGGGTATTATATTGCTCTGCTTCGGTAATAATGTCGTTAATGCTTAACTTTTTTCCACCTGTAAAAGCATAAGCTGTATCACAATAAACGCATCGCAAAGGACATCCGGTAAGTCGAATAAATACAGTGGGAATTCCCACTGTATTTGATTCTCCTTGTAAAGAATAAAAAATTTCAGTAATACGAAGACTGCTCATCACTAATGATGGGCTACTTCATGAGGAGCTGCTTCATTGAGTTTTAATAGTTTCTTTGATGCCAGTATTGCAGCGGGCGATTTAGGATAATCAGAAATAACACGATTGAGATATTCCGTTGCTTTTACTGAGTTTTTTTGGTCCACTTCGATATAGCCAAGTTTTAATATAGCATCAGGTACTTTTAAGCTATTAGGATATTTCTCGAGTACATCATTAAATGCTTTACGAGCAGAAGCGTTATCCTGATTGACTCTATAAGCTTCACCTAGCCAATATTGTGCATTATTGGCATATTCACCTGTAGGGTACTGGTTAAGATAAGCTTTGAATTGTTCTATAGATTGAGCTGTATGTCCACTTCTAAGCTCATCATAGGCCATAAAATAACCTTGTTTATCAGGCCCTTGGCTTTGTGGGCTGTCAATTTGTGACTTTAATCCTTGATTGGCTGTCGCTTTTTCGATAGGGTTAGCTTTTTGCGCTGAATTAGTTGGAACTACTACTGGAGCTGCTGTCGTAGGTTGGACTTCTTTAGCGTTGGTGGTAATGCTGCTTGGTTTGGCGACTTCATTTGGATTTGCAGTAACACCGTTAGCCTTATTTTCTATGTTTTGCAAGCGCTCATCAAAATCTGAATACATTGTTCCTTGATGTTTTTTTAAGTCATCGATTCGATTAGCTTGTTCATCTATTTTGCCGGTAAGCTGTTGCACTTCAGATTGCATTTGCTCCAATCGCCCCATCAACTCATATAACGTCGTTGTCGATTGTGTGTTGGCTGGGTTGTTAGGAGTTGCAGATTGTGGATATAACGAATGGTCAATCACAACCGGCACGTCTGCATAAGCGCTGCTAAAAATAAAGGGCAGAAAAATAAGGCTAGTTTTTTTCATTTACTTACCTTGGTTGATACGCTACTTCAACACGACGATTCTTTTCCCAAGCAGCCTCGTTATTGCCTAAAACAGCTGGTTTTTCTTCGCCATAGCTGACGACATTTAGTTGGTTTTCAGAAACGCCTCGAGCTTTCATCATGCTAGCAACTGATTTTGCACGCTGTTCGCCTAGCGCAATATTGTATTCGCGAGATCCGCGTTCATCACCATTACCTTCTAGGGTAATATGTTGTGAAGGATTTGCGATTAAATATTGTGAGTGAGCAGATATAACGGTAACGAAATCTGGCATAACTTCACTGCTATCTAGCATGAAATAAATAGTACGTTTTGATAAAGGGTTATTAGGATCATTAAATTCAGGGCCTAAAGTGCTAGCGTAATCGCCATTCATTGTTGAACCATTCATACCATAGCCTTTATTCAAGCCATTAGTTGATGCATCGTTAATTCCGCTATTGGCATTTAGGCTACCATCTGTAAGGCTGGCGTCTTTTTCGTCAGTATCACTACAGGCTGATAAAAAGGCTGCACTTATTGCTAATGCGATGATTGTTTTATTTAGTTTCATTTTTAATTCTCTAGTTGATATATAAATTGTAAAAAATTGCAGGATAATCTTTAAATTTAAGGGCCCCAAGAGGGTTCTCTAACCTCTCCGCTATTAAAAACCAATTTCTGTTGTATCTTACCATCGATTGATACGGCGGATAAAAATCCTGTGCCGCCTTTTTTGGAGGCATATAGAATCATACTTCCATTGGGTGCAAAGCTAGGTGATTCGTCTGAGCGCCCACTTGTTAGTACGTTTATGGATTTGTTTGACATGTCCATGATGGCAATACGATAGTCGTTGCCATTACCATGTACCATAACTAAGTTTCTACCGTCAGGAGAAAAACTGGCTCTGGCATTGTATGAACCTGAAAAAGTGAGTCTTTTTTCATCTCCGCCTTGACTAGAAACTATGTAGATTTGTGGTTTTCCGCCTCTATCTGATGTAAAAACAATTGAGTTCCCGTCAGGTGACCAAGAGGGCTCTGTATCAATAGCAAAGCTTCTCGTTAGTTTAGTTAAAGAGTGCGTGGATAAGTTGAGGATAAAGATATCAGGACTACCGTCTTTAGATAAAGTTAACGCTAAGCGGGTTCCATCTGGCGACCAAGCAGGCGCGCCATTGATGCCAGGAAATTCAGCTACACGCAATCTCTCTCCGGTGGCTAATGTTTGAACGTAAATAGCTGCTGATTTTCTTTCAAAAGAAACGTAGGCCATTCTTTTTCCATCAGGAGACCATGAAGGAGACATTAATGGTTCAACTGATGAAGCAATAGTTTGAGGGTTAAATCCATCGGCATCAGCAATTTGAAGTTGTTGTGATTGTTGTTTGCTGCCAGGATTAGTCGTGGTGATATAAGCGATCCGGCCACTAAATACACCTTTTTTACCAGTTAATTTTTCAAAAATAAGATCACTGATGTGGTGAGCTGTTTTTCGTAAATCAGCTGCTGAAGAGGTCATTCGGTAACCTAATAACTGTCCACTTTTATAGACATCAAATAATTGAAACTGAACATTATATTGACCGTTACCAGCATCAGCTAATTGTCCTATAACCAAATAATTCTGGCTTGCCGACTGCCATTCGTTAAAGTTGACAGCCGATGCTGTATTAGGTTTGCTGGGCATGGCTTGTTCAGCCATCATTTTAAAATAACCGCAGCGCTCTAAATCAGCATTAACTATTGCGCTGATGTTAACAGAGGCGCCAGTTGAGGAGAAAGGGACTACTGCTACAGGCAGTGTGCTACTAACGCCTTCAGATATTTCAATGGTTAGTGCTGCATGACTATTTGTAGCAGATAAACTAAAAGCCACAAGAAATAAAAATTTATTAAAAAAACTCACACTCACCTCTACTAAGGTTTTCAAAAATTAAAGTCATTATTACATGATGTTATGAATAGAGTTCTCAATATCTCGAGATTAGTTGCTGCCATTATGACTGTAACCTATTAAATTTCAAGCTTTGTAGGCTAAATAGTCTGTTTTTAGTAACATAATATTAGTCTTTTTTATATATCCATAAATAGCATCGGAATGCCATAAGTTAAAATAAAATAACTAAACGCTAAAACTATACTAATACTCATTTTAAAAGCAAATGTTTGGCGCAATATATAGCTAACAATGGAAATGTACCAAGCAACCAATATAATGGCTAATGAAATAGATACTGTTTCCCGGTAGGTTTTATGGTTCATAACCATAATAAAGTCTAATGTTTCAGCGGCTATTGCGAGTGTCATAATAAAGTTTTCACAGATAAAAATGGCAGTAAATACTTGTTTAAAATATGCTTTCTCTTTAATAGTAAATAATAAGATGGCTATGGATGAAAATGCCATGATAGTACGTAATAAAACTTCTAACATGCCATCAGCAGGATCAGAAATTAAACCTTCAACTATAAATCCTGAAATAAGGTAAAAAATCACGGCCTTCCACATAAATGATCTAGAGGGTGATAATTTTGCAGGGTTATTTCTAAACCAGCATAGCGATAGGTATTGTCTTAATAAATTCATGTTGAAAAAGCTTGGACTAATAAACGAAGAAGAATCAGATTAGATTTACAAAAGTATTCATTATAACCGTATTTGTTTCTTAAAAATCAGATAGGCCATGATTTATATGAATTTTAATAACCTAAGCTATCAATTTGTAGGTCTTTTAAGGGCTCTGGTAGTCTCGAAATTAATGTTTTGAACCTGCCGTCTGAAGATAATGTCATTTGGCGATAACCTGGTGAAGCAATATTATCTAAACTAAACGTAGGGCTGTCGGGTTTGAACTGGAAGCAAGTTGATGGTGTTCCTAATACACGAACGCCTTCATGTTCAATATCCATTAATTGATGGATATGTCCGGTAGTAATTATTTTAACGTTTGGATATTTACCAATGACTGTCCATAATTCTAAGCTGTTTTCTATCATCATGGCATCCATCCAGGCGCTTTTAGTTTCTAAACAATGATGATGTACTGCAATAAGAGCGTGGTGATTTGGATGTTTACTTAAACAGTCATCAAGGAAGCATAATTCTTGATTTGATAATCGACCGCTAGGGACTCCTTTTACCTGACTATTTAAAAAGATTAATTGCCAGTTTCCTAACAAAATTTGTTTGCGGCAGCTTACTAGTGGCGTATTAAATATCTGCTGCATAAGCTGAGTATCATCATGGTTGCCAGGCAAGCAAATACAAGGGGTCTCAATCGTTTCAATTTGCTTTAAAATTCGCTGATAGCTTCCTTGACTGGGATTTTGAGCGAGGTCGCCGGTAACAATAATTAAATCAAAAGGGCAGTTTTCAGTCAAAGCGAGCTCAATTACTGCTTGGAAGTAATGCTCAGTATTAATGCCTAAAAATGTTTCATTTAAGCAAGGTAAGATATGACAATCTGTTATTTGCAAGATTGATAGGTCGGTCATAAGCTCATTCATTCGATGTTTTTACACAAAATTTTAGAGTTTCTTTGTGGGTTGTACAGCTCTTTGAGTGGGTCTGGTAGATTGTTAATGTTCGATGCTATAAAGCCTCGTTCAATAAACCACTGCATAGTTTGTGTTGACAGTACAAATAATTTTTTCAGTTTCATTTGCATTGCTTTCTGATAAACATAGTTTAAAAGACGGCCGCCACGGCTAACACCCTGATAATTTTCATGAACAGCAAGGCAAGCAATTGCTCCAAAATAATCTTGTTCATTAGCATGAAAAGCAGCGCAAGCGATAATCAAGCCGTCTCTCTCTATGACAATATAGTCGGCTATTTCCATTTCGATTTTTTCTCTAGAGCGTTTAACTAAGATGCCTTGTTGCTCAAGAGGTTTAATAAGTTCGATAATGCCGCCGATATCATCTAGCTTAGCAGGGCGTAATACTTCGAAAGGAGCAGAGCTAATTAAGGTGCCAATACCATCGCGACTAAATAACTCTTGCAACAAGGCGCCGTCAATATGTCGATTAATTAAATGAACACGCTCAATGCCTGCTTGGCAACTTTGAATGGCTGCTGTGAGCGGCAGTTTAATAAGATCAGGTGCTGCTTTATGATTTTGTAAAAAAATATCCGTCTCATCGGTGGTCATTTGCCTAATGTGCTCCCCGTTATCAGGGTTGCAGCAACTATGCTCCGTCAATAAAATTAACTTTTCTGCTTTTAAGGCAATTGATACGGCGGTAGCGACTTGTTCGGCCGATAGGTTAAAGACCTCTCCACTTGGCGAATAGCCTATCGGTGATATTAGTACGACCGTATTTTGATCAAGTTGCTGATGAATTGCAATGCTATCTATACGACGAACTTCGCCTGTATGGCAGTAATCTATGCCATCTATGACCCCTATCGGTTTGGCGATGACATAATTACCTGATACCACTTTCAGGCTAGATCCCGCCATAGGTGAGTTGGATAAACCCATGGAAAGTAATGCTTCAATTTCGACGCGTACTAAGCCCGCCGCTTCTTTAACGCATTGCAGCGCTAAATCATCGGTAATTCGCAGATTTTTATGGAAGAGGGCGGGTGCGTTAAGTTTATTAAGGCGCTGGTCTATCTGAGGACGTATGCCATGCACCAAAACTAAACGTATACCAAGGCTGCTAAGTAAAGCAATATCGTGTATATGATGATCAAAGTCATCTGCCTGCACAGCCTCTCCACCTAATGAAATAACAAAGGTTTTGTTGCGATGAGCATGGATATAAGGAGATGAGTCCCTAAACCAACTAACAAATGACTTTTCTGATTGCATAACGATTTAGTTTGAAGTGATATAGGTTGGCTGCAGCATTCAAATCAACAGATGCGGCCAATATCATGGTATTAGTTAACTTAATCCAAATTATCAGTTACCGCTCCTTGCGATGCAGAATTTACCAACTTAGCATATTTAGCCAATACACCGCGAGTATAACGTGGAACTGGTTGTTTCCATGACTCTAAACGACGAGCGATTTCATGTTCATTGATATCTAATTTCAATTCATTAGTTTCTGCATCAATCGTGATGGTATCACCATTTTCAATGATAGCTAGGGGGCCACCTACATAGGCTTCAGGAGTAATGTGGCCAACAACAAAGCCATGTGTGCCGCCAGAAAAACGACCATCCGTAATTAAGGCTACTTCTTTGCCTAAGCCTTTACCCATAATGGCAGAGGTAGGTGATAGCATTTCACGCATACCTGGGCCACCTTTAGGACCTTCGTAACGGATAACAATCACATCACCTTTAACAATATCACCATTTAATATACTTTTTAGTGCTTGTTCCTCAGCATCAAAGACCTTCGCTGTGCCAACAAAGCGTAAACCTTCTTTGCCGGTGATTTTTGCAACTGAGCCACCTGGAGCTAGATTGCCATATAGCACAACCAAGTGACTGTCTTTTTTAATTGGATTTTTTAGCGAATGAATGATTTCTTGTTCTATTGGATAAGGTTTTACATTGACTAAATTTTCTGCCAATGTTTTCCCAGTTACTGTCATACAGTCACCGTGTAACAATCCATTGTCCAACAAAATTTTCATGAGAGGTTGAATGCCTCCAATTTCAATTAATTCGGTCATTAAATAGCGACCACTAGGTTTTAAATCCGCTAGTAAAGGAACGCGCTGGCCAATCCGTGTAAAGTCATCTAAATTAATATCCACTTTAGCTGCATTAGCCATGGCTAAGATGTGCAATACCGCATTAGTGGACCCTCCCAAAGCAATGACAATGGTAATGGCATTTTCAAAAGCCGCTTTGGTCATGATGTCACTGGGTTTTATATCGTTTTTCAGCAACTCTAAAACAGCAGCACCAGCACGTTCGCAATCTAATCTTTTATCGTTTGAAATGGCCGCTTGGGCTGAGCTATTAGGTAAGCTCATGCCTAGGGCTTCAATCGCAGAGGCCATGGTGTTGGCTGTATACATACCGCCACAAGAACCTGCGCCTGGAATAGCTTTGGCTTCAATTGCCGCTAGCTCAGCATCATCAATTTGGTTATTGGCTCTAGCGCCAACGGCTTCAAAAACTGAGACTACATCGAGTTTTTTATCTTTATGACAACCCGGCATAATAGTGCCGCCATAGACAAAGATAGCTGGGCGATTAAGGCGCGAGATTGCAATCATACAGCCCGGCATATTTTTATCACAACCTCCGATGGCAACGATACCATCAAAGCCTTGGCAACCTACGACTGTTTCAATAGAATCGGCAATGACTTCACGGGATACTAGTGAATATTTCATGCCTTCAGTGCCCATAGAAATACCATCCGAAATAGTGATGGTATTAAATATAACGGCTTTACCATTGGCTTGATCAACACCGGCGCCGGCCGCATCTGCTAACTTATTGATATGCATGTTACAAGGTGTAACCATGCTCCAAGTTGAAGCAATGCCTATTTGTGGCTTTTTGAAATCCTCACTTTTAAAGCCGACAGCATGTAGCATGG
>Ga0118677_10013867_pt1 | contig 11505 bp, 8 predicted proteins | sample AliMusrvi5mmetaG_FD_86154 | JGI IMG/M metagenome (GOLD analysis project Ga0118677, IMG submission 86154) | reverse complement strand
GACGTCAGGGATGGATGAACAGGAAGGCTTGAAGAAAGCGCTGGCCGACCGTAAAGTTCTCGTCTCTTCCGAGGTGAATGCCAAGGAATTCAACGTCTGATCAATGGAAATCATTATTCAGCCTGATAGCGATGCGGCGGCCTTGATGGTCGCCCGCGTCATTGCCCGCGAGATCCGGCGCAAGCCGGATCTCGTCCTGGGCCTTGCCACAGGCCGTACCATGGAATCCGTCTACGGACATCTCGCCCGAATGCATAGGGAACAAGGGCTCAGCTTTGCCAGTTGCCGGACCTTCAATCTGGATGAATACATCGGTATTCCGCCGGGCCACCAGGGTTCCTACCGGCACTACATGAATGTGCATCTTTTTGATCGAATCGATATCAACCCGAAAAACACCTACCTCCCCAATGGCATAGCCCCGGATCTGGGAGCCGAATGTCATCGTTACGAGCAAGCCATTTCCGAGCGCGGCGGCATTGACCTCCAACTACTGGGGATCGGACATGACGGCCACATCGGCTTTAATGAACCGCTCTCCTCTCTTCGTTCCCGAACCCGCGAAAAAGCGCTGACCCTGTCCACCCTCCAGGCCAATTCCGCCATGTTCGAGAACGATATCAACAAAGTTCCCCGGCGCGCGATTACCATGGGCGTGGGATCCATTCTGGACTCGAAGCGCGCCCTCATGCTGGTGACGGGAGAGAGCAAAGCCGCCATTCTGGCCAAAGCCACCGAGGGACCCATCACCTCCATGGTAACAGGCTCAGCCCTTCAACTGCATCCCCATTGCACCGTCATCACCGATGAGGCCGCCGCCACGAAGCTTGAAGGCGTCGACTACTATCGCTGGATATTCGCCAACGAACCGGAATGGCAGAATTTCTGACCGCTTGCAGCCTCGGCGGTTATCGGTTAATGGTTACAGCGGAAACCAAAATAACAATTAACTACTAACCTTCCTCAATCATGCAAAGCATGGATCTTGTTTTAACACTGACACTCGGATTGACACTCGCCCTGCTGCTGGGTTATGTCATGCAGCGGTTACACCTGCCGACTGTCGCTGGTTACCTACTGGCAGGGATCGTGGTAAGCCCCACTACCCCCGGCTTAGTCGCCAATCAGGAATTGGCCAACCAATTGGCTTCTGTCGGGATCATCCTCCTACTGTTCGGGGTTGGCCTCCAGTTCAATTTCAAAAAACTATTGGGTGTCCAACGTCTGGTCCTACCAGGTGCCATCATACAAAGTCTGATGGCCGCCACCTTGGGTACTGTGGTGGCCATGCTGCTGGGTTTTGACTGGAAAGCCGGGGTGGCGTTCGGACTGGCTATCTGCGTCGCCAGTACAGTGGCCCTTACCCGTGTCTTAGCCGATAACAACAAACTTCACACCCCTTTCGGCAATATCGCCGTCGGGTGGCTCGTAATGGAGGATCTCCTTACCGTCCTGATCATGGTCCTACTGCCCGCCATTTTCGGGCCCGGACAGACGAGCATTGTCGCGCTTTCCTGGAGTGTGGGTGCTTCGATACTGAAAATCTCCCTGCTGATCTTAATCGCCTTTTTTCTTGGAGCCAGGCTCATCCCGTGGTTATTGCGCCAGGTCGCTGCAACACGTTCCCGGGAACTCTTTACGTTAACTATTCTGGTGGTGGCGCTGGGAATTGCAGTCTGCTCATCCATGTTCTTCGGGGTCTCCATGGCGCTCGGCGCCTTTTTAGGGGGCATGGTTGTGGGGCGCTCGGACTTCAACCTGCGCGCCTCCACCGAGGCGCTTCCCCTGCGCGATACCTTTGCTGTTCTCTTTTTTGTCTCCGTGGGGATGCTCTTCAATCCCCACCATATCACGCAAATGCCGGGACTCTGCCTGGCCGCCTTGGGACTCGTCCTCATCGCCAAACCACTGATTGCCACCGCCGCCATCCTGCTGCTGGGCTATCCCACACGTATCGCCTTTTCCATGGCTGTTTCATTAGCCCAGATCGGGGAATTCTCATTCATCCTGGCCAACTTGGGGAACCAGTTGGGCTTGCTATCCCCAGCCGCAGGAAATGCCCTCGTCATGGCCTCCATTGTTTCTCTCACAATCAACCCCATGCTCTTCCGACTGGTAGATCCCGCCGAACATTGGCTGGCAAGGCGCCCAAAATTGTGGCGTCTGCTGAACCGACGGGCCATTCAGCGAAATACCCCGGAGGAAACCAACTCAACCGGCGGAACCGCCGACACCCCCCCATCCCATCGCGCCATTATTGTCGGGTATGGTCCCGTGGGACAAACCCTGACCCAACTTCTTCGTAAAAATAATATTTCGCCGACGATTATCGAAATGAATCTTGAGACCGTTGATCACCTGCGTTCACGCAATATTGCCGTGATGTATGGGGACGCCAGTCATGCGGAAACGCTGAAACGGGCGGGAGCCGAACGGGCCGCCACTTTGATTTTAAGTGCCCCGGGCATCGCCACTTCGCCCGATATTATCCGACACGCGCGGGAACTTAATCCTGACATTCTGATTCTGGCGCATGCCAGTTTTCTCAAGGAACTACATTCACTGCACCACACCGGGGCTAATCAGGTGTTCTCGGGTGAAGCCGAGGTCGCCTTTGCCATGACAACCGCCATTCTCCGGCAACTCGGCGCTTCCCCGGACCAGATTGACCGCGAGGGCGACCAATTGCGCGCCGACCTGCTGGATCAGAAAAACCACAGCAAGAAGTTTTTCTATGATCAACCGAAGGACTAGATCCGGTCAGGCGTCTCGATGCCGAGTAACTTCAATCCCTGTCGCAGGAGCTTCGCGACCACCACGCACAAGCGCACGCGGCTTTCACGAACGCCTTCCGGGGCCTTGAGGAAAGGTACATTCTGGTAGAAGGTGCTGTAGGCGGAGGCCAATTCATAAAGGTAGTCAGCCAGGATGCTCGGCTTATAGCTTTCGGCCGCACGCACCACGATTTCAGGAAACCGGAGAATCATGACGGCCAGAACCCGCTCGATTGGTTCGCCCAGTAGAATCGGGTAACTGTTCAACTCGATGCCAGGGAATAAATCACGATATTTGTCCTGAACGCTGGCAATACGGGCGTAAGCATACTGGAGATAGGGTGCCGAATTGCCATCCAAGGCCAAGGCCTTTTCCCAGGTGAAGGTCACCAGACTCTGCGGGTTCTGACTCAGGTCGGTGTATTTAACCGCCCCAATCCCTGCCGCCCGAGCGATATCCTTTTGTTTGTCCTCTGGCATTTCGGGACTGGACTCTTTGACGACGGCAAGCGCACGGGCTTCTGCCTCATCCAGATATTTCTCCAACTTGATCACATTGCCTTGTCGGGTTGAGAAGGTCCCCTCTGGCAACCGCATCAAACCGAACCAGACATGTTCCAGATGGGTCTTACAGCCCAACTTACGGGCGACCGCAAAGACCTGTCGGAAATGGTTCTGCTGACGTTCATCGGTTACATAAATAATCTTGTCGGGATTAAACTCCTCAATCCGGCTCTGAATGGTGGCCAGATCGGTCGTGGCATAGTTAAACCCGCCATCGGTTTTCTTCACAATACATGGCGGAAGCTTCTCTGCATCCAGAAAGGCAACCAACGCCCCCTCACTCACACGGGCCAATCCCTGATCCAGCAAAGACTGCACGACTCCAGGCAGACGGTCATTGTAGAAACTTTCACCCCGCATCAGGTCAAACTTCACATCCAGTCGCTCATAAATATGAGCGAATTCTTTGAGGCTTAATTCTACGAATTGCTGCCAAAGCCTTCGGTTTTCAGGATCTCCCGCCTGAAGTTTTACCAGCTCGTTTCTCGCCTGAGCCAGCCATGTCTCATCCTGCTTGGACTGTTCGTAACTCTTGACGTAAACCCTTTCAAGCTCCTCGATGGGGCCAGCCTCCAGCGCAATGGGATCGGCAAAATGACGATATCCCATGATCATGATGCCAAATTGGGTTCCCCAATCCCCGAGATGATTGTCGGAAATCACCTTGTACCCGAGGAATCGATGAAGCCGATCCAGCGCATTACCGATGACCGTGGAGCGAATATGACCGATATGCATGGGCTTGGCCACATTCGGGCTGGAATAATCCAGAATGACGGTTTTGCCAGCCCCGGTTTGTGGAACCCCGCACAGTGGATCCTTCCCGGCAGTATCCGCCATACGGGCGAGCCAATCCTTGCTCAGGGTAATATTGAGAAAACCCGGCCCGGCAATTTCGGTTTTTGCAACAGCCTCTATCGGAACCAATTTTTTGATAACGGTATCGGCGATCTGGCGCGGATTCTTCTTCAACTGCTTGGCAAAACCCATCGCATGATTACACTGATAGTCACCGAATTCAGCGCTGGTGGTGGCCACTACCTCGATCGTCCCCCACCCCTCAGTGATCTCCGGCAGAGCCTGCTGAAACGCCGCCCTCATCCAATCCGAAAGCAATTGTTCGATGGTTGTCATATGGCTGAAGTCCAAAGTCAAAGTCCAAAGTCCAAAGTCTAAAGTTGAAAGTCCAAAGTTCGAAATGGGCTCAGGCGCCCCGGATCAGTTTCAGCAATTCGTCCCGGCGTGCTTCCATGACGGCCTTGGTTTTGGCCTCCAGATTCAACCGGACCAACGGTTCGGTGTTGGAGCAACGCACATTGAACCACCAGTCGGCATACTCAACGGTAATGCCGTCGAGTTCAAGGAGCTTGCCATCGGTGTACTTCTTGCGAATCGCATCAAGAACAGCCTGCGAGCTGTGAACCTCTGAATTGATTTCACCGCTGGCAAAATAACGCTGAATCGGCTTGATCAGTTCTGAGAGGGTTTTACCTGTCTTGGTGATGACATTGGCGATGTAGATCACGGCCATGGCGGAGCTCTCCGTCGTGTAGTTGTCGCGGAAATAATAATGACCCGACAACTCTCCCGCGAAAAGCGCCTTGTTATCACGCATCTGCTGTTTGATAAAAGCGTGGCCCACCCGACTCATCATCGGCGTTCCCCCATGGGCTTCAATCACTTCCTTGACCGCCCAACTACTGCGCAAGTCATAAAAGATTACGCCCTTTTCCTTTTCCAATATGCTTGTGGCGATTAGGGCGGTAATCATGTCCATGGGCACGATGGCCCCCTTCTCGTCAATAAATCCAGCGCGATCCGCATCTCCGTCAAACGCCACACCAAAATCAAATTTCCCATGGCGAACGGTTTCCTGAAGAACTTCCAACGTCTCGGTATTCAGCGGATTCGCCTCATGATTCGGGAAGGTCCCATCGAGGATATCAAACAGGCGTTTCATCTCAATCAACCCATCCAGGCAGCGCGACTCCAGGATCCCCATCGAGTTGGCGAAATCCACCGCGATTTTTACAGGACGCCGGATATCCGCAACCTTGCGGACATGCTTCACATAGGCGGGGACAATGTCATGCGTGGTCACTACGCCAGGGCGGGAGGCCGGTGCGGCAAAGCCTTTGCTTAGGACAATTTGCTCAACATCCTTGATGCCAGTGGCGCCACTAATCGGAATCCCCTGCTCCCGGCAAAGCTTGAATCCGTTCCATTCCCCGGGATTATGCGAGGCCGTAATCATCACGCTCGCATCTGCGCCCAGCGACCCGTTGGCGTAATAAGACATCGGGGTCGAACACATCCCAATGTTAATCACGTCAGCTCCCTGCATCGTGATACCTTGGCAGAGCGCCTCGAAAAGAGGAATGGAGTGCGGGCGCATGTCATACCCGATCACCACCTTTTTGCATTTCAAAAAGGTTACAAAGGCCCGGCCAATGTCTTTCGCCAAAGCCTCGGTCAACTGGGAGCCATAGATTCCACGAATATCGTACGCTTTGAAAATTCCAGCCATATCACTCTCTCCTCACTAATTCTGTCCACAAACGCCTACGCACAAAATGAAAACGGGACGCTTTTCAGCGTCCCGTGTCTAAACCTTAGCGATTGTTACTCACTCCGCTTTTTCGACCACTTTTTTGACTGTTTTCTTGGCCTTGGCCTTTTTTCCAGAGGTTGCAGCCTTCTTGACAACCGGTTTCCCAGCCGTTTTGACAACCGGCTTGGCGGGATTTTTGGCGGCATCCGCCTTCAATTGGGCTTGCTTGGCCGCTTCATCAGCCTTTTTGCGCATTTCTTCCTGCAACTGGAGTTGGTGCTGACGGGTCCATTCCATCGCGGTCTGGCGCAGTTTTTCGACTTCATCCATCTTACGCAGGGTATCCTGCTTCAACTGCTCGGACTCCTGGCGGATGATTTCTTTTTCGCTGGTCAGACGCTCGACATCCTTACGACGGCTCGACGCCATGACGGAAGCAACAATGGCCCAGATGGTAACAAACACAACCAACAACGACAAAAGCATTACAGTAGTGTTCTTCGGTTCACGCAATGATTCATTTTCCATCATACTGACTCCTCATTTATTTTAGTTCCCCGTTATTCACGGTTGTGTTTTGCGAAAAAAATCAGACGCGAATATGCCGCATTGCCCAGTGGAAAACAAGTAGTATTTTAAATGAGGACAGGATTCAGAATTCCGGAGACAGAATTCTGAATCCTGATTCTCCTGTTTTCCCCTTTGAGTTTTCCCTCGCCCTGTGCCAGAGTGCCGACATGACCGTCGCCAACAAAACCTTTATATTGGGCATGGATGTACTGCTCAAGGATCATCAGGATTGGCTGTCAGGAAAAAGGGTAGGCCTGGTGAGTCACACGGCCGCCATTGACTCAGCTGGTCTCACGTCGGCAGAGAGACTACGCCAATACCCCGGCGTTAACTTATCCGCATTATTTGGCCCTGAACATGGATTCAGGGGGCTTGCCGCTGCAGGTGATCCGACCATGGATGAATCTCATTCCGAATGGGATCTTCCCATCTATTCGTTATACGGTAACACCCGGAAGCCCACACCAGAGATGCTTCAGGGTATTGATCTGCTGGTTATAGAATTTCAAGACCTCGGCGCCCGGCCCTACACTTATGTTTCCACACTTGCCCTGGTACTGGAGGCCGCCAGTGAAAACCATATCCCCGTCATCGTTGCTGACCGGCCCATTCCGCTCCCGCTGATTGCTGACGGCCCTGTGACAGAGCCCAGCTTCGCCAGTTTTGTGGCGGCCCTCCCCCTACCCATGCAGTATGGAATGACACCCGCCGAGACAGCGCGCTGGATCCAACATCAATCGTTACCAGACCTGGATCTCCGGGTGGCCCCCATGCAAGGTTATGATTGCGAAGGCGAGCGGCAACTATTCTGGCCCCCATGGGTGCCCCCCTCCCCACGCATTCAGTCATGGGAATCCGCCAGCCTGTTCACTTGTACGGTATTCGGGGAAGCGTTGCCTGCATTAGACTATGGCTCAGGAACAAACCGGGCATTTCAACTGATCGGCGCACCATGGCTTGAGCGAGACCGACTTGCGGACTGCCTGAACGGAAGCCATCTCGCCGGTATCCGATTCGAACCAGAGGATTATCAAGCGGCCTCCGGTCTGTATCAGGGGACAATGATTGCCGGCCTGCGTCTGACCATTACAGATTCCCGCCTCTTCCGTCCACTGGCGACCTGCGTCACCTTGCTCGAGGCCATCATCAGGCTTTATGGACAGACCCCTCTATGGACCGTGCCAGGAACCAGACCCGAATGGTTTGACAGCCTGTTCGGAACCGATCTGGTCAGACGAGCCTTACAAGAAGGCACGCCCGCCACTGAAATCATACGTCATTGGCAGCCAGATTTAGCAGACTACAAGCGCACCAGAACCCCGCAACTTCTTTATGGAGCGCCTCGTCGATGAATATACCTCGCAAAGCGATTGTTCTGGCGGCAGGGTTTGGCGCCCGGCTTCTTCCGTTAACTCTGCTCAAACCCAAGCCATTGTTCCCAGTATGGGGGAAACCGGTTTTAGGACACACGCTGGAACTATTGCATCGATGGGGAGTACGGGAAGTGTTGATCAACGCCCATCACCAAGCCGACCAAATCCTGGCTTACATCCAATCCCGGCCTGTGAAAGGACTGAAATACCAGGTCTCCTTTGAACCGGATATTCTGGGGACAGGCGGGGTTCTTCCCAAAGCCCGCTGGTTTCTGGATGACCAGCCGTTCTGGATGTTGAATGCGGATGTAATGGCAGACTTGGACTGCATCCCATTGATCAAGGCTTTTGAAAAGAAATCTGCGATCGCCTCCTTATGGCTTCATCCAGAACGTGGCCCCCGCACCGTGGAGCATCGCGATGGCCTGGTCAGCGTCTTCAGGAGTCCCCTCGCCAAAACTGAAGGCACCGCCACCTTTTGCGGTTTGCAACTGCTTTCGCCCCGTATCCTGAATTTTCTACCAGAATCCGGGTTTGCCAGTATTGTCGATGCCTATGAAAACGCCCTGGTCGCAGGCGAAAAGATTGCCGGAGTGATTGTGCCTGAAGCCTACTGGGCCGATATCGGCTCCCAGGAATCCTATCTTGCCACTCACCGCGAAATGGCAAATCTACCAAAATGGAAAAAATATCAGGCCAAAGATGGACGGATTGTTGCAGCGGGAACTGGCACCGTCATCCATCCGAAGGCAAAAGTTGACCGGGCAGTACTATGGGATCATGTGACGCTCCTTCCCGGCGCCTGTGTTCAGGATGCCGTCGTCACGGATGGAGTGACCCTGAACTGCCGGGCGTCCTATATGGCCATTCTAGGTGACCGTTTACCCGATATCATCATCAGCCGGATTCTCAAGCAACTCGATTGGAACCCTGCCCAAACAACGATTCTGCCGCTCCCACCGCGGGGATCAGCCCGTACCTTTACCCGACTTGTGTCCAGAGCGCCGGGGAAAACCCAAAGCGCCATACTTGTGCGCTATAGTTTGGAACGCCCGGAAAACGGCCTCTATACGAGTCAGGCCAGATTTCTGGCAAAGCATGGAATCAGCGTGCCCGCCGTACTTCTCGATTGGCCGAAGGAACAGATCTGCGTTTTGGAAGATGTTGGCGAAAACAATTTGGAGCAACTTATGCCAAGCCTTACCCGGGCCCAGTGCATCAGGCTCTACAAGCAGACACTGGACAACGTGGCACGTCTGCATACTCAAGCCACACGAGCCGCCATGCGCCATCCCATCAAATTATCCATGCCCTTCACCCGGCATCTCTATGAGTGGGAACAGGGACTGTTCTGTGATCAATTTTTACGCCGCCATCTCCCTGTCAATGACGGGCAGTGTCAGGTGATTCGCCAGGAATTGGCGGGGTTGATTCCGGTCCAAATACGAGCACCGCGCGTCATCGTGCATCGCGATCTGCAGTCCAGCAACGTGCTGCTGAATCAAGGAAAGGTATTCCTGATCGATTTCCAGGGCATGCGTATGGGAACGGCAGCCTATGACTTGGCCTCCTTGCTTTGTGATCCTTATGTCAATCTGGCTGATGAGGTCCGGCATGAGCTGTTAGACTATTATCTCAGGTTGGTGCCCAACGGGAAATCGGTTCAGGATCTTTTCTGGATCGCCGCCGTGGAGCGATTAGCCCAGGCCTTGGGTGCGTTTGGCCGACTCGGGGCCGCACCAGCCACGGCTTACTTCCTGAAACACATCCCTGCGGGAATCAACCAACTCAGAAACGCCCTGCAGCATGTCCCCGGACTCCCCACACTCAAAGACTGCCTTGCGCTAAAAGGATAATGCCGGCATATTGAATGCGAAACAGATAATTGGAGAAACAGATGACTACGACCATACGTGAGAGCGATCTAATTCTTTTTCAAGGTGATAGTATTACAGATACGGGCCGGTGCGAATCTCCGGATGGCCTGGGCGGTGGATATGTGTCCATGATCCCCGGCATCCTGGCGGCCAAATATCCTGAGCGCAGATATCGCATCCTCAACCGCGGGATCGGCGGCGATCGCACCACGGAATTACTGGCGCGGTGGAAGCCCGACTGTCTCGATTTGCGTCCGGACGTTCTTTCCATCATGATCGGTGTCAATGACGTCGGGCGACTGCAATACGAATGGAATGGCCAGAAATTCGTCCCCTTCACCGAGTTTAAAGAGAATTACATCCGGGTGTTGGATCAAGCGGTCAACGCTGGCATCACCCGGTTTTTCCTGGCGAGTCCCTCGGCCATTAGTAATAACATGGAAGAAGACCTGAACCAGCATCTGGACGAACGCACTGCCCTGATCCAGGAACTGGCAGTCACCTACAAGGCCGTGTACGTACCCATCCGGGAGATGCAGAAACGCATGCTAGTGGAATATCCGTCCGTAAACTGGACCTCCGATGGTTGCCACCCAAGTGCCGCCGGCCATGCGCTCCTCGCCCAAACCTGGATCACAGCCGCCGGCTTGTGATTCTTTAAAGGACGGTGTTTTAACTCATACGTACACCGTTAGTAGTGGCTAGATCCCAGGCATCCAAAGAGCGTATTGTCGCGGTTCCTTGGTGACTGAAAAGGGCCACACCTAAGCTGTCATTCCGAGTAGGATAGATCCGTTGGGTGATGCATTGTCGGCCATTAGCATAGACTTCCATAATCGACTTATCCAAAAACACACGCAATCGCAGTGTTTCGCCAGGTTCCAGCGTAAACGGTGCGGTTTGGGTACGCACATCAGTCTGTGGAATCTGGCCGAACATCAAGGGATAGTACTGCGTGATATCCGGGTTCAGGGTCGACCGGGTTGTATCGACCGAAACCGTATTGGCAGAGGCATCCACAACAATGGAGGTTTGCTCGACGCCGTCAGGCGACAACCGTACCTTAATTCCAAAAATTCCTGACGCCGGGATGGTGACCTCCAATGATAGTTCCATGACATCGCCTTCGATATCTTTCACGATGATCGCCCGGCCGGAGGAGAGCGTCAGGGCTTCCCGATGACGAGGATTCCGCCGGAGCGTTTCGAATTCCGCAGGAGGGTTGATCAGTAATTTGCCATGACGATCCAGTGATAGGATACGCGGCATGGTCAACACACCACTTTCATTCGTCAAATTCCACCCGTCTTTACGCTGGTCCAATACCCAGGCCCAGTAAACCCGACGCTGTTGGTCATCCACAAGACTTTCAGGCGCAAAACAAGGACCGCCCGGCCAATTCATGCGGTGGTGTTCCTCAGGGATAAAAGTGCCTTCATGGTAACGCCCAAGATAATACCGGGCTCCACGGGGATGGCTGATGCAGGAGAGCATGTAGCGGTCGCCCAACTTGAAGAAATCGGGACAGGCGCAATCTTCCTCCGGCCCTGTCCAATCGGGGTGCGAACTATAGAACGGACGCAGATATTCCCAACTGATCATATCTTTCGACTGGAACAGGTAGGCCGTGTCCCGAATGTCATGGGGTTTAACCTTGCCTCCCAGAATTACAAAGTATGTGTCGCCTTCGATCCAGACATGCGGGTCAAACACGTTGTAGACCCCCCACCCTTTACTACCGGGTTTGGTTTCGGGAATGACGGGGTTATGCGGGCTTTTCTTCCACTTGATAAGTT
>Ga0118677_10013865_pt1 | contig 11506 bp, 10 predicted proteins | sample AliMusrvi5mmetaG_FD_86154 | JGI IMG/M metagenome (GOLD analysis project Ga0118677, IMG submission 86154) | reverse complement strand
CACGACTTTAACCAAGAAGATCTTTTAGCCGCCGATGAAATCTTTGTCTGTAATTCTATTATCGACATTTGGCCTATCACTGAACTTGCAAATATACATTTTCCGGTAGGCGAAAAAACGCAGAAAATACAATCGTGGCTAAATCAATATCAAGATGAACACACAAATATAAAGCCATCTATTACTGATCAAAAGCTTAACCATATAACTTTCTACAAAAAACTATATGCTCAATTCCTGCATTTAAAATCAAAGCGACTCATTAACTATTCACGCTATATAGTTCCAGTGAAAGCTTGCTTATCGATATTTGTACTCTCATTAACCATTCTTATTACTTGGCTTTACCTAGACTATCAAAAGGCGTTACACCAACCTGCAGTACTTGGTAATGCAGTGACTATTGAAATTAGTAAAGGCGATTCTTTTAAACAAATTACTAATAAGCTATTTGAGCAACATATAATCTTTAAACCTGTTTGGTTTAGAGTCATTACTATTGCAAACAAAACCACCAATAAACTTAAAGCTGGCGAATATGAGTTAACGTCAAACCTGACGCTGCCTCAAATAATAGACTTGTTTGTACAAGGAAAAACCAAACACTACGCTATTACTTTCCCTGAGGGCTGGTCATTTAAAGAACTCTTAGAGGCTATTAAAAACAACCCCAATCTTGAGCATAGCTTAAGTGACAAAGCCTCAGAGCAAATCTTGACACAACTAGGCATAACAGCTGCTCGCCCTGAAGGACTATTCTTTCCGGACACTTATTTCTTTGAAAAACACAGTACTGATATTGAGCTCTTAAAAAGAGCCTACAATAAAATGCAACTGATACTTGAACAAGAATGGAAAAACAGAGCCGATAACTTACCAGTAAAAACCCCCTACGAAGCACTAACCTTAGCGTCCATTATTGAAAAAGAAACCGCTGCAGTTACAGAAAGAACTTTAATTGCCGGCGTATTTAGTCGTCGTCTTGAAACAAACATGTTATTACAAACCGACCCTACTGTTATCTATGGCATGAGTGATCATTACCAAGGCAATATTACTCATGATGATTTAAAAACCGCCACACCATACAATACTTACCTTATTAAAGGCCTACCACCCACACCTATTGCTATACCTGGACAAGCTGCTATTAATGCGGCTCTACATCCTGACAGCAGTAACAATCTTTATTTTGTCGCGCGCGGTGATGGCACTCATGTTTTTTCTGCAACCTTAGAAGAGCATAATCTAGCTGTTGATAACTTTCAAAGGAAGAAACCATGATAAGAGGTAAATTCATTACGCTAGAAGGAGGAGAAGGCGTAGGTAAAACGACTAATCTAAAGTTTATAAAGCACTATTTAGAACAACACAATATACCAGTCGTCACCACTCGAGAACCAGGTGGAACAGCGCTCGCTGAAAAAATACGCCAACTATTACTCGACAATGATAGCGAAGCAGTTTCAGAAACAGCCGAACTCCTACTTATTTTTGCTGCACGCGCCCAACACATCAAGCATGTGATTGAACCTGCTTTAGCTGAGGGTACTTGGGTGATTTGTGATCGATTTACAGATGCCACTTATGCTTACCAAGGAGGTGGTCGGAATATGCGGATTAGTACTATTGAATCCTTAGAAAACTGGGTGCAAGGGACACTAAGACCAGACTTAACTATATTACTAGACGCACCTGTTGAAATTGGCCTAGAGCGAGCTAGACTCCGTAGCGCTTTCGATCGCTTTGAATCAGAAAAAACTAACTTTTTTGAACAAGTCAGACGTGCGTATTTATTACAATTAGAACTAAACCCTCAACGCATTAAACTCATTAAAGCTAACCAGCCACTTATTGATGTACAAAAAGCACTGATAGATCTGATTCAGCCCTTACTAAAATGAGCATACTTCCTTGGCTACAACCCCATTGGCAACATCTATGTGATTATAGCTCTCAAAACCGGGTACCACAGACCTTACTAATTAGCGGCAACAAAGGTCTAGGTAAGTTACAACTAGCTACTCAATATGCTGCTGCGTTGTTATGTATTGAACCACAACAGAATGGCTTGGCATGCAATCACTGCAATAGCTGCTTGCTCTTCAAAGCACAATCTCACCCTGATTTTATCCGGCTTCAACCTGAGGAACCTGGAAAAACAATAACCATCGGTCAGATACGACAATTGATATCTCGCCTAACATTAAAACCGCAGTTTGATAAATATCGCGTCATTATTGTCTATCCTGCTGAGCTTATGAATAATGCGGCCGCTAATGCTTTTTTAAAATATCTGGAAGAACCTACTGAGCGGACAGTCATTATATTAATTACCGAAAAACCAACTCGCTTACTGGCAACCATCGTTAGTCGCTGTCAAAAAATAGTGATTAATCAGCCAGATAAGTCCATCATCAATTCCTGGTTAAAACAACACACCAATCACGACAATGTTAGTTTATTGCTTAACCTAGCCCAAAACTCACCCTTATTAGCACTAAACTATGCAGAAGAAAATACGTTAAGCCTTCGAAATGATTGCTTTGAAGCGTGGATGAATATTAGTAGGCATCGTAGCCATCCAGTCATGGTGGCCGAAAACTGGTTTAAACTATCGCAAGCACCGTTAATAACTTGGATAATAACGTGGGTTATCGATTTGATTAAATGTCGCTATTCAATCAACGCGGATGACCTATATAATCCAGATCTAAAAGACCAGTTACAATCTTTAGTTGGAAAAATAGAATCTAAAGGTTTATATAAACTATATGATTTATTACTAATAAGACAAAGACTTTTGGATACCTCTATTAACAAACAATCTCTCTTTGAAGAAATATTAATCACATGGGCGGATCTTAATCTCAGGAAATAAACATGATGAAAGTCACCTCTAAAGATAACATCCTAGCTTTTAGCATTACAGACAAGAATCATCTTTATGCAACTTATATGCCATTTGTTATTAATGGCGGTCTGTTTATTTCTACCGATCAGTCTTATGAAATGGGCCAGAACCTTTCCATATTATTAACTTTAATGGATGAAAGTGATCCCTACGCTATTTCTGGCAAAGTCATTTGGACTACACCACCTAGCTCAGACAGTTTTAGACCTAGCGGAATTGGTATTCAATTTATTAAAAATGATATCAGTAATGTTCGTAACAAAATAGAAACCTATTTGGCCGGATCTCTGACGTCCGATCAATCAACTTTTACTATGTAACCCTCAGCCATGCTAATAGACTCACATTGCCACTTGGATCGTATTGATCTAACACCTTATCAAGATGATTTTGCCTGCTTTATGCAAGAAGCCAGTGCACAACAAATTGACCACCTATTATGCATCGCCATTGATCTGGAAGCTTATCCGGCAATGGTTGATTTAGTGGCACCCTTTTCACAAATATCTCTAACAGTAGGCGTCCACCCTAATGTACGTGACGGTAAAGATCCCAGCCTAGAAGAACTTATTGCTTTAGGGCAAGCTGAAAAAGTAATAGGCATAGGTGAGACTGGCTTAGATTATTTTCGTAGTGAAGGTGATCTTGAATGGCAACATCAGCGCTTTAGAACTCATATCCGCGCAGCAAAAGCCCTCAAAAAACCTTTAATCATCCATACGCGCGCCGCTCAAGTTGATACTTTACGTATCTTAAAAGAAGAAAATGCTGGCGAAGTCGGTGGCATTATTCATTGTTTTACTGAAAACTGGGATTTTGCCCAAAAAGCTTTAGATTTGAATTTCTACATTTCTTTTTCCGGCATAGTCACTTTCAATAGTGCTCAAGAGATTAAAGACGTGGCCAAAAAAATCCCCGCTGACCGATTTCTAATAGAAACTGATTCACCCTATTTAGCCCCGATTCCCTTTCGTGGCAAAACCAACTATCCCACTTATGTGCGCTATGTAGCAGAACACCTTGCCGAATTACGAGGCACATCACTCACTAAAATTGCCGACTTATCTTCTCAAAACTTTCATAACCTTTTTTCTAAATTAAACTAATTTTTCACACTATCATTTTTTGCTTTACATGTGACTTTGTTAAGATTTAAATATTATCTTTGAATCAATTGAGGCTATGCAAATGTCTAAAGCATCTTCTAAAACAGACATTACACACACTCCAGAAACGGATGATGAAGACGTTTTTGAAGGTGGTGAATTTATTTCTTTAACTGAAAGCATAGAAGAAGTTGACGTTAAAAGAGACGCCCGCAGAAAAATTGAAATCTATTGGGAAAAGAAGCGTTTAAAAGAACAGTTCGATGATTTTGATGAATCAGAGTTTGGCTTTTAAGCGCTGATAGTGCCCGCCAAACCTTTAAGAGCCAGAACCACCGTTTGATGTCTGATTGCTTGCCTATCACCGCTAAGACTTTCTTGTATCACTTTATAGCCACCAGCTTTACTTGCCCAAGCAATAAACACAGTACCAACTGGCTTGTTTTCTGTTCCTCCGCTAGGCCCTGCGATACCTGTTACGGCTATTGCAACATCGGCATCACTATGGAGTAATGCACCTTCAACCATTTCTATTACCGTTTCAGCACTCACTGCCCCATAATGCTCTAGTGTTTTTGAATTCACACCTAACATTTGAATTTTTGCAGCATTACTGTAAGTCACAAAGCCTCGATCAAACCAAAGCGAACTTCCAGGCACATCGGTTAGCGCTTGAGCAATCCAGCCTCCCGTACAAGACTCAGCGGTTACAAGCTTCTTTTGTTGCGCTTGAAGTGCCTGCCCCACAAACTGGGCAAGTGTAAATAATTGATGATCCATGATGTGACCTCGGCTAACTTCGGCTAAAATAGTGCGATGACAATAAAACAAACTCCCCATACCCCAAACACTCCTATGATGCAGCAATATTTACGCATCAAAGCCGATCATCCCGATACCTTGTTATTTTATCGTATGGGAGATTTTTATGAGCTATTCTTTGATGATGCCAAAAAAGCCTCGCAACTACTAGACATTACCTTAACGAGTCGAGGTCAATCAGCTGGTTTACCTATCCCTATGGCAGGTATCCCCTATCATTCAGCCGAAGGTTATTTAGCTAAATTATTAAAAAAAGGCGTCTCGGTCGCTATTTGTGAACAAATCGGCAATCCTGCAACGACTAAAGGCCCTGTCGAACGTAAAGTCGTGCGTATCGTTACACCGGGTACCGTTACCGATGAAGCTTTATTGGATGATCGCAAAGATAATTTACTGGTCGCAATCTACGCATTAGCTAATGTAGGCCAACAATACGGCATTGCCAGCCTAGATTTAACGAATGGCCGCTTTATTTTGCAACAAGTAGACACTGAAGATCAATTACTCAGTGAACTAGGCCGCTTAAATCCAGCTGAGCTACTCTATAGTGAAGACTGGCAGTTACCAATAAGCTTACAGCAGCGCAGCGGTTTATGCCGACGACTACCTTGGCATTTTGATTTAGAAAGCGCTAAACAACGGATATTGCAACAATTCAACACCTTGGACTTAAAGGGCTTTGGCTGTGAGCACTTACCTGCGGCCATTGCCGCCGCCGGTGGTTTATTGCTCTATGTTAAAGAAACTCAGCAAACTGCCCTGCCCCATATACAAGGCATTTGTACTGAAAATAGTGATGACAGTATTTTACTGGATGCCTCCAGTCGTCGTAATCTTGAATTGGATTATCATCCTTCAGGACAATTACAATACACGTTGTTCGGCGTTTTAGATAAAACCTCCACGACTATGGGCAGCCGCTGCCTAAGACGTTGGATCAATCGACCTTTACGTGACATCCAACGCCTTAATGATCGCTATGCCTGTATAGAAAGTTTACTTAATGATCGACTCTATCAAGACATTCAAAGCCAATTACGACAAGTAGGTGATATTGAACGTATCAGCTCACGTATTGCTTTAAAATCAGCTCGTCCTCGTGACTTGTTAGTATTACGCTCTACCTTAGCCACACTGCCCGAGTTACAACAAAGCTTAGCAACGAGTGATAATCAACAACTCACTGATATAGCCAAAAAAATAGGCGAACACCCTGATCTATTAACGTTACTACAAAAAGCGCTAATTGATAATCCGCCTGTACTCATTCGTGACGGCGGCGTTATTGCCCCAGGCTATCATCAAGATTTAGATGAGCTACGAAATTTAAGCCAAAATGCCGATCAGTTTTTGATTGATATGGAAAACAGAGAAAAAGTCGCCACTGGCATTAGTACGCTTAAAGTTAATTATAATCGCGTACATGGTTACTATATTGAAATATCACACTTGCACGTAGATAAAATACCGTTACATTACACCCGAAAACAAACCTTAAAAGGTGCCGAACGTTATATTACCGAAGAATTAAAAAGCTTCGAAGACAAAGTGCTTAGCGCAAAAGACAAAGCCTTATCTTTTGAAAAATTTCTTTATGAAGAATTACTCAACACTATTGCTACCGCTTTAATGCCATTACAACAATGTGCAGCATCACTTGCAGAACTGGACGTACTTAACACTTTTGCTGAACGTGCCGAAACTCTAAATTTATCTCCCCCTACATTGACCTCTATTTCTGGTATCAATATTGAGGGCGGACGGCATTTGGTTATTGAACAGGTTTCTGACATTCCTTTTGTACCTAACGATTTAAACTTTTCAAATCAGCGAAAAATGTTAGTCGTAACTGGCCCCAATATGGGGGGTAAATCAACCTATATGCGCCAAGCCGCATTGATCGTGCTCATCGCTCACATCGGTTGTTATGTACCAGCCAAACAATTCACCTGCGGCCCTATCGATAAAATATTTACTCGCATAGGCGCTTCTGATGATTTATCCAGTGGGCGCTCTACCTTTATGGTGGAAATGTCAGAAACAGCTAATATCCTGCATAATGCTACTGAAAAAAGTTTGATTCTAATGGATGAAATAGGCCGAGGTACAAGTACTTTTGATGGATTGTCTTTAGCTTGGGCCTGTGCCGACCATTTAGCCAAACAAACCAAAGCCTTTACGCTTTTTGCTACGCATTATTTTGAACTGACTACGCTAGCTGATGAGCAAGACATCATCTTCAACGTACATTTGGATGCAATGGAGCACGGCGACAAAATTATCTTTTTGCACGCAGTTAAAGACGGCCCCGCTAATCAAAGTTATGGTTTGCAAGTAGCAGCTTTAGCAGGCGTTCCTAGATCAGTCATCGAAAAAGCCAAAACTAAACTACGACATTTAGAAGACCATGCCTACAAAGAACAACAAAACTCAAGCGATATTAAGCAACTGGATTTATTTTCATCAGCGGATGATCACCCAGCAGTTACTTTGCTAGAAGAAATTCTGCCAGATGAACTGAGCCCGAAACAAGCTTTAGAATTGCTCTATCAGCTTAAGACTTTAGTTTCGTAAGTGGCGGACAATGAGAGTAGTTGAATGGAGTAAGTCGGGCGACGATAAAGCCATCACCCGACTTACACGACTACTAATCGTTAATTTGATAATCAGATTTATTTAACCAGACTTAACAATACACCCGCAGCTACCGCGGAACCAATTACGCCAGCAACATTAGGTCCCATAGCATGCATCAATAAGAAGTTATGCGGATTACTTTCTAAACCAACCTTATTGGCAACCCTAGCCGCCATAGGCACAGCAGATACACCCGCAGCACCAATCAAAGGATTAATAGGCGTATCACTAAATTTGTTCATGATTTTCGCCATAATGACCCCAGAAGCGGTACCTATGGCAAAAGCAACAGCACCTAGCGCCAAGATACCCAAGGTTTCTATCTGCAAAAAGGCGGCTGCACTCAGCTTAGAGCCCACAGCTAAACCTAAAAATATGGTCACTATATTGATCAATTCGTTTTGAGCCGTTTGACTTAAACGCTCTACCACGCCACAGGCATTCATTAAATTACCCAAAGCAAACATGCCGATCAAAGGAGTAGCAGAAGGCAATAGCAAAATGGACAGTATCAACAACATCAGAGGAAAGACAATTTTTTCAGTCCTGCTCACGGCACGCATTTGTTTCATTTCAATTTTGCGTTCATCTTCTGTAGTTAAGGCACGCATAATTGGGGGTTGTATTAACGGCACTAGCGCCATATATGAATAAGCTGCAACAGCGATAGCGCCCAATAAATCGGGTGCTAATTTTGAAGCCACATAAATAGCGGTAGGTCCATCGGCACCCCCGATAATACCTATAGCTGCAGCATCTTTTAAGCTAAACTCCAAGCCAGGTACCACATTAAGCGCCAACGCTCCTAGCAAGGAAGCAAAAATACCAAATTGCGCAGCGGCTCCTAATAACAAGGTCTTAGGATTGGCTAGCATAGGACCAAAATCGGTCATTGCTCCAACACCCATAAAAATCAATAATGGGAATATACCGGCTTTAATACCAAAATAAAGGTAATACAACAAACCGCCTTCTTCAGCAATACCTGCTACAGGTATATTGCTGAGTATGGCACCAAAACCTATAGGTAGTAATAATAATGGCTCAAAGCCTTTTTTAATTGCCAGATACAGCAACAAAAAGCCAACCAACATCATAAAAGCCTGACCAGCCGTGAAATTATACAGACCAGTGCTTTGCCAGAGTGCTGTCAAATTTTCCATAATATATCTCTAGTACAGTAACTTGCTATAAAGAAATCAAGGCATTACCACCAGCTACAGCGCCACCTTCCTTGATATGAACAGCGCTCACTATACCGCTAAATTTAGATCTAACCTCTGTTTCCATTTTCATAGCTTCCATAATAACAACCACTTCACCTTCTGCTACCGGACTACCCACTTCAACTAATATTTTAAGTATATTACCAGCCATAGGTGCAAAAACCACATCACCAGCCTCTATGATAGGCTCAATAGCATTGTTATCAATATTCGTTGATTTAATTACTAATGGCGCACCCGGTGGGCCTACAGTAACGTTAAAGTTTCTACCATCGACATTTACAATATAAGTTTCAGTTATAGCATTAACCGTTAATGACTTAATAATAGGCGTTTCAGCCGTAACCGCGACAGCATCTGGAGCAGGCTCAAAAGCAGAAGTATTGCCTCGATTAACTAAAAATTTCCATCCTACTTGCGCAAACATGCCATTAATTAAGGCATCTTCTTCTATATATTTAGATAGCTTTACATTTTCAGCTAAAGCTTTTTCCTGCACTTCAGCAATTAACTTATCCATTTCTGGCTCAATTAAATCTGCTGGCCTACAAGTAATGGCTTTCGCACCGTCTAGCACTCTATCTTGCAATTGTTTATTAACGGGTGCGGGCGTTGCACCGTATTCGCCTTTTAAAACACCTGCCGTTTCTTTAGTGATAGTTTTATAGCGCTCTCCATTCATGACATTCATGACGGCTTGCGTACCTACGATTTGCGAAGTAGGTGTAACCAAGGGTATGAAACCTAAATCTTCACGCACACGAGGTATTTCATGCATCACCTCATCAAACTTATCGGCTGCACCTTGCTCTTTTAATTGGCTTTCCATATTGGTCAACATGCCACCAGGTACTTGAGATACTAAGATACGCCCATCAACACCTTTTAGACTACCTTCAAATTGTGCGTATTTTTTACGAATATCTCTGAAGTAATGGGCAATTTCTTCAAGCTTAACCAAATCCAAGCCAGTAGCACGCCCTGTACCTTCAAGACTGGCAACAATCGTCTCAGTAGCACTGTGACCATAGGTCATACTCATGGAGGAAATAGCGGTATCAACATTATCGATACCTGCTTCTGCGGCTTTAATCAGTGTGGCGACACTTAAACCAGTAGTGGCATGGCAATGTAAATGTATAGGGATTTTTGTGCTTTTCTTTAGACGACTCACTAGCTCATAAGCATCATAAGGTTTTAATAGGCCCGCCATATCTTTAATACAGATTGAATGCGCCCCCATGTCTTCAATTTGCTTTCCTAGATCTACCCAGACATTCAAAGTATGTACAGGACTAGTCGTATAAGAAATAGTACCTTGAGCATGCGCGCCAGTATTTAATACCGCTTTTACAGCATGTTCAATATTACGCATGTCATTCATCGCATCAAAAATGCGAAACACATCAATACCGTTTATAGCACAGCGTTCGACAAACTTATCAACGACATCATCAGCATAATGCCGATAACCTAAAATATTTTGCCCTCTTAACAACATTTGTTGAGGTGTATTAGGCATGGCCGCTTTTAATAAGCGTAATCTTTCCCAAGGATCTTCACCTAAATAGCGAATACAGGCATCAAACGTAGCACCACCCCATGATTCGATAGACCAATAACCTATCTGGTCTATTTTTTCACATATAGGTAGCATATCTTCTATGCGTAAACGAGTGGCTAAGATGGATTGATGGGCATCACGCAAAACAACTTCAGTGATACTTAGGGGCTTTTTTTTATCTTGGGCCATTCTTACTAGTTCTCCGATACCTGTACAGGCGTTTAATCTATTGACCTTTAGAGTCGTTTACATACATTTTATAATAAAAACTTAATTGAGATAGCATTAGATCAATCAAAATGTTTTAGTAATGATGTCATAGTTCCATTTATGCCGTATCTATCACTGTAGATCCTTATTTAACAATATCCTTTAAGATAAAGACCTAATATCACAAAACAACATACATCACTTTTCAATACTCAATGCTTTTATTTATGCTTACTACGATGCTGATGCACTGCTGCGGCAATCGCAGCAACAATATTTTTATCAATTCCACTAGATGAAGTAGTTACTGTTCCAACTAAATTGGGTGCTTCTGGAAAAAACCTTTGTATCAATGATGACATCAGATTAATAGCAAGTACTAACATAGTCAAAAACAGGAAGACAATACCCATTCCAGCTAACATTAGTTCAATTCCTTTACTCATTAGTTCTGTCATAGTGGGCTACCTTACATTGAAACCATTGAATCTATTGAAAATCATCAATTTATAGGTACATTATCCATAAAACTACCCCGCTAAACAAACTAAAAGATAGGTAAATCCCTAGGTTTTTAGATTCATAGCATTCGTATAGACTTTATTAAATACCTTATCTTTAATTTACCCACTACTTTGTCCCATCGTCCTAACCCTACACATGAAATAATGTGAGCACCTAATTTTGGATTTTTCTGCACCAATACATCATCAAATACACCGGTCTATATTGTGCGACTAACCATAGTGATGCCCGAATCACTCGATTTCATATCTCGAACAGTCCATCACTTACTGTGAATTGGCCGCCCCATACTTCGAACAGTTCACCATTTACTGCTAATAGCTCGCTCCATACCTAGAGCAGTCCAACTTTTACTGTTAATAGCTCGCTCCATACCTAGAACAGTCCAACTTTTACTGTTAATAGCTCGCTCCATACCTAGAACAGTCCAACTTTTACTGTTAATAGCTCGCTCCATACCTAGAACAGTCCAACTTTTACTGTTAATAGCTCGCTCCATACC
>Ga0118677_10013864_pt1 | contig 11506 bp, 9 predicted proteins | sample AliMusrvi5mmetaG_FD_86154 | JGI IMG/M metagenome (GOLD analysis project Ga0118677, IMG submission 86154) | reverse complement strand
AGGCGTTCAGTACGATAAAAAGATTGAAATCTTCCCCGGTATAAATGTTACTTTTCTGGATGCAGGTCATATTCTTGGATCAGCAGGTATACTTCTCGAAATAAATGAGAATGGAAAATCTATCCGGCTCGGTTACAGCGGAGATATCGGAAGACCTGAAATGCCAATAATCATGGACCCTCAGCCCCTGCCAAATCTTGATGCTCTCATTATGGAAAGTACTTACGGCGGCCGGCTCCACCCGGTTAATCCTCATGTTGAAGAGGAAACTGCATCTGTTATAAATGAGGTTATTAAGAGAGGTGGGAAAATTATCATCCCCGCTTTTGCCGTAGGCAGAACTCAGCTTCTTGTTTATGAACTTCATAATTTGTTTAATCAAAATAAACTACTTAATTTTACGCCGATTTTTGCTTATGCCATCTTTTACATTCATCGGTAATCCAATTCAAAATGTGCTTGAAAAGCTTCAAACGCTTTTACCAGGCATCACCAAAGTTATTGCCTTATATTATTTCAATGAATCGGCTGAATTGAAAATAAAATCACTCATCAAAAGAAGCGGAAACGAAAACAGTGTCGAAGATTATGATTTCGATGGTCAGGATGGTTTGACGATGAAGGAAACTGACAAACTACGCAGTTCAACACAGCATATTCACTGGTACAAAAAGGATGAACTTCCTTTTGACAAAAAGACCAAGAAGACCTCTGCTCAGATGGATGTTTTTCATGAGCTGGAAAATGTAGTCCTTTCTCTTGGGTTTATCAATGATCATGACAACAAAAATGACATTATTCTATTCTATTTCAATCAGGATCTGAGCAATTTTGGTTTAACAGGAAACTCAAAGCAACTTACTGTTGAAAATAAACTGATCATTGGGTCGTTGTTGTACAACAGTATTAAAACCATTATTGATTCAGCCAAAAATGATCTTGTACTTTTCAACACCCAAAATGAAATAACAAAGTCACTCGTGAAAAGGTATAACCATTCGAAGGATGAGCTTGAAAGATACAAAAGCAATTATGGACACAACCTTGTTGATCTGTGCAAATCCTATGTGAAAGATTATAGTCAGGGAAAACGCTTTAACTATGTTCTGAGTGACGATGCCATTGCGAAAATAAGAACTTATAATGGCGACATTGCTGCTTTAAGGATCGTTATTCAGAAAGCCATCAACTACGTGAATAGTCTCTACTTTGATAACACCAAGAATGAAATTTACATTTCGGAAGATTATCTGAATTTTGAAAATATGGGAACCAGCACAGCCTCCAAACCACAGGAAAGACAACTTTATAATGACCTTACAAAAGCAGAGAGTCTGCTTGACAGATTGGAGAAAGCAGCACGCTTTGTGATCGCACAGGGCAATGACCTTACCAGCGCCAATGTTGGCAGAGCCATGACTCCGTCTATATCAGCACCTGCTATTTCGGATGCGTTGAAAAAACAAAAGAAAAAATTACTGACACTTTTAAAGAGGGAACCGGATAAATGGAGTCTTATCCGGACTGAATTTCGCCCGATAAAAAACCTGTTGAATTCACAACCAGGTATTGTTGAAAAGACAGCCTGATATGGGGTATTGAAGTAAATGGTATTAGTGTCTATTCAATTTTCAACAGCATTAATTCGTTTATACCTTTTTCAATGATTGAATTTCTCAGTTTAAATCACCTTATTTAATTTAACGAGAGTTATAGACTATTGAATATTCTAAGGGTTGAACATCAAATTATTTTTTAATAAAAATCGAACTATGCGAAATCTATGTGTAACTATGTGCCCATGTGTTAAAAAAAACTAATAATATTGAACAATGGAAGCAATAAATAAAATGTCAAAATTGAACCACATAGACACAATAGAAACATAGGCATCACAAAGAAAATCGAATTTAAAATCTATAGATCACCTTATTTATTTTCGATGATCTTCATCAATTCCGATATTTTGGGCGCAAGGATGATCTCAGTTCTGCGGTTCTTGGCTCTGCCCTCAGGAGTGGTATTTTCTGCAATAGGAAATTTATCAGCCCTTCCTGATGGGATCACCTGTTTCGGGTCAACACCATAATCATTTGTCAGTATCCTGGCAATAGCTGTTGCTCTCATCACACTTAGATCCCAATTGTCTTTGATCACTTCACCTTTTAATGGTACATTGTCGGTGTGTCCTTCAACCACTATATCAATATCCGTCTGCTTTGACAATACTTCACCAACTTTTGCCAGCGCCTGAATACCTTTCTTATCTACAGTCGCACTTCCTGACTTGAATAAAAGTTTTTCTGATAGCGAAACATAAATCTTCCCGTCCCTCATTTCCACGGTAAGTTCATCGCTGGTAAAACTTGTCAATGCTGCTTTGATCTTTGCAAGTAAAAGCTGACTGGCTTGTTTCTGTTTTTCGATGGCCGCCTGAAGCTCCGTTATTATGGCTTTGCTTTTTTCGAGCGAATCAATCTTTTGTTGAAGTTCAGCATTGAGTCGTTGCAGTTCCGTTTGGTTTAATTCAAGCAGTTCTTTTTTCTTTTTTTCAAGGTCTTTGTTTTTTGCCGAAAGGCTGTCATGCTTTGCAGCCAGAGAACGGAACCTGATGTAAAGTGAATCATATTTATCTGACAATTTCAATCTGTCAGCCTGAAGGGTATCGTACTTTTTTTTGCTAACTATACAGGAAGACAATAGAACGAATGCCAGAAAAATTATCCCGACAAATTTGATTGTTTTTTTCATTTGTTCATTATTTTGTGTATAATTTTGGATCCAAAGCTTTTCTTGTCCACATACTCAGGAATTCAATGATTTTCTTCTTGTCATAACCTGCCCCTGCTTCAAGAAATCCTGAGTCCTGCGTATGAATACGGTTACCTTTATTGTCAAGAATTACGATCACAGGAAAGCCAAAACGCTGCGGATAGCCAAGTGTTTTGAGGATGTCAAGGTTTTTGTTTTCCTTGCTGTAGTTGAGATGCACAACCACATAATTATTGTTCAAAAGAGTATCAATTTCAACTTCACTTTTACAATACCTGGTGAACCTTACGCACCATGAACACCAATTGCCACCAACCTGAACAAACACCTGCTTCCCCGTGGAATCAGCGAGTTTGACAGCATTTGCTATCTGGGTTTTGCCGTTAGCAGTGGGATCATAAATTTTAACCAATGTGTCCTGCCCGAAAGCAACTCCCGAAATGAAACACATTATCAACGCAATTTTAAAGAAAGATTTCATGTTTAGATTTTATTTTCAAAAGTATTAAATTATCATGCAGTATTATTGCAATGGTTAAAAACAAATTAACAAACTTATTCACAGTATGGGAATGAAAAAGTTTTCATCATGTGATACCGGAATAAAGATAAAAGGAAATAAGGACAGTCGTACACTTATTTTCTAATTACCTTCTCCCCTATTCCCGACTCAAACTTTTGGATCTTTGATAAAAGTACCATTGTTAAACTCTTCAAAAGCAACCTCAAGTTCCTGCTGCGTATTCATCACTATCGGGCCATGCCATGCGATCTGTTCTTTGATTGGTTTACCTGAGATCAGCAACAATTTAGCATGTTCCTCTTTTGTTTTTATTTCAACTTCATCTCCGTCGGTAAAAAGCACAGCAGTTCCTTTGTGCATCATTTTTTCATCACCATCACCGAAACCGGCAGAACCCTCATAAATAAAAGCAAAAACTGTGTGCCCTGTTTTTACTGAATGTGAAAATAAAGTATTCGCCGGAATTGAAACATCAAGATATTCGGGATCGGTCACAATGTCCTTCACCGGGCCTTGTGTGCCGTTTACAGTCCCGCAAATTATTTTGATTTTTGTTCCATCTTCCAGAACGATTTCGGGTATTTCACCTTTTCTCACATCTCTGTATCGTGGCGGCATCATTTTGTTCGATGCAGGCAAATTGGCCCAAAGCTGAAATCCAAACATAGCATCCGAACCATCTCCTTTGGGCATTTCTTCGTGAATGATTCCACTCCCGGCGGTCATCCATTGCACATCGCCCGAATAGATCACTCCTGAATTACCCATGCTATCCTTATGTTCAACCTTTCCCTGCTGAATATAGGTGATGGTTTCAATGCCGCGGTGCGGATGCCATGGAAAGCCTTTCAGGTATTTTGCCTTATCGTTCGAGCCAAATGCATCGAGCAATAAAAACGGATCGAAATCCGGAACCTGTGCATTTGCAAAAACCCTGTTCAGATACACTCCGGCGCCATCAATGGTGGGCTGGCTATAAAAAATTTTATTAATTCCCCTTTTCATTTTTTTAATTTTACAGAACGTTTTATACTTGCAAATTTACGAACAAAAAATCAGCACCAGGGACCTCTCATCATTTTGTTTAATGAATATCCGTTGTTGTATCAGTTTAATTGATTTGGTTAATTCCTTTTTTCCTGTGCAGTAAAGAAAAACCTTATTACCTTAGTAACATTACAATGCACCAAAGATTCCAACCTTATTAGCTTATTAATTTGCAATAAGGTAATAATGTCAATGTTTCGTTATATCAGCGTTTTACTAAGGTAATAAGGTTGCAAAATCTAATTATCAATAAGTTTGTTTATGACTTTGAAAACTTATTCATATTGAAAACAAAATTTACTGCCAGTACTGTGAAAAAAGAATTAAGTGGCTTTTCATACTGGTATGATTGCGGATATTCAATTAAATAATGAGTCCACTCTGATAAGTCTTTTTCTTGCCGCGAAGGCTCAAAGACTCAAAGTTTCGCAAAATAATTTGAATTGTTTCTCAATGCTTCGCGTATCTTGATGCCTTAGTGTCTTCGCGGCAATTTTATGTTTACTTACTTTTCGGAGCAGGCTCAATAATGATAATTGGGTTTTTCCGAAAAGACGAAAAATAGACAATAGGGCATCTGTAAAAAATTAAAGTAGGAGTCCTCTACGATATGTCTTTTTTTAGACGCGAAGGCTAAAAGACCCGATCCCGAATTTTTCGCATACGCCTCAAGCTAAGGAGTCAATTTTCCTTAGGGAAGTCCTGTCAGGATCCCGAAATTTCGGCAGTAGAAAATAAAATACGGAGAAATCAAAAGTGCCGTAGGTACAACATTATTATGAACCATATAATATCATCGAATTGATCACGTTTATTATATCGTCACTACGTGACTTTTGGTTGAGGCTGATTATTTTTTCTACCAATATACCGTCACTACGTGACTATTGCCCCGAGTTTCCTATCCTTTGCTTGACACCAATGCGAACGTTCGGAGTTGAATATTGTTGGAATGCAATAACAGTAAGACATTCTGTATGATGAATAAAGTTTATGAATCAGTCAGATTAGAGTTTTTCAAAATGCCTTACAATTTCTTTGACTTATTGGCTGCCGGCTTGACTTTATTGAATTTTCTGTCTTTACGTTCGGTCAATTTTTTATAATGTGAATTGTTACTTGTCAAAACTGCAATACCTGTGCAGCCTGAAGCATCAAGCAAGTAAAAGCAGGAGCCGTGCAATGCCTCTTTTGTAATTGTATATGGATGCCCGTCATCAACAAATATTATTTCCGAAAAATCACTAAATCTATCTTTGTATGGTGGGGCGAATTTTTCTTTAATGTATCTGCCGGCGGTTTTCTCTTTTACTTTTATTACTATTGAAATGTCGCGTTTTGAAATACCGGTTGCAAAAATTGCTCTTGCATTATTCTTTTTGTTGGTTAAAACTGACATCAACAGTTTTTTTAAATTTTTCTTTTTATCCTTTAATCTTCTGAGGAATGATATTTTATCTTTTTTTGAGCCGTTAAAATTCTCACCTTTTAGCTCTTTTTCCCCTTTACTGTTTTTTACTTTCATTTTTTTAAAATTAAGTGAATAGCCATATTCTTAAAGCATTTCAAGCATTTGAGAATTTAAGAAAAACAGCAATTGTCAGTTTTTTGAAAATTATTTCAATTGTTGGTTTAAATTTCATAAAAATATTTTTTACTAAAATGTTTTTCTTGTGATGATGTTCAAAATGTAATTAATTAGTTTCTTGGCAAATGTACGGAATTATCAAATGCGAAAATATTTATCTCAATAAATTTGACAATTGTCAATAGGTACTTTAATAAAGGATACCTTTGTGTAAGCAAAACAAGAAAAAACAGTCTTGGAATAGTAACGAAATAAAAATAATTTATCCCTGCTAAGCCCGTTGGTCGGGGGTAAAATAAATAAAGATATAAATGCAGCGGGTCTAAACTTTTAATAATAAAAATATGGGAGAAATTGTAGCAAAGGCTTATTTGGGGTGCGACATCAATAAACCTCAATCGGTAATTGATCGGGGAGTGAAAGTGGATGAAGGTATTTTTGGACATTCCTTGATATATGTCACTCCGACTGTGGTCAAAGTTGATTATGAAGCTCAATTGTTGAGAGCGCAAACAAAACAAGGGCTGGTCAAAAATGGAAGTGTGCAGGACACGATTGATCGCGATGTTGAAGTGAAAGGATTGTATGGAATGCTTGATAACAAATTGCTTCCTTACACAAATGGGTTGTTCAAAGGTAACAAGCAAAATCTTGCTATTTCAGGATTTCCTGTTTGGGATCACAACACACCTCATGGTGTGCAGGAAGCTCCTTTGATCAAAAAAATTGTTGCAGGACCGGTTGCAAACAGTGTGAAGATTATGTTGGCTAAAACCACAAGTCCGCTTCTTATGAAAAAGGAAAAGTTATTGTATTTTGTCTATGTATCGGATAGCGCTGATGGACCTGAAATAAAATTGATTTTTAAAGGAACAAATTCACGCAAACTCATTGTTCTCAATGTTCAGATGGGAATTTACCTGTGGTACAGTGTAACGGTACTGAACTCAGCAGGTGAGAGTTTGCCAAGTACACGTGAAAGGTTTAATCTTACTTAGAAGAACCGAACTATTTAATTTTCTTTAAAAAAAAGAAAAAAGATAAATGGGGTGTGAGAGAGTTTTCTCATACCCCGTTTTTATTTTTCCTTTAAAGCATGAGCCCACTCTGATAAGTCTATTTTACCACTAAAACTCTAAAACACAAAAATGCACGAAAAACTATATTCCTGGTGTTTGTTATTTTGTGTAATTTAGTGTATTGGTGTTTTTGTGGCATTTTTTTTTACTTTTCGGAGCAGGCTTATTCATTAAGATTTAGTAGCAGGAAAAAGACTTGTCGGAGTAGATTTAATGTTTTGAAAAATTCAAAAAGTAGTTTAAGAGGGGCATTTATTAATTCCGAAGTTTCATCACATAAATCAATTTTATCAAATTATGTTACGTTTGCTCAAAACTCAGCTACCTGAAACTAAAACTCAGCTAGCTGAGAAGAAAACTCAGGTAGTTGAGAGCCGGCCTCAGCTACCTGAGACGAAAACTAAGATAGCTGAGGGCGTGTCTCACGTACCTGAGACCAAAACTAAGGCACCCGAGAGCGTGACTCAGCTACCTTAGACTAAAACTCGGGTATCTGAGAAAGAGACTCAGGTCCCTGAGACAAAGACTAAGGTACCTGAGAGCTTGTCTCAGCTATCTGAGACGAAGACTCAAGTAGCTGAGTTTTGACCTTTTTAACCGCACTGTTTGTTAAAAGTTATTAGAAATTAAATCATTATAGGGGTTTTGGCAGATTCATCAATTGAGTATATTAGCCAGACTTTACTCAAATTCGAAGTATTTGTTGAATGTGGGAGATGAAAACATAGGTCAGGAACTTGTGTATTTCGTCAGATGGTACAATCACAGGAACCCTGCTTTATCGGGTCCTTACGGACGGGAAAAAAACGATAATTATTTTGTGAAATCGTTTTGTGAAATAGATTTGACAACTTTCAAAAAGTTGTCAAATCTTTATTAGACAATTTCGGATATACAATTTCGGATATACAATTTCGGATTGATAATTATTGTTGCGGATAATTTTTTTTAAAATACCGTTTGGCATTGGCAGTATCACCTAAATTCTGATAATCTATGCCAAGCATTTTTAGGCAAGTGGTATCGGTGGAATCAATGGCTAAAGCTTTTTTCAAAAATTCAATAGATTGTTTGTATTGTTTAAGATTTGTATAGGCGATTCCTTTTACTCCAAAAGCTTTTTCGTTTTTCGCATCATATTTTAATACTGTATCACTTTCATCAATGGCCTCCATGTTTTTTCCTTGCCTTAAATAAATAAAACTTTTTTTACTGTAAGCATCAGCATAGGTTGGGTATAATTTAGATGATGTGTTGAGGATATTAATTGCTTTGTCATTTTGGTTGAGATATGAATAACATAACCCGAGATCACAATAAACAAATGCAGGGAGTGAAGAGGTGGCCAGCCTAATTGTAGTTTCATAATTGATAATAGCATTTTTATAATCACCTAAATCAGCATAAGCAGCGCCAAGACGTGAATATGCTATTTTAGGTAAATCGGGGTAGATTTCTATTGCACGCTCAAGTTCAGTAACTGCATCGTTAAGCAGTTTTATTTGCTTCTCATTATTTTTTTCCTTAGGATAAAGTTCATACAATAATGCTGTACCATATACCAAATGTGCCCTTGAACTATTTGGAACAACTTTTACATCATGGGCTGCGAGAGTAACATTGTCCATCCAATCAGGATTTCGGTCAATGGTACGAAATGAAAAAAGCGCTGTTATTATAATCACAATTATCAGTAAAAAGGAATTCATTTTAATTAATTGAGGAAAGGTGATGGTAGTGTTTTTATTAATTGAAGGTTTAAAAAATTTTAATAAAAAATAAGACACTATCATGCAAAATCCCAAAGAAGGCATGAAGAGAAATCGTTCGGCCATGGTGCAATTTATATGTAAAAATATGTTGCAAACAGGCGCAAGAGTGATCAAATAGAATAGAATTGAGAATGCGAGAATGTCCTTTTTCCTTATTTTAATAAAGGTATAAATACCCATAGAGAGGTAAATTAAAATTGCAAGCAGAACAGAAGGATTTGAAATTTGATGAAGAGGAATCTGAGCAATTGAATAATCAAAGGAGAGCCAATAAGGAAAAATCAAAAGAAAAACATATCTCAGCAAAATATAAAAAGCAGTGGCCTTTTGAGTGATAAAATCAGGAGCAGCTACAAGTGAATTCATATAAGCTGAATGCAGATTTTCAATTCTGCTCAGAGAAATGGATTCTATAACTTTGGAGTGAATGAATAGAAATACTCCTGAAACGACTGCAAGAATCAGAGTAATGAAAATTATCTTTTTGAAACTGGTTTTTAAAAATACGAAAAGAATGAGAGGGATTATAACGAGGTAGGAGATGCTTGATTCTTTAGAAAACAAAGCAAGGATATAGCATATTGTTGCCAGTGCAATTTTAAATGCTGATTTTTTTTCTTCAGATTTGACAAAATAGAAAACGGAAAGAATTGAGAAAAGAAAACACAATAATTCATCCTGGCTTTTGATATTATCTACAACTTCGGTGTGAATGGGGTGGGCAGCAAAGAGCAAAACAGTAATGAAGGGGAAAATGAGATTCTGTTTGGCAGCACCAGATTGTTTGTTTAATCTATTTTCAAATAATTTACAAAGCAGGATGAACAACAACCAACAATTGAATGAAAAAAGCAAGACATTAAAAAGGTGATAGAGATGAGGGTTGTCGGGTGAAAGTTGCCATTCCACAGCATGCATCACCAATGCGATTGGGCGATAGGTTAGCACCCTGGACTCTTCATTATTTTCGCCGTAAGACTGGTCTTTTACAAGTAGTATTGGGATGGATGAAATTCCTTGTTTTACTAATGAATTATTAGATATCATCAGAGAATCATCAACGGCATAATTGAAATAGGTGCTTTGAAAGTATAATGCAAAAGAAAAGAAAGCAATAAAAATCCCAAGCCGATTTTTCAAACTGAAGCGGCTGATCCCGGAGTTGGAGGCTTTTGGGATAGCTGGGGCAAAAGCATTATGATTAGCAGTTTTTACTGATGATCTTGTGTTTTTTTGTTTTGTCATTAGATGCTAAAAATGTTTAGGGTTTAATGATGAGTCTGCTCTGATAAAACTTTTTCCTGCCGCTAAGGCTCAAAGACTCTAAGTTTCGCAAAAAAGTTATTATTGCTTTTTAATCTTTTGTGTATCTTGGGATCTTAGTGCCTTTGCGGCGTTTTTGTATTTTTTACTTTTCAGAGTTGACTCATTTGTATGTTTTTTTTCAGGTTCTCTATTCTATGAATATTTCACTATGATCTCAATCATTGAAGATATCTAATAACCCAATAAAACCATTTCCTCACCACAAATTCTTTCAAAGATTTTTTTTTCGTCATCGCTCCAATCTTTAAAGGATGGGAAGCTATGAGCGGGAGTTTGATTCATGGTTTTCCGAATTCCTTTGTTCCATGTGTCGGGATCAATAGTTGGGATTCCTAAATAATCAGTCAGCGCCTCCTTGAAGTAATCATAATCGGAAATTAAATTTTCGAATTGAACAAGATGGTGAACATTGTTTCGCAGATATTCATTGTCGGATATCCAGAGCCAGCAAATTTTTTCAAAACGCGAATGTTCCTTCCAATGTTGAATGAAATCATCGTCCGGTGAAGGATAGATGAGGGAAGTCCAAAAGTGATTGGGTCCAAAGAAATTTCTTGTCATTAATGAACGCAAGACTTCACGCCCATCGCGAACAATATGAAATTGTTTTGCCTGTGGACAAAACTGTTTCAGAGCTATGCAATGCCGGCGCAGAAATGGATTTACCTCGCCATAAATTTTAATTGGAAAAGTGTGAACTCTATTGTAAATCTCTGCTAGCCTATAGTCTTTAATGTAGTTGAAAGTTTCAGTTTCGTTTTGAAAGGCTTTGGTGTAGTAAAGATAATCACTCAGATCAGGCTCATGTTGAACAATGGAATCAGGAAGGTTTTTATTGAGAAAGTCAGCCAAAAAAGTTGTTCCGGAACGAAAGAAAGCAAATCCGAAAAATAAAGTATGTTCATTGTACCAATCATTGATCGCAGCATCTCCCTGTGCATATTTGCTTTTAATAAACTTCATGTCGTTGGCAGATTTTACCGACAAAGTCAACCTCATTAATGAATTTAGAAAGGGGATGTGAACAGGAGACTGCCTGTAAACATCCAGCAAGTGGTAGTAGTATTTTTTCTTTACCTGAGGCTTTTTCAATTGAATTTTCTAAGAGTGAAATTTATTCATTTAGGGACAGAATTATTAAGCATTATAAGGATGAGGTCTGTTGAGAATAAATTTAGTTTTTACAATTGAGGCAAAATTATTAAAAAAAGTCAATGCTGAAAATAAACGGGTGCATGACAAAAGTCCCTTTGTAGGTTTAAGCAACAATTTTTACTTCTTTAATCATCTCAATTACTCTATGCCAATTACTACTTTTATGAGCTATTCTTAAATTGGCTATTTGCTGTACCCCGGGCATACTCCATCTTTGCCCTGATAATTTTAATCTTTTTTGAAT
>Ga0118677_10013863_pt1 | contig 11507 bp, 5 predicted proteins | sample AliMusrvi5mmetaG_FD_86154 | JGI IMG/M metagenome (GOLD analysis project Ga0118677, IMG submission 86154) | reverse complement strand
GGGTTGTTTGAGCAATTGCGCCAGACGTTCCGGGTTGACCGGCTCGTTCTCCATCGCCATCGAGTGGAGGGTGAACGCCAGAATCTCCTTGCGATAGGCTTCCCGTCGGCTGTCCGGGTCGCTGTGGCTGGCCCGCCATTGCATGAGACGCATTTCCGCCTGTTGAATCTGTTGTGGTGTCATTAATATGCTCCGTAGGGTTGGTATTAGGAGGTATCGAGTTCATGCTTGCCCGCCGCATCCAATCCGCTCAAACATTTTCTTCAAATAACCCGGCCCCCCATCAGACATAAACAACACGTTTCGGCTTTCCAAGTCTGCTTGCTCGCAAGAAACATTAGCCGGATTAGACAAGCTTGAAAACGGTGTCACTGAAACAATAAAGGCATTTAGGGTTAGTTTCGGATCGCCTAGCTTTTCTTGGATCACTTTCACTTCCTTGTAAAGCCCAAGCTTGGGGTCATTCAGGTTCATCTGGCGTAACCCCTTCGGGTCAACAAAATTCAGCCACTGCTCGCCGGTCTCATCGTTCACCAACCACAATAAGAAATCCGGGTAGAAATTCCCCGCCAAGGCAAAGCCTAGCCCTTTGGCTTTGATGTCGGCATTGCGCAACAGATAAAGGCTGCGCTTGCCGATAATCTTTTGCCCAATGGGTGACTTATAGAATGCTTCAAGGTCGCGTACAAACTGCACTTCGCTTGGCGCATCGAATGCCAGGGGGCGCATTTTCAGCGGTACGTCAATACTATTAAGCGGTTCGCCAGATTGGGTGGCAAACCACGGGTAGTAAAGATGGTGGTCAAAGCAAATGGCGACCATTTGACCGGCATTCCACTGGCTGGCCTCGCCTATCTTGCCAGCGGTCACTAGTGCTTGAAGGGCATCAAGTCTCTTCTTGTATTCTTCCCCGTCTTCGTCGTTGTCGATGTCAAAGTGATACACCTTGAGCAAGCCATCATCCTCTTCTTGCACGTTCACGATGCTGTAGAACTGGCCTTCATAAGCCGATTTTATCGACTTGTAAAATCGGTCCGTATAGTCTTGCAGCAACCGGATCAGAATGTCTTCTTGCTTGCGGATGTCGGCAATGGTGCGAATGTCTAGCTCGGCGTGCGGAATGTAAAGCGTGTACCAGTCATTGTGTTTTAGGCAGAATTCCAGCAAGCGTGAACGCTCTAGCCGCAAGTTGCTCCAACTACGGAGTTGCTTGAATTCCTGCACGGCTAAATATATCCGGTCGAAGTCAAACAGTGCCATAGATTCTTTGGCAATCTTGCCTTGATTGCGAATATTGGCAACCGGTGCAGTACTGGCTTTGTCCTGTGTACTCATGGCTTCTATCTTTGGATATAAATCCAGTTCGATATGCGCCGTTTTGATCTTTCCTTTAAATTCTTCTGGTTCTTCGTATAACCAAGGAAAATGGGTACGCTTGAATCCTTTAATCTGGTTGTCTTTATACCCGTCTTGAAGTGCCAGCGTCTTGAGTTTGCCTTTTGGAAGATTGATGTTGGTCTTGAAATCCAACTGGATCATTTCATCGCTAGGCGTAACGCCCTCTTCCTTTAGATATTCCTTGAAGGTTGCCATGTAACCCGCATTGACACCGAAGATATTGAGCGTTTCCAGTCGTTCCAAATGTACTCCCTTTGGTCGCTGGCTAGGTGTGCTGCGTTTCAGCGAATAGTCGTTGCCCTTTAAGCGCACTCCGCGCCCGAATAACTGGATGATTTGCGAACCCTCGCCTTTGCCCATATTGAGCAAGCCCATGGTGGACACGCGCCAACTGCTCCAGCCTTCGGTGAATTTGCGCGAGCCAATCAGCACATGCAATAGGCTGTCTTTTTCGTTTAACGTCCCGAACATGGAACTGCCAAAGTCATCCGCCTCGGTGTCAAACAACTTGGAATTTTCGGTTTTCTCGGCTTCCTTGAAAAAACCGGCATCATCGCCAATGTTAATCAAGCCAAACGGTTCGGCATCGCCCACACGCAGAGCCAACTCGCCCTTGCTGGTCTTCAAATTGACGACTTTCAGTCGCTGTCTGGAATCGGCATTGAATAGCTTTTTGAGAATATCGGCATAGACATCATCGGCGGTCAATTGCAGCAAGGGTGTAAACCGACCGTTAAAGATATTATTGCCCTTGGCATCCAGTAACCGTGCGGTATTAGCCAGCAAATCTTTTAGCCACTGCTTGGTTTTGTTTTCGTCGTTTAAAAATCTCGCCAAAAATCTCAGCACATTGAGAATGTCTGAGTCTTCCCCTGCAACTGTATTGCCAACAAACACCCATAACGGCTTTTCAATGTTAAAGTCGGCCAACTTTTCTCGATGTGCGTTCCATAAGTATTGCTGCTGGTAAAAGCTCAATAGACAGGCAGTGAAATATTGGTGGGCAATATCCACTTTTTTATATTCATCATCCTTAAGATTAAGGATCAACGATTCTTTGCCGTAGCCATCTTCATAGAAAAACTTATAGGAATAATCGAACAAGATGCTTTTGGCGTATATTTCCCGTGTCGCCATTGTTCGCGCCCTGCGTTTTTCGGCGTTGGTCAGCGTCAATTGCTGCTTTTGGGCTTCGTCCAATTTTCTTAGGTTGGTGGTCTCAAACAGCATTTTTGCTTTCTTCTTACGGATTTCCTCTTCCGCCTTGCTTACTGTCAGACCCTTTGCCACAGCTTGCCCAAAGGTGGCGGAATACTCAAACGCAAACCCGCCGGAAACCAAGGTTTCGCGTCGGGTCATCCAAGCTCCTGCTGCGGTTCCCGTGCCTCGATGTCCTTCATCCACCAACACCAGATTATTGCCTTCAAACGCTTCCACGGCGACCGTCTTGTCACCCATTTCATCGCCTAGCTTGTTGATGTCGATAATCTCGATTGCGCCTTTGAATAGGGCATTGCTGGTTTTTTTATCGAACAGATAGCAAAAGTCAAAGCCGGATAGCTTTAATTCCTCCAAATGCTGCCGCGACAAACCTTCATTGGGCGTAAGCAAAATGATCTTGTCTGGGTAAACGTCTTTCTTACCGTTTTGGTAATAATGCAAATACTGGCGGATGTTGACGTGCAACAACAGCGTTTTGCCGCTGCCGGTTGCATTCCAGAAAGCCAGTTTATTCAATTCATCCGCATCAAATGGCTGAAAACGATGCTCTGTCTCTTGTGATTGGTTATACGTTTTCAGCGACTCATTCAAACCGTTCAGCAATTGCTGGCGGTGATTGAAATACAAATCCAAGTATATTTCGGTAAATAGCAGGGACAGATACTGGAAATACTTCATGTTGAGGACAGTAGCTTCCAGCTTATTGCGCTTTTCCGTGATGGCATTCCAGTGCTGCACAATATTCAAATCGTAACGGCGCATGTCGTGTTGGCTGATAAGATCAGGCTGAAACAGATCGTGCTGAAGCGCGTGGAAAAATCCGGTTTGACCATCCTCGTCTATGCCCTCGTGTCGGTCTTCACCCAAGCGTTCTTTCAAAGCATTGATGTTGCCGCCATTGAAAAAACCCATCATCCAATGGTTGAGAACTAGCTCTTGATGGAAGCTTCGTTTACTCATTTGTATTGACCGAATTGGTTTTGTCCACGATAAGCAGGAAAGCCACGAAAAAACTAGAAACTAAACGGGTTAATTCGTCACAAGACTTGTGATGAATCTCGGACCTATGAGAAGCATCAGTTTGATAATAAAGGTGAATACTCTTTACGGTCATTGCTGATCCTTGGGCTTGTCATTGGTAATCAGTCTGGCGGCGGCTTCCAACTGCGCGAACTGATCTTTCTCCCCTATCGCCTCTTTTTGTACCCGACGCTGTGCGGCAAACAATTCATATTCGGCCTGTGCTTTGGTGTCTGCCTGTTTTTTTGTCCGTTTACCTGCATTGGGTAACACATCACGGTCATTGAAGCGTAAAAAATCGTCCAGTTTTTGCTCCCAATCCTGCATAAAAACCTGCTTGCGTCGGCTGGCTTGGTCTTCGGCAAAATCTAGCCACATCGTCACGATGCGGTTAAGCTCGGTAATCTCTTCTTGAGTCAGGTAATTTTTGGCGATAGTGACATCCGATTTGCGCACTTCATCACCCGCCCAATTGGTCAAACCAGCATGGGGCGAGTTGTGGTTGACTCTGGCATCAATAATTTCGGCGGCGGTCATCCCGGTTACAGCAAAATGCAGCTTGTTTTGAATCGTGCTGAAAAACCGTGTGGTGTCTGGCAAGGAAGGTTCATAATCTGCCGCCAATGCAAAAATCTCGCGCACTCGTAAATACATGCGTCGCTCGCTGGCGCGGATGTCGCGGACACGCGCCAGCATTTCGTCGAAATAATCCGGTACGGTAGAACCAGCCACTGGCGGATTTTTCAGGCGTTTATCATCCATGACAAAGCCTTTGACGATGTATTCTTTTAGTTGCGCAGTCGCCCAGATACGAAAGCGGGTGGCAATCAGGCTTTTCACGCGGTAGCCAACGGAAACAACCATGTCAAGATTGTAGTGCGTCAGGTTGCGTTGCACTTGCCTCCCTCCCTCCTGACGAACTATTAAGAAATCCTTAATAGTTGCCTCCGTCCGTAACTCCCCTTCGTCGAAGATGTTTTTAATGTGGATATTGATATTGGCTACGGTGGTTTGAAACAACTCCGCCATTTGCTGCTGTGTTAGCCACAGGGTTTCATTTTCAAGGCGGGTTTCCAGCCGAATTGTGCCGTCGTCGCTTTGGTAAAGAACAATCTCACCCGCCATTACACACCCTCCCCGGCAAACATCCGGCTTAAAAACTCCGGTTCGATCTGGCGGATTTTCAGGGTTTTGGTAATGCCGCCTTCGGCTTCAAGGCTGGTGAATGTGGTTGGGATATTGTGGTCGCCGTTGATATAAACCACATCAAATTCACAGTCCCTAGGGTTGAAATCGAGTGTACCAAGTATGGATTCTGCCTTCTTTTTACCTAATAGGTCTTTCTCTGACCAAAGATTGTCATAATTGACTTTTTCACAATCCCTCCAGAAGACCAAAGCTTTATCACCGCTTGGGAGTGTTCCAGTGACGGCTGCAAAGCCCTTTTCCAGTTGCATGTCGATATGCTTGACACGCAAACCGATGAGGTAGTTAAAGGTTTCTACGAGGTCAATGGTGCGCTCTTCATAAGCGCCCGCCGAATCCACGGTAACCTTCAGCTTGCAATCAAACGGCTTATTGAACTGTTCCACCGATAGCAAAGAGCCACGGCTTTCAACATCCAGCAGATAACGCAATAAATAATCTTCTTGGGCCGAGGGCGGCAAGTCGTCGAGCAAGTCTTGTTGGGCTTTAGTGCGGCGTAGTTGCAGATTATTTAGCGTATCTTCGTAGCTTTCGATTTTAAGCACTTTGAAGGCGTGGGAGATGCCGGTATGCGGAGCCGTGGGTTTACCGTCTTTCCAATCGGCGGAATAGACGATTTTTTGGATGCGGGGCTTTAATACAGTCTCAAAGTATTCGCCTTGTTCGACAAGGATATATTTGCGTTGGCCTTGGTCTTCGCGGTTTAGATTGATAATAGCATGGGCAGTTGTACCGGAGCCTCCGAAGTAATCCATAACGATAGCTTTAGGGCTTGATCCTCCAGCTATGTAAATAGAATCGGCTACAGCATAAATTGACTTTGGATAGGAAAACGGACTTACTCCAAAAAGATATTTTAAAATAGCTGTCCCATATTCGGTTGCAGAATATTTTGCATCAAACCAAGATGAAACCGAAACGACACCATTTTCATTTGGTCGCCTTTTGTAGTAGATATAATCCTTACCCGATCTATCCTTCCTAACTGCCAAGGAAGAATTTGATTTAATAACAGTCTTCCATTCCCATCGCCATGTTTTCTGTACCCCTTCATCATTATCTGGGTAGACAACTTGCTCTCTCTCTGCTGGCTGCTCATTAATAACCCAAAATTCTTCAATATCATTCCACAGCATTTGTGGAATTCTGATTTTTTCACCATTGATGTAAATTGGATAGTAGAGCGCTCTTCGAGCATTTCGATCAGAGTTGGAACCCTCACGCCTTAGATTTCGCCACTCAAAAGTTCCTTCTTCATCAATTTGATTGAAACGAGCTATTTGTTCAGAAGTTGGAGGCAGCCGTCCGATTAAGGATTTTTCTGAATTACCAACAAATAATAAGTATTCATGCGAAACTGCGTAACCGGCTTGTGTTGGGCGTCCTGATGGGTTTGATCGCACACAAATCGTGCCTAGTATGTTTTCGGTAAAAATTTCAGAAAGAAGAAAACTCAGTTCTTTTTGTTGAGCGTCGTCAATAGCAGCGACAAGAACCCCATCATCGGTCATGAATTGTCGAGTTTTATTAGTACTCCCTTCAATTAAAGAAATCCAGCTTGATGACTTATAGCCGTTTTTGTAACAGATGGCACTAGCGTCAGTATTGTATGGCGGATCAATATAAATACATTTAACCTTTTGCCTATACCGTTCCTGCAACAAATTCAAAGCCTGAAAATTGTCACTGTGGATTAACAATCCATCGGTGGTTTCATCCAGATTATCCATTACTGCCAATAGCTTGTGTTTGAACGTGGCATCAAATAAAGCAGTGTCCAACATCAGATAAGGATGTTCTTTCAGATATTCGACGCTGCCCGTATTAGCTTGCTTGAACAAGTCGGCCTTATTGCCATTTAGCATTCCTAGGCTGTCCCACTGATCCCATTGCTGTTGGTTTGCGGCGATCAAGTGGTAAAGGCTTTCCGGTACACGGTCGAGCGTCACACAATAATGCGTAGCAACTACGAATTTCTTCTTCAACCATAGCCTTTTCTGGAAATCTTCCAGTTGCGCCAAGAAGGCAATCAAGTCCAGCGCAATCGAGCGCAGGGTTTGAATCATGCGTAGATTGTGTTCGATGTCGGCAAACGTCCCCGCATGTTGCACGTCATCCAGATTCATCACCTCGTTCTTGATGTAAAAATCCAGTTCACGACGCAGGAAGCCGCCTAAATCCTTATGGATGAAGTAATCCGCCGAGTTTTTGGCGGTGTAATTGGTGAGGCATTTTTCCAGCAGGGTGCGTTGCGGATTCTTCTCGGTGGGTTCGCGTTGGCCCAAGTCCAACCAACGGGCTTTGACGATGGAATGATTCAGAACGGTCTTGACGGCTTGGGCCACCAAGTCATCTTGTTTACTGCCTTTGGGCATGGCTTTGTATTCAAAGCGCAAAACCAGTTCGCCGTTTTCCTCCGTGACTGGCTCTAGGGTTTCTTCGTATTCATCGCCGTCATCATCGGTAAGGTTACGGGTATATGGCTCGATCAGCACAAAGCGGCGTTCTTTGTCGTTGTCCTTGCGGTTGTCTTTGGCGGTGTCTGCCGTGACCAAGCGGAAGCGGACACTGCGGCCATCATCCAACTTAAAGGCATAGTTGGAAAAATTCTCCCCGCTTTTGGTGTAATACTGGTCTTTGTTGGCCCAATGCAGCACGACTTCCTCCCCGGCATAGGGTATGGCGTAGGTGTCGCCCTTGTAGCGGCGTTGGCTGATAAAGTCGCCTTTGTCGTAGTAACGGGAGAAGAACGTCAACAGATGGGTGAAAACCGCGTTTTCGTGTTCCGCCGCCACGATGCTAAAGCGGGCCAGCTTTTGCTTGATCTCCGCTATTTTGGGTACGCTATCCGGGTCCATGCCAGAGGCTTTGACTTTGCCACCCGCAGAACGTGTGGCGGTCATTGACCGATTATTGTCCAGTCTGGATTCGGCGCGATATTGTGCTTCTTTCTCTTTCAGTTCTTTGTGTAGACTTATCCGATTGGCCGCGCCCGCAACGGACAGACTTTCGGCGACCTTGGCTTTAAGGCGGTTTTCCAGATAATCGGTGATTTCCCCCATGCGGGCGCTGAGGATGCGGTAGACACCAAAATCCAGTTCAGGTCGGTCAATCTGGAAGATTTCTTTTAGCTTAGTTACGAGGTCGTCGTATTTACTCATTTTATTTATTTTGTTTGATTGTCCACGAAAATCACAAAAGCCACGAAAGGCACGAAAAAGACAAAATACTTAAACGATTTCACCCCAAACCTTTCGATTGTTTCGTGATTTTCGTGTATTTTGTGGACAATTCTACTTGTGTCCAATTTCCTCAACTCAAACCACCTCCCAGCAAATAGTGAAAAGCCTTTGCGATTCGGTTTTTTGGGTCAGGCGGCGTTCCAGTGAGTCTACCAGTGCATCGCGTTTTTCGATAATGTCGTCTTCCACTTGGAAAATCTCTTGCCGTTGGCGGCGTTGCTGCTTTTCCAGTTTGAGTATTTTTTGCTGGATTCCATGCTGCTCGTCGAGATGGGTGGCAAGCCTGGCTTGACGTTGCAAAACCTTAATTTGCTCTTTGGTATCTTTCAGAGCTTTTTCTGCGGCTAGTACCAGGTCATCCGCCCATTTTTCCAGCTTTTCACGCGCCTCGTTGAAGTGCCGGTTGTTGGCTTCCAAGGATTGGCTGATGGTGGCTTTGATGTGCCGTTCAGCATCGGCGGCGAGTCTTTGCTTGATGCTGTCGGCTATGCTGGCCGGACCGGTGTTGTCTGCGATGCAGTTAAACAGCTTTTCACAGGTTTCTTGATCCAGATGCAAGCCGTGGTCGTCTACGCCAGAGAAAAGCAGATATTCCTCGCGCTCATAGCTTTCTATCGCCAGCGCGGTCAAGGTCAGAAAGCCCCGTCTGCCCCGTAATGCCTCCACCAGAAGCAGTCGGGTTGGGTGCTGGCTGATATTAAACACGATGTGTGCCGGTGGCGTGTCCAGCGATTTGGCATGGTCGATGACAAATTCGCCTAACGGGTGCGAGAGGCGGTAAAGGTATTTGCCGTATTCAGCGTGTAATTCTTCAATTCCGTCCGCCTTGGGCTTGTTCGTAACGGGCGCAGTCTTGGAAATCAGGTGATAACGGCCCGCCGGAATGTGCTGATTAGGCGGTTTGACGAGTTCAAAGCTTAAGGTGTCGTCGTCGAATCGAGCATGAGCTTCAAGTATGAACTGGCTCAGTGACCAGAAGCGTTTACTGAAGCGGTCAAGTTGGGCTTTTGCATCGTTCAGTTGGACGCGAAGCCGTTCATGAACCTCTTCGTCAAAGTTTTCGAGCAGCATTTTCCGGGTGTCGGTCATCCGTGCCTGGATGCGTTCGTCCATTTCCGCTTGCAACGCTTTAAAGGCGGCTTCGATTTCTGCCGGTGTGCGGCATTGTTGATAAATGGTCAAGATGCGCTTTTCAAAATCCACCCCGGACTCGATGCTGCCCAAGACTTCATCAGACGCACCAAAAACGCCATTAAACAAGTTGAATTTCTCGGTCAGCAATTCCAGTACGCGGCGGTCTGCCTCGTTGCGCTCGTTAAGGAAGTTGATGACGACGACATCATGCTGTTGCCCGTAGCGATGGCAACGGCCTATCCGTTGCTCCACACGCTGAGGATTCCAAGGCAGGTCATAATTGATGACGAGCGAACAAAACTGGATATTGACCCCTTCCGCCGCCGCCTCGGTGGCGATCATGATGCTGGCCTGGTCGCGGAAATGTTCAATCAGTCCCGTGCGAATATCGATGTCCCTGGAACCTGATACACGGCCCGTGCCTTGGTTGGTAGTCAGCCAGTTTTGATAAATGGCGGTAGCTTCCGGGCTGTTGTTAGTGCCGCTAAATTGCACAACCTGACCAGCGTAACCGTTGGCTTGGAGGTAGTCCTTCAAGTAAATCTGAGTGCGGCGTGATTCGGTGAAAATAAGCGCCTTGCGTTGTGCGCCTATTTTAACCATTTGCTGAAAACCGATTTCCAAGGCACTCAACAGGCTGCGGGTTTTGGTGTCGGTGCCGATGCCACGCGCCCACAAAACCAGTTGCGCCAGTAACTCAATCTCTTCTTTTAACTGCCTCCGGTCGATAGTGGGGGAAGGCGTATCGCTATCTTCTTCGGACGGGTCCATGTCCAGTATTTCATCAAGCAAGTCCCCTTCAATGTCCTCATCGGCGATTAATTGCTCGGCAAATTCAGGATCGTCTTGGATTTTTTCATCGCGCAAGGCTTCCAGCCTTAATTTCATGGTCTCAAGCGTACCGGCGATTGCCAAGGAAGACGATGCCAGCAGTTTGCGCAGAATCAGTTCAGTCAGATGTCTCTGGCGTTTCGGGATGGCATAGCTGTTCGGGCGGAGTAAAAATGCACTGACCGCCTCGTAGAGTTTGTGTTCATCATCATTCGGGCGAAAGGGTTGGGTGATGGCCCTACGTTCGGTGTAGCGGATATATTCCGTGACTTGGTTGCGCAAGGTGCGCCGACAAAATCCTGACAATCGTTGGCGCAGGCCATCCATGTCACCCCCTGCGGAGACATATTGGCTACGAAAGGCGTTCACGTCGCCAAACAGGTGTTCATCAATCAGAGTCGAAAGCCCGTACAACTCCAATAAGGAGTTTTGCAATGGTGTTGCGGTGAGTAGCAGTTTCCGGCAATCTGCCGTCGCCCAGCGCAAGCCCTGGCCAATCTTGTTGCTCTCCCGATAAGCATTGCGGAGCTTGTGGGCTTCGTCGATCACCACTAAATTCCATGCGATGGCTTTCAGTTCGTCACGAATCCGGTTGGCGTAGTTATACGACAGGATGATGATGACTTTCTGGTTGATCGGCGATTGGTCCTTTTTGAGTGTGTCGCGCCACGTTTTGGCATCCAGCACGACCGTAGGCAGGTTGAATTTTTCTTCCAGTTCCAGCGCCCATTGTTTGCGCAAGGATGCGGGGCAGATGACCAATAATCGCCTTCTTCGCTCTGACCAATATTGACAAAGGACAATCCCGGCTTCAATCGTTTTGCCTAAACCCACTTCGTCGGCCAGCAAGACACCTTTGGATAACGGGGATTTCAAGGCAAACAAGGCGGCTTCAATTTGATGAGGGTTCAGATCGACACTGGCATCAAACAGGGATTGGGATAGACGCTCTATGCCGTTGGGTCCATGCCGTTGCGTGAGTTCGTGCGCGTAGTATTTAGCATGGAATGACGTGATCTTTTTATGATCTGTTTGGCTGTCGTCATTGGTGGCGTAAAACGGCCCATTCATGCTGAAAAACGGGTATCTTTGTGGGTGAGAAATGTGGCAAGTTTAACCTAAAACCCCGCTGATTGCTGGACATTGGGCTTATCCACAGATTGTGTGGACAACTTTGTGCCTAGGCTGTCAAACCTCGCTGATTCTGCGGCCTAAGTCCAATGTACAAAAAATGACCAATTTGTTACAACATGCCAAACTCGATAATGCTGCCAAACGCGCCACAGCTTTGGTCTTCCGTCTTCCCATCGGAATTTTCGCTTAAACGAAAATGGGAAATTTACGGCATAAAATGGGTAGGCGTAAGGATTCCTTCGTAAATGAGTAACATCATGCCTAATGACCTATTTCGTCCTTGCCCTGCGATGCCAGACTCTCCACCATATCAAATATCAC
>Ga0118677_10013862_pt1 | contig 11510 bp, 8 predicted proteins | sample AliMusrvi5mmetaG_FD_86154 | JGI IMG/M metagenome (GOLD analysis project Ga0118677, IMG submission 86154) | reverse complement strand
GGGTGAGGTAGTGCTTTGTTGAGGACGTGTCGTGCTTGGGGACGCAGCAAGCTACGTCCCCGGTGTGGTTTACGTAGGCGACGCAGCAAGCTACGTCCCCGGTGGGGGTTCGTACGTGACGCAGCAAGCTACGTCCCCGTGGGGTTTACGTACGCGACGGAGCAAGCTACGTCCCCGGTCGCCGAAGGGGCCCCTACTGATCAGCAATGTTGCGGACTCTGAGCTTCCGGATCCAGATCTTCGTCCCGTGATTCTGGATCAAAAGCGGACTTTCGAGCGGCCCGGATTCGGTCTCGTACTCCACCACCTTCTCGCCATTCAACCAGTGCTCGCAATGACGGCCGCGCACTATGATCGAGCTCCGGTTGTACTCTCCCACGGGCTTCACCATCGATTTCGACGGCGCGATCTGGTTATACAGCGCGCCCGACCGTTCCATCGGATGATTGATCGCTCCCGCGTCCCCGGCATCGTCCGCGATCTGGTATTCGTACGCCGCCGCATCGCCCCGCGTCAGGTAGAACATATGGTATTTCAGTCCGGAGTTTCCCTTTGCCGGCGTCTTCCATTCCCACTCAACCTCAAAAGACCGGAAGGTCTGCTTCGTCCGGATCGACCCGCCGCCGCCCGCCAGCGTTAACACGCCGTCCACCACCGACCACGATTTCGGCGGGGCGCCGCCGGGAGTTGACACAAACGCTTCCAGCGAGTCTCCGGCCAGCAACTCCACCCAATCGGTCCCCTGCCGCGGCGCCGGCGTAACCGCGAAAAACGTGCCATCGTTCAAATGCGGCTCACACCGGATTTGAGACACCAGCCACCGTCCATCGCGCCTCACCACCGTCGCTGAAAAATCGCCGGCGAAATCTCCCTTCGGCCACCCGGTTGTGCGGAAAAAACCATCCACCATCGCCACATCGTCGTTAAACAACCGCAGCTCCCGCACCAGCGTTGCCAGTTCGACTTTCGACAGGTCCTCATCGCGCCGTTCCGACCACTTCGAAAGCCCATTGACATCGAACATCCGGCCCGCGCCACGGACGTTGAGCGACGGCAGCGCGACCAATTTGGCGGCCGCCGCATCCCGATGATTGGCGGCAACGGTCAGGCTGCGGATCGCCTGCTGGATGTCTCGCTGTTCGTCATCCGTCATCCTGCGCATGCGCAACTGCGCGGCAAGTGGCGCACACAGCGCCATCGCCAAAATGATTCCTGAAATGAACTTCATAGGGGCTTTTAGGGTCAGTGTATCAGGTTCGCTTACTTCGGCAAGCATTGCCACATCCACGGCACGAACATCCAGCGCAGATCTCATCGCTTCGCCTCCGCGCCTTCGTTGGCCTACACAGGAAGCCGCACCAGCACACCCACATTCGGGAATGGTCCGCTACTCGTGTCCTTTGGGGAAGGTACGGTTACGATCGTGGTGCCGTGGCCGATCCAATTGAGGACTTCACGGAAGAAGCGCGCCGATTCTGTGATCTCGTCGAAAAGGACGATGAATCCAACTCGTGGGTGTTTGCCGAAAAGTGCCTGATTGGCGTCTTGCGCCTGTTCGAGCGGGCGCTGCTCCTTCCCAGCGTACAGCCCGATACGACAGATGCGCGGGATCGGGTGGAAACTGAATCGCAACGAGCTATCCTGAGGGGAATCGTAGGGAAATTGGCTCATGACCATTATTGGGTGGTCTTTGAGCCGCTTGAGCCTGATCAGCCGGAACCTGTAGCCGGGCTGATTTCTGACGATCTCGCGGACATCTGGAGGGACAACAAAGAGGGTCTTCTTGAACTGAATAGCGAGTCTAAGAACGATGCCTTATGGCATTGGCGGATTTCCTTTGAGACCCATTGGGCTCAACACGTGTACGATGACCGGCTTGAAGGGCGAATCACCCCTGACCAATACGACCGCAAAGCCGCCGATTTGAAGAACCAAGCTGCCGGTACAATGCGTCAGATGGATCAGATCCGCAGAACAATTCTGAAGCCGGCAACCTGCCAGCACGGCGAATTGCGCACAGCGTTCGAAAGTCCGTTTGAGAATTTGAGGGTTTCGAACCGGCTAAGTGGAAATGCAGAATGGATTTTGTCGCGGGGAATGGCAAGATTGAGATTTGGCTCCCCATCGTGGACGACCTTCGATCTCAACCAGCATTAAGTGCATGCAGCCTTAGATTGGCTTGTTTAGAACAACCTGACATTGTCCCGAGCGGCCATGATTCCCCTCCCACAGCCGTGAGATCTGACCAACACATCCTGTAAGAGCCGCTTTGCATTTTCAACGTCCGGATAGCCTTTAGTGTTCAGCCCGGTTTAGGGGCTCACCAAAGGCGAGTGTCCGTCCCGAGAAGCAACGCCGGAGCAGGTGGCAAGAAAATCCTGGAACTGGCCCTGAGTGCGAATTGGTGGCGGTACTGATGCAGCGTTCGATCAACGGCGCAGAATGGAACAAATTGGGCACTCGGAGGAAAGTCGCGTTTCGTCGTAGATACCTGGCGATGAGGCCAGTTTTCTCAGATTCTGCCAACCGTCTGCCGGAGTTTCGATCTGCCGGCTGTCCTTTATGCTCTGCAAGGTTTCATAATGTCTTTACCCGGATAAACAATCGGGTAATTCGCCTATTCAACTAATCGCGCCGCCTCCCGATAATAAATCATGTCGCATCCCTTCTACGCGCAGTATGGAACCCCGCTGAATGCCCTGGTGGCAACCGAGAAGATCCTCTATCCCGGTAGAGTCCGAGCGTTCTTCCTCGTGGTCTTATGCACGACCTTCTCGCTTGTCGGTATGGGCGCGGGCGGCGGTGGATGGCTTTTGGGCCTATTGGCCGGCGGCGGCGCGCTCATATTCGCTTCCAACTTTTTGCCAAACGCGGCGTGGCTCAAGCTGGATCCACAAGGGTTCACCTACCGGATCACCTATCGCACGCACCGGCACAACTGGAATGACATAAGCTCGTTCGGGATCCTTACAAGACGCTACCTGGGCTTCATCCCAGTCAGTAGATCGGTCTGCTTCAACTTCACCGCGGATCACAAAAGGAGCAAGGGCCTGGGATTCCGAATGGCGACCGCGATCGCCCGCTTTGACGGTCAACTGCCCGAGAGCTACGGAATGAAAGCCCGCGATCTTGCCTCGCTGCTGGAGAGCTGGCGGCAGCAAGCTGCAAGCAACACCGCCTGCTCTGTCTCCGCAAACTCCCCGACGGCGGGCATGCACGGAGCAAGTCACATAGCGTGAAGGAATGGCCAGTTGGGTCTGGCGTAGCCTTGAGGTTCAACCTTCCAGATAATCTCCTGGATGGGATCCAGCGTTGGCAGAGGCCGTCGCCAGTTGCGTCCGCAAGGTTGAATTGCTACCTTCCCGGTTCATAACGCATAACCACCGCGCCCGAGCTGAACTCCTACTCATCGACCAAACCCAGCTCCACCTGTGCCAGCAGGAGCTTCACGCCTCGCGCTAAGACCCGCCTATCTGAGCCCCACTTGAGCTGCTGAACGGCCTTCTCCAGATCTCCACGCACCAACTCGGCGGTCCAATTGACCCGGTCCAGGGTGCTCGACACTACCTACTTCTCTGCCACGTCGATCGTTCAGGCGAAGGGTCCCATCCATTCAGACCGGCCTCTAATCGCTGCCGGCGGCCGAAACGCTGCCTCCGTCATTTCGTCAGTCACCCTGCCGAAGAGGAGGGCATCGGCCTGTTGGAGGATTTCGATCACGTGACGATGCAACTCTCCGTAGGGTAGAATTACACGATTATCGCAGCACCCATCCAATGGGAAGTTGATGGAAATCCGATGGGGTCGCATCGTGCTCGAAAGTTCGCGCTACGAGTTGTGGAAAGATTGCGAAAGAAGGACTCTAACCTGATTCGAGGGGCCTTAGAGGTAGAAGCCCCTAACACCATCCATGGAATCAATGGTTTATAAAAAATGGCTCCCCGGGGTGGTTTTGAAGTACGGTGTGGGCAAACCGGGTACAGACAGCGACATTCCGGCAAAAGGCGTTGGAAATTGGTGTCTTTTGGGATGGGCCGTTGGCCGGCAAAATGGGATGAAAAACGGCGGGGGATGGCGTCCCCCGCGCAGGATTCCATCCTGCCCCACCTCAGATCGTCAATCTGGCAATGGTGGACGGGGGGCAACCTACTCCATGGATTGTGGGGCCTCGTGTTGGGCAAACCGGGACAGGCAACGAAATTCCGGCAAGTGCGGCCGGAAATTCGTGCCAGTCCCTGGTTTGCGGCGTGTCGTGGTGAGCAAGCCGGTGCAGACAGCCAGTGCGGGGGAATGAATCGCTGGGAGTGATGTTACTTGCGCAGGTGATTGTAGGCTTCGGTGAGCCAGGCTGGTTCATCGGGTTCGCCTTTGCCGGGCATGCCTTTGGTTTTTGACCAGCGATGGATCCACGAGAAGCCGCCCTTGCCCGCATATTCGTTGGGCAGGGAGTAGGCCGGGTCGCGCAATGCGGTTTCGAGTGAGATGAAGCGGTAACCGCGCCGCTTCAGCATGGCCAATAGATCTGGCAGTTTGGCGGCGTTGAGGCGATTCGAGTGGATCAGCAGCACCTGCGGAAAGTCGCGGCCCACCACTTCCACGGAGCGGGTTTCGAAGAAAGCGATCACGGACTCCATGTACGGCACATAGGCATCGCCGACGCGTTTGGCAAGGGCGGCGTCGCCGCGGTCGAGCGCATCGGCGTAGACGTAGCTGAACATCCAGTCGGAGTTATCGAAGGTCACGGGCGATTGCTGATAGCCGTGCTCATTTAGAAACGTTTCGAGGCGGCGTTTGGTCTCGATATCCATGCCGGTCTGGAGCATCGGCGACCGGAAATAGCGCAAAGTGCGGCCTCCGGTTGCAGCCTTGATCACTGGCTCCGCCTTCAGGATGTCGGCCTCGTATTCGGCGATGGGGGCGGTGTTCAGACCGCGGTGCGAGTAGGTGTGGTTTCCCATCTCCGCGGCGGCGGCGAGCCATTGGCCGACCACGGATTTGCGCTGGGCCGCTGTCAACTCCGGGCAGTTGCCACCGATGAAGAAGGCCGTCACGGGCGCCTTTTCTTTGATGAGCGGCGCGAGCAGTACTTCGGTGTGCGCCTTCAGCCGCTCGTATTCACAGGCGGCAGGACCAGAGTGCGCGACAGGCAGATCGTCAATCGTAATGGCAACGCTGCGGGTCTGCGCACAGGCGGGGATGAGGGAAAGCAGGAAGATGAGTTTCACTGGTTATGCTTTGACGACGAAATTGACGCTGCTGTGGACCTTCGCCACGGAATCGCCCTTGGCCTGGGTATCCCTGGCGGTGATGAGGAGTGAATAGTCCCCGGCGGGCATGTCTTCCTTGAAGTTGATTTTGCCACTGATCGTCAGGCGGAGCGCCTTCGACGTGGCCTCTTTGACAGCTGCGCTCGGCTCACTGGCGAAGATGCGGGACCCATTCCGATACAGCTGCGCGCTGGCCTCCAGGCGGACGAACTTGTCCGGGCCGACCGTGGGATTGAACAGCTGGTAGGTGTAGGTCAACTGCTGGCCGGGCACGATCAGGCCCAGCAGCGTATTATCCGCTTTCGCTTCCGGTGTTACATCGACGGCGAAGCCCATCTGGTTGCCGCCAACGGCCAGACCCACGATGCGGAACCGGCCGGAGTTTATCTCGTCGACAGCCAGGAATTGACGGACCGAACCGATCTTGCCGCTGGTAAGATCGCGCACCGCCGCAATCACCTGATAGACCCCCGGGGTCTTGGCTCGCAGCCGCGTCCGAATGGGCAGACCGTAGCGAATTACCTTTTCGTACTCTTGCGGCTTGAGGTTAATCTCAAACCCTTTGGACACACTTACATTTCCAGCGCCATGCTGGTCCACCAACGCCACCACGATTTCCACGGAGCAGTGGCGGATGCCATCCTTCTGCAACTCATAGGAGAGATCGGCCATGCGGATGGGAACGAGGATATCGACAAAAGCCTCGCCTGTTTGCGATCGCCAGCAGTATTGGCTGAGACCCAGGTGAAGGTCGCCGAAGGCGAATGGCGACGCCACCTGATCCATGATTTCGACGAGCGCCTTGCCGGGGTCGAAGCCTTCCTGCTGGTCGTCGGCCTTGAGCGAACCGGTGCGGGTGCGCACATTGAGGCCGTCGCGAAGCACCTTCACATCGGCGCGCAGGAAACGCATGGCTCCGGAGGGATTGCTGACGGTGGAGTTGAAGACGATGCGGTAGTAGCCGCTGAGCTCCTGCTCCACGCGCTCCACCACTCGCGTCGCGTCATTGGTGTTATCGAAGAAGATGCCGCCGGTGTCTTTGGCGAGCCGGCCGAGGCCGCTATAGATTTCGATCTGTTCTTTGGCCGCCTGTAACTTCGGATCCGCACTCAGGGCGCGAGGATCGGAGGAGTAGAAGACCACCTGCGACAGGTTCGCATCGGACGAAAGCGAGGCGATCTCGCCGGCGTCCAGGCGCGTCTTCAGGCCGTGCTCGTCCAGTCCGCCAAACCAGGAGAGCGCCTGCGGATTCTTGTACAGCCACATGTTCTCTGAAAAGAAGAGCACGTTTTTGCGGCCCGGCACGTTGCGCAGACCGCGCAGGATGCCTTGTAGGGAGAGTATCGCCGTGAGGGCGCAGGTTTCGCTTCGCTCCTGGCCTGCTGCCGATTCGTCCACTTCGGGATGGAAGGGAATTGCGCGCACGGCTTCCAGCAATTGCGCTTTGCCGGTAGTGATCTGTTGCTGAAATGCCGGGCCACCGCTGATGGGAACGATGGCTAAGTATTGACCCTGCGTGAGGCGTTCATTGATGAGCCGCCCGAGGACTCCGCGGATGTTCGACATGGCCTGCGCGGAGAGTTGCAGGTCGTCAATGACGAGTACGAGGATGGTCCGCTCATTCGGCGAAAGCGCCATGCCTGCCCAACGGACGGGCCCTCCGCTTGGTGCGCCGGGGGTGGAGCCGGCTTTTGCTTCCACAAGGGTCACGGAGAGGATCTTCTGCTTTTCGCCATCCTGCTGGATTTCGAAGTCAGCGGCGGTGAGGCCTCGTTCCAGATTCCCGCCGGCGCCGGTGACGATGGCATCGATGGTGATTTTCTTGGGCTCGATGTCCGGAGTTTTCGAGGCTCGCTTCTTCGGCGCAATCTGGGCCAGCAGCGGGGCGCTGAACAGGGCTGCGCACAGCGTGCGCCGGTCCACCGCGGAAGTGAGGTGCTTGGGAGGCATGTCCTCTTATTTCTTGCCGGCGATCTGCCACTCCGTGAAAGGCGAGCGGGAGCCGCGGATTTTCACGTTCAACAGATAGGGCTTGTTGCTCTGATACGCGCGGGCTGTCGCCGGGCCGACCTGCTCGACACGATCGATGGTTTCGCCGTCGCCTCCGAAGCCTTTCATAACTGTATCGTAGCGCGTACTGCGCAGTTCGCAGGCAACGGTGGTGTCGCCGCCGATCAAGGCCGATTGCAGTTCGCGTTCGAGGCCCCAGCCGGCGTCGTTACCGACCACGATGATGACCGGCAGGTTGTGGCGCACGGCGGTATCGAGTTCGGCGATGTAGAAGCCGAGCGAGCCGTCGCCCGTGACCATCACGATTTTCTCTTTCGGGTAGGCGAGTTGCATGGCCAGCGAATTGGGAAGCGCCGAGCCGATGGTGCCCATTGGGCCGAGCCGCAGCCAGCCGCCGGGTCGATTGGCGGGGAGCGTTGCACGGCCCCAGTGAACGAAGTCGCCACCGTCCCAGGCATAGAGCTGGTTTTCGGGAACGTGCTTTTTCCATTCGGCGAAGAAGCTGGCAGGGTGCATTGGTTTCGCGCCGCGCTCGGTCTCCGCGAGTTGATCGAGTACGCTGGCGGCTTCCGTGCGCCAGACTCTGTTCTGTTTGAGCCAAGCGGTTTCCTTCCACTTCTCTTTGCCGAGGGCGATGTTCAGGGCGTGCAGGGTTTCTTTCGCGCCGGCGCAGATGCCGAGTTCGAGGTTTCGATTGTGGCCGAGTTCCTGCTGGTGGATATCGACTTGAATGAATTTCGCCGTGGGAGAGAAGAGCCGCGCGCTGCCGAGGGCGAGGCGGTAGTCGATGCGCTTGCCGAGCACCAGCACGACGTCGGCTGCCTGGAAGGCTTTGTGGACGGCTTTGTTCAAGGCTGGATCGGCGTAGCCCATCGAATACGGATGGTCGTCGCGTAGGACGCCGCGGGCCATGGTGATGCTGTAGTAGGGCAGGCGGGTCGCATACTCGGAATCAGCGGTAAGAAGAAGGTTTCTGTTACGATGATCGAACAGCAACAACATCGGGTTTTATGGACAGCCGAAGCGGGCGACAGAAAAACTTACTTCGGTTCGAGTGGCGACGGCGCCAAGCGCATGGCGTCGCGAATCGCGAAGAAGTTGAAGCATGACGCGCCGAATTGAGTTTCTCACGCGATGAGTGAACATAGCCCAGGCGAAATCACCAGACTCCTTCATGACTGGAGGCACGGCGATCGCGAAGCCTTCGAGAATCTCATGCCGCTCGTCTACAGCGAGCTGCGCAATATCGCCGCGGGGTTGATGCGGCGTCTGTGGCGTCCGTCGCAACATCCGGATTCCTACCCGACTGTGGCCGTCTGGATGCAACATATGGCCGACCGATCCCCCGGAGTTCTCGCTGCGGGACACCCGTTTCCGCAAAGCTGGGTCAACCGCGCGCTCGCAACTTACGCGGAACTTGCTCAGGATCAACCGGATGAGGTGCTGCTGCACGGCGACCTGCACATGGACAACATCCTGTCGGCGCAACGCGAGCCGTGGCTGGTCATCGACCCGAAAGGCGTGATCGGCCCGCCCATCTGGGAGACCGGCCCTCTCATCCTGAATGCGTTCCCGAACGGCTGTGACAGCGCAACTCAGCGAACAGCCGTTGAGCGCATCGCGCGCCAGCTGGCTGCGGAACTCACTCTGGATGTCAGGTGCGTCGCCGCTTGGGGCATGGTTCGATCGGTTCTGTCCGGGTGGTGGACTGTCGAGGATCATGGGTATGACTGGGAGGACAGCATTGCCATCGCCGGCATCCTGAACGACATGATCTGTTGAGCGCCTCCTTGAATCTTTGATGATGTGTTGTATAATGATTGACAAAGCTATGAACAAAGTAATACTAACGTTGATTGGTGCAGCACTCCTTACCATAACTGGGTGCTCGGCGTCTTCGACCGCGAGCCAGCCGGCTCAACCGACTGCTAATACGACACAAGCGGCGGTGAAAGCCAGCGGGAAGATTGTTGCTGAAGGGCGAGTCGTCCCGGCAAAAAGCGCAGCGCTTGGCTTCACGGTGGGCGGGGTCGTGTCCGATGTCTTAGTGACAGAAGGCGCCATGGTGGAGGCGAACCAGGTTCTCATTCGTCTCGATTCGCGCGCGCAGGTCGCAGCGGTGGCTCAAGCGGATGCAGCCCTGCGCCGCACTCAGTCACGGTTGGCCGTGTTGAAGGCTGGCGCCCGCTCGCAGGAAGTGGAGTCGGCGAAGGCGGCGCTCGAAGGCGCACAGGCACAACTGGCTAAACTGCAGCAGGGCGCGCGCCCTGAGGATGTCGCAGCCGCGTCGTCGGCGATTGACATTGCGCAGGCACAGTACCAGCAAGTGCAGGATGGGGCCAGCCAGCCGCAGATTGAGGCGGCGCGCGCGGACGTGGCTAACGCTGAGGCGGTGTTGAAACTGCGCCAGGCGGATTACGACCGCGTGGCCTTCCAGGCCGGCGTCGCGGCAAAACCGGAGTCGATTGCGCTTGAACAGGCGACCAATAATTATGCTTCGGCCAAGGCGCGCTATGATGACCTTGTAAAGGGCGCCACCGCATCTTCACTCGGATCTGCCAAGGCGCGCTTGCAGCAGGCTGTCGCGCAGTATGCCTCCATAAAGGCGGCTCCAAGACCCGCTGATATCGATGTGCTGAAGGCGGAGATACATCGCGCGCAAGCCCAGTTGGATCTCGTTCAGGCCGGCTCCCGCGCGGAGGATATTGCAGCAGCGCAAGCGGATGTCGATGCTGCAACGGCTGCCCTCGATCAGGCCAGGAAGTCACTGGACGATACAGAGATGCGGGCGTCCTTTGGCGGTGTGATAGCCTATCTGAACGTCAAGGCGGGTGAGCAGGTTGCGCCAAGCGCCATTGTTGCGCGCCTGGGCGACCTCAACGCCTGGGAAATCGAGACGACCGACCTGACTGAGCTAAATGTCGTCAATGTGCATGAAGGCACAACAGCAGCCATTACGGTTGACGCGCTTCCGGGCGTCGAGATTCCCGGCAAGGTCGTGCGCATGCGCCAGTATGGCGAGAATAAGCAAGGCGATATTGTCTATACCGTTGTGATTCGACCTGACACGCAGAACGACAAGCTGCGCTGGAACATGACCGCCTCCGTCGCGCTTGATCGGTAATCGCCGGCCTGATTATTCTGTCCCTATCGCAAGAAAGCACGCAAGCGAGAGCGGAGGTCGGCCAAGAGATCGGAAGGGAACAAAGTGTCGTCGTGGCCGACCGTAGTCGAAGGATGCGGCGTGCTGGGTCACACAGTGCGCGCCTATGGCATTTGAGCAAGCGCGCCATTCCGCTCTCGCTTGCGTGCTTGTAATGATGTTAGGCTGAAGCTTCGCCCACCGTGATGCGGTCGTGATGCGCCGCAAACGCAGAGATGCACCGCGTTGCCGTCGCCGTGATGCCGCCACCGATACCGTCACCGATACCGTCACCGATACCGTCACCGAATGAATTCGGCGTCTGGGATGCAGATAAAACCGGCTGAAAGCCGGTTAAGAGGGGATGATCCTCAACGCGCTTTTAGCGCGTTTCCCGTGGGTATCAGACGCGAATTCATTCGCGACCTGGTCTGACCCTCTTCACGCACACCTGGTAATCTTCCTCCACATTGACCGCCAGCTCTTCTGGCAAGTGTTCGAGGGTCAACCCGCCGCGCTCGAACAGCAGTACGCCGGCTTCATACAGCCCGGCGCGTTTGCAGTGGCGAATCCATCCAACAAGCGTTGCGGGGCCGGGCTGTTCGCGCGCAGGGATCTGCGTGCCCTGCTGGAGGTGCGCAACGTAATGACGAATATGCCGGCTGACGCCCTCGCGCCGCAAGGCGATTTTGGCCTGCTGCTCGTCGTCGGTCACCGGCAGGCGCCAGGCGCCTGTCTCGGTCTTGAAGAAGTAGTCGGGCAGCCATTCGGCCAGGGCGCGGCGCGGTTTGTCCTTGACGCCATACACGAACAGTTCAAACAGGTCGCTGTAGTGCATGCCCGGCTTATCGGGTTGCTCGACCTGGCGCCTGTGCATGGCCTGGCCGAGTTGATCGGCGGCGGCGTCCTCATGCGCCGACTCAGCCGCATCGACGAGCGCAAGCTGGGCTTCTTTCAGATACCAGCGCTCGCCTTCGCCCTTGCCCCGCACATCGACGGCTTGATCGGCGACCTCGGCGAGCAACAGGTCGAAATCGTGCGGCTGCATCCGGCCACTCTTCACCATGCGGCTGACCAGATCGTCATAGATG
>Ga0118677_10013860_pt1 | contig 11511 bp, 6 predicted proteins | sample AliMusrvi5mmetaG_FD_86154 | JGI IMG/M metagenome (GOLD analysis project Ga0118677, IMG submission 86154) | reverse complement strand
CATTCATTGGGTTCGGATAAATCTGAATATTTTTCAGTAAAGATTCCTTAATCCCATCAAAATTTAAATCAAATATATTTGATGTTGAAAAATTAGCGCCTTTGAAATCAACAGGGAAAACGCCTTTACTATTATTTCCTGAAGGCCAGCAAGCGCCGTCAGGCTTGACAGCTGCAACCACGTAAAAAATTTGACCTGTCATTGAAGTTGTATCAGTGCGTGATGTAAGATTATTTTGAATTGAATCAATTTTTACAAAATCAAATTTATTTGTTCCTCTGAAAATATAATATGTATAAAACGTGAATCCTTCATAACTATCTTGCCAATTTAACTGATACCCTTTGCCTGCTCCATTTGGCGATACACTCAAATGAAGCGTACGATGAAACGGACTAACAGATGATTCAAAACCGCATACATCATTTACAGATATTTTATAGCGATCTGATTGTATCATCGGACGTGAATTGGTATCAATGAAAATACTATATTTATTATAGTTTACATTACCAATTTTATTATAAATGCCGGAAGAAGTGCTTTCTTTATAAATATTGTATGATGCAATAGCGTTGTATATTGCATTTGGTTTTTCCCAAATCACAACATTTCTATTTAAACTGTCAACAGTAACCATACATATTGCAGGTTTTATATTAATGACTGATATATTTACAGATACCACCTTTGAGGCTTTGCAACCATTTGGGGTGGTGATTTCAACTGTATAATCCGCTGGTTTAATAACATGAACAATCGGATTGCTAATATCAATAGCATTTAAACTATCTGAAGGCGACCATGAATACGATAAAATACCTACCCCAGTATAATTTGAAGCAACATTCAATTGGGCTGTATTACCACAAGAAACAGTAACATTACTAGCGTACGCCTCTAAAGGATTTACTGTTACTCTAATTGAATCTTTTGCAAAACAACCGTTAGGCGTTGAAACAGAAAGCGTATAGATTTTGTCTAATATTATTTCTGCGGTGGGTCGGGCAAGTTTAGCACTATCCAAACCTTCTGCTGGAAGCCATGAATAGCTTAATATTCCTGAACCTGTGTAATTTGTTATTGGATTATCAAATTGAACTTTCCCACCACAAATAATTGATTTATCTGCTCCGGCATTTACAGTTAATGGATTTACAATTACTTTAACTGAATCCTTTGCTAAACAGCCGTTAGGCGTTGAAACAGAAAGCGTATAGATTTTGTCTGATATTATTTCTGCAGTTGGTCGGGCAAGTTTTGCACTATCCAAACCTTCTTTGGGAAGCCATGAATAGCTTAATATTCCTGAACCTGTATAATTTGTTATTGGATAATTAAATTGAACCTTGCCGCCGCAAATGATTGATTTGCCTAAACCAGTATTAACAGTTAATGGTTTTATATTCACATAAACTGAATCCTTTGCAATACAACCAATAGGAGTTGTAACTGTTACAATATATTTCGTATCAGTTGTAATTGTTGCTTTAGGATTAGAAATAGAATCATAATTTAAACCTGTTGCAGGAGTCCATTTGTAAGTTAAATTTCCTGTTCCTGTATAATTTGAATTAACATTATCTAATTGTGCTGTACCATCACAAATAATTGTTTTATCAGTTCCTGCATCTATTGCGAGGTTGGTAACATCTACCAACACCTGATCCGAAATGCTGCAATTATTAATATCAGTAACACTTAAAGTATAATTTGTATTACTTAAAGGTTGAGCTGTTGGTGTGAGACTGTTTGTATTTAAAAGTGTATTGGTTGGCGACCATGTAAAACTTGGAGTTCCGAATTCAGTATGATTTGTTCCAATTATTCCATTAAGGAGTGAATTTTTTCCACCACAAATATATTTATCAGCACCAGCATTAGCAGTGAGTTCAACAACTTTTAATTCTGCACTATTGCTTAATTTACTTCGACACAAATTTGTAACCTCACATGAATAATTGCCTTCATCAGCAACAGAAACGGAAGAAATAGTATAACTACTATCAGTAGCATTTTCAATATTTGTATTATCTTTTTTCCATAGATATTGATAAGGACTGGTACCATTTGCAGTAACTACAAAAGTAACACGACTGCTTTTACATTTTATTTGAGCTATTGGTTGTACTAAAATATTCACAGTTACCGGTTGATTCGTCACTGTGGCTGTGCAATATGTTTTCTCATGTGAACTATATTTCCGGACACAACGCACATAACAAGTATAGTCTTTAGTAACATCAAACTGAGAACCATTGCCTATATTTTGAAGAAATGCATTTCCTGAATTATGTTCTGATGAACTCCAATATCCACCGTATTCAGCAAAACCACCCACATTTTTATGTTGTTGAAATAAATAATTCAGTTGATCTTTTGCCGGTAAAAACCAATCATTATAATTATTTAAATTTAAAGAATCGCAAAGACAAGCAGCAATAGGTCGGACAGCACATCCCGCAACAATTGCGCTAGTATTGACTGCTCCATCTGTTAATGATGTTGCTCCTGGTATTGAAATACCTTCACAACCCCATATAGTATAACCAACACCTTGATCTTGCTGAGGAGCTATTAAACCATGCCCTGAACCATCATTATAAAACGTTACCCCACCATGAAAATAAGCCCCAACGGGCACTTCAGAGTAATTTCCGAGAACTTTATTGCGAATAACACTACTATACACAGGTGTTGCATTAGGACACAACGGATCATTTACTTTTGCACGATAATACCTTTTTCTTGAAAGTGTTGAAGTAGAAATAAAAGAAAACGGATTTGATGTTGCACCAGCAATATCGATCCAAACTAAAGTATCACTAGTTTGTTGCCATTGAATTGTGCCAACAGCATTTTTTACATTAAGCACAACGGAATCACCAACTATTTCAATATTGTCTGCAATAATTAATTCAGCAGAATCTGAAACAATTGTTCTACACAAATTGCTTACTTCGCAAGAATAATAACCTTCATCAGCAAAAGCAATATTTTTTATTTTTAATATTGAATCCGTTTCATTCGGAATCGTTGCACCATTCTTTTTCCATTTATACGTTATTGGTTTATTCCCTGTAACAGCAATTATAAATGTAGCTGTATTTCCATAATGTTTCACTTGCATCACAGGTTGCGCAGAAACATTTACTGTTACCGGCTGATTTGTTACTGTAGCAGTACAGTATGTTTTAAAAATATCTGAAGAAGAAAATTTTCTAATACAACGTACAGGTGGATAATAAATTTTATCGTAAGAATATTGAGCACCATTATAAAGACTCAATGTCCATGCTCTATTATTATCTATTTCAGTCGAGCTCCAATAGTATTCAGCAATAAAACTACCTACTTGTGATTTTTTTTGATAAAGAAGTTTTAGTTCATTTATTGCAGGCAGATACCAATCATTAAAATTATTTATTGTTAATGTGTCGCAAATACTTGCAGCAATAGGTTGAGCTGAACAAGCAGATAATATGGCTGATGTGTTCATAGTTCCATCGTCATCACTTGTTGCAGCAGGTATTGAATTACCTTTGCATCCCCATATCACGCCACTGCTCTGATCTTGAGTCGGAGCCATTAATCCATTTCCAGCGCCATCATTATAAAAAATAATACTGCCATGATAATAAAGACTAACAGGCGTTTTAGAAACACTAGAATAAATTTTATTTCTGATAATGCTGCTATAAACAGGAGATGCTAATGTGCATAAAGGATCAGAAACTTTCGCTCTATAACACCTTCTACTTGATAATGATGAAGTTGAAACAAAAGAATATGGATTCGTTGTGGCGCTTGTCATATCAGTCCAAACAAGAGAATCGTCAGACTTTTGCCATTGTATAGTTCCAACAGCATTTGTTACATTTAACACAACAGTATCACCAACTATTTCAAAATTATCGGCAATCATTAACTCAGCCGAATCAGAAACAACTGTTCTTATTGCATTACTCACTTCACATGTATAAAATCCTTCATCTGCAAAACCAACAGTATTTAGATTAAGTATTGAATCAGTTTTATTTGGTATTACAACTCCATTTTTTTTCCATTTATACGTTACAGGGCTTGTCCCAACTGCTGAAACCTTGAATGAAGCATTTGCACCAAAACGTTTCAATTGAATTTCAGGTTGTTTAATAATAGCAGCTGGTGCTATTCCTCCGTTTATGGTTTTCAGAATTGTTCCTGTATTACCAACTACATAGCCGGTGTCTGTTGAAGTAAAATTAATTGAATATAAATGTTCATTTGTTCCACTTGTTAAAGGAATCCAATCGGTACCTCCATTGATGGTTTTATATATTTTTCCACTATAACCAATCAAGTAACCGGTATTTGCATCAGTAAAATAAACACATTTTAAATTACCTATTGTACCAACAGGTTGTGAAATCCAATTGGTACCTCCATTGATCGTTTTCAAAATTTTAGCGCCGCCAATATTAAGTCCACCAACAGCATAACCCATATTTGGTGTCCCTTTTGAAAAAAAACAAATGGAATTTAAATAGGCTGTTCCATTTGTATATTGAGATGTCCAGCTGCCTCCACCATTGATTGTTTTTAGAATTATAGCTCCACCTGTAGTAACGCCACCAGCAATATATCCTGTGTTCGCATCCGTGAAACAAATCGAAGTTAAAGGATTCGTTGTGCCGCTTGTTTGTGCTACCCAGTTAGTGCCTCCATTGGTTGTTTTTAAAATTGTACCGCTGGCACCAACAACATAACCAGTATCAGAATTAATAAAATAAACTGAGTTTAAATAATTGGTTGTACCACTTGTTTGAGTAGTCCAATCTGTACCACCATTGATAGTTTTTAAAATTAAACCATTCGTACCAACCACATAACCTATGTTGGTATTAGTGAAATAGGTTGAGTATAAATAATTAGTTGTTCCGCTTGTTAAAGCATTCCAGTTGGCGCCACCATTGATTGTTTTTAAAATGGTACCACCATCACCAACAACATAACCAATATTTTTATTAGTAAAAAAAACAGAACTTAAACCCTGTGTTGTTCCGCTTGTTTGCGCAGTCCATTGAGCATACAACTGATTAGTTAGAATTACCGTAAGGCAAAATAGTGCGATTAATTGTTTTGTTTTTTTCAATTTTTTTTAGTTTAAAATTTCTAATAGAAATCTCTTTGAACATTAATTTTTAGATCGGTATTGTTATTAGAAAAAATTATATCTGTTATTCTTAATATATCAAAAATAAGAAAATTAAAGAAGTCTCCAACCTCAAGTCAGCATTAATAATAAGAAGTTCTAAAACAATTAGAAAAAGCAGCTTTTTTGCTTCAAGAAAAAATAAAAGGATTATTTATGCAAAACAAATTTCACCTGATTGTTCTTGCCGGTATTCTGCATGACAAATGAAATAAATCCTCTAAAATTTTTCATACTTTTTTTATCCAAAAATATTTTTAATAATTCAAAATCTGGTTCATTATAAACTTCATGATAACCGATCAGCAACATTAATAATCAATCAAGAAATAAAATACAACTATATCCCATATATTTTCTACCTAAAAGAAAAACTACTAAAATCTTGACTTTTTATTTAGATGAATTATATTTGAAAAATTATTACTCAAAGGCTATGACAAAGAAAGAAGAAAAAATAAAAAAATTTAATCCATGCGAAAATATCAATAGGTCATATAATATATTCGGATTGCCTTTTAATGCAAGTGAATCCAAGGTTATACTGATTCCCGTGCCTTGGGATGTCACAGTATCAAACAGCGACGGTGCATCCAAAGCGCCTGAAGCAATTTTCGAAGCTTCTTTTCAAATTGACCTTTACGATGAATTTATTGAAGATGCTTGGAAAATCGGCATTTCCATGGAATACACGCCAGAATATTGGTTTGACAAAAATAAAAAACTGCGTGTAAAAGCAGAAGAGTTCATCAATTATCTTGAAAACAAGTTAAATGAAAAAAGTCTTAAAAGACTCAAACAAATTCGCAGAAACGTAAATGAAATTAACCATGAGTGCGAAATGTTGATGCGCTGGGTAAAAGATGTTTCAACAGATTTTTTAAAACAAGAAAAAATCGTTGGTGTTGTAGGTGGAGATCATAGTACGTCGCTCGGATTATTGCAGTCATTGGCTGAAAAAAATGAAGAATTTGGAATACTTCAAATTGACGCTCATGCTGATTTACGTAGAAATTACCAGCATTTCAGATATTCACATGCATCTGCAATGTACAATGCACTTGCCATTCCTCAGGTAAAAAAAATTGTTCAGTTAGGCATTCGCGATTTCTGTGAAGAAGAAATGGACAGAATCAATAAATCAAAAGGAAGGATTGTTTCCTTTACAGACAGAACCTTGAAAAACCAGCAATTCAATGGGAAATCTTGGCATGAATTGGCACAGGAAATTATTGAACAATTGCCAAAAAATATTTATGTCAGTTTTGATATTGATGGTTTAGATCCTTCGCTGTGCCCTAACTCCGGAACACCGGTGCCTGGCGGTTTTCAGTTCAATGAAATATTTTATTTGCTTGAATTATTAATCAAAAATAAAAAAAGAATTATTGGTTTCGACTTATGTGAAGTTGCACCCGGAGATAATGGCTGGGATGCTTATGTAGGCGCCAAAGCGCTTTACAAGTTAGCTATTATTGCAGCAAAATCAAACTAAATTTTTCATCATTAGATTTTCTAATAATCTACAAACTGATTCATTCCTTTATAATTCAATTACATTTTATTCTTTTAAAATTTTTATTGATTTAATTTATAAAGTAACTATTTTTGTTATCTGAAACAGAAAAACATTAGAGATGAAGCAAAGAACTGAAATTAAAGATTTACTGAAAACGAACGAATACGGAAAAGAAATAAATGTGAAAGGTTGGGTGCGCACAAAAAGAGTGAGCAAAAATGTTGCTTTCATTGCTTTGAACGACGGCTCATGTATACATAATCTGCAAATTGTAGTTGATACAAATCAAATTTCTGAAGATATACTTTCACGAATAAATACCGGTGCATCATTGTCTGTGGATGGTATCATTGTTGAATCTCCGGGCAGTGGACAAAATGTTGATTTAAATGCAAAAATAATTGAAGTGCTTGGCGAAGCTGATCCTGAAAAATATCCTTTGCAACCAAAAAAACATTCGCTTGAGTTTTTAAGAGAAATTGCGCATTTGCGTTTTCGTTCCAATACATTCGGTGCGGTTACTCGCATTAGGCATTCAATGATTTTCGCTATTCATACATTTTTTACAGAACGCGGTTTTTTCAATATTCACACACCAATCATCACTGGTTCTGATTGCGAAGGCGCAGGCGCCATGTTCAGAGTTTCTACGCTTGATGCGAAGAATCCAGCATTGACAGAAGATGGAGCAATTGATTACAAAGAAGATTTTTTCGGTAAAGAAACAAACCTCACTGTTTCCGGGCAACTTGAAGTGGAAACGGCGTGTTTAGCTTTATCCAAAGTATATACATTCGGACCAACCTTTAGAGCAGAGAATTCAAATACTTCACGCCATCTTGCCGAATTCTGGATGATTGAACCTGAAGTGGCTTTCAATGACATTACAGACAATATGAATCTTGCGGAAGAAATGTTGAAATATCTTGTAAAATATGCACTTGACAATTGTTATGATGATATTGAATTTCTCAACAAACGATTGGCTGAAGAAGAAAAAAATATGAAAATGGAAGATCGTTCACAAGGATTGATTGAACGTTTGGATTTTGTCATCAACAATCAATTTGAACGATTGACATACACTGAAGCCATTGATATTCTTATGCATTCAAATCATTTCAAAAAAGGAAAATTTCAATATCCTGTGGAATGGGGCATTGATTTGCAATCTGAACATGAACGTTATTTGGTAGAAAAACATTTTAAAAAGCCTGTTATACTTACAAATTATCCGAAAGATATCAAAGCATTCTACATGAAACAGAATGAAGATGGAAAGACTGTAAGAGCGATGGATGTGCTTTTCCCGCAAATAGGCGAAATCATTGGCGGTTCGCAACGTGAAGAAAATTACGATAAACTGTTAAACAGAATTAATGAAATGAAACTGCCGCTCAAAGATCTCTGGTGGTATCTTGAAACAAGGCAATATGGCACTGTGCCTCATGCCGGCTATGGACTTGGCTTTGAAAGACTTTTACTTTTTGTAACTGGAATGGGAAATGTGCGCGATGTGATTGCATTTCCAAGAACTCCAAAAAATGCTGAATTTTAAAAATATAAATATCAGGAAGCAATGTTAAAGCAAAGACTACAGCAGAAACTGCTTCAAAGATTATCTCCGCAGCAGATACAGTTGATGAAACTGATTCAGCTGCCGGCTATCGCCCTTGAACAACGCATCAAGGAAGAGATGGAGGAAAATCCTGCATTGGAAGAAGGACCTGAGGAAGACGATTTATTAAATAGTGAATCAGAAAAAACTGATGACGATTCAGACTTTGATCAGGACGATGAAGTGAGTGAAGTAACTGTAAAAGACAATGACTTCGACATTGGCGACTACATTGACGATGATGATATTCCCTCCTACAAACTCAATGCAAATAATTTCAGCGCCGACGATACGCGAAAAGAAATGCCCATGAACAGTGGCACAAGTTTTCAGGAATATCTAATTTCTCAATTGGGTCTGCATATTTTCGATAATCATCATTACAATATCGGTCTGCATATCATTGGCAACCTTGATGAATCGGGCTATCTGCAAAGAGATGCCGAAGCAATGGTGAATGATCTTGCATTCTCTCAAAATATCATGGCGAATGCAGATGAAATTCTTTCTGTTCTAAAAATTATTCAGGAGTTTGATCCACCAGGCGTGGGCGCACGTGATCTTCGCGAATGCCTGCTTTTACAGCTTCAACGAAAAGATGCCACCAATCCATTGATAGCAAAAGCGATTATAATTATTACAGAATGTTTTGATGAATTTACAAAAAAACATTATCCGAAAATTCTTAAAAAATTAGACATTCCTGAAAGTGAATTGAAAGAAGTCATCAATGAAATCATTAAGCTGAATCCCAAGCCAGGAGACTCAATGAGCGAGACTTCAAAAATAAATCAGTATATCATTCCTGATTTTATAATCAACATCATTAATGATGAACCAGAGTTGACATTGAATTCAAAAAACTCTCCAGACCTTCGTATCAGCAGAACCTATTTTGATATGATGCAATCTTACTCAAACGGAAATAATAAAAATAAAGAAGTAAAAGAAGCATTAGTTTTCCTAAAACAAAAAGTAGATTCTGCTAAATGGTTCATTGATTCTATCCGTCAGAGACAGGACACATTGTATTTCACCATGAAAGCTATCATGGATTATCAGCGTGAATATTTTCTTGAAGGAGATGAAACCAAACTGCGCCCGATGATTTTAAAAAACATTGCAGACATTGTAGGACTTGACATTTCAACAGTTTCGAGAGTAGCAAATCAAAAATATGTGCAAACACCTTATGGTACATTTTTACTAAAAACATTTTTCTCTGAATCGCTTGAAACAGACAGCGGCGAAGAAGTTTCAACACGCGAAGTAAAAAAGATTTTAACAAACTGCATTGAAGCAGAAGATAAAAAAATTCCTTTATCTGATGAAAAACTTCAAGAAATTTTAAATGGTAAAGGATACAATATTGCCCGACGAACAATCGCTAAATACCGCGAACAACTAAGCATTCCGGTAGCACGTTTACGAAAAGAAATTTGATTGGTTTAATTGACACGACATGCAACTTACAGAAACTATTGAAAAAAAAGCAGCACAACTTTTCTCTATTATTTTTCATCCGCTTTTAATTCCAACATATTTTTTAAGTATTCTTCTGAACACCCAATCATATATATCTTTTTACATACCTTTTATTTCAAAAATAAAACTCATTGCATTTATTTTTACTTCAACCTTTTTGATTCCATTGATGCTGATTTATTTTGTCATTTTTAAAGCAAATGGATTGATCCAATCATTAAAAATGGAAAACCGAAAAGAACGAACATATCCTTTTATCCTCACAGCGCTGCTGTTTTACATGATTTATTATTTTCTGAAACAAAATAATATTCCGGTCATTAACATTCTCGCCTCTTTTATCTGGGTTTCCACGTTGATTATTGTTGTTGCGTTATTAATAAATCTTGTTTGGAAAATCAGTATTCACATGCTCGGCATTGGCGGATTGATAGGCGTTTGGTTTGTGTTGAATAGCAAATTATTTTTAAACTTATATATTTTAATTCCTATCTTACTTTTATGTGCAGGACTGACAGGCTTTGCACGACTGAAACTCAATGCACACAAACCATCCGAAGTTTATGTCGGTTTCATTCTTGGGTTTACTATTATGTTTTCGCTGTTTTATTTTATTTTGAAGATATAAGACTTATTTCCTGAAATCAAATAATTCCCCATGCGATTGAAGATATTTAACCGTTTCAACGATTGATTCTTCTATGCTGAATTTAGGTATCCAGCCAAGGTTTGAAATGTTGGTAATGTCAAGATGAACAAAGGGCGAATCCCCTACCCATCCTCTTTCGCCACCAGTGAAAGTATATTTTATATTTTTTAGTTCGAGCGTATTGCAAATGATAGTGGCAAGATCCACCACATTCATGTATTCTTTATTTCCTAAATTAAAAATATTTACTTTTTCATTTGCCTTTTCAATGGCGCATTTAATCGCATTCACGCCATCTTTCACATTCAGATATGATTTTTTTTGTTTTCCATCGCCAAGTATTTCAAGCTCTCCGGGACTTTGTTTCAATTTTTTCATAAAATCAAAAATCACTCCATGCGTATATCGCTGACCAATAAAAGATACAAAGCGAAAAATACAACTTTTAATATCATAATATTCGCAATATGCCTGAATCAAACTTTCCGCAGATGCTTTAGAAGCGCCGTAAATAGAGGTCTGCAACAAAGGAACTTGTTCCGGTGTTGGAAAAATTGTCGGTTCACCATAAACAGTTGCTGAACTTGAAAAAGCAAGTTTTTTAATATTATTTATTCGAAGACCTTCCAATACATTATGTGTCGCTATGATATTTTGTTCAACATCAATCAGCGTGTTAGTCATTCCACCGCGCACATCAGCATTGGCTTGAAAATGAAACACAACATCACATCCCTGCATTGATGATATAAGCTTTTCTTTATCTAACACATTTGCCTGGATAAGCTGATAATGCGGGTTCTTTAGATTATGTTCTACAAACATTTTTTGTCCTGTACAAAAATTGTCATAAACTATCACATCCCAACCATCCATCAAGAGAAGGTCAGCCATATTGCTGCCAATGAATCCTGCTCCACCTGTTATAAAAGCACGCATTTTCAAGAAAAATTATTTAATTCGTTCGTCATATTGTTTTCCCATCGAAGCGCTCTCTCCTTTTAACCGCACGGTGAGCATATGTTTGAGCGCATGAAAGATGATAA
>Ga0118677_10013858_pt1 | contig 11511 bp, 15 predicted proteins | sample AliMusrvi5mmetaG_FD_86154 | JGI IMG/M metagenome (GOLD analysis project Ga0118677, IMG submission 86154) | reverse complement strand
GAAATTTCCGGCGTCTCCCAGACTGTCTTAGTTTAAGATCGTTGAAAGCAGAGGCATTGTAGGCGATGAAAATTCTGGAGAATCCTGAAAAATCTCAACTAAGAAAAGCATTGCGCCCTTTCTCAGTGGGGAGTCCGAGCCAATCTAAAGGGAATTTATTATTCAACAATCTCAAAAGCGCAAGATCTAACTAAATATATACTGTTATAGTCATTGATATCTTTAAACTCAAATTGCCAAAGAGAATATTTATTCAATCTTTTTTCAAAAAATAATGTAGCTACTTTTTTCTTAGTATGCGTTTGCCATTGTCGAAATGGATAAAATAACTGTCGGATAATAACATTTTCAGTTGTGCTGTTTTTTGCTTCAATCAAAGCAACCATGTTTTTTCCTTCATATCCTGCATCAACTTCAGTTTGAACACCATCAACATCTATTGATTGACCATTCACTTTAAATGAAAACTGAGGCGTGTATTTTCTACCCCTAATTGTTAACACCAAGCTATCATCTTCCAAAAATGTTCTTATTAAACTGGCCGCATAGGCAAAATCTAAATGCTGCATTTCAGAATTACCAACGCTTGTTGTTTCTAATTTAAATTTTAATTTAGATAAATATACGGAACATTTATTTTTTATAAAAGGAATATCAATATAACCTTCACCTTTTACAATAGCATAGGTACCGTTTTTGGTAGGTAAAAGAAAAAGACCATGTTTAATAAAAATATCTGGACTTTTTTCTCTTGAATCTTGTTCACATAAAATTCGCACTTCTCTCTCATTAGTTGTCTTAAAATGGACTGTTGCTTGCTTTATTTGTTCGGCTGTAAGAATAAATGGGGATTTACTAAAATCGTGTTGGAAAATGTTATATTTTTTAAAAATGGTTTCCCAAGGGGTACCATTCATAAATACTTACTTTCAATAATTCATTACTAAGATTTCTTTAATAACACCTCTTTTTTCAGCGTTACAGTTAATCATACGCGTTGCCTGTAGACGTTCTATTTTGTAATTGCGCCCAAATAAATCATCAAAAAAATTATCATCGACGTCAATGTTCTTAGGATCGGAGTTACTCAGAATTACTTTTGCTCCTTTTTTAGTTAACTTATCATAAACTTCTTTAAGGCGACGTTGGTCTTGATCATTAAAACCATCTTTAATGTACCCAGTAAAACTTGCCGTCCTTGAGATAGGTCTATACGGCGGGTCAAAATATACTAATGAATTTTTATCAACTTTGCCTAAACAATAGCCAAAATCTTTACATTCAATTTCAGTATTCTCTAAAGCCTCGCTGACTGCTAATAAATTCTCTCCATCACATATAGTGGGATTATCATATCTTCCAAACGGTACATTAAACAAGCCCTGAGAATTGACCCTAAATAACCCATTAAAACCTGTCTTATTTAAAAAAATTAATAACGCGGCCCTTTCAATTGACTTATTGCTTTTTATAAGCCTGTTGTAGTCGTCTCTGCAGTCATAATAAAACTTTTCCCTGTTCAAATTAGATAGAGAAATATAATCATTCTGCAATTTCTTTAATTTAGAAATAAGCTGGGTTACGGAGTCACGAACGATTTGAAAAGCAGATATTATTTCCGGATTGATATCATAAAGATACGATTTTTTTATTTGGTATTCTTTAGATAACCAAAAAAAGACCGCTCCCCCACCTAAAAAAGGTTCAAAATATTTATCAACCTTCTTGGCTGCAACTATTTCAGGAGGAAGAAATTCTTTAATTTGATTAATCAATTGGCCTTTGCCTCCGGCCCATTTTAAGAAAGGTCTTGCGTGTGTAATTGATTTGGCAGTCATGTTTTGATTATAAAGGAAATTTAAGATTCTTGTAAACTTTTTACAATAAAAACGAATAAAACGGGGAGAATTAATTTAAAACGTCAGGGAAGACGAATTAAGAAAATTATATTACTTAGCTCTCAATAAGCAATATAATTCTTACTGGCCTAATGAATCCTTTTTTCATTTTCTGTAACTACAATTACAAGAAAACCAACCTATCGCAATCAACAACGCCCTATTTATCTATGAATCAACACAAATACACCAACAAGCAAAATGATACCTGAAACAATTCGTTTGAATAAGAATTCCGGAATTTTGCGAAAGGTCCACACCCCAAGCTCTGTTCCAATTAAAACACCTATGGATGATAGGACAATCAATGGCCAAATGTTTAAAATATCCCTCCATTGAATTATAAAATAAACCGGCATACGGGCTATATCAACAGCCAAAGCAATACCGGTTGCCGTTGCTATAAATTCTTTGCCCTTAAGGTCAAATCCAAACATAGCCGCAGAACGGATTCCCCCTTGATTACCCACAAGCCCACCAAAAAATCCTGATAATGCGCCTGCAATCCATGCTAAGACGCCATTGAAACGCAATTTTCCTGATATTCCGGTTAAACCACAGAATCCAGCAAAAACCAACAAACATCCAAAAATGATGGTGAGAATAACATTCTGGAAGATATTGTGAAATAACGCCCCCATAAGCCCTCCAACGGCACTTGTAATACCAAAACTTAAAAGGACTCTTTTATTGATATATTGTTTCCATTTCCAAAAACGAAAAGCTGTCCCTAGAAAATGAGCAATGGAAACCCCTGCCACAGCCACTCCAGTTCCAATTTTTAAAGCAAGAAGCGGGGTTACTAAGCTGCCTATTCCAAACCCGGAAATAGCGGCCACCGCTCCGGCCAATATGCTTACCAAAACTAAAGAAATGTTATAAATAATCAATGGCTCTTATTACCTATCGTTATGAAGCTTCGTGGAACTACGAGTAGAGGAAGCGATCTAATTTCTATTTAATTTCATTCATCAATACTTCAAATCAGCCTTATCTAAAATTTTGCAATTAATGGCCAACTTATAAGCAAAGCCCATTTTTAGCTCTAATGATATTTTATTGCCGGTATAATTAACCTTTATTTCGCTCTTTATGTAAAATTTTTATGATATACTATAGGTATGAAACGAGAAACACTCTTCGAATCTAATCCTTACTTGCGTGATCCTGAATCTTACGCCAATCAACTCGTCAATAGTGTAGCTTCATCCACTGCTGTTGAAATTGGACGTATTAAACCTTCCTTAAAAAAAGCCCTCATTGCCAAAGCTAAGAAAAAATCTACTTCTTTACGTTTGAAACGCTCTTCTCGATAATCTTCTTAAAAATTGCTTCCATAGGCTTATAGTTTCTCTTCATTCCTTCTTGAACTGCCAGAAAGTATCCTTCACGGTTCTTCCCCTCAATATCTTTGAAATCTAAAAGAGGCAAACCTGCTTGCAAAGCCATCAAAACAGCTAACAGACGAGACGTACGCCCGTTACCCTCTCTAAAAGGATGAATTAGAACTAATTCAACATGGACTTCTGCTAATACTTGTGCAATTTTATTCATTTGAAAAAGGCAAGGCGTATAATTCTTTAAGAAGGTCACTTCAAAGTCTTTCATCAAATTTGGAATATGCGCTGCCGTAGCAAATTTAAAATCATCTTTGGCAATATTAACCCTTCGATACTCCCCTGCCCATACATAAATCTTTCCCAACCAAACTTTATGCACATGACAAATATCTTTAGCTGTGAATCGATGATTTTTGTCATAGGTTCTTATCAATAAATCTTGCGCCTCTTGCAAAGCTAACGCTTCAGCTTGATCCATTTTCTCAACGGTTTTAATAGCTAATAGATTCTTTAATACCCTATCGTTTGACCCCTGCTCAAATTGAGCCTCAACCATTCCCGAGGTATCATAACGTTTCGACTTTTTATATTTTCTAGAACTCATATAAATTAATTATAACGAGATTATTAAGTGCGACAATCTAAATTCCAGTGGAAATACCCTGAATGCCAAAACACGCCCCTAATTTTCACTTTCCCGTTTTGGTTGTTGCCTAAGTAAGTACGCGCCCCCAGAAGACGTTCCTGAATCCTTCCGCTAGGCCTTTTTCCTTGAATGATATAGTCTTAAACCCTTCTGCTAGGCCTTTTCCTTGAGTGATATAGTCTTGAATCCTTGCGCTAGGCCTTTTTCCTTGAGTGATATAGTCTTGAATCCTTCCGCTAGGGCTTTTCCCTTGAATGATATAGTCTTGAATCCTTGCGCTAGGCCTTTTTCCTTGAGTGATATAGTCTTGAATCTCCCAACAGAACTTTCTTATTTACAAATTTTTATCGAGAAACGTTCTGAAAAGAATTACATATAACTTTATTGCTACGCGCCCCAACACGAAAGCATTGGGGCGAAGTAGAAAAATTCGGGTTAATACCTTCCTTGTTGAGCCAACGCATCAGAAAGCAATATCACTTGATCACTTAATACTCTAAATTTAGCTTCATGCTTTTCATATCCACCCCTATCATCACGAGCATTAACCCAAGAAGTCTTATACTCAATTTTGTACACATCTCCGCTAAGTTTTTGGACATTTAAATAATCAAGCGTATTTTGATTAGTTGCCGTATAAGGAACCGTATTGTAATCATCAAATTCAGAAAGTTTAGGATCATGGCGAAACCAATAATGTAAAAAATCTTTGTGTTCTTTTGATCCTTGGAAACCAAGCCCTAAGGCCCAGGTGAGCTTACACTTCAAATTAGTCAAATCCGCATTGGGCTGATCATTCTGCCACCAACACTCACTGCCCGCGAATGCGCTTATATAGCCTAGGATTGCCTTTATTTGATCGGGAGCATTCTTTAAATAATCTTCATTTAAAACAACATCTCTGCCTTCATGAACCTTCCAAAGCACCTTAATCTTAACGTTTAAGGGGGTATCATTGTCACTTGACCAACACAAACAATCAAACGATAGGACCAAGATTAGAACAAAAGTAAATTTTCTAAACATTTCCTTGAATCACCTTTAAATGAAACACCTACGTGGTAAAGGTTAAGGGGCAAATGTATCAACACCTGTGAATTTAAAACAGATCGCTAACTCACTCATCCTTATGAAGGATTTCGTAGTTAAAATTCACTGGTTTTGAACAAAATTCACCAGCTACAGTTTGTTCACTTGATTTTAACAGCTTAGCAAATCCTGAACTTTCGTTGTGAAAGATTCGACAAAGTGTTATTTGAACAGGACCAGGCTCCTTGAGATGAAAAAATGTGTAAAACCCATCATGAGGTTCTGAGGTCCATGGCAGACGAAGTTGAGTACTATACCATTGAGACCTGACAATGGATTGGTTTGGAGCAAGCCTTATCAAATCGGATTCTGTCGGCAGCGTTGGCATACCACTAGGCACAGAGACTCTTTCCTCACGGAACATTTGAGAAGGCTCAACAGATTTGACCATAGGCGCATTATTCCACATGCTCAAGGTTAATGTGGATAGACCTATGTTTCGATAGGTTTCATCGAGAAAAAGAAGCCTTTCGCCAGTATTTTTCTTAACATCATAACGAAATTGGATAGTATATATTAAAGAACTTTTATCCATTCTTTCCCCTTTCATTGGAGCTGCCAATCCTGCATCCATCCCTCCAAAGAATAATATAAATATGGTGACAATATATAGCGTTCGAGTCGTATAAACTCCTTATTTTAGATGATATTTACATTAAATTTAATTCTACTGACCCTACGATATCCTAACAAATCGACGGAGCGAAGGAAAACGAGTAGTCGTGGACGAAAGTCGAGCCCTGCATCCCCAAGAAATTAAACCTTCATTAAATCCTCAAGCAGTTTTTCTTTCGAAACATTTCTTTCTCGAATGTTTAACTCAAACTTTGTCATTCGCTTCCCAACAATTTCTTGTTTTGAGGTAACTTTTTATAATTTTCTTTGCTGATCACTTTCTTGCCGCTTTTGAGCTCAAGTTCTTTTCGCGCGTTACCGGCAACAGCACCACCCTCAAAAGCAGCTTGCTTGTTCTCCACAAATCCCTGAACATCTTTATTAATGACTATCTCTTTCGTTGAAGCCTCGCCAAGCATGGAAAAGATAAGTTCCAGATCGGTCATGTGATCTCTTAGATTCTCTCGCTTAAGGCCTTTGTGCTTCTTGTAAGCCGATGGGGTCATCTCAAAAGTCGCCTTTGAGATTTCAGCTGTCAATATTTCATATTCCTTCTGCTCTTTAATACCGCGCTTCTGCCACTGGTCAGTCAACTCCTCGCGAATGGCGATCCCGCGCATCCTTTTCTCGATCCAGTCGTCACTATAGCCTTTAGCTTTATATAACGCCCGAGTTCTCTTTTGAGCTAACTCCGGGTTTTCGATCTCCTGAATCCTCTCGTAACCTACCTTAGCCAACCAACGCTTAAACGGCTCAGCTTTTGGTGATGGGATTGATTGAATAATACGAAAAATTCCTTCCGTATTGGCACAATTAAGCTTTTGGATACCGCCAGATGTCTTTACTGAAAGGGGGGTGGCAATTTGCCCCCACCCTTTAGAAAGCTCAGGATCGCGCCTGCGCATATCTTTAATATACCCATCTGGCTGGACAGAATCTGTTAATGCTGCGACCACATCAACAACTACAAACCACCATTCATTGTTATGGATAGTCTTTCTAATCTCTCGTTTCCTGAAGATCGCTATTTTAGTTGTGGTTATTTCTTTGTTCATATTTCCTCATCTTAGCTCACGACGCCTCTGGCTTATTAAGCCTGCCAGGGTTCGCCTAATCGTCAACGACAACTCTTCTGCTACCCCCCCCGGCGCTCTACTTCGCCTTAAAGAACTTAGTTGCTGCGTAGCCCCAACGCGAAAGCATTGGGGCGAAGCAGAACGGGTAGTCGTGGACGATATGCGAACCCTACAACTGCCTGAAATACAATTGCTTGTGAAACTTTACCGAAAACGAAGCATGGGATCGCTGATATCTCTAGATGAACCCATCGATACTTCTCAATCGTACAATAAAGGCATGCTATCAAAACGCTAACTAAATCCGTTATTCACTCTTAACAACTTCTATTGCCTTAAGCTTCTCTAACCAAACCTTCCCTTGTTCTGAGGGGATTGGTGATTTCTTTATGGCATAATGCCATACATGAAATCCCTCATCCGTTTTTCTTAATCTTGCTATTTCCGACTGATCTGGTTGCCCCTGGCATCCTGCAATACTCCACTTCCAAATTCGTTCATTTTCTGATTGGTATAAAGACTCCCAGTTTATTGAAGGACAAACTGAAGATAGATTAGTTTTTTGACCTGCTTCAAAAATATCAGGATTCGTACTTTTATTTAACCCAGGAAAAAATTGAATAGTAATTAGCTCGGACCAATTCTCAACGTTTTCGCCATCAAGAACATATTCTTCGTAAACTGCTTCCCCCTTATTTTGAGACCAGCCTAATTTCCAAGACCTATCATCAAACACAGGAGTAACTTTTTCTGCTGCATAGGCATTAAATAAAAATAAGGTAAAACCCACAAACAGCATAAGGCGAAAGACTTTGATTTTCATGAAATCTCCCTTCATTTAACTTATTCGTCTAGGGTTCGCGTCCACAATTAGTGTGGACAATTTTTCCATTCCTTCTCGACGGAAGGTTCACTTCAAAAACTGGCGGAGAGGTAGGGATTCGAACCCTAGATGAGCCTTACGACCCACAACGACTTTCGAGGCCGCCGCATTCGACCACTCTGCCACCTCTCCAAAATTTTGTGAAACAAAATCTTATGAACGACGGGAAATTATATCAACCCCGCCCATGTATGGACGTAAGACCTCAGGGACAATGACATCTCCATCTTTTGTTTGGTAGTTTTCCAGAATAGCAATCATGGTGCGTGGAAGGGCAACGCCGGAGCCGTTTAAGGTATGGACAAAACCTTTTCTTTTACCGTCTTTACCCTTATAAGAAATATTAGCCCGACGGGCTTGGAAATCTTCAAAATTAGAACAGCTAGAGGCCTCCAGCCACTTATCAAGACCTGCCGCGAAAACTTCAATGTCATAACATTTGGCTGCCGCAAAACTTAAATCCCCCGTGGCCAACATTAAAACCCGATAAGGAAGTCCTAAAAGCTCAAGCACGCGTCTTGCATTGCCCAATAAAGTTTCTAATTCTTGGTAGGAATCTTCAGGTTTAACAAATTTAACCAGCTCCACCTTATCAAATTGATGGACCCTTACCAGCCCCCTTGTATCCTTACCATAAGAACCCGCCTCCCGACGAAAACACGTTGTATAAGCCGTGTAATATAAAGGCAGCTGTTCTTCATTAAGCGTTTCGTCTCGATGGATATTAGTAACCGGGACCTCGGCTGTTGGAATTAAATACAAATCATCCAACTGGAGATGATACATATCATCTTTCATCTTGGGCAACTGACCTGTCCCTGTCATAGAAGCAGCGTTCACCAAAACAGGCGGAGACATCTCACGATACCCATGCTGACTGGTATGCAGATCAAGCATAAAATTATATAAAGCTCGCTCTAAACGGGCCCCTTGATCTTTAAAAAGAATAAAATTAGAACCACTAAGTTTGGTCCCTCTTTTAAAATCAATAATGTCTAAACTTTCAGCGATTTCAATATGGGTCTTAGGCTTAAAATCAAAAACAGGCGCCTGGCCCCAGCGGGTTACTTCTTGATTACGATCAGGCCCGCCCACAGGCACAGAAGCGTGAGGAATGTTGGGGATAGTCATCAGAATCAAACTGGCCTCTTCCTCAATCTTCTTGATGGCAGGCTCCATAGTATCAATTTGTGAGGCTATGGCCTTCATAGAGGCAATTTTGAGCTTAGGATCGAGCTTTTCTCTGACCATGCGCCCAATCTCTTCATTGGCCGTATTCTTTTGAGATTTTAGCTCGTCTAACTCGACGATTAAAGCCCGTCGGTCACTGTCTAATTTCAAAAGACGCTCTAGATCCACCTGGGATCTTTTAGATTCCAAGCCAGATTTAACTCTATCAACGTTCTCGCGAATAAATTTGAGGTCTAACATAAGAGGTTATGGTAGCGTAACCGACGGAATGTGTCAAATAAAAGCTTAGAGATTATCCTGCCGTAAAGATTGTAACTCTAAGTAGGACAAAATAAGGAAAAAAGCTCCATAGATCAAAAACACCTGTTAATTTGTAAGTTCGAGGAAACAAAAAACAGGAGATCATATGGAGCAAAAGAATTGTATCACTAAGAAGAAAGAATACACCCATTTAAAAGAATGGGAACGTTACACGCGAATTGTAACTCATAGTGCGACAACTTTAGATCTTTTCCAGAAACTGTATGGTTAGGGAACTGTCCCATTCTCGTAACTTGCCCTTGTCCCTGGTTAGAGTGGTTAGGGGACTGTCCTATTCTCTAACTTTGCCCTGTCACTAGTTAAGGGACTGTCCCGTTTCACCGTCCTCCGGGTAACTTTCTGGCGGCTGCACCTTGGTATTTACCTCACAAAATTTACCCGTCCAGATATATGTGACTAAATTCCCCATGGAATCTTTACAGTTTATATTGTTGCATTGATCAGCAGGCCCTTCCCAAGGGAAAGGACCTCCGCATACGAAATAAGAAGCTACGGGAGTAGTGGCTATTGGCCCATATTCTACTGCATAACTAGATATTGCCCCTAAAACCATAAGACTGATTAAGATGAGTACTTTTTTCATAAACTAATTTTCCTTTCATTGTCGATAAACATTGGCTAATAGATTTGTACTAATTAAGATTAACATATAAATTCCGAAAACGCCAACCAAACGTTCTAGGGGGGGTGAAAGAGATTATCCTGCCGTGTGAGACGTTGGACTCACGCTCCCTGATTTCTTGATATAAGAATTAATATTATCGGGCGTACAGGATGGATCAATAGGATCACAACAACTAGAAGCAACTGGATTTGGACAGTTTTCAATAGTTATGGAAAACAAAACTTGTTGACTGCCTGAAGCAGAATTAATAAAGAATTTTGGTGAAATCCGTTTAGCAGTACCTATTAAGGTGTTGACTGCAGAACATGGTGCCGGGTTTACCGAGGTCATTGAGCACGAATAAATATTATACGCATTAGAAACACCTGGAGGTATCCAAGTATAGCAAAGCCATGTGGGAGAAGATGCGTCTAAATTTGAGACGCTTTGAAAACAAAAAGTATTCTCATCTCCCCCATCTATGGCAACTGGAATAAAACCAATTGCTGTAGAACTATTACCTTGGTAAGCCCCTGTTCCTAAAACAGCACAACTGTTACTCAGCGAAGTTCCATTAGAAGCCCCATTCGCGTACCCAGGACAGCTTGGGGTCCCCGCGGCCTTCGCCGCATCATTAAGAACCTTAGTTAAAACATTATTAGTATTTAAAGTATTCAAATAGCCCCCCGCATACTCTTGAGTACTTTTTTGAAGAGAAAGATTAGAAGAAATGATCCCCCACATGATAATACCGACGATAGAACTTGCGATAATAACTTCCGTTAAAGTAAACCCTGTGCGATTAGAATATATCTTCATGGCAAAGAATTCCAAGTAACATTCAATTTAACCTGTCGAATATCATTGGGATTACCACTACAAGCTTCCGCTGCCTGTGAAATAGGATTAATACAAGAAACTATGTAGCTAAGCGAATAAACAGAGGAACTCCTCGCCGATGCAGGACAAAGTGCGGGACAATGTTGCCCCTCTTGCAAAAATTGAGAACTTTGGGTGTCCACTTGAGAACGCAAATCCTCTAAAACGGCTCTTCCAAGTAATGCGGCAGCTACTTGCTGCTCATTAGTGACAGCAGGTTTACGCAGAGAAGCCAAAGAAGCAAAAATTGCCGACACTGAAATAAGAAATATGAACGCTGATATAAAAGCCTCTAAAAGAGTAATGCCTTTGGAATTATTTATTATCATAGGCTATGGACAATTTGCGCCAGGAGTTTTAGTTCCTGGGTTATTACAAAAAGGATTAGTAGTACTATCAATGGAATAAATCGGCGTTGAACCCACAATAGGATTCGTTAAAACAACCTCCATGGTAAAAGAAGAATTCTGCGCGAAACAAGCCTTATTATGCCCCGCAGTTAAATCATCTAAAGTGCAACAGTATTGAGTACCCGCTTGAGAAATAATATTTAAACTTAAACCTGTAGTGCTTGAGTTTATACCTGGATCACCGCTACCAGGACACGATGGTGAAACATAATATTGCAAATTATTATTTTGGTAGAAATACTGTTGGGCGGCATAAATAATCATTAGGTTATGGTATGCATCCTGCGCGTAGGAGCGTTGAACTGTAAGCAATAGAGGAGGTATGGCCATTAACGAAAGAAAACCGATAATAACAGCCACGACAATAATTTCAATCAATGTAAAAGATTTATTATTCATTAATAAAATAACCCCTTATCAGCAAAATCCTGCATAGATTCCATAGCCTTTACAATCAGAACTTCCATCTGCATATTTAATTATGTTAATACAGTTTGAAAGTGAACAGGTTGACCTTGCAGAACCAGAACCATCAGGATTTCCATTATTTCTCCATGCA
>Ga0118677_10013856_pt1 | contig 11513 bp, 11 predicted proteins | sample AliMusrvi5mmetaG_FD_86154 | JGI IMG/M metagenome (GOLD analysis project Ga0118677, IMG submission 86154) | reverse complement strand
TTTATTACCTTTGACAAGGGGCGGCACCCGTGGCAAACGCGCCCCTCCGACAACCCCTTCTTCATGGGAACACGCAGTTTGGTCAAGGCAGATCTTGGAACGAAACGGGGCTGCCCCAGCTGCGGCACGCGTTTCTACGACCTTACGAAGCGGCCCATCGAATGCCCCAAATGCGGCTTCTCGTTCGAGCCCGAGGCGCTCTACAAGCAGCGCCGCGGCCGCCAGCCTGAGCCCGCCGTCGCCGCCACCGTGGTGCGCGCCGAGGACAGCGAAGACGAGGACGAAGACGACGAGAATGAAGACGGCGAAGCCGATGGCGAAGAAGAGGAAAAAGAAGCGGCTGTCGTAGAGGCGCCGCTGGTCATCGCCGCCACCGGAGAAGATGAAGACGAAACCGCCGAGGAAGAAGAAGCCGAAGCGGAATCGGGCATGAGCGTTGTCGAAGGCGATGAGGAAGTCGCCATCGAGGACATCGAAGTTGAAGACGACGACGAAGAAGAAGCCGATGATGGGCTTCTGGCCGAAGTCGAAGACGAAGAAGACGATGTCGCCGGCATCATTGATCCGGGCATCGCCAAAGACGAAGCCTAATTAAGTCTGTCACGGGCCGACACCAGACGGCCCGAACATGGTACGGGGCCATAGCTCAGCTGGGAGAGTGCCTGCATGGCATGCAGGAGGTCAGCGGTTCGATCCCGCTTGGCTCCACCATTTCCCGCCCATCGCAAATCTCACCAAATAATCGCCGCCCTCACGGGGCGGGAAATGGTGGAGCCAAGCGGCCAAGCACCCCGCGCGTCAGCGACTTGAGGGGTGCGCGGCGCGCAGGCGGCCAACAGATTCTGTCAGAAAGCGGCCAAGCCGCATGGAGGGCTCTTCAATCCGTCGCCGAGCGATCCATGCGGTTAGTACTGAAGCTGGCGCAACGGCAATTAAAATGATTGCCGGGCTGAGCATGTCATGAAGCGCATGGACAAAGGCAAGGAGCACAATCGGGTGGAAGAGGTACAGGCTGTAGGAAATCTCTCCAAGAAACAGAAAAGGTGCCCAAGTCAGCCAACGGTCGAAACCTGCACGCCCAAGGGCAAGAACAATAAAGCCGGCCGCGCCAATCCCGATGATGAAGTCTGATTCCGGCGTGGGGCCCAGTACGGGAAACAAATACCGGATGCAATATAGGCTTGCCGCAAGAGAAAAGAGCACGCCAACCGAAATGGGGCGGCGCGATGCGACACAGGCAGTTATATTGCGCCGGTAACGCGCCAGTTCAATTCCGACCACGAAAAACCAGACATAGCTACCGGTCTGCAGCATTGTCTGCAGGCTTCGCTGCGCGATTGATCCTTGTCCTGTCCGGACTGCCCACCATCCGCACAAAAAAAAGAATGCAAAAAACACCGGAAGCCTGAGCCAAAGCCGGCTGCGAGACGTTGCCGCAAACAGCAGTGGAAAAATCAGCGATATACGCATTTCATGTATCAGCGACCACACGACAAAATCGATATTGGTGTGGTGCGGAAACCCCGTCATGGCCAAGTAACCGGCGACGGTCCCCAAAGTCGGCGGCGCCGACCAAAATGCCGCGAACCAAGGCGCCACGCCATGAAGCGGCGCGACACCGACTGCGCTTTGCACGCCGATCGCGATGAAGAGCGCGGCAGCATACGGCAGATAGATACGACAGAAACGGCGAATGATAAACGTGCGGTAGCTCTGCGGGTGATCTGATAGAAATGGCAGAGAAAGAACGAAGCCGCTCAAGATGAAAAAAAGAACCACCGCCTCCCCGCCAGCATAAAAAATTCCTGCCGGCGTTCTCGCCAGCAGGAAGGCGAGGAAATCGCCGTGTGCGGATGAAATGGCCCAGGAATCCTTCGTCCCATAGACAGACAGGATATGTAGGAACACCACGGAAACTGCGGCCAGCCCGCGCAGTGAGTCCAGGGATTGGATGCGATGATCTTGTGGCACTGGCGCCCTCGAAATATCCATCAGGGGCGAGCGCTTTGTGACCGTCCAGACATGACTAAACCGCTGCACAAATATGGTTGTATCGCGAGGATGCTGACGATTTGATTAAGCAGCTTCAGGGTGCCGGGTATGACCGGGCATTTCCGGGCGGTCGCCGCCCACGCCCAGGCGGCCAACAAGCTCCGATCTTCAGTGATTTCCGGCACTGGGTTCCCGCCCGCCATATTTCCGACAAGACAAGCCACTATCCGCAGGCCTAGAATTTTCCCGGCCTATTTGCGGACCCCTGTTTTGACCGCCATCATTGACGCCCGCACGCTTCCTGCCGGAACGGTCCTGACCCCCGACCTCGCCATTATCGGCGGCGGGCCGGCGGGCATTTCGCTGGCTTTGGCGTTGGAGGGCAGCGGTCTCAAAGTCCTGTTGCTGGAATCCGGCGGCACGCAGTTCAACGCCAAAGATCAGGCGCTTTACGCCGGCAGCCAGAGCGGCGTCGCCTATACCGCGCTGGATGGCGGGCGCCTGCGCTTTCTGGGCGGCGGCACCAACCATTGGGGCGGCTGGTGCCGTCCGCTGGATCCGATTGATTTCGAGACGCGCGATTGGGTGCCCTATTCCGGCTGGCCGTTCGGCCGCCAGGAAATCGAACCCTATTTCGCCCGTGCTCAATCGCTGGTCGAGGCGGGCGCCTGGATCTATGACGGCGCTGACGGCATGGTGACCGACAATGGTCCGATGCTGCCCCTGGATAAGGGCGGGGTCTATACCACCTGGTTCCAGTTCTCGCGCACGCGCGGCGATATCCTGCCCACCCATTTCGGTCTGCGCTACCAGGACGATCTGAAGCGCGCCACCGGTGTGATGCCGTTGTTCCACGCCAATGTCACGGCTATTCGCCTGGCGAAGGATGGCGGACATGTGGACCATCTCGATATCGCCACCCTGACCGACAGCGGCGCCGCCGGAACGCGCTTCACGGTCAAGCCGCGCTATGTCGTGCTGGCCTGTGGCGGCATGGAAAATGCGCGGCTGCTGCTGGCGTCCAATGATGTGATGAAGCCCGGCATCGGCAACCAGAACGACATGGTCGGGCGTTTTTTCGCCGACAATCCCATTCCCCGGGACACCGCAACCCTGGTGCTGTTCGCTGGCAGCATCGCGGGTTTTTACAACAATACGCTGACATTGCCGAACGGCGTCCTCCTGCGTGCGGCCCTCGCCCCCACGCCGGAATTTGCGCGCAAGGGCGGTCTGATGGGCTCGCTCACCACAGTGGAATCGCCCGCCGCATTGGATCCGCTGGGCGTGGCGGCGGTGGTCGCAACGGCGCAGGCGCTGGGCGTCGATGCCTCCAATGCCAAGGCTTATTCGCTGGGCTGCGGCATCGAGCTGGCGCCGGATCCCGACCGGCGCCTGACATTGACCGATGCGCGCGACGCCCTAGGCATGCCGCGCCTCAAGCTCACCATGACCGTCGCCGACAGCGATTTCACGCATTACCGCCGCACCATGTCTGAGCTGGGACGCCAATTGCTGGCCAGCCGTACGGGCATGATCCGGCTGACCTATGACAAGCGGGAAGAATGGCTGGCCAATATGGATTGGGGCAATCATCACCTGGGCACCACTCGCATGAGCGCCGATCCCAAGAGCGGCGTGGTGGATGCGCAGAGCCAGGTTCATGGCGTGGCCAATCTCTATGTCGCGGGCAGTTCGGTATTCCCCACCTATGGCGCTTCCAATCCCACCTTGAATCTGGTGGCGCTGACTTTGCGGCTGGGCGACCATCTGAAAAAGGTGATGGCATGACGGTTTCGCGGCGTGGTGTTGCCATGGGCGCTGCAGCGCTGGCGCTGCTGGGCGGTGGCTTTGCTTTCAATTATCGGCGGATCATCGGGCCATGGTATCCGCCGACGCCCTATGACGATCTGCTGAGCCAGATTGTGGATCGGCGGCCAGCCGCAACCCTGGGCCAGACGGCAGTTCGCACCCTGCCGCACAGTGACGCCGCGACCCTGGCGGTGCGCCTGCGCCGGCCCGGCTTTGCGCTGGCGGAGCGGGCGCGCGGCGACGCCGCCGCCGGACGGGTGACGGAAGTGAGTGGTTGGGTAGTGCCCGAAAGCGTGGCGCAGTATGCGGCGCTGGCGGCGCAATTCGCCTAAAGGCGCTTTGCCGGAATCAAGCCACGAAGCGAATTGCCGAAGAAAACTTCGCCATCCAGATCGCTTTGCGTCAGCACCGCTTCCTCGCAATCGCCGCCCTCCAGCATTTCCGCGCGCAGGATGCCGGGCAGCAGACCCACCGACAGCGGCGGGGTGAGCAACTTTCCCTCGCGGCGGACAAAGAGATTGCTGCGGGCGCCTTCGGCCACTTCACCGCGCTCATTGAGGAAAACCACTTCGTCGCCGGCATGCGGGGCGTCGTAAAGCTCGCGCCAGCTGGTTTTGTGGCGCAGCAGCAGGTCGTCGCTGTCCAGTCGCACTGGCGAGATATCATACGTCCAATGCGGCGGATTTTCCGCCAGCGGCGCGGCAACGGCCTGAAACATTCCGGCTTCATTCAATGCCAGCCGCACCCGCAGCGCCCCTGCCCCGCCTGCAATGGCATCGGCCAGCGCCTGGCGCGCCAGACTATCGTCAAACGCCAACCCGAACAGTTTGGCCGAAGCCGCCATGCGCGCCAGATGGCGCTCCAGCCGGATAAAATCGCCCTGCCATTTCAAGGTCTCGATCAGTTCCAACGGACGGCGCGCCGCTTCGAAAAAACGTGCCTTGAGCAGACATTCGGCATATTCCGACGCTTCGCGCGAATCCTGCACCACGCCACCGCCGATCCCCAGGGTGCCGGACTGTCCCGTTATAGTCAGTGTACGGATCGCGACATTGAAGCGGGCCGATTGATCCGGGGCAAAATAGCCGATGGCGCCGCAATAGGCGCCGCGCGGGCTGCTTTCCAGTTGCCGCAGAATTTCCATCGCCCGGATCTTGGGAGCGCCGGTGATCGAGCCGCAGGGAAACAGCGCCTGCACAATCGCGGCGATGTCGGTATCAGGGCGCAACCGCGCCGTGACGGTGGACACCATGGTGTGCAGGGACGGGTAGGTCTCGATGGCGAACAGATCTTCCACGCCTACGCTGCCAATTTGCGCGATGCGGCCCACATCGTTGCGAATGAGATCCACGATCATCAGATTTTCGGCGCGGTCCTTTGCCGATCCCGCCAGCGCGGCGCGGCCCAAAGCATCATCGCCTTGGCGCGCTGCGGTGCCTTTCATGGGGCGCGCACGAATATGGCCGCCCTGCATTTCAAAAAACAGTTCCGGCGACAGGCTGAGAATTTGCCGTGCCCCCCCATCTTGTAAGTCAATGAAAGCGCAATGCGGCGCGGCACTGACGGTGCGCAACTGCTCGTACAAAGCCCGCGGATTGCCCGCGAAAGCAAAAGCGGCGCGGAAACTCAGATTGGCCTGGTAGATATCACCTGCCACCAGGGCTTCTTTCACTGCCCGGAAGCGGGAACTGTAATCCGCCGCATCCCATTCGGGCCGCAGCGGCCCCGCATAGGCTCGGCCTGCCGGCTTTGGCACGTCGGCGGCAGGCGCGTCATAGACCCCGAATACGATCAGGGCTTGCGGCGAAGACGGCATCAGGGCGGCAAGCCGGGGTTCCAGCGCATAACCCAGTTCATAGGCAAAGGCGCCTGCCAGCCAGCGCCCGGCCGCGTGCGCCGCCTCCATGGCGGCCAGCGCAACGGGTACCGCTGCCGCGCTGTCAGCGCGGATTACGGCCTGCGGCTTTTGAAACGCCAGCCGCCCGTCCTTGCCGTCCAAGATCACCAGCATGGCCACTTTTTGCCCGCCTTCCCGGCCCAAGGGAACTGCAACCTTTGGTTGCATAGCCCACTCTTGAAGCCGCAACAAAAGACCCCACCTAAGCTATAGGCCGGTGCCCGGAGGGGGCCGGTCCGATCCCTCGGGTAGAGGGGGCCGCTCGAAAGGAGGGCCGGACATGACGCGTTTCTTCAACAGCCCGTTCCTGCTGGGCTTCGAGAATCTGGAAAAGCTGCTGGAACGCACCGCGCGCAACGCGGGCGAAGGCTATCCGCCCTACAACATCGAAACCGCACCGGACGGCGGCATTGCCATCACTTTGGCGGTCGCGGGCTTCGCCAAGGAGGAGCTTGGCGTCACGGTGGAAGAGCATCAATTGGTGATCCGGGGCCGCCAGCAGGAGCCTGCCGACAAAACGTTCCTTCACCGCGGCATCGCGGCGCGACAATTTTTGCGGGCTTTCGTGCTGGCGGAAGGCATCGAAGTCAAATCTGCCGCGTTGCAAAATGGATTGCTGAAAATTGATTTGGTGCGCCCGCAAATCCAGCCTGGGGTGCGGGTCGTAGAAATTCAGAATGGAGGCCAGTGATGATGAACAATTTTGAAACCGACGCCCTGAGCCAGGCCCAGGGCCGCATTGCGTACATCAAGCCCACGGGCAGCGATGAAGCGCATCGTCTCGGCCTCATCCCGGCCAACATTGAGCTGCCCAAGGGCATGAAGCTTTATGTCCTGCATGCCGAGGATGGCAGCGTGCTGGGCTTTACCGATGCCTATGCCTCGGCCTATGGCGCGGCGGTGGAAAATGAACTGACTCCCGTCAGCCTTCACTAGGCGCCCTGCATCAAAACAGACAAAAGCCGGAAGCACCGCTTCCGGCTTTTTTGTTTCGCGGCTAGTATGGGCGCAAGGGAGAAATTCATGCGCTCGAAGATTTTCATGCTGGCTGCAATCCTGTCTGTGACGGGCAGCGCTTTTGCCCAGGACCAGACTCCTGGCACGGCTGCACCCGCGCAGGCGGCACCCCCGCCGCCCGACAACAGCCCCCCTGCCCCACCGCCAGGGCCTGGACCGATAGATCCGTCCATTCCCGAGATGACCGGACCGCAGATTCTGATTTCCACCTCGATGGGTGACATCACCTTGCAACTGGATGCCGTGCGGGCGCCCAAAAGCGTGGAGCACGTCCTGACCTATGTGAAGGCCAAGCATTATGACGGCACGGTGTTTTACCGCGTCATCCCCGGCGCCCTGATCCAGATGGGAAGCTGGGACGCACAGGGCAAAGGCCGCCCCGACATTATCGGCATCAAGCGCCTGCCGCTGGAAGTGAAAAATGGCCTTTCCAATGTGCGCGGCTCGGTGGGCCTGGCGCGCGGGGAAGAACCCGACAGCGCCGGCGCGGACTTTTTCATCAATGTCGGCGATGAATCGCCGCTCGATGCGGCCAAGGATGTGCCCGGCAACACCACCGGCTATGCCGTGTTCGGCAAGGTGATCGGCGGCCTCAGCGTGGTGGACGCGATTGACCATGTGAAGACGGGCGGCATCGGCCCGATGGAAGGCCAGGCGCCGATGGTGCCGATCCTGATTTCGAAAGTGACGATTGTGCCGGGGACCTATACCGATCCCACACCCGCCAAGCCGGCGGCAGCGCCGAAGAAGAAAAAGTAGTTTAGGCCGCCTGGGACGACGAGCCGCGATCCGTCAGGACCGCATAGATCGCTTCCGCCGTGCTGGCGGTGCGCAGCTTTTCGCAGGCCACCTGATTGCGCAGCAGGCGCGAGACCCGCGCCAGCGCCTTGAGGTGATCGGCGCCGGCATTTTCCGGGGCCAGCAGCATGAACACCAGATCCACGGGCTGGCTGTCCACCGCTTCGTAATCTATGCCGCTTTCCAGCCGCGCGAACACGCCGGTGATCTTGCTGACGCCGGCCATGCGGCCGTGCGGAATGGCGATGCCCTGGCCCACGCCGGTGGTGCCCAGGCGCTCACGCTCGATCAGGGTTTCAAAAATGCGTTTTTCCGGCAGACGAATCTGCAGCGACGCGCGCGCGGCCAGTTCCTGCAGCAATTGTTTTTTGTTCTGGGCCTTCAGTGCCGGCATCACCGCTTCGGGTGTAAGCAGGTCAGAAATATTCATTGCACATCCATGAAGGCCGCGCACGGGCCGGTATTGCCGATAAGGGTTCGCCTGGTTCCCAGTCCTGCGCGGGAGGCGTTGGCCTCCCAAAAGCGGCGGTTGAATAGGCCCGCGCCCCATGAAAGTCAACGGAGCTGGAAAGCCGCTCAAAACCGCCGCTGTTAACGGAACGCGGCTTCGGAACTGCCCTTCTGGCGGCGGCGTTCCACGGATGAGGGAATGCGCAAGGCTTCCCGGTATTTCGCCACGGTGCGGCGCGCAATATTAACGCCATCCGCCGTCAGCATGGAAACAATGCGGTCGTCGGAAAGGATTTCCGCCCCTTCTTCCTTGTCTATCATTTCGCGGATGCGGTCGCGCACCGCTTCGGCACTGTGCGATTCGGCGCCATTCACGGCCTGGATCGAGGCGGTGAAAAAATATTTCAGCTCGAACACCCCGCGCGGTGTGGAAATATACTTGTTGGAGGTAACGCGGCTGACCGTCGATTCGTGCATCTGGATGGCGTCGGCGATGGTGCGCAGATTGAGCGGCCGCAGATGGCGCACGCCATGGGTGAGGAAGTTGTCCTGCTGGCGTACGATCTCGCTGGAGACTTTCAGAATGGTGCGGGCGCGCTGGTCCAGGCTCTTGACCAGCCAGTTGGCGGTGTTGAGGCAATCAGCCAGGTAATTCTTGGAATCCTTGTCGCGGGCGCCCTTGACCACTTTGGCGTAATACTGGTTGTTGACCAGAAGGCGCGGCAAGGTGTCGGAATTCAGTTCCACCAGCCAGGCGCCGTCATTGCCGACGCGCACAAATACATCGGGCACCACCGGCGTTACTGGCTCGCTGCCAAAGGCCATGCCCGGACGGGGATTGAGCCTGCGGATTTCCGCGATAATGTCGGCAATATCTTCGGCGTCCACGCCGCACAGGCTGGACAATTGCGCCATGTCGCGGCGGGCCAGAAGGTCGAGCCGCCCCACCAGCGCCTGCATGGCAGGATCGAAACGGTCATTGGCCTTGAGTTGCAAGGTCAGGCATTCGGCCAGGTCGCGGGCGCCCACACCCACCGGATCAAAGCCTTGCAGCACGCCCAGCACGGCCTCGACATCCTCGATGTCGGTGCCCAGGCGGTCAGCGATTTCCTTGAGGTCGGCGCGCAGATAACCGGTTTCGTCCACCGCATCAATCAACCCCATCAGGATCAAGCGGTCGTCGGGCGTGAGGGCGGCGATGGAGACCTGGGCTTCCAGATGATCCTTGAGCGTACCGCCTTCGGCGATGTTGGATTCGAAGCCTTCTTCGTCGCCATCGAAGCTGCCGCCGGATTTCGCCGTGGTCCAGTCGGTCAGGGAATTCTGCGTCGGGCCTGAGGATGGCGCCGGCACGTCGCCGCCGTCATACATATTGTCATGCGCGGCCTGGTCCATGTCCGAGACCTTGGAAAAATCCTCGCGCGCCAGCGATTCATCGGCGCGTTCCGACGCCGCCTCGACACGCTCGCGCTCCGCTTCGGGCGCAGAGGCATCGTCGCGCTCCAGCAGCGGGTTCTTTTCCAGTTCGGTTTCGCAATATTCGATGAGTTCGATATTGGACAATTGCAGCAGCTTGATCGCCTGCTGCAATTGGGGCGTCATCACCAGGGACTGACCCTGCCGAATTTCCAATCTTTGCCCGACGCCTGCCATGTTCAATCCATCCTAGAGCGAGAATTTCTCGCCCAGATAGACGCGTCGCACATCGCGGTCGCTGACGATTTCGGACGGCGTGCCTTCCTTCAGCACGCGGCCTTCATGCAGGATATAGCCGCGGTCAATGATCTCCAGCGCGTCGCGCACATTGTGATCGGTGATCAGCACGCCGATGCCACGATCCTTCAAATGCCGCACCAGGTCGCGGATTTCGCCCACCGCGATGGGGTCGATGCCGGCCAGCGGCTCGTCGAGCAGGATGTAGGAGGGATGCGTGGACAGGCAGCGGGCGATTTCCACACGGCGGCGCTCGCCGCCCGACAAAGCGATGGCGGGGGTGTTGCGGATATGGGTGATGCCGAATTCGGCCAGCAGGGCTTCGACAGCCGCTTCCAGCCGCATGGGATCAGGCTCGATCAGTTCCGCGGTGGCGCGGATATTCTGTTCGGCGGTGAGACCACGAAAGATCGAGGCTTCCTGCGGCAGGTAGCCGATGCCCAGCCGGGCGCGGCGATACATGGGCAGCTTGGTGACGTCATGGCCGTCCACTTCGATTCTGCCGGTATCGGCCGGGATCAGGCCCGAGATCATGTAGAAGCAGGTGGTCTTGCCGGCACCGTTGGGGCCCAGCAGGCCGACAACCTCGCCGCGCTTGACCGACAGGCTGACGGATCGCACCACCGGACGCTGTTTGTAGCTTTTACCGATGCGGGTCACGACCAGGCCGCGGCCACCTTCGACCACGCGCGGACGCGAGCCGATTTCGGCGGTATTTTCCGGACCATCCTGATTGTCGTTCTGCGTCATGCGAAAATCATGCCTGTTCGTGTTTAAGGAAACCCTAATTGCCGGTGGAAGCCTTGTTTGCTGGCGTAAAGATGCCCTGCACCCGCCCCGAGGGCGTGGCCGCGCCGGGCGCGGCGGAAGCGCCGCCGCCCAAGGTGGCGATGCCGGTGACCAGATTGACGGTCATCTGCGCCCCGCGCATGGAGTTTTTCTGCTTGGTCAGCACGACATGGCCAGTGAGGTTTATCGAGCGCTGCACCACGTCATAGACGCCATTGTCGCCTGTCACGGTGCCGCTGCTGGGGGAATCCACCACCACATTACCCTGGGCAAAAATCTTGTCGGGCTTGTTGTCCTTGCCCACCACATTCATCCGCACCGTGTTGGCGCGCATGCGCATGTCGCCCTGGACAATGACGACATTGCCAGACCAGGTACCGGTCTTGGCGTTTTCATCGGCGACGAATTTGTCAGCGGCAATGTTGATCGGCGCATCGCTGTCACGCTTGCCCGTCAGCGCAGACTTGGCGGCCGGCGCGTCCGCCGCCAGGGCCAAGCTTCCATCAAAGGTCACGGCGAGACAGGCGGTCAGGCATAGCAGCCGGATGGAGGATAAAAGTTTCATGTCTTCTTCCCGACGATTGTCATTTGCACATGCCCGATCAGGGTGAGCAGCTTGTTGCTGCGGTCAATCTGAAACTGGTCGGCGCGCAGCGCGCCATTGGGGCCATGGCCGGTGACTTCGCCGGGGCCGCGCACCACGCCCTTGTTGATATCCACCTGGGCGCTGGCGGTGTGCAATTCATAGCCCTGATCGGAAAACACACTGATGCCGCCATCCAATTGCAGCGAGCCGGCCTGCATATCCACAAAGCCGCGCGCGGCATTGGCGTTCATCCAGCTGCCCTTGGCGAGCGACAGGTCGGCCTCCACCTTGGTAAGACGGGCGCGCTTGGGGTTCTTGGCGTCCTGGATCGCGGCATCGGCGGTGATGACAAAGGGGTTGCCTTCGCCGTCCTGTCCACTCAGGCGCGGCTTGACCATCGCCAGGTCATTGTCGAGATGGCCCAGCCGTTCAAACCCCATCGTCACCCGCGCCGGCTGGCGC
>Ga0118677_10013855_pt1 | contig 11513 bp, 6 predicted proteins | sample AliMusrvi5mmetaG_FD_86154 | JGI IMG/M metagenome (GOLD analysis project Ga0118677, IMG submission 86154) | reverse complement strand
GCCGGTAAGGCCTATGCCGGCGATGGGTTGACGGGGTTCAGGAGCGGCGGCGATAGCCTGGCGGATGGCCTCCTGCGCTGCCCGCCACCAGTCATCGGGGTCCTGCTCCGCCCAGCCTGGGTGAGGGATGCGGAAGGGCGCATGTTCACTCGATGCACCGGCAATCAGTTTTCCTGCCGCGTCTACAATCACCGCACGCGTACCGCCCGTGCCAACATCCATTCCCAGGAACCACATAGCCGCACTCCTTTTGTAAATCGGTTTTTTAGAGCGTCAGTCAGCATAGCAGCAAGGGGCAACGAGTGGAAAGGGGACCATCTGGATAGCAAGCCGCGAGGCAGTCGGCGTGCTGCGCTGGTACCGCCATACGGAATGTTGCCCCGCACTGTGACCTCCCGCACACGCTTGAACACTGCGCTGGAAGAGAATTGGCATGTTGGGGCCGATTGCTGAATCCTTAACCGGCCTGGAGAGAATGCACATGAGCGATCTTGCCCCCCTGGCTGAAGGCATAGCAGTTGACCCGTTGGTTAGCCATCCCGCCGACTACCACGTCTTCCACGAGTTTATTGAGCGCTGCAAGAACCTGCCAGCGATTACCACCGCTGTGGTGTGGCCGTTGACCGAGGTTGCGTTGAATGGCGCCGTCGAAGCCGCCGTCGAGGGGCTGATTGAACCGACCCTGATTGGCAATGAAACTGCCATCAAGGCGCTGGCCGCCCAATTGGGCGTGGAGATCGGCTCATACCCGCTGCTGCACGCCGAGAATGAGATCAGGGCCGCCGAACTGGGCGTGGCCATGTGCCGGAGCGGCAACGCGCAGGCAATTATGAAAGGCAGCCTGCACACCGACGAGCTGATGAAGGCGGCTATGCATCGGGACACCGGGCTGCGCACCAGCCGCCGCATCTCGCACGTGTTCATCTTGGATACACCTGCCTACGCACGGACGCTGATGATTACCGATGCGGCCATCAACATTGTCCCCGAGCTTGAAGACAAGGTGGACATTGTGCAGAACGCCATCGACCTGGCCCACGCGCTGGGCATCTCGGAACCAAAGGTGGCGCTGCTGTCGGCGATTGAGACCGTCAACCCCAAGATCAAGTCGACACTGGACGCGGCAGCGCTTTGCAAGATGGCGGAGCGCGGCCAGATTACGGGCGGAATTCTGGATGGGCCGCTGGCTTTTGACACCGCTGTGAGCGTGAAGGCTGCCGCGATCAAGGGACTGGTTTCGCCGGTAACGGGGCAGGCCGACATCCTGGTGGTTCCGGACCTGGAAAGCGGGAACATGCTGGCCAAGCAGCTTGAGTACCTGGGCGGCGCGCAACTGGCGGGCATCGTGATTGGCGCTCGGGTTCCCGCAATTCTCACCAGCCGGGCGGACTCGGCCGAGGCGCGGCTCACCAGTTGCGCGGTGGCGGTGCTGATGCACTATGCGGCGCATCCGCTGGTGAAGGGCAAAGCTGGAAGTCTCACAGCTCGCTGACGATGGAGGATCAGGGTCTGGCGAGGACGCGGTCCTCGGTACAGCCGGCCAGGAGGCCAGCGCTACAGGGTTTCCGCGGCGGCTCGACCTTCTTTGCCCACGATTCCCGGCGGCGCTTGACACAGGACCTGAATTTTCGTTGATATCAATAGAACGGTCAAATGAGCCTTCCCTCTCGTTTGACGCGTTCGCCTGACAAGTTAGCCCATTGAGATCCCCTCAAGTTGGAGGTCCGGAATGTCATTCTTTCGTGATCTGAAAATTGCCGTGCGTTCGCTTTGGCGCGTGCGCGCGTTGTGGTTCACGGTTGCCTTCACATTGGCACTGGGTATTGGAGCCAACGCGGCGATCTTTACCGTGGTGCGCGCGGTGCTGCTGCGCCCGCTGGCCAACCGCGACGAAGACCGCCTGCTTTACGTTCGGCAGAGCGCTCCGGGCCTTGGCGCCGCCAACACCACGTTCTCGGTCCCCGAGATTCAGGACATTGGCACCGGGCTCAAGTCGATCAAGGAACTGGGCACGTTTTCCGAGATCGACTTTACGGTGGTGGGGCTGGGCACGCCGCGCGAGATTCCGGCGGGAGTGGTGGACGGCAACTATTTCAACGTGATGGGCCTGCGTCCGGTGCTTGGACGCCTGCTGACGCCCGCCGACGACGGCAGGAATGCGGCGGGCGCGATTGTGCTGACCTATGGATTCTGGAGGACAGAACTGCACTCGGACCCCGGCGTGATTGGAAAGACGGTGCGGCTTGAGAGCGGCAGCGGGGCGCGGTCGGCGACGGTGGTGGGCGTGCTTGAGCCTTCAGTTCCCTATCCGGTGGCGACCGAGATTATCGCCAACATCGTGACCAGTCCGCATCACCTGTCGGCGACGATGGTGACGGGGCGGGAACACCGCATGACCGAGGTGTTTGCGCGGCTGGCTCCGGGCGCGACCCTGGATGCCGCGCGGGCGGAATTGCGCACCGTGTACGCAGGGATGGTGGGCGCGCACCCCGAGGTGTACAAGGCCGAGGACCACTACCAGATTGAGGCAACGCGCATTCACGACCAGATCAATGCGCGCGCCAATACGATTCTGTGGGTGTTGTTTGCGGCCTCTGCACTGCTGTTCGTGATTGCCAGCTCGAATGTGGCCAACCTGGTGCTGGCGCGCACGGTGCGCCGCGAGTCGGAGTTGGCGATACGCGCGGCGCTGGGAGCAAGCAACGCGGTGCTTCGCCGTTCGCTGCTGGCCGAAAGCCTGGTATTGAGCGGGAGCGGGGTGGTGGCGGCTCTGATGATCGCGGTTCCCATGGTGGCGGTGCTGGGCCGCTATGCCGCCCGGTTCTCAGTGCGCGCCAACGACCTGAGGCTCGACTTCAGCCTGGTGTGGTTAGGCATTGCGCTGGCGCTGATTGCCGCGGTGTTCCTGGCATATGTGCCACGGCTACCCTCGCCGGACGCGCCGCAGGGCGGGCTGACGGGCCGGGGAACGCGCGTGGCCGGGGGAGGCAGCCGCCGGCTTCGCGTCTTCGCCGTGACGCAGATTGCGGCCTCGTTCCTGTTGCTTTCAGGGGCGTGCGTGCTGATGAAGACCCTGTTTGTTCTGGAGCAGACCCGACCGCCCTTCGATTCTTCAAAGGTGCTGGCGCTGAACCTGCCAGTGATGTCATATGAGAAGACGCCTCTGCAGATACAGAACTTTTATCGCGACGTGATGCGCCGGGTGAGCGCGCTGCCGGGGGTGGAACACGTGTCAGAGGGTTTCAGCGTTCCCTGGCGCGACGACCGGGTTTTGAACATCAGCTTTGCGTTTGCGGCGCAAGGCGCCACGCGCAAGGATGGGATGGGCGATTACCGGGCGCGGTTCCGGTCCGTTTCGCCGGGGTTCTTTGAGACGCTGGGAGTTCCGATGGTGGCGGGCCGCGACTTTAACGACGGCGACAAGGACGGCGCTGAACGGGTGGTGATCGTGAGCCAGAGCCTTGCGGACAAGCTGTATCCGGGCCAGAACGCGCTGAACCGGAGAATGTGGTGGACCGATGGGGTAATCAAGTTCATCGGCATCAGCGGCGAGCCAAGGCGGATCGTGGCCGTGGTTCCGGACTTCGACGATGAAAACATCATCCCCTCGCCGGCAATGACGGTGTATCAGCCGATCGACCAGGAAGGGTGGAGCGGCCGGTTGTTTGTGCGCGCCAAGCAGGATCCTTACGCGCTGGTGCCCGCCATTGCGCGCACGATTCACGAGATTTCGGCCGACCAACCGGTGGAGAAGGCCAGCACGCTGGGAGACGTTCGGGCGGAGGTGCTGACTCCCGACCGGCTGAACGCGATTGTGTTTGGCGGATTCGCCGGGGTGGCGCTTTTGATTTCCATCGTAGGCGTGGCTGGCGTACTTGCGTTCTCAGTGAGCGCGCGGACGCGCGAGTTCGGAATCCGCATGGCGCTGGGCGCCTTGCCGCGCAACATCCTGGCCAATGTTCTTAGAGAAGGCGCGATCATGGCCGCTATTGGAGTGGGCGCGGGCGCGGCGGCCGGGTTTACCCTGGTGCGCCTGGCCAGCAAGTACATCACGGCAATCAACCAGCCGGGACCGCTGGTTTATATCGCGTCTGCGGCGGTGATTTTGGCTGCGGCGATTATTGCTTCGGCTGTTCCGGCGGTGCGGGCGGCCAGGGTGAACGCGGTGGAGGCGCTGCGAACGGAGTAATGGACGCGTTTGGCAGTGGCATTTTGCCGGGGTATCCCTTGTCTGCGAAACTGGTGGCATGTCCCATCCATTGCCCGCTCTCATCTTTGATTTGGACGGAACTCTCACCGACTCGAAACCTGGAATTGTCGGCTGCCTGCAGAAGGTGATTGACGCCCGCCAGTTGGGCGACCAGGGGCCGCTGGGGCGCTTTGTGGGGCCGCCGGTGGAGGAGTGGAGCGTGGAATTGCTGCCCACAGGCAGCGATGAAGAGCGGGCCGCCCTGGCGCGCGACTACCGCGCCTGCTACGACCGCGAAGGCTGGAAGAACAACTCAGTTTATGCCGGCGTGCGGGAGATGCTGGTGGAGCTTCGCGAGCAGGGGTTTCCGCTTTTCGTGTGCACCTCAAAACAGCAGCATTTTGCGGTTCGCATTCTGGATCTGTTTGAGTTGACTGGCTTTTTTGTTGCCGTCTATGGCGACAAGGCTGAATTTGCGAGTCATCGCAAAGAAGACCTGCTGGCTCTGATTCTGCTGGGGCAATCGCTGGCCAAGGATTCGACGTGGATGATCGGCGACCGGATCTTCGACATCCGGGCGGCGCACACGAACGGAATCCGCTGCCTTGCCGCCGGTTGGGGCTATGGTCCGCCTGAGGAGTGCGCGCAGGCCGAAGCGGTGGCGGCAACGCCGGCAGACGTAGCGGCGATTGTGTCTGCAAAGTCAGGCCAGTGCGCGCAATAAGGCGCGAGTGCATGAAAATGCGGCAGATACGAGGACGAGTTCGAGGCGCATCTTCTTTGTCTGGCTGGGGGAAGAACTTTAGCGCCGGTGACGGCATCCAACTTTTTTGCGCGGAACGGAGAGACCGACGCCCCTTTTGGGACGCCGGGATGCTGCTTTCGAAGCAAAAGGAGTTCACCCATGCCAAACCACAACCGCGAAAAGAGCACCCACATGCACGATAAAGAAACTCAAGCCGCGAGGCTACAGGTTCCAGACGGTTTCTCTCCAGAGGATGTCAGGAACATCTCCAGCGTAATGAATGCCCTGCTGGCCGATACATTCGCACTTTACCTCAAGACCAAGAATTTCCACTGGCACATGAGCGGACAGCATTTCCGCGACTATCACCTGCTGCTCGACGAGCATGCCACCCAGATTTTTGCCATCGCCGACCCCATCGCCGAGCGGGTGCGCAAAGTGGGGGGCACGACGATCCGTTCTGTCGGCCATATCTCCCGGCTTCAGCGGGTTCACGATAACGATGAAGAATTTGTCGGCCCGATCGAGATGCTGAAGGAACTGCACAAAGACAACAAGAATCTGGTGGTGAGCCTGCGCGCGGCACACGAGGTGACAAGCAATGCCAACGACTACGCCACCACCAGTCTGCTTGAAGTGTGGATCGACGAGGCCGAGCGGCGCGCGTGGTTCCTCTTCGAGGCTACGCGGTAATCCAATCCTGAAGGGACAAAACCGGCAAGCCTATTTCGTCGCTGAAAGGATTTGAGCGATGAGACCGGCTTGACAATGTTATTTCAGCTTTCAACTGGAATCGCACGAGAAAGGGCTCCGTTCCCGGCAAGGAACAGCGCCCTTTCTGCTATCCGTTTGAGGTGTGATCCAGAAGCACAGTCCGCTGCGATTTCGTTCCGATCTGGCTTTCAAACCGGCCAAGCAGAATGGGAAATCCTCGCTCCCGCAGTCGAGATAGGAGTGGATAAAGGCGAAAGTGCGGTGTAATCTTGAGCCATCCAGAAGGCGCGTTGGCGAGGCCCTGAAGAACGGTGCTTCTTTCTCCGATATACAGGAGGCACCATGATTGCGAGGGAAATCTGTGCCATGAGGCTTACTTCGCGTCCAGCGCCTTCCGACAGTCGGCGGCAGCAGAATGAGGGACGCTGCCGGGCAGAACGGGGCATAGCCGGGCTCAGGAAGGCCAGAAATGCGCAACCAGGCTGAAGCGAATCTGAAGGCCTTGATCGAGAGCACGGAAGACCTGATCTGGTCAGTCGGCCTGGACTATCGGCTGATCACCTTCAATAGCGCTCTTCAGAGGCACATCCTGGAGACGACCGGCGTTCTGCTTGCGGCAGGCATGGTTCCCAGCGACTTTGCCCTGCCAGGCAGGGCAGACTACCTGCCGCCGCTCTACGACCGCGCGCGGACCGAAGGCTCGTTCCGGGTGGAGTTTGTGCTTGCGGACGGGCGCACGCTGGAACTTGCTTTCAATCCCATCATTACGGACCGCGAAACCACGGGCATTTCGGTGTTTGGAAAGGACATCGCGGAGCGCAAGGCGGCGGAGCGGGCCCTGCGGGATGCCGAGAAGAAATACCGCAACATCTTCGATGGTGCGCTTGAAGGGATGTTCCAGACCACCCTGGGCGGCAAGGTGCTTGCGGCAAACTCCGCGGTGGCAAAGATTCTGGGTTACGATTCGCCGGAAGATTTTCTCTCGGCAATTATGGATCTCTCCAACGATGTGTGGGCGGATCCCGCGCAACGGTTGAGCTACCTGGGACAGTTGCAGAATTGCGGGGAGCTGCGGAATTTCGAGTGCCTGCTGAGAAGCAAGGACGGCAATCCGGTGTGGGTTTCAGTGAGCGCCAGGATGGTGTGCGACGAAAACCAGCGCCCCCTTTATCTCGACGGATTTCTTGAAGACATCAGCGAGCGGAAGCGAGCGGAGAAGGAACTCGAGGAGAGCCGGGACTCTCTCAGAGAGGCGCAGATCGTTGGCGGCCTTGGCAACTACGTCCTGGATATCGGAAAAGGGGGTTGGACGAGTTCGGCGCTGCTGACAGAGTTGTTCGGAATCGACGAAGCGTATGAGCGCAACGTGGAAGGGTGGGCTGCGCTGATCCATCCCGATGACCGGGAGATGATGACTGCCTACCTTGAAGAAGAAGTCATAGGCAAGCGGAAGGCGTTTGACAAGGAATACCGCATCGTGAGGCAAGCGGACCAGGCGACGCGCTGGGTTCACGGGCTGGGCAGGCTGGAATTTGACGACCTGGGGCGGCCCACCACGATGCGCGGCGTTATCCGGGACATTACCGAGCGCCAGCGGGTCATAGGGGAGCTGGAAGAAAGTGAAGTCCGCTTTCGCAGATTCTTTGAAGGAAACGGCTCGGTGATGCTGCTTGTGGATCCCTTGTCGGGCGAGATATGCGACGCCAACGACTCGGCTGCGGAGTTCTACGGCTATCCCCGGCAGCAATTGGTTGGAATGCGCGTGGACCAGCTCAACACCCTGCCGAAGGAAGAAGTTGCGCTGGCACGGCTGCGCGCGCTCCGCGAAGATCGCACCCGATTCAATTTTCGACACCGGCTGGCCGGAGGCGAGGAACGCGACGTAGAGGTCTTTGTGTCGCGCATGGATGTGGACGGCAGGCCGCTGCTTTTCTCAATCGTCCACGATGTCAGCGACCGCAAGAGGACCGAGGCGCAACTGCGCGACAGCGAAGAGCGCTACCGGGCAACTTTCGAGCAGGCCGCCGTGGGCATCATCCACACGGCGCTCGACGGCCGTATCCTGCGGTGCAACGCCCGGTTTGCCGAGATCATTGGCTATCCCCTGGACGAGGTCCCGGGGATGACGTTCCAGCAGATCACGCCGGCGGAAGATCTATCGGAGAGCATCAGGGAATTGAATCGATTTGTGTCGGGGCGGGCTCCGTCAGCAAGCTGGGAGAAGCGCTACACCCGCAAGGATGGCAGCCTGACCTGGGTCAAGCTCACCATATCTGTCCAACACGACGAAGGCGGCCGCGCTCTTCATTACATTTGCGTGGTTGAAGACGGCAACGCCCGAAAGGACGCGGAAGGGCTGCTGATGAATGCTGCGAATGCGCTTCAATTGAGCGAAGAGCGCTATCGCACCGTGTTTCAGACAAGCCTTGACGCATTCAACATCAACCGTCTGAGCGATGGGGCGTTTGTAGACGTGAACGAAGCGTTTCTTCGATTCACTGGATGGGCGCGCGAAGACGTCATCGGCCACACGTCGCAGGAATTGAACTTCTGGGTAGACCCTGGCACCCGTGAAAAGATGGTTGAGCTTTTGCGCCAGGATTCAATGGTGGGCAACCTGGAGGCCCGGTTCAGACGAAAGAATGGCGAGATTGTCTGGGGACAGGTTTCCGAGTCGATGATTGAAACGGACGGGGAACCGTGCATTCTGTCGGTTACGCGGGATATAACGGCAGCGAAGGAAGCCGACGAGCGGCTGGCCGCGACCATGGCGGCGCTGCGGGCCAGCGAAGCGCACTACAGAACCGTTTTCCAGACCAGTCTCGACGGCATTTGCATCAGCCAGCTGCGCGACGGGCTGTATATCGACGCCAATCATGCGTTCCTCCATCTGATGGGGTATGAGCGCGAGGATGTCGTGGGCCGCACATCGCTGGAAATGAACTTCTGGGCGGATCCGGAGGTTCGCGGGCAGATGGCGGCAAAGCTCGGACGGGATGAGAGCTTCAAGGATGTGGAGACGCAATTCGTCAAGAAGAACGGGGAGCGAATCTGGACGCTGGTATCGGCAACGGCGATGGAGATTGAAGGCGTTCCATGCGTTCTGAGCGTGGTGCGCGACATATCGTCCACCAAGGCGGCAGAGGAGCAGTTGGCCGAGGTGCAACAGGCTATGCGAGCCAGCGAGGTTCGCTATCGCACGGCGTTTCAGACCAGTCTCGACTCAATCAATATCAACCGCCTGAGTGACGGAAGTTATATCGAGTGCAACCAGGCATTTCTTGACAGTGTGGGGTATTCGCGCGACGAAGTGATTGGGAAGACATCGGTGGAACTGAATATCTGGGCCAATCCCCGGGATCGGCAGAAACTGGTGGAGATGCTGCGCCAGACCGGCCACTGCCGGGATATGGAGGCCCAGTTCAGAAGGAAGAACGGGGAGATCTTCTGGGGCCAGATGTCGGCTTCGGCCATCGAGGTGGATGGGGTTCCCTCGGTTCTTTCGATCAGCAGGGATATCTCGGGGGCCAAAGTGGCGGAAGACGAAATCAGGAACCTGGCGTTCTACGATCCGTTGACCCGCCTGCCCAACCGCCGCCTGGTGTCAGAGAGACTGCGACAGAGCATGTCATCGAGCGCACGCAGCAACCGCAAGGGTGCCCTGCTGTTTATTGACGTGGACAACTTCAAGACGCTGAACGACACGCTGGGGCACAAAACCGGCGACCTGCTGCTGCAGGAGGTTGCGCTCCGACTTACACACTGCATCCGCGAGGCAGATACGGTTGCCCGCCTGGGCGGGGACGAATTCGTGGTGATCCTTGAAGACCTGAGCGGAGGCCGGGAGGAAGCAGCGGCGCAGGCAAAGATGGTGGCCGAAAAAATATTGGGGGCGGTGAGCCAAGGCTACGTACTTGCGGGACGGGAGTGCCTGAGCACTTCAAGCATCGGAATCACGGTCTTCGGCGATCGCACCGACAACATTGACGATGTGATGCAGCAGGCCGATATCGCCATGTACCAGGCCAAGTCTGCGGGCCGCAACACGCTGCGCTTCTTTGCACCGGCGCTGCAGGCGGCGATCAACGCCCGCGCCTCAATGGAAGACGATCTTCGCCAGGCTATTGGAACCGGGCAGTTCCGGCTCTACTATCAGCCGCAGGTTGAGTCCGGGGCCCTGATCGGGGCTGAAGCCCTGCTGCGATGGAATCATCCCGAGCGCGGCTTTCTTCCTCCGGCCGAGTTCATTTCGCTGGCCGAGGAAACGGGACTGATTCTTCCCTTGGGCGATTGGGTGCTTGAGACCGCCTGCCTTCAAATTGCGGCTTGGTCAAAGCGGAAGGAAACGGCTCAAATCACGGTGGGAGTAAACATCAGCGCACGACAGTTGCGGCAGCCTGATTTCGTGGAACAGGTTCTGCGAGCAATCGAACGCACGGGGGCCAACCCCAAAAAGCTGGACCTAGAACTCACCGAAAGCATGCTGGTGGAAAACATTGAAGAGGTCATCGCCAAAATGACGGTGCTCAAGTCGCATGGCCTTCGGTTTTCACTGGATGACTTCGGGACCGGGTATTCTTCGCTCTCGTACCTGAAGCGGCTGCCGCTTGACACCTTGAAGATTGACCGCGCGTTTGTCCACGACATGCTGGTGGATATGACCAGCGGAGCGATCGCTCAAACCGTAATCTCGCTGAGCAAGGCGATGGGGCTGTCGGTCATTGCCGAGGGCGTGGAAACGGAGCAACAGCGGGAGTTTCTTGCCGGCCTGGGCTGCAATGCCTTCCAGGGCTATCTTTTCAGCCGGCCACTGCCCATCGAAGAATTTGAGTTGCTGCGGGATATTGCGGAAACCGTCTTCGAACCGCCCTCAATCCATTGACATGCTGAGTTGGTGGCGCACATCGGCGCCGCGAATCCAGAAAATCACATCAGTGGCGATATTCGACGCATGGTCGGCGATGCGCTCCAGGTTTTTCGATACGAGGATTCCGTTCATCGCCTGGGGAGTGAGGTTTGGCTTTTCCTCGATCAGCTTGAGCAGGTCGTCGTGGGCGCGGCGGTTCATGCGATCGATCTCGTCGTCCATCTCGCGGACAGAATCGGCGAGGCGCGCATCGCCATCGAGCAGAGCCTGGACGGCAGATCGAATCATGCGCCCAGCAAACTCGCCCATGGCGGCGAAATCGGTGGTAACGGGTATGGCTCCGGCAGCCATCGCCTTAGTGAGCGAGATGCAGTCGATCTCCGCCATCTCAGACGGATAGGCGAAGACGTTTGCCTTGCGATAGAGTTTGGCGATTTCGTCGTGGTTGATTCTTCCCAGTTCGTCGACGCCGAGTTCCTTCATGCGGGCGGCCATCATGCGCATTTCCTTGGGAGGATTGCGGAATTCGGCCATGCCGAAGGTCATGGTGGCCGGGTTCAGGCTGGCCATGCGGGGCAGCATCTCGACCTGGGCGGCGCGGTCGGCGTAGGTCGGCTCGATGCCGCCGGTGGAGAGCTGCAGCAGAACGTTGGGAGCGGCAGCGTGGATGGCTTCGAAGTAAGCCTTCACACGGCCCTTGTCGACCGTGGGCTCGCCGTTGCTGTCGCGGACGTGGGTGTGGACGACGGCGGCGCCTTCGTTATAGGCGGCCAGCGCTGCTGCGGCGACTTCCTCAGGCTCGGTGGGAAGTCCGGGGTGGTCCTTCTTGCGGGCGATCGGTCCGTTGATCGCGCAGGTGATGACGCAGGGATCGGTGAATGCCATGGGTAAAGTTCCTTTCTCGCCCGGGGGCGAATCGAAAATCCAATCGGTATAAAACCGATTGGATTTTCGATTCGCCCCCGGGCGAGAAAGGAACTTTACCCATGGCATTCACC
>Ga0118677_10013853_pt1 | contig 11515 bp, 15 predicted proteins | sample AliMusrvi5mmetaG_FD_86154 | JGI IMG/M metagenome (GOLD analysis project Ga0118677, IMG submission 86154) | reverse complement strand
CTCTCAGCCTGCAGGGGAGGCTGTAGCAGGCGGACCAGCATCAGCTCCTCCACCTCAGGAGGGTTCTGGCCAAAGCGGTGCTGGTGCCTCCGATCCCAACAGTCCTCCCCCTTCACAAAATGGTGCGCCTGTCGCTGATAATGGATCGGCTCCTGCACCCAATGGCTCCGCCCCAGCGGCAAATGGTGCACCTGTGGCCGCCAATGGATCGCCTGCAGGTGGAGCAAGCGGTGCGAGTGGAGGTTCTGCAGGCACTGGGGGCGCTGCAGGCGGCTCCCACACAGGAGGAGCCGCCGGTACTTCATCGGGCCCCGGCAGCCCCGGTCAGACCCCAGTGCACCTGCCCGCCTCGGTCGCTGTCTCCTCCAGGCTCAACTCTCCCGTCAGTGTCGGCAACTCCGCAGCGGCTGCCTTCAATCGTCTTAATCCCTCGATTTCCGCAGGTGAGGGGGTTTCCGAGGAATCCTCCTCTTCCGGAGGGGCTACTCAGTCGCAGGGAGCCTCCCAAGTTAATCAGTCACGCGCCAGTCGCTTTGGGGGAGTAGGTTCGGACAGTACGCCTGGGGGTGACTTGAACAGCATGGTTCAAGTCTTCGCTCTCTAGGCAAAGGGCTGGTCCGAGTGGGTGGGGCAGTTAGTGGCTCCGTACCAGCCAAATGTTGCAGGCTGCAAAAAGGATAGCCACCACAACGCCGATCATCATGCTCCAATTCCGCAGCTTCTTGTGATCGTCCCCCTTGTGACACCAGACAGTGAACAAGACCGTGATGGCCAGCGAAAGAACAATGAATGCCGCAACCATGAGGTGAAACTGATCGGCCAAGGTGCCGAACGTTCCCAGGCCCAGGAAGGCCGATCGCATGCTAATGATGTTCGCGAAGAGCGCCGCGCCCAGAAGTGTCAGGCGCTGTGGCGTGTGCACGTCCGTGAAATAGCTTACCAGCATCATCACAACCGCCACATAGGCGATCGAGACGAGGCTCCAGTATTCCTGGGAATCATGCCTTGTCATGTCGATGACGGCTGTGAGGAGCGAGAAAGAGCCCTTGGCCTGACCAAGAGCGGGATCCCCGAGATTGGAGGTGTACATTGAAGTCTCGGACTTCAATGTAAAATCCCTTACGCTCCAATCTGGAGGGATGTTCTCCCGGTTGATGCCGGAATTTTCCGTATCGGGTTTGAGGATGACCTTCGAACTGTCCCGCAGTGAGTACTCCATCTGGATCGGTAGCACCTGGGAGTCGTAAGGATAATGCTTCAGATTCCAGTTCATGCGGAAGGTCCCGGTGCCACGCCGCTTGTAGCATGTCAGGCCCGTGATCTCTGGCTTTGTCTCTGTGTACCAAATCACCTTCTCGGCATTCAGGAACTGGAGGTCTGCCAAGATATTTTCCTGACTGGAGGTTTTGGCCCAGATCCAGAAATCACAGGAAAAAGTCCCTCTCGCGGGACTCATATCGCGGGTATTCATGATATATATCCCCACGGTTGCGGTCTCAAGGACTGGAGGTGGTGTGGCTTGTGCGGGAGTTTTTACAGGGGCACTCGCCTTGGTTAAGGAGTCTGCGGCAAAAGCGGCCCCCGGAATCCATAACGACATGAAAACCGGCAAAAAATATGCAGCGATACGATTTCCAGACAAGTTCATCATAATCCATCCATAAGCAGAGATTGCAATCGGCACAACGTAATTGACTTTAAAGTGCTTTAGGAAAGGATTTTCGACGAGGATCGGCACCATGACACATAATACCAGAGAAGCGATGGATCACTCGGAGCATATCCACCATGCGGGGCATGAGTCTGAGAGTCATAAGTTCTCCAAATTCATGGGGGTTACCATCGCGATCATCGGCGTCCTGATCGCGATCAATGGGAATCTGGAAAGTAACCAGAAAGACGATTTTATCCGCACGATGATCGATCAATCGAGAGTCCACTCGAGCTATGCCGGATACAGCGTGAAGTATAGGATGATTATGTTGGAAATGGAGAAGGCCCGGATGGTGCTATCTCCGGCATCAGGTGCCAGCACAGTGGATTCAAAAAAATTACCGCTCGAACTAAACAGGCTCGTGGGGCTTTATTCCTATTACAGTAAGGAACGAAAATTGGCGCGCGAGTGGTCCGAGAGTTATGATGCGCTGATTAATGCTCATTTTGATGCGGCCTCTGGGTATAATAAAGCAGGTTTGCTAGCAGAGGTCGGAATTGTACTGGCATCTCTGGGTATCTTGTTCTCAAGCCGAGTAGCCTGGTTTGCCTCTATTGCCCTGGCTGCTCTCTGCATCAGTCAGGCCTCGGTCACCGGGGTTCATTCAAAAGGAACGATCGGTTCTGCGACTGTGTTCCTTAATAAGGCTGAGGCCGCCTTTAATGATCTTCGGAAGGATCATCTTGAATCCCATGAGGACGAGATGACAGTGGAAGCCCTAGATCCGGACGGCAAGATCCGCGCCTCGCTCCATTAGGCTGATTGGGTGAGGTGCATGCCTTCGCAGAGCCTTTGACCCTGCTTACCTCTACTTCATGAGGATATTGCGATTCATCTTGGTGGGCTTGAGCCTTGTAAGTCCTACCGCGGGATTTGCTCAGTACGTACCCGATCCCTCGATAGGACGTAATCTTCCCGACAGCATTCCAGAGACTGCTCCCGACACCTTTGTGAGGCGCCCTTCCGAATTACAACTCAAGCCTGATTTCACCGATGTGCCGATCGTCGGGACTCCAGGAAGCGGAGTTCTACATCAAATCATTTTTTCAGGTGCCATCTCACCAAAGGATAGGAATGACGGGATAGTGATTTTTCCCGGACTGAATGTGGACCGTGTTGACCTGCTAAAGCAGGATCACCGCTTTCTTCAGGCAGTGCAAAAAGAATTCCTGAACAAGAGACTGGATCTCGTGGTGGTCAAGAAGATCAGCAGCGAGACCCTGCACTTTTACTTCAAACACGAACGCCCGCTGGTGTTTGTCCAGCCAGTTTCGATTGATTACGAAAAGGGCATCCTGCGCATCGAGGTCGTGGAGGCGACTCTAGGGCAGAAGGTCGGCACCGGGTCGAAGTGGTTCAACGAGCGGCTTCTTTTGCGGTCCCTCCGGGCGAAGGTCGGGCACTATATCAACCGCGTGGGGCTGCTTAATGATGTGGCAATTCTGAATCAGAACCCCTTCATGCAGAGTCAGGCGGTCCTCAAGCGGGGAGATCTCCCGGGAACGACAACGATCGACCTGCGTACGCAGGATAAATTCCCGATGAGAGGCTTTTTGGGGATCGACAATACAGGAACGGTCCAGACCGGTCCCTGGAGATGGAACGCAGGCATTAATTGGGGAAACGCTTTTTTTCAGGGAGCCCAGCTCAGCTACCAGTATTCCGCTCCCTTTCAGAATCTGAAGACCCAACCGGTACAGAGCGGGAGTTTTTCAATCCCACTCCCATGGAAGCACATTTTTTCGATTTACGGCAGTTACTCCACTACCGATCTGACCATCAACAGTGGCTCATCAAGCATCGCCGATGTCGGAACACAGTCCCAAATCAGTCCCCGTTATATCATTCCCATTGGAAAAATGTACGGGAAGCTCTTGCAGAACGTGACGTTCGGTTTCGACTGGGTATCGAGCAACCTCAACTACCAACAAGGCGGCAATCAGGTTCCCGCCAATCAAACGGATGTGATTCAGGCCATGGCAGGGTATCAGATGTCTCTCAAGGACAAGTATGGGCAAACCAGTTTCTCAACGGACAATTACTGGTCACCCGGCGGACTCGACTCGAAAAACACCACGTCGGCCTTTCAATACGTCGATTCGCGCACGCAAGCCAACTACTACTACTCGGTCCTGACCCTCCAGAGGGAAAACGTGCTGCCCCAAGGCTGCAGTTTGCTGGCGCTTTTCTCGGGACAGCTGGCATCGACATCGCTGATCAGCAATGAGCAGCTCTCCATCGGTGGCTATGGCTCCGTGCGCGGTTACCCGCAGCAGATCCTCTACGGTGATCAGGGGTTTTATTTCAACCTGGAGCTTCACTCGCCAAGCTACAGTATTTTCGGACTAACCAAATCACTCGAAGATTCCGAATTGGGAGGGCTGCCAAGCGTTCTTCGTAAACTCGGAAAAGATCAACTCATGTTTCTGGCTTTTTGGGATTACGGCCTGGTGAATTCCATCCATCCCTTGGCTGGAGATCCCTCGAGTTATAATATTACAGCCCTGGGTATCGGAGTCCGGTATGGAGTAGGCAGCAACTATTCACTTCGATGTGATCTCGGATTTCCGCTGATCAACCCTAATGTGGGAGTAGCCATCGGGCCGACGATTAACCTCGGCGCATCAATCGGATTCTAGTCAATGATCAGAGAGAGGAGCAGGGGGAGGTAAACCTAAAGCATCCTATCTAGGAAGGATGCGCGGTCGAAGAGGGCCAGGTCTCCGGCTTGTTCCCCGGTTCCGATAAAGCGCGGTAGGACGCCCGTTTCACGCGCAATCGCAACGGCAACGCCCCCTTTTCCGGAACCGTCCAGTTTCGTGAGAATAAGTCCCGTGAGCGGAGTGGTGGCATGGAACTCCTTCGCCTGGACGACGGCGTTGCTACCGGTGGTCGTATCCGCCACGAGGAAGACCTCATGGGGTGCCGTAGGGTCGATCTTCCCCAAGGATCGTTTCACCTTGGCCAGTTCCTGCATGAGGTTTGATTTGGTATGAAGGCGTCCCGCTGTGTCGCAGATCAGAAAGTCGGACTTGAGGCGTTTTGCCTTTGCCAAGGCGTCATGACAGAGAGCCGCGGGATCTGCACCATACTCGCTACTAACCACCTCGACGCCAAGGCGTTCACCCCACGACTTGAGTTGTTCCACGGCCGCCGCGCGAAAAGTATCGGCAGCGCAGAGAAGGACGGAGTGATCTTGTGATTTCAAATGTGCCGCGAGCTTGGCGCTACTGGTGGTCTTGCCGGTACCGTTGACTCCGACCATAAGGATCACGACGGGTCCCTCGGCTGAGGGTGTGAGGTCGAGGCCTTTCTCGGGAAGGAATTTCGATGCCTCCTCGCGCGCGGCAGCGAGAACATTTTCGGAATGAAGTGCCAGACCTTTGCTTCGCAGGGCATCGAGGATGGAAGTCGCCGTGGGGGCTCCAAGATCCGACTGCCAGAGTGCTGCCTCAACCTCTTCCCAATCAACCGCATCATGGGCGCCGGTAATTCGCCCGAGTACACCCTTGAGCCAGCCAGCCATTACTCTGCTGAATCCTTGAAATTGTCCTCGCTGGGATCAGCATGCTTTGACGAAGGAGTTCTATCTGGGCGCTTCAATGTGGCCTTGATCTTGTCGAGGACACCATTAACGAAACGCCCCGACTCCTCGGTCCCGTATTTCTTGGCGATGTCGATCGCTTCATTGATCGAGACAATGGGAGGAATGTCATCACAGAAGAGCATCTCATGGATGGCCAGGCGCAGGATATTACGGTCAACAGCAGAGAGGCGATCGAGTTCGTAATTCTGAGTGTTTTCGCGAAGGGCGACATCGACCTCGCTGGAATGCTCGATTACTCCGCTGACCAAGCCCTGGCAGAATCGCCGTGCCGAGGGACTCAATCCTCTGAAGGCGTAGAAATCCTCCAGATCGGAAACCCCGGCTCCACCGCCGAGGTCGCGCTGGTAGAGAAACTGAATGGCTGCCTCACGGCCTTCGCGTCGTACTCCCATGATGTTTGTTAGGTGGTGGTGATTGCCGTCGAAGCGCGCAGGACCTCGATGGCGGCACGCGCGGCCTCGGTGCCCCGGTTGAACTCGGTGCCAAGGCAGCGCTCGCGTGCCTGACTCTCGTTATCAAGAAGAAGCACGCCGTGGATGATGGCCGTGCCGGTCTCCACCGACATTCTACAGAGCGAGTCACTGACCGAGGCGGCGATCAAGTCAGCGTGTCCGGTCTCCCCCCGGAAGATGACACCCAGGCAAATAACGGCATCAGGCCTGTTTTTTTCAATCACTTGTCGTGCAAGATACGGAATCTCAAAAGAACCCGGAGCGTACACAACCTCGGTTTTGCTGTGAGATTCGATCAGGGAGATTTCCGCAAGTGCCTTCTCCACCATCGACTCGACGAACTCCTTGTTATACCGGCTTGCCACGATGGTAATGCGGTTTATTGCCGTGGTGGCAAGACGCGGTCTGGCAGGGAGCGGCGTGAGCATCAGTTAGGAGGATGATCGGTAATAGCCTTGGGCTAAAGAGAGAAATTGATCGGTGGGACTTGCCTTAGATCATGTGTCCCAGCTTCTTTTTCTTGGTCGAGAGGTACTTGGTGTTGTGACGGTTCGGCTCGGATCTGATCGGCACGCGCTCGACGATCTCCATGCCATAGCCTTCCAATCCAACAACCTTGCGGGGATTATTGGTAAGAAGGCGGATTTTTGTGATTCCCAGATCGGCCAAGATCTGGGCGCCCGTTCCGTAGTCCCTGAGATCAGCGGGATAACCAAGGCGTTCATTTGCCTCAACGGTGTCAAAACCCTCCTCTTGTAACTTGTAGGCATGAATTTTCGCGGGCAGACCGATACCGCGTCCCTCCTGACGCATGTAGACGAGCACGCCGTGACCGCTTTCGGCGATCAGTGCGAGGGCGCGGTGGAGTTGACTGCCACAATCACAGCGACGCGATCCGAAGACATCCCCCGTAAGGCATTCGCTGTGGACACGTACTAGTGCTGGTTTCGTCGGATCGACCGCGCCAGGATTCCGGTCATTGGCATGAACTAGACTAGCATGGAAGGCGGGAAGAAAAAATCCGAATTTGTGAGGGGGCTGGAAAATGCAGCAGGCAACTTCCAAATCCGGCGTGGATCGTGGATCGTGGATCGTGGATCGGAGGACGGAGGACGGAGGACGGAGGACGGAGGACGGAGGACGGAGGACGGAGGACGGGTCAGATACGTCGTAGGCCATAGTCAGGTGCTCGTTTCACATGTTTCAACACGGTGATGCGGATGGTCTCAGACGTCTCGCGATACAGGATCAAGTGAGGAAAGTGGCGGATGGTGCAACGTCTGAAGTGGCGCTGGTTTAAGTAATAGGGGAAATGACGTGGCTGAGCTTTGATAGAGGCCACAGCAGTGCGAAACTCAGTTTCGAAGCGGGCTGCTATTTCCATTGTGGCTTCCGACTCGTAGTGTGCAATGATCTCATTGAGATCCTTTTGGACGAGAGGATGGAAGCTGAGGATGGAACTCATGCCTGTCCGCGGTAGCCGACAACACCGCCCCAGAATTCGGATTCGCTGAGTGGCGTGACCTTGCCTGTTGTCATCTCGGCATCGCGCCGTGCGGCCTCTTCAAGGATTTCGTCGGGTCTGACGGCGGGGGCCACACTATCGAGCAATGCGCTCGCCAGCTTGAGGCGGGAGCGTTTTGGCAGTTTCATAGCCTGGCATTGAACTTCGGATGCAGAAATCATGCTGGAACAGTGGCATACTTGAATGGCCGCGGCAAGTGGATAATGAGGCGCAGGCCGGAGGTCGGAGGAAGATGAAGAGGTGTGCGAAGTGCCTGATCGCTATCTCCCGACTCCCGACCTCAGTCCAAGAAAACGCGAACATCGAACGCCGAACTTCCAACGTCGAACGGAAAAACGCGAACATCGAACGGAGAAACGTGAACATCGAACGGAAAAACGCGAACATCGAACATCGAACGCCGAACTTCCAACGTCGAACCGCAGAAAATCAAAGAGAGAAAGAAAACGCCTTCAGTCTGTTCCTTTCGCCTCTTCTGTTCGACGTTCGGCCTTCGGCGTTCGATGTTCGATGTTCGTATTCAGATGTGAGATGTTCGTATCAATCTGCCATTCAAAATTTACTCCGACGCCACAAGAACTTCCCGGTACAGCGCGGCATACTGCGCGGCCACGGCCACCGCTGAATATCGCGCCACGTTGCGCAAGCCGTCCCGGACCAATTGCTCCCGCAATGGTGGCTCTTCGATCAGCCGCTTGAGCCCGGCCCGGATCGCGGCGACATCGAACGGATCGACAGTCAACGCTCCGTCACCGGCCACCTCCCGCATCGGCGAGATATTTGAGGTGAGCACCGGACGCCCCACCGCCTGGGCTTCCAGGATGGGCATGCCAAATCCCTCGTAGGTGGAAACGAAGACGACCAGGTCGCAGGACTCATAAAGTGCTACCACCTCCGCCTTGGTTAGGTCGCTGTGGCATTCGTAAGCTACCTCATGCTGGTCGAGGTGTGCTTGCTGGGCGGGCGTAAGCTTGCCAAGAATCGTGAGGTGAACCGGCAGCCCGGCGCAGGCTTCCGCGACCCGGGTGAGGTTCTTGTTGTCGGTGCTGCCAACTTGCGGGACTCGCACTCTGCCCGACGGCCATGCTTTGGGCACGACTGTGAACTCAGCGGCCACACAGTTGGGAATCACCCGCACCTTGGCTGGATCGACCCGACACAGCGCCAACAAGCGGCTTTTGGTGAATTCCGATATCACCGTCACACGATTCGCCCGCAGACAGGGCAAATACAGCCACCACAACCAAAACAAAAACCGCTTGAGCCCGCGCGATTCTTCGATGAAGCGCAGGTCGTGGATCGTCAGAACCACCGGTCGCCCCCACACCCCGAGCAGCGCATAATGAACATCGCCCGTCTGGTGGATGACGTCGCCATCCCGCAGTGACACCGCCCAGCGCAGGTTGGCTAGAATGGATCGAAAATTCGCTCCGCCGCGGGGCGCATTGGCTACGGTACATCCCACCCATGCGGGGAAAGCACGGGCGATGGTCAAAAAAAGCTCCTCAATGCTCCAGAAGGCCCCCGGACGGCGGCTAGCCAGAATGACGCGAAGCGGGTGGCTCATGAGTGGCTTGTTCCTAAAAAATCAGAAGCAGATTCTCGAACCGCCAAGGCGCAAACAGTGCCAACAACTACGGAAGCAGAGAAGAGGGAAATGGAACCGCGAATTGACGCGGCTATTCGCCTGCTTGCTTGTGTCATTAAAGCGGGAGATCTCATCGGCGACCGACCGGGGGATGATGACCTGGCTTGCCAGTTCGAGGATTGGATCTAGCAATCCTGCCTTGGCTAGGACGATGATCGGAGATGCGTTGAAAACCAGCGTCATGGCAGATGGGCAACAGTGGCAAGGTCGTCCTCCACCCCTTGGAACGGGCTGACACCCACCCGGGATACGGAAACGAGAAATTGCTGACGACACAGGCCGGCGAGTTCAGCAGCCCGCTCTTGGCTGAGATGGCCGATTTCATAGAGCTTGGCCGCAGCCATGAGTCGCAGGCATGCGGAGAGTTCCTTGGGTGCCTGCCGCAATGCGGAGAACGCAGAGTCGGGAACATCAATTTCAAGCTTCATGGCAGAATATTAGTGGCTTTTCGAGGGAAAACAACTCCTGTCTGGTGGATGACACACCATCCCGCAATGAGTACGCCCAGCGCAGGTTGGCTAGAATGGATCCCAGATTAGCTCTGCCTCGGGGAGCATTGACTACGGTGCATCCCACCGATGTGGGAAAAGCCCGTGCGATGGTGGCAAACAGCTCCTCAATGCTCCAGAATGCGCCCGGACGGCGGTTGGCCAGAATGACTTTAATCGGATTCATGCCGGGCGTTCACAATCAGGGCGGGATTCAAATCGAATGCGATTTTTGGCTTCGTGGGAATAATGCCGAGCGTATCGGAGGGAATAAATAGATAATAGCAACCATAACAAAACACGCCTTACTGGTCCAATTAACGACGCCCACAATGTCGTCCTCCGCCTTTAAAGCAGCAAAGCCGACGTAAGGCATGACGGCCCACCACAAAGGTGCCACAAAAGCACGGATGCAAATGGCTCGAAAGAGCAGGCCGAATGAAAGCGCGTAAATGCCGCACCCGAAGATACCTCCCCAGTAGCCAAAGTTGGCATACATCTCGCCGGCATACCCAAGGTTCATACTTGTCGATTCATTCAGATAGATGCCAGCGTATCGTTCCATATTCATTTTTCCTCCCGTAATGACCTTATCCGAATAAAACATGCGAGGAACCACGGCGGAAATGAAAGCGTCTTTCAAGGTTTCTCCCATCGCATAAGGCTCCTCTGCGGGGACATGTTGCATCACCCGTGCGATGATCCATCCCTGATTGTATCGCGTTGCGGTATCGGAAATGAACTCATCCTCCAGATGTCCACTGACGGTCGCTAACACACTCTGTGCTAATAGAGACAGCCAGAGACCCGATTTTTCGAACGATGACAATTTCGATTCAACCGCGCTTGAATGTTCATCTCCAAAGATGTTCATGCGAAGATTCCATTTTGCTTGATTCATCGGCAGAAGGATCAGAAATGCGGCCGCAATCGCAGTCAGAATCACCCGCCATGATGGCCTGTAAATGAATACCCAAAGCGCTACAGACCAGAGAATCCACAAAATAAGATTATGAAACATGGCGTATTTGGTGGAGAAAAGTATCTCAATCAGAAGAATGATGGCAAGTCGCCATGCCCAGTCAGATCCTCCACACAGCATCCGGCCAAAAACTCCCAAATACCGCAAGCTGCCTATCAAAATAAAAACAAAAGCGAGATTTCCCTGCTTAACAAAACTGCTCACACTCATGCCAGCAAATCCTAGCAAAATCAACAAATCCAAACAAAATAACAACTTTAACGTGGGTTGGAGAAGGATTCGTCTGGGAGGACGCAGTTTCGCGATGCCCAAGCTCCAGCCGATCGCGCCAGCTATCACCACCCAAGTAGCATATCCCAGATACCGCGGCAAGAATGGACCAATATCGTAGAGCGGAAGAGTGGCCGGGTAGAAGTGACTTAGCCAGGCTCCCAGCACATATTGGAGAATCGAAATTGCCAGGACAATATGAGGGAATGGGAGGATAAACCGACTTGCATACCGCAAATGAACGATGACCACCCCTAGCACAAACAGCGCCACGCCTATTCCTGCCGAAATGTCATAATACAATAGAAAAGGGGCTAGAGCCAAAACCAAGCCGACTATGACGGCGATCTGCCACTGGGATGGAGTCAATAACAGAAATATTCCGCCGTCGGCCACAGGTGCCTCGCAAATCGCCTTGCTCACCCTTGGCTTCGCGCTGCTAGCGTGTATTCCTCTTTGCATGATAATTGGAAATTGTTTCGGCGGCGGCGGCGTAGGTGTATTGTCCCGCTAGGCAGCGCCGAAGTCCGGCGGCGGCGATTCGAATCCTCTGCTCCGGATTGGCAAGGTAGTGAGCCACTTGTCGGCCCAAATCATCCGCATCCAGGAACGTCGCGACCTCTTCTCCCGGGGTCAGGCTCTGTTCCAATTCCGGCGTGGCCTCATGCAGCAGAAAACCGCCGGCTGCCGGAACCTGCCAGGTTCGCACGGTGGTTTGATCGCCGGAGGCCGTGTCGGAGGCCGCTTCGCTCAGCAATCCCAGATTGATCAGGGAACTCTGATAGATCAGCGCCAACTCATCCCCATAGGCGCCCCGGCCGTCCCAATG
>Ga0118677_10013850_pt1 | contig 11517 bp, 9 predicted proteins | sample AliMusrvi5mmetaG_FD_86154 | JGI IMG/M metagenome (GOLD analysis project Ga0118677, IMG submission 86154) | reverse complement strand
GTTAATTTTGATTATTTTATAGTTAATTTCAATCATGATTTTAATTTGATTTTGTACTCTTTTTTAAACAGAGTAAAAGTGATTTAGTTTTGAGTAGTAGTTGTATTTAGTTTGATATTAATTGCTGAAGGAGAATCATTTTTCGGTAATTTTTGCCCGCGACATGGGTGAAGAATTAACGATTATGGATCAGGAGATTAACCGTTCCTTTTTAAATGAAGTTCATCCCGATTCAACTCTTATCGTCTTAACATCGAATTCTTTTGGAAAATCGCTAGAGCTCGAGAAAAAAAATCTTACTGAGGCAGGTGAGGATAAACTCGTTTCAGGGATTGAATCGGGCTTTAATGAATACCTTACTGAACTGATGACATCCCTTAGAACACCTCTGTCAAAAGAGCGGGCAACTGCACTGCAAACCAAATTTCGCATGCTTTACCAGCAAACCATGTTACTTTCGCAGATCAATGAGCAGGCAATTCTCAGGAAGGCTGACGATATCAAAAAATCTGCTGAGAAAGGATTGACACATGTCACAATTCTAGGTACTGTGTTGTTTATCATCACTTTGAGTTTTACTTTCAATTTTGCTACTTATTTTAATGAGCGGTTCTCAAAATTGTACTCTGGGATCAAAGAGATTGGTTCGGGGAATTATGACCAGCGATTAAATTTTGAGGGGGAAGATGAATTCTATGATATATCACTGGTATTTAATGATATGGCAAAGAACATCAATGAGAACAAACACCATTTATTGGTGAATTTAAAGGCAGAACTTGAGCGGGAGATCAGCCTAAGCCAGGTGCAGGAGTTGAAAAGGATTTTCGAACAAATGCATGGATATGAGAAGCGTGCTATGGAATTAATGGCTAATTTAGAAACCAAATTATAACTCATGGACTTTTCCGATAATCGCCCGAATCCTGATGAACTTTTGGCCTCAATTATTCATGAAGAGGAGAAGAGTAAACGTGGAAAACTGAAGATTTTCTTTGGCATGTGCGCTGGTGTAGGTAAAACTTATACGATGTTGCAGGCCGCCAGGGTAGAAAAGTTGAAAGGATGCGATATCATTATCGGATATATCGAAACCCATAAACGTAAAGAAACAGAGGCTCTTGTTGAAGGCCTTGAGGTGATAGAGCGGAGTCGATATGATTACAAATCAACCGCTGTGATGGAAATGGATCTGGATGCGATCATTATCCGAAATCCTCAGATTGTTCTGGTTGATGAACTTGCTCATACCAATGCTCCCGGAAGCCGGCATCTTAAAAGGTTCCAGGATGTGCAGGAGCTTTTGGAGAACGGGATTAATGTCTATACTACCGTTAATGTCCAACACCTTGAAAGCCGCTCGGAAACCGTTGCCCAGATTACCGGGGTAACCGTGCGTGAAACAATTCCCGATGAGATCTTCGAGAACGCCGATGAGGTTGAACTTGTTGACCTAAGTCCGGACGAGTTATTACAACGGCTATCTGAGGGGAAAGTCTATGCACCTGAACGGTCGCGTGAAGCAATTATGAACTTTTTCCGAAAGGGAAATATTACGGCCTTGCGGGAAATGGCCCTTCGTATTGTTGCGGAAAGAGTTGATAAACAATTGCATGACTACATGCAGCAAAAGCAAATCAGGGGGCCATGGAAATCGGGGCTACATCTTTTGGTGGCAATAGATTACAAAATAGAGTCGATGCGGCTTCTGAGATGGGCAAAAAATCTTGCATATTCGATGGGTGCCAATATCCAGGCTGTCTATGTCGAAACTGCCCACCATCTAAGCATAAAGGAAGACGAACAGCTCAATAAAAATATTAACCTGGCCAAACAACTGGGTATTAAATTCCGGATTGTTACCAATAATGATATCGTTAGCGCCATCGTAGACTTTGCGCAGAAGGAAAATGCCAGTCATATTATCGTAGGTAAACCAAGAGTCCGGAATCTCCTTTCCATGTTAAGACTTGGCAATTTTGTAAACCGGCTGATCAGGTACAGCGGGAATATTGATGTTTATATACTTGGTTCTGATAATCAGGCGAAAGGACGATACCGGGAACGATTCTACGTCCCCTCTTTTACCTCTTCATTGCGGGAATACATGACAGTTGTTGGGTTGATTTTCCTCACCTCTGTGATCTGTTATCTTGTAAGGGACTTCATTGGTTATCAGATTGTATCCTTTGGTTTGCTGTTTTTGGTCTCGATTCTTGCCATTTTCCTGGGCTCGGGTCCGATATTTATAGCTGCCGCGCTTAGTGCATTAATCTGGGACTATTTCTTTATCCCCCCTCAGTTTACACTTCATGTTGGAAAACCTGAGGATCTGTTAATGCTCATCATGTTTTTTATTATTGCATTGCTCAATGGAATTCTAACCTCCAGGGTGCGACGACAGGAGCAGAAAATTCGGGTAAGAGAAGAACGGACCCATGCCCTTTATCAGCTTACTAAAGAACTGAATACAGCATCGGGAATGGAGGAGGTGTCTCAAATTGCGATGAAATATGTCCGGAAATATTTCAGTATTGACTCTGCGATCATACTTAAAACCGATTTAAACCAGCTTGATAGTCAGGTTCAGCAGGGGGGTGTAATTAACTTGTCTGAAAATGATTATAGCGTTGCAAACTGGGTATTTAAAAATTCGATTCCAGCCGGAAAGTACACAAATACCTTACCCTCTAATGTCTATACCTTTTATCCGATGTCGGGGAATAAGGGGAATATGGGGGTTATAGCCGTTGACCAGCCTGGTGTTTTTACCCAGGGGGAGGAACAATTCTGGGAGGCATGTCTGTCTCAGATCTCAGGCAAGTACGAGCGCGAATTTCTGCGCAATGCTGCCAAGAACACCTACATAGTGAGTGAATCGGAGAAATTGTATAAAACGCTCTTTAATTCCATCTCACATGAGTTAAGGATTCCCGTAGCTACAATATTGGGGGCTTCGGATACCCTGTTATCCCAAAACTACCCGGAGGATACCAGGCGAAAACTTTACAACGAAATCAGTATTGCCTCAATCCGGCTAAACCGTTTAATCGAGAATCTTCTTAATATGTCGAGACTTGAATCGGGCCATATAACGCCGCGGCCCGATTGGTGTGATGTCCATGATCTCACCAATACGGTGGCCGACACATTGCAAATGGAATTAAAGCCGTTTAAATTTTCAGCCATTATTCCCGCCGATATGCCACTTGTTTTGATTGATTTTGGATTAATCGAACAGGTTTTACACAATCTGATTCTGAATGCCACTCAAATTGCCCCGGCAGGAAGCATGATACGCCTTAAGCTATTTTACGATAATGGTTTGCTTAATATTCATTTGATGGATAGGGGGCCCGGTTTTAACCCCTCAGAATTGAATTTTGTATTCGATAAGTTTTACAGGGGCAAGGATGCCAAAGCGGGTGGAACCGGTTTGGGTTTGTCGATTGTAAAGGGATTTGTAGCCGCACAGGAGGGGGTAATAATCGCCGAGAACAGGGTAAATGGAGGCGCTAAGTTTATTATTAAAATACCTGTAAAGATTCAGAATTTGAACCAGCATCTAAAAAACGAAGATCTATGACCAACGCTGAAACGATACTTATTATCGATGATGAAGTACAGATACGCAGATTGCTTGAAATCACCCTTTCAGCTAACGGATATAAGATTTCTGAAGCTTCTACCGGAAAAGATGGCCTGATCCATGCTGCGACAACACATCCTGTCCTGATTATCCTCGATCTGGGCCTTCCGGATGCCGATGGGATCGAAATTCTTAAAAAACTTCGGGAATGGTATCTTAAACCAATTATAATCCTTTCTGTCCGAAATTCGGAAGAAGATATTATCCATGCCCTGGACAACGGGGCAAACGATTACCTCACCAAACCATTCAGAACCGGGGAGTTGCTTGCCCGGATCAGGGTGGCAATCCGCCAAAGCCAGGGAACATCGGATGATCCGATACTAACTTTCGGTAGCTTAACCATCGATCTGGCAAGTCATACTGTCCGAAAGAAAAATGAAATCCTGAAGCTAACCTCTACCGAATTTTCTTTATTGGCCTTACTGGCAAAAAATGAAGGTAGAGTTTTGACCCACCAGTTTATCTTAAAAGAGATTTGGGGAATGGGCTACCTGGAACAAACGCAGTACTTAAGAGTTTTCATGGCGCAGTTGCGTAAAAAGGTCGAAGACGACCCCGCAAAACCGACTTTACTGAATACCGAATCCGGGATCGGTTATCGCTTTGGAGGCTAATCGGGAATTTTAGCTTTGATTATTAAGTTTCGGATAAAAGTAAAAGACCCTCTTTCTTTTGTGCAATCAGGTTCCTGAATATCTTGCCTTACTTCGATTTTTTCCTGCGTTTCTGCAAGCTTCCCAATTATACCATATTGTAGGTATGAAAATGCCAAATTAAAGGTATGGCAGAGTTTTCTGCCTTACTCTATTTTTGTAAGCTGAAACGAGCCATGAGTGTTCCTCTCATACAGAAGCATGATTATCTATGGCGAGTTCCATCTGGCAATTAAAAACAAATTATAAACAGATGAATTGGAATCTTTAAATAGCTTAATCGTGGAAAAAAATATATCGGGGGCATTGTCAGCAGAGCAACTTGATCTTCTGACTAAACTTACGACATCCCTTAATAAGGAACAACAGGTTTGGGTATCGGGATATCTGGCAGGTTTTTCAGCCAGAAATGGATCACAGGTGTCAGATCAGCAGGAAGATATTTTAGCGCCAGCTTCACAGCATAATGGGTTGACGATTCTGTACGGTTCCCGCACTGGGAATGGTGAAGGTCTGGCCAAAAAGGCTAAACAGTTAGCCGAGCAGCAAGGGATGAAGGTAGCCATGAAAAGTATGGAGAATTACAGAACCCGTGACCTTCAGGGAGAAAAGAATCTGCTCGTAATTGTTTCAACGCATGGCGAAGGTGTTCCACCATTCTCGGCACAGGAACTTCATACCTTTATTTACGGGAAAAGGGCTCCAAGACTCGCTGAGGTTAAGTTTGCGGTTCTCGCATTGGGTGATTCAAGCTATTTTCACTTCTGCAAAACCGGTAAAGATTTTGATGAGCAACTTGAAAAGATTGGTGCAATACGTGTTGCCCCAATACTTACCTGCGATATCGATTTTGAACAACCTGCTCTGGAATGGATTAAATCCACACTTTCCAATTTTGGGGATGATGTTAAGGGGTTGTGGCAACCCGCCTCCCTGTCAGTTAGCGATACATTGATGCCGGGGGCAGATAACCCGGTGACGAAATATTCCAGGAAGAATCCGTTTAAAGCTCCTGTATTTGAGAAAATTTCACTACATGGTAAACCCACCGAACGTCAGACACTTCATCTTGAACTTGCAACTGACGATAAAGGATTAACCTATGAACCAGGCGATTCGGCAGGAATAATCCCTTTAAATTCAAAGGGACTTATTCAGGAAGTACTAAATGTTACAGCCTTAAACGGAACCGAAGAGCTTGAAATTAATGGTGAAAAGACTACCCTATATGATGCCCTTCACCGCAATTTCGAATTGTCGAAGATAACTACCGATGTGGCTGCCAGGTACCTTGCCTTTTCACCAAATGCAAAACTTAAAAAGCTGATCGAAAAGCCCGATAAGTTTAAGGATTACCTCTATGGCCGGGATATCGTAGACTTGCTTCAGGATTATCCTGCCAAAGTTACAGCAGCCGACCTGGCCACACTGCTAAGACCTATTCAACCCCGGTCATATTCAATTTCTTCAAGTCCTTTGGCGTGTCCCGGTGAGCTACACCTCACCGTTAGCGTTGTGAATTATGAGAATAGTGGTCGCTCCAAACGCGGCGCTTGTTCATCCTACCTCTCGGAGGTGACAGTGGAAGATGAACAGGTTCCGGTTTTTATTGAATCGAATCCAAATTTCAGGTTACCCAAAAACGAAGAAACTCCGATTGTGATGATCGGAGCAGGGACAGGAATTGCCCCTTACCGCGCTTTTGTCCAGCACCGCGAAATGTCAGAGAATCGTGGAAAGAGCTGGCTTTTCTTTGGAAACCGAAACTTTGAAACCGAGTTTTTATACCAGACTGAGTGGCAAAACTTCCTTAAAACGGGCGCGTTGACAAAAATGAGCGTCGCATTTTCCCGTGACGGCGCAAATAAAGAGTATGTTCAGCATCGGCTTATTGAGAACTCTGCCGAACTTTTTAAATGGATTCAGGAAGGAGCATATTTCTATATTTGCGGCGATATGAATAATATGGCCGGTGATGTTCAAAAGGCATTGGTTAAAATTGTAGAGAAAGAGGGTGCCTTAAATGCTGAGGATGCGCAGGAATATATTACGAATCTGCAGCGTGAAAAGAGGCTGCAGCTTGATGTCTACTAATTTATACAGACCAGTTTCCCTGAATTATTTTTGTGAGAACAAGCATTATTTAAATGGTAAAGAAGAAAATAAAACAGGGATGGATCGCTTCCCGGGAGATCTTGTTAAAGGAGACTCTCGTCGATGTTTATGAGCATACCTGGTCCTTTATAGACGCCTTTGCAGGGATAGGAATTATCGCTTTTTTTCAGAGCAAGCTGCTTTCAAACTATGAGAATGTATTTTTAATCGGTTCGTTCGGGGCTTCGAGCGTTCTTATATATGGAGCCTTACAGAGTCCGTTATCGAAACCGAGAAATCTTATCAGTGGTCATGTAATCTCAGCGTTTATCAGAGTTGTAATTTGTAATTTTGAGCCGCATTTTTATCATTAGTTTCAGATCATATTTTTTGCTTTATATTTAAAAGAATCATGGATGACGAACAAAATATCCCGACACCTTCTCCTATTGAAGTCATAAAGGATAACAGTAATTACCTTCGGGGGACCATTAACGAAAGTTTGGCTGATCCGCTTACCGGTGGAATGCAACCCATTGATCAGGTTCTGATTAAATTTCACGGGACCTACCAGCAGCAGGACCGCGATCTGGATGAGGAACGTAAACATCAGAAACTCGAGCCTTTGTACTCTTTTCTGATAAGGGTTAGGGTGCCTGCGGGTGTTACCACCCCGGAACAATGGCTTGCGATGGATAGTTTATCAGAGGAATATGGCGATAAGACCTTAAAACTGACTACCCGTCAGGCCTTTCAGTTTCATGGTGTCCTCAAACGCAACCTTAAAAAAACGATTCAGGAGATCAACAAATCGTTACTCGACACAATAGCTGCCTGTGGTGACGTAAACCGCAATGTGATGTGCTCTGCAAATCCGTTCGAATCGCCCATTCATGCAGAGGTGGCAGACGATGGACGGAAAATATCGGCATATCTGACACCTCAGACCAATGCCTATCATGAAATCTGGCTCGATGGAAAATTGGTTGAAGGTGGTGAGAAAGAGGAGGAGCCGCTATACGGGAAACTCTATCTTCCGCGCAAATTTAAAACGGCTATTGCAATACCACCGCGTAATGATTCAGATGTCTTGTCAAATGATCTGGGATTTATTGCCATTGTCGATGGGGAGAAACTTATCGGATACAACCTCACCGTTGGGGGAGGAATGGCTTATACGTTCGGGAATAAGGAGACCTATCCAAGGGTTGCTGATGTGGTTGGTTATTTGTCAAAGGATAAGATTGTTAATGTGTCTGAGGCAGTACTTGTCTTTCAGCGCGATCATGGAAACCGTTCAGAGCGCAAAAATGCCCGTTTAAAATATACTGTAGACCGTTTGGGGCTTGATTTTTTCAAGGCTGAGTTAAAACGGACGCATGGAGTTATTCTTGAACCAAGCAGAGAGTATAAGTTTGATTCAATGGGAGATAAATATGGATGGATACAGAGTACCGACGGACTTTGGCATTATACCGTATTTGTTGAAGGTGGGAAGCTTGTGGATAAGAATGGTTATCTTGCCAAAACGGCCATCCGCGAGATTGCACAGATTCACAAGGGAACATTTATCCTGACTGGTAATCAGAATGTGGTAATCGCCCAGGTATCCGCAACTCAAAAACCTTTAATTGAGAAGATACTCAAGAAGTTTAAGATAATAAATGCTTCTGCAATTTCGTTGCTTCGCCAGAATTCAATTGCCTGTGCAGCGTTGCCCTATTGCGGATTGGCTTTTGCCGAAGCGGAACGGTACCTTCCAACGCTGATTGATAAGCTCGATAAGATCCTCGAAGTAAATGACCTGCTTCAAACCCCGATAAGCATCCGGATGACCGGTTGTCCTAATGGTTGTGGCAGGCCTTTTCTTGCTGAGATTGGGATTGTTGGCAGAGCACCAGGCATCTATAACCTCTATCTTGGAGCAAGTTTTACCGGAGAACGGCTCAACAAACTTTATGTCGAGATGGTCAATGAAGATCAGATTATTGAAATTCTCTCTCCGATTCTTCAACATTATGCGCAAAGCCGCACTAAAGATGAGCACTTTGGTGATTTTGTGATCCGGAAAGGGTATGTGAAGGCCACCACCGCCGGTAAATATTTTCATGCCTGATTATTTAGTTCGTTCGAGTTTAATTCAGAAATCCGGAATATGAAACGTGAAGATCTTCAGTTTTTACCCATTTCGATCAATGTGACCAATAAGAGGATACTTCTTGTTGGCGGTGGAAAGGTGGCGACACACAAAGGGACGATCATGGCACGAATTGTGAAAGAACAGGTTACGGTTGTCGCACCGGAATTTACCGAGGAGATCCGTCAGTTGCCTTTCACCTTTGTAACCAAGGAATATGAAAAGAGTGATCTGGAAGGTTTTTTTCTGGTATATGTCTGTACCGGCAATCATGAATTAAACGCCCAAATTAAGGTGGATGCCGAAGAGCTCGGGATTCTTACCAGTGTTTGTGACTCCCCTTTCCTATGCGATTTTGTTTCACCCGCCATTCATAATGAGGGGCATGTCACAATCTCTGTCGGAACAAATGGGAGGGATGCCTTTCAGTCGGTTTCGATCCGAAATCAGATTGCAACCCTGATTCAGGAAGGGAAAATAATTATATAGGTACCCAAGTCTTTGTATTTTACTTTTTTAACAAAGGTTTAAAGAGGTGTATAAAAAGTAAAATATTTAACCGCAGAAAACCGCTGAGGAACATCGCAGAGAATCGCAAAGTGATAAATAAATTATTATTTTTCTGTTAAAATGATTTCCTATTAACATATCGCAGCTATGTTGCTTATGGGATTTTGGAATAATCTTATTTATAAAGTTATTACAACTTCTTTGCAATATTTAGGCTGCGGAGCAGTCAAATCTTTGTAGAATCATCAAAACAGTAAAAAAAGCAAGCCACGTCGTGGCGAAATCTTAATACAATGGCTATAATTTGATAATTATAAAATATATTTAATTTTTAACCGGGCACTAATGATAATCAATCATGCTCTTTTAAAAATTACCGAAAGTCGTTATAAACGTAACTAATTCTACGTTAAAAATATTTATTACAAGTCCATTTTTTATGTCAAATTTAGTCGGGAAAATAAAGGTAATCTGCGAAAACAATCCATCTGCCCTCAAAAAGGCAGCGGAATGTTTTGCCCAAATCCCGGATTTAGATTATGACCTGATTCAGTTGGAGGATAAGTCCGAACATCTTCAGGCGATTCAAAGTGGTGATCCGTTAACTCTTGCCGGTTCATTATTTCAATTTTTGACAGATGGAAGGGCTGAAATCGCTATTCTTCCTGCATCCGATTTACCGTTCCCGATGCCTCAGGGACTTAATGTTTTAGCCATCCTTGATTCGGATATTCCGAAGGATTTTTCATTAAATCCTGAATATATTAATCTGGAGCAACTTCCTGAAGAGACAGATCCATTGGAGGGTTACATGGCTTTAGTTGCAATGGAAGACAAACCCGAATTATACAGATTGTGTGAAACTACGGACATTCGCCACAATTTCGGTAAGGTTACCCTTGTGGGTTTTGGTCCCGGCAATCCCGACCTGCTCACGCTCGGTGGTGACAAAGCACTGACGAAGGCAGATATTATTTTTCATGATGATTTGCTGGATCAGGAGTTTTGCGATAAATATGCCGGGGAGAAATTCTATGTGGGCAAACGCAAAGACTGCCATAGTTTCAGGCAGGACCGGATCAACCGGTTATTGTTTAATGCCGCCAAAGCAGGCAAATGTGTCGTTCGTCTCAAAGGTGGCGATCCTATGGTGTTTGCCCATGGCGGTGAAGAACTTGAGTATTTGCATCGCAATTTCGTTCAGGTGGATGTAATTCCAGGTGTTTCTGCCGGAATTGCGGTTGCTGCCTATACTCAAATTCCGCTGACTCACAGGGGAATCTCTTCCTCTGTCGCTTTTGTATCGGGTCATTCCGATTCGGTGCAAATTCCTCATACCGATACGCTGGTTTGCTTTATGGGTGGTTATAATATGCAGATGATTGCCCGAAAAGCGATTGCATCTGGCAAAAGAGGCGATACTCCGGTTATGCTGGTTCACAATATCTCGTTGCCCGACCAGAAAGAGTTTTTCTCAACCCTCGAAGAGCTTTCTGTGGGTCATGAGAAATATCCCACCCCAATCATTATTGTTATCGGCAAAGTGGTGGCCCTTCGGAATAATTCAGAGCTCGAAGTTCTAAAACCTGTGTTTCTGGTGACAGGCACATCAACCGAAAAATACAATAAACTGGGTACTGTAATCCATCAGCCGCTGATTGAGATCAACCGGATTGAACCTAATCCCGAACTTGAGCAACACCTCCACCACCTTGAGCATTTTGACTGGATCTTTTTCACCAGCAGATATACTGTTCAGTTCTTTTTCGAGTTTTTAAATTATTATGGTAAGGACTGCCGATCTCTGGCTCATCTCAAAATAGCCTCGATGGGTAAGCTCACCACCCAGGCGCTAAAAAAGTATGGAATTCTTCCCGATCTTGAACCTGCCGATGAGTCATCTGACGGATTGATAAAAGAGATTGAAACCAGGGAAATCCCTGCCGGGCATGTTCTGATCCCCCGCTCGAACCTGGGTCTGGAGGTACTTCCCGAAAATCTCGGACGTTTGGGTTGGAAGGTCACCCGACCATCTTTTTACGAGAATAAATTTCCGGATAATCTGAAAAAACTTGATCTAACCAATGTTCAGACCATTGTTTTTCCCGCACCTTCGTGTGTAACCAACTTTGTTCGTCTTTATGGAGAACTTCCTGATGACAAAAAATTCATCTTCAGGGGAAAAGAAACTGAAAAGCGGTTTCTGGATTTAAAACAATGACTTAAATAGAAATCAGCCCCGTTTCTCTGTGAAAACACCTATAAATAGGTATATAAAATACAGAATTATAGGTATTGCCCTGTTGGAACCGGTTCCCGATCTTTGTAATATCAATTAAAGGATTATCCAATGGCAAAAACGAACAGTAGCAGTCAACTCAGCATTATCAGGATGATGCAGTGCAAATCAGACAAGACATTTAATTGCCTTTTCATCTCCGGCTCATTGATTTTCAGCCATTCCATGAGAT
>Ga0118677_10013848_pt1 | contig 11518 bp, 7 predicted proteins | sample AliMusrvi5mmetaG_FD_86154 | JGI IMG/M metagenome (GOLD analysis project Ga0118677, IMG submission 86154) | reverse complement strand
GTCCAGGGAGGATCCAATGTCCCGCTCGCTCATCGTCGCCGCGTTCGTCGCCGCGCTCGCAGCCGGCCTGTGGCTGCATCCCACGTCGCACCGGTTCCTGGTCTCGCACGCCTACAACAACCTCGGCGCGCTGTACGCCGGCGGCACCTTCGGCGCCGATGCCCGACCGCAGTCGCTGGCCTGGTTCCGGCGTGCGGCCGACCTCGGCAGCGCCGCGGCCGCGTTCAACCTCGGCTTCGCGTACCAGACGGGCCTCGGCACCGCGGTCGACGAGGCCGAGGCGATGCGCTGGCACGAGCGCGCGACGCAGGCGGGCAGCGCCATCGCCGCGAACAACCTCGCCATGCTCTACGCCAACCCGTCGCACGGTCGCCCGCGCATGGCGCTGGCGCGCATGTGGATGCTGCGCGCGCGCAGTCTCGACGACGGCTCGCTGAAGCGCACGATCGACGAGAGCCTCGCGGCCATGGAACACGACATGAACGCGCAGCAGCTCGCCGCGAGCGAGGATCCCGAGCGCGCCGCCCGCCTCGACGCGGTCCGCCAACTCGTCGAAAGCGGCGAGGGCTTTGCCAAAGGCACCCAAAGCGTGCTCGCCGGCCTCGACCAACCCGCGCAATTCCAACCCGCCATCCACGGCGTCCTCGCCTCCTTCATCGAGGCGGACAATTCCTGCGCCCGCGCCATTGAGGCCGCCCTTGGCGCCAACCTCCAAGCCGTGCTGGTCCGCGACCAGGATGTCGCGGAAGCCATCATCCAGCGCCTGACCGAGAAAAAACTCGGCCTCGCCGCCGTCCTGCCCGAGTCCTTCGTCGGCCACGCCAACGTCACCCAGATGGAAACCCTTCCGCCAGAAGCCATCGCCTGGGCCCTCGACCGCGTCAAATCCGACCCGCTCGTCGCCGCCATCATCGCGCGTCTGCTTGAAAAAGTCCTTCTCGTTCCCGACCTCCGCACCGCCCTGCGGCTGCGTCCGACGCTGCCCGGCATCACTTTCGCCACCCCGACCGGCGAGTTGTTAGGCAATGAGGGCATGCTGCGCGGCGGGGTCGCCGCCGAAGGCAGCACCTCCGTCCTCGAGCGCGGCAACGAAGTGCGCGCCCTCCACATCGAGGTCGCCGACCTAACCGCCGCCGACGAGGCCGCCCGCGCCCGCGTCACCCAATTTGAAGCCCGCCTCGAAGAGCAGCGGGAGGAAGTCGAACTGTCGCGCGAACGCCTGCAGCGCCAGAAAGTCGATCTGTCCACCCTCCAAGGCCAGCTCAGCCTCGCCACCCGCGAAGTGGAAAACTTCGATACCAAACTCGAGAACGTCCGCTGGGAGCGCGGCGAACTTGAAAAACGCGAAGTCGCCGCCGCCGCCAGCCGCGAGCACCTCGAATCCGAACTCGCCGCCGCCCGCGAGCGGCTCGAAGCGCTGGAAACCGCCACCCGCCGCCTCCAAAGCGAGTCGGACGACGCGGCCCGCCGCAACCAGGACCTGGCCGATGCCCTCAGCGAAGTGCGCACCGTCCTCGCGGTGGAGCGCCGCGCCAAACAGGCGGCCGAAGAACAACAAAAACCGATGGAGGCACGCCTGGCCGAACTCCGCGAGATTTCCGTCCGCCGCGAAACCGAAATTTCCTCCTTCGACCAACGCATCGAAGCTGCCATCGCCGAAAACGCCCGCCTCGCCGAGGAATGCGAAACCCACCGCGCGGAAGCCGATGACCTCCAGGAGGAAATCGAGTCGCGCTCCGGTGGCCGCACCGCCCTGATGGAAACCATCGAAGCCGCCGAGATCGCCCTGGCCACCCTGCGCCGCGATCACGCCCGCGTTTCCGAACAAAAGGGCCGCGAGGAAATCGCCGCCACCAAGCTCGATCTCCACCTCGAAAACCTCACCAACACGATCCAGGAGCGCCATCAGACGGACCTCGCCACTTTCGAGCCCGACGCCCACGCCCTGCTCAACAGCATCGCCTCGCAAAAGGCCCTGCAAGCCCGCAGCGGCCGCCAAACCCTCGTCACCGGCGAGGAATCCGACGAAAACCATGACGACGAAATGCCCACCATGGTCGTCGATGCCACCCGCAGTGATGACCTCGCCGAATTGCCCGGCGAAATGACCGGCGCGCCCGACTGGGCCTTCGTCGAATCCATCGTCACCGACATCAAGCGTCGCCTCGATGCCATGGGCCCGGTCAACCTCGATGCCATCGAGGAATTCGAGGAACTCGAAGAGCGCCACACCTTCCTCCGCAACCAGCACGACGACCTCGTCAAATCCAAGGCCGAATTGCTCGAAGTGATCGAACGCATCAACGTCGAGACCCAGCGCCTGTTCTCAGAAACCTTCGCCCAGGTCCGCCTCAACTTCCAAGACATGTTCAAGGAACTCTTCGGCGAAAAAGGCCAGGCCGACCTCCTCCTGCTCGATGACACCGATCCGTTGGAATCGGGCATCGACGTCATCGCCAAGCCGCCCGGCAAAAAACTCCAGTCCATCACCCTGCTCTCCGGCGGCGAACGCTCGATGACGGCCGTCGCCTTGCTGTTTTCCATCTACATGATCAAGCCCAGCCCGTTCTGCGTGCTCGACGAACTCGACGCCCCGCTCGATGAATCCAACATCGGCCGCTTCGTCAAGGTCCTGGATCGCTTCATCGACAACAGCCAATTCATCATCGTCACCCACTCCAAGCGCACCATGGCCCGCGCCGACGTGATGTATGGCGTGACCATGGAGGAATTCGGCGTCTCCAAACCCGTCGGCATGCGCCTCACCCAAGGCGACGTCAAACCCGCAGCCACCACCGCCGCCCAAAAAGCCGCCCTCCAACTCGACGGCTGACATCTGGCAAACATTCTCCTGACAGGAGAGGGAAACCGGGGTGGTGCGGCGTGCCCGAGTGGGCTCCGCACCACCCCCACTTTTTCCCCCAAGGAGGACAGGCATCCTGCCTGTCATGGACGACGGGCTTCCAGCCTGTCGTCGGATTCGAGGATACGCTAGCGTTACAAAAGCGTTACAAAAGGAGACTCCTTTTATAGAACGTCTTGCCCGCCTCAGCGCGCGAGGAAATTGCGGATGAGGCGCAGGCCCGCCTCCTGGCTTTTCTCCGGATGGAACTGGCAGGCTAACAGATTCGGCAGCTCGATGGCCGCGGCAAAGGAGTCGGCACCATAATCGGTCGTCGCGGCGACGATGGCAGCATCCTCCGGCACGGGGAAAAAGGAATGCACGAAATAGAAGTATGGCTCGGCGCCCAGGCCATGCCAATTGCCAACCTCCGGCCGCCGCGGCACGGCGGAGTTCCATCCGATATGGGGGATCTTCAGGCCAGGCGTTTCAGTAAAGCGCCGCACGGTGCCGCGCACCAAGCCCAGTCCGGCCACGTCGGGGCTCTCCTCGCTGGAGTCCAACAGAATCTGATAGCCCAGACAGATCCCCAGATAGGGTTTGCCCGCCTGCACCCACCGGCGGATCGGATCGATCAACCCGCGGCCTGCCAACTGGGCCATGCAATCGCCAAACGAGCCGACGCCGGGCAGCACCAGGTGCGTCGCGTCGATTAGATCCTGGGCCGCGCCGGCGATGCGCGGCTCGATGCCCAGGGCCGCCAGCGCGTTGGCCACACTGCGGAGATTGCCCGCGCCATAATCGACGAGCGAGACCTTCACAGCGCTTCCTTGGTGCTGGGGATTCCTTTCACCCGCGGGTCGCGTTCGCAGGCATCCCGCAGGGCGCGGGCCAAGCCTTTGAAAATGGCTTCCGCGATGTGATGACCGTCGCGCCCATACAACAACTCCACATGAATGTTGGCGCGCAAGTTCGAGGCGAGGGCGCGACAGAATTCCTCGACCAGCGTGAACGGAAAATTCGGAGCGGAGGGCGTGCCGGCGGGCGCGCGAAATTCCAGGTGCGGGCGGTTGCTCAAATCGATGACGACGCGGGCCAGCGTCTCGTCCATCGGCAGATAACAACACCCGTAGCGGCGGATCCCCTCCTTGCTGCCAAGCGCCTCGCGCAGACCATCCCCTAGCACGATACCGGTGTCCTCGACGGTGTGATGGAAATCAACCGTCAGATCGCCGACCGCCGCCACCGTTAGATCAAACAACCCGTGGCGTGCGAACAAGGTGAGCATGTGATCGAAAAACGGAATGCCGGTGGTAATCGAGGCGACACCCGACCCATCGAGGTCGAGCGCGAGGTCGATGGCCGTCTCCGCAGTTTTGCGGGAACGATTGGCGGTGCGCGGCTTGGCCATGAATCCGGGCAGGTTACTAGTCCTCTTTGCGTTTGACGCCCGTGGCTGCGGCGGCATCCTGAAGTGTTTTGAGGTAGCGCTCGGGCAGCGTGGCGGCTTCCGCCTCGGCGAGCGCCTTGTCCATCGCTTCGGCATTCGCATCGCTGTGAATGGTTTTCCAAGTGCTGCGGTACACCTTGCCGCCATCGGCAGCGGGGGGCGGGGTGGCCAGTCGCTGCAATTCCGATTCGGCCAGGCTGAGGTCGTCATCCATCGCCTGCTTGTAGTCCGGATTCCACGAGAACCACGTCTGTCCGGAGCTTTTCTCCTGTTGATAGGTCTTTTCGAACTTGGCGGCGTCCATGGCGAAAGCCCGCTTGGTGGCCTCGCGCTCCTCTGGCGCCTTCGCTGCGAGGTCAGCCTCGCGTTTTTCCATGCGGGCATCGTAGCTTTCTACCAAGGGCTTGATTGTGGTGAGAACCGATCTCAAGACATTGCGCACCACCGGCAAAACATCACGATAGCAAGTGGCGGTTTGGTAGTCCTTGTCCAGGTCCGCAAAGGCCCTGAGTGCCGCGAGCGGTTGCCCATTGGTCGCCGCAGTGCGAATTTTCGTTTCGAGCACGCGGGCGTCCAGATCAAAGGCATTGGCCTTGTACTCCGCCGGTTTGATCATCAGTGCCCCCACTTTCCGGCCACCGGCCTCAACATCGGCGCATTCATCAGTGAGGGTCTTGAGAATCTCAGTGGCATCCTTGAACCTCGAACCCTTGGGATACTTGGCCAGAAAGGCCTTCACCGCCTGGATCCGCTGCTTGTACTCCTCGACTGTTAGGAAGTCGGGCGTGGGGACCAGCTTGGCAATCTCCTCCAGAAAGGGCTTTTCGTCAGGTTTGTCGAGGACCATTTTCGCTATGTCCGCCTTGTTCACGATCTTTTGATCCTTGATGCCAGGGGTCTTCTGATTCGGACTCTCGATGAAGTAGGAATCGCCGACGATGCGAGTGACCTCGCCTCTCAGGACAGTGCCGTCCTTGAGGGTGAATTCACCGCGCAAGACCGTGCCGTCCTTGAGGGTGAGGGCGGCAGCAGGGGCCAGACCGGAAGAAGCGAAACCGACGACGAGAACCAACGATGAGATAACAGATGGGAATTTCATGAAACGTAGTGCATGGGTGCCGACGGAGTATTCACTGGTTTGCGCCCAAAGGCAAGAGGGCATCTTGCAATGCTTGCGGAGTTGCCGCCAATTGGCTGCTGCCATCGGATAGGACGATTTTCACCGAACCGTCGGGCACGGCATCGCCAGCCGTGGCGGCCCGGCGCTTGACCAACCGCAGCGGCAGGCGCGCCACGGCGGTTTGCATGGCTTCAGGCAGTTCCTTGCCGTTGAGCACCAGGGGCGCGTAATGGCGCACCAGCGTGGCTTGAATCAAGTCCGTGTGCAGCACCGGCTTCTCCAAGGCAGACATCGGCAATGGTGTGGCCAAATGGCTGAACGATTCCACCAAGGGCCTGCCGCGAGCCGCCAAGCGGCACTCCGCCATGGAAATCAGGCCGACGGTGGACTCGTCGAACATCATCGACAAGTCGGAGATCGGCAGGTCGATGACTTTGGCATTGTCCGGACATTCCTTGAGGTAATCCGCCGCAGTGAAGCGCTCGGCGGCGGTGCTGGCCAAATCGTCCGCCCAGGTGAGCGCCTTTTCATCGCCCGTCACGTCGGCCACATCGAGGGTGGCTTGCATGGCGAGACCGTATAGAAACGCGCGTCCGGCGGAAATCGACGGCAGGGTCTTGCTCGCGTACATCCAGAGTTGCTGGCCGTCCACAAAGGTCTTGCGGGCGCGCTCGAGCAGGCTGACCGCCTTGTCGCGAAACGCGGGGTTGCCGGTCGCCCCAAACGCCATCGCATAGGCCGAAACCATCCGAAAGGTGGTGGCCGCATGCTCGGTTTCATCGCGGCTGATCGCCCCAAAACGCTCGTCGCGGGCTTTGAGCAGAATCTTGCGCGCCGCCTCAAACCGCGGCTTGAAAGCCTCCGGCGTAAGCGACAGCCCGGCGGCGATCTCTTTCATCGGCGTGACCAACCCGAGAGTGTTGCCACGGAAAAATTCGCGGGTCGGATCGACCTCCGAGGGCAGATTGCCCAGGCCGCGCATGCCGGTGGCAGCGATCCACCACTTGGCGTCCTCAGGCGGCAGGATCTTCTGGATTTCCTCAATCGTCCATAGCCAGGACTTGGTGTGCGTGTCGGCGGAGTTGCCCAAGGCAAACACCCCGCCGCGGGCCGCAAACGCCTTCTCTGCGTAAGCCAGCACGCCGAGAGCGCGCTCGAGCACCTGCGGATCCTGGGTCGCCTGATAGGCCCGCAACAAGGCCACGATCGCCCGTGCCTGACCGCCGCATTCCCGGTCAAACACCGGGAAGGCCCAAGTGCCCGAACGCCCTGACGAGAATAGCCCACCATCGAGTGGGTCAAACATGGCGCTGGGCAACAGGTCCTTCAGCAACTCCTGAAGCGTGCTCAAACTGCGGGCGCGGATGTCCTTAGGCACAGAGGGGTTGATCACCACACTTGCCAGCAAATCCAGCGCGCCGGAGGGGAACAACCCGCCGGCCTCGTCGAAGGATCGCGATACCGGATCGTAAAGCGAGGTGAGTTGGCGAATCGCCTTGAGCACATCGGGCGCCGGCTCCTTGCTCGGCTTGTCGTCGTTGCGGCGCTTTACCAGCCGGTCGCGCCGCCCCGCATTGTCCGAGATGCTGTTGGTTTCGATGTACTCATTATCACCCGACCAGTTGCGGCTGACCAGGGCATGGGATTTGTCAAACAAATCGCGCACGCTGTCCGGCGTGCTCCCCGTCACCGGCATCCACGCCACCGGGCTGGCCTCAGGCGTCAGCCACACGAACATCGGAAACTGCGCCGAAACCTTGATTTCGGTCGCCAGTTCCTCTCCGAGCAACCCGATCTCGCGTGCCGCATCGGCATCCAGCAAGATGGGAACATAATTGTCGTTCACCTGCGCGACCAACCCGGGATCGCCGGCCATTTCGCCCAAAACCTTGTGGAAGGCGGCCTGCTGCGGCATGGCGATCACCAGGAAAACCAGGCGTTTCGCCGCCTTGGCACGCTCAAACGTCGCGGTGGCCCACGGCTGCCAATGAATCGGCGACTTCGCCTGGCTTTGATACACCATGCCTGGCAGTCCCGACACGCCATTGGTCCGCAACTCGGACGCCACCACTGTGGGAACTTCCACCGTGGCAAGGGGCGGGCGCCTGCGGCAGGAATTTCCCGTCATCAGCACCAGGCCGCCAATGGCTGCAGCACAAACCCGCCTGAAAAAAATCCTGGATTTCATGATGTATTGGAAACAGCGTGCTAGGACTCGCCGCAACCCCACTCTAAAGAAAAAACTTCCCCTATGGCAAGCACAAGCTAGCCTGCCGCCACAATTTCCTCCAAAGCGTGACCAGTATTGCTGTTTCCAGTCAAAAGGGCGGAGTGGGTAAGACCACTCTATCGATCAATTTGGCCCATGCCTTCGCGCGGGCCGGTGTCAAAACCCTGCTGGTGGATGCCGACCCCCAAGGCTCCGTCGGCCATTCCCTCACCCGCCAATCGCACCTGCTCACCGGCTTTTACGATTTCCTGGCCGACCCCAGCCTGCCGCTCAACCGTCTGCTGGTGGCCACCCGCCTGGCCTGCTTCTCGCTGGTGGCCAGCGGCCGCGCCAGCGATGACGACGCCGGCGGCGGCGCGGGCACCCATCTGGAGCGCGTGCGGGCCTTTCTGCGCGTCGCCTCCGCGCACGGCTTCCAGCTCTGCCTCATCGATACCGCCGCCGGGCTCTTCGGCATCACCGGCGATGTCGTCGCCGCCTGCGATGCCATCCTGATGCCGCAACAGGCAGAGCCGCTGGGCATTCGCTCCGTGCCCAAGCTGCTGGAGGAACTCAAACGCCTGCGCATCAGCAATCCGCGTCTCAACGTGCTGGGCGTGTGCCTGTCGATGGTCCAGCCCGACCTCGCGGAAAGCCGCGGCGCCGCCGCTGCGCTGCGCCAGTTGCTGCCACCCGAATGGGTTTTCCAGACGCAAGTCCCACGCGACCCGCTGTTTGTTCGCGCCAGTGCCCGCGGGTTGCCGATCGGCCTGCTGGCGGAAGGCGCCGCCGTACAGGCGGTGTTTGATGCGCTACGCAACGAAATCGCCGCAAAGCTCGAACACCACGCCGCCCTCCCCGCCATCCTCGGCTAGCAGCCGCACCTTGCAGGCACGTCGGTCACAACGCGTGGCTGCGCCGTCTCGGCGCAGGCCGTGGTGGCGGCGTCTCGCCGCCAGTCTCTCTACCCAATACAAGCACCGTACGACGCCAACCATCGCCTCCACCCACGCCATCTGAAGCCAGCGCTCCATCCCGCCCCCGCGCCAACCTAACTGGTCCGGCGGTTCTGATAGGACAGGATGAAACTGGCCAGGATCCAGCACACGAACACCAGTCCCACCAGTACCAAACTGCAGTATTTCTTGGTTTCGATCTCCCATTTCGATTCGCCCACGCGGGCCGCCTTGCCAGCCTCTCCGCTGGCCTCCTCCTGTTTGGCACCGGCAAATGGCAGCGGCTTTTGCAGTGCCAGGAAGATGTTGCGATAGCCCTTGTTGCGGTAGTCGTTGCGGAACGTCTCGGCCTCCCGCACCAACAAGTCAGTCCGCTCATTGACAAAGAACTCCGACGCCGGGCGCGCCGCCGCCTTGTCCGGCCATACTTTCATCGTCTCCACCTCGAGCTTGTTGCCGAAGCGGGCAATCCGCGCAATCCGCGACACCAAATCCCCAGCTTCCTCGGACGTCACTGCGCCGGCCGCCAGCAAACGCCGCAAGCCCTCCTTGAGCAACTCGAAGCGCTCGGCTTGCGCGGCATTCATCTCGCCTCCGCTGTCGCGCATCGCATCGATGCGACGCTGCAAGCGGATGCGCTCCACCTCAAACGGGTTGCGCGTCGCCTGCGCCACCACCATGCCCTCATACGCATAGCGCAACGGCATGAACGCCGCGGGTACCGGAGCGCCGCCCCGCTCCCGGTTGAGCGGCACCTTGTCAAACAAACCGCGGTTCATCTCGCGGTAGGGCACCAGCGCACCCGCCAGCAACATTTGCGGCACCAACAACAACGGTACCGCCGTCAGCGCCGCGCGCTCGGTTTTGACCACGGCGGAAACCACCAGGGCCAGGGCGGTGCCGGTCCACGCCGTCAGGGTCATCCACAGCCAATGCTCCATCAGCATGCCGTGGATATCCAGATAGTAATTTCCCACCAACACGTAAACGAAACATTGCCCGGAGGCCACCAAGCCGAGGGCCACAAACTTTGCCGCCACATACGACGCGGCGCGCGCCTGGCAATTGCGCTCGCGCCGCAGCATCGGCCGATCCCGCAGCACCTCCGTCGCCGAGTTGGTCAGCCCCAGAAACATCGCCACCGTCACGCTCAAGAACAAATACGCCGGAATGTGCAAGGCGGTGGCAAATTGATAATCCCCCGTCGGCGAGGAGCGCAGCGTGATGGAAATCAGCGCCGCAAGCACCGGCGCCTCGATGAACATGCTATAAATCGTCCCGCGATTCCTCACCTTCGACAACAGCGAGCGCAGGAAATGCGTTGCAAACACCGCCATCACCGTGCGCAGGCGACGCTCCGGCTTCAGCGGCACCGGCAGCCCCGCCACCGCTCCCACATCACTCAAGCGCGAGACCGGCCCGGCACCCGGTTGCAGCGAGCGCAACAACGCCGCGCTCTCAAAGCGCTCCTGCCAAAACGCCGGCGGGAAACGCCGCGCCGCACCCGTGTTCGAGCCGCCGCCGATCGCGCTCAACGGCGTCTCGAGCACATCAAACACAAAATCCGCCCCCAAGGGCGCGCCCCCCACCATCGAGGGATGGGAAATTCCCAGTTCCTCGCACGCATCGCGAAAATATTCGACCATCCCCGTGGGATTTCCGAAGTACGCCAGACACCCGCCACTGTCTAGCAACAACACCTTGTCGAACAAGCGCAGCACCAAGGCTCCCGGACGATGCAGCGAGGCAATCACAATTTTCTCGCGCGCCAGCGAGCGCAGCGTCTCGGCCACGTGCTCGGAGTCCTTCGATGACAACCCGGAGATCGGCTCGTCAAACAGAAACACCTCCGCCCGGCTGCCCAGATCCAAGCCCAAATTCAAACGACTCCGCTCGCCCCCGGACAGCGTCTTTTCACCCACCGAGCCAACCCGCCGCCGCGCGATCGATTGCAGGCCCAATTCCGCCAGCACGCTATCGACCCGGCGCTCATGCTCCGCGAGCGACAGCCCCGGGCGGCGGATCGTCACGGCGTGGCGCAAATGCTCCCGCACCGTCAATTGCGGGTTGAGCGCCTCCTCCTGGGGCATGTATGCGATGAATGGCACCAAGCGCTCGCGATGCTCATACAGTCGGATCCCGTTCAGTTCCACCTTGCCGCGGGTCGGCTGCAACTGCCCCGACAACACCGAAAGCAAGGTGCTTTTCCCGCTGCCGCTCGGCCCGATGATGCACAACATCTCGCCGCGCCTCACCTCGAAGTTGATGTGATCCAAGGCCCGCGTGCCAGGTCCGAAGTCATGGATCACTTCCTCCACCTGCAGCGACTCAATCTGCGTGCGCTCCTCATCCAAAAACCCTTCGCTGAAGCGGCAGCGCACCGCCTGGCTGCCCGACAAGCGAATCAACGACCCATCCACCAGCACCGCCGTGCCGCGCACCAACTGCCCGTCCACCAAGATCGGCCCCTCGCTCGAGCGCAGTTCCAGCGCCCCCTCCGCCCGCTCCGCGTCATACCGGATGAACATCACCACCCGCGGTGCCAGCTTGGCCCCTAACAACAAATCCCCCCGTGTCAACGCCGCCGCGTCGTTGGAAACCAGTTACTCCTGGCGGTCCCACGCCAGGCGGAACCTCCGCCCGGATTGGGTGGCGCGGCGCCTCAACTCATTGATCGAAAAACTCACCCCCGCCGCATCCCCCAGTCGCTCATGATTGAAGCACACCACCTTTTCGCCCCGCCGCAACGGTCCGCGACTGCCGGCATGCAGATGGGTGTTCCGCAATGCCTCCACCTCGGCTTCCAATCCGAAGCTCACTCGCACCGCACTCATCCGCCCGCGCATCCGCTCCGCCGTCAGCCCGCCGTCACCGGCCTCCAGATAGATCGAGGGCGTGTTGCCGGTGCGCTTCACATTGAGGAAAAACATCAGGTCCTCAT
>Ga0118677_10013846_pt1 | contig 11519 bp, 9 predicted proteins | sample AliMusrvi5mmetaG_FD_86154 | JGI IMG/M metagenome (GOLD analysis project Ga0118677, IMG submission 86154) | reverse complement strand
TTGACCAACGACGTCACTTCAAAGATATCTTTCTCGGTGTTGCCGCGGCGTTTGTTCTCATTCTTGCCGGTGGCATTGGGGCGTATCTCTTGATCAGTCAGTACAGCGGATCACGAGTACAAACCATCTTTGAGACGATCACGTATTTAATCGCGGCAACATCGCTGACCTACATGACGTTCTGGATGCAGCGACACAGTCGCACGCTTTCGAAAGAATTGAAACAACGCAGTGATAACGCGCTCGATAATGGGACTCGAACTGGACTGAGCTTGGTGGCATTCAGCGCGGTTGGCAGAGAAGGACTCGAGACCATGGTCTTTACCTTGGCCATTGTGTTCGCTTCTTCAAAACAAGCCCCAACGGCTGACAACTCACGATGGCTCCTCATAGGAGCGATCGCCGGCCTCGTGGTTGCACTTGGAATCGCTTTTGGGATTTATAAGATGGGAGCAAAATTTAATATCGGTAGATTCTTTCGAATCCTTGGCGTTCTTCTCTTGGTGTTTGCTGCGGGCCTTCTCTCGAATGCAGTCGCCAACCTGCAAGAGCTTGGGTGGCTTCCCTTTGGAACACAGACGCTCTGGGACTCGAGCAACGTCCTGGCACAGTCGTCGGTGGGAGGCGATCTCCTCCACTCCTTCCTTGGCTACGCCGATCACCCAACAGTGCTTCAAGCAGCAGTGTGGCTCGTGTTTCTTTCCTTCAGCCTGGTTGCCTACATCGTCATTGGGAAATCAAAACCACCTCGAAAGAGCGATGCTGCGGTAGCGCCGAACGCGTCAGAAAGCCTCAAGGTCGCAAGTAACTGATTGACTTTCAAAAAGATGAGGCATCTTCATCGGTCCCATGGCGGGCAGGACGTGTCCCAATCGGGTGGAATTCTCGTACTGGTCGGGAAGACAGGATTTGAACCTGCGACCCCCTGCTCCCAAAGCAGGTGCGCTACCAAGCTGCGCCACTTCCCGTGGCTCAAGCGTGAACTTGAACCCCCAGGCTACTCAATCCAAGCGGGGTGTCTCTCCAGACAGATTTAATGAACAAGTTCGGGTGCGACTTGTGTCCCTCGAATGAGGCGCCCCGGATACGCTCCTGTGGCAGTGCCGTTCTCAAAGGTCACGTTTCCCCGCTTGATGGTGGCCACGTAGCCCCTGGCACGCTGAAGAAGTCGTCGCCCACCTGCTGGGAGATCATTTTCAACGGTCGGCGTCTCTAAGGCAAGGTTGTCAAAGTCAATGATGTTGACGTCGCCGAGCATGCCAACTTCTAGAGTCCCTCGATCATGGAGACCGTAGAGTTCAGCGGTGTCATGCGTCTGCTTCTTGACGACCCACTCGAGTTCGAAACGCTCTCCTCGAGAACGATCGCGCACCCAGTGCGTCAACATGAATGTCGGCATCGACGAGTCACAAATGGTCCCGACGTGTGCGCCACCGTCACCAAGCCCGAGCGCTGCTCGAGGGTGCTGGAGCATGGCGTAGGTCGAATCAAGGTTGCCGTCGGAGTAGTTGAGGATCGGCAAGTACAACAAGCCCCATCCATCGTTTTCCATCATTGCGTCATAGGCAACCTCAAGCGGGGTGACCTTGTTTCGAAGCGCCAACCCAGCGAGTGAGCGTTCAGGCCCTGGCTCATATTGAGGAGGGTCACCGAGGACATAGGTCTTCTCGAAGGCGCCTTCAAAGAGCATGGCCGCAGTGGCGTCCTCTGGGGTGAACGACGTAATTGCTTTTCGGACGGACGGCTCACTGAGTGCCTCAAGGAGTTCTTCATGGCTTGGATTCGTGGCCGTGATTGCTTGGTAAGCGGGGATCTGATCGAAGAGACAGAACGTCGTGTGGAAGCCAGTGAGGATTCCTGTCGGGCGTCCCGCAACTTGTGGCCAAAGATCCGCGCCTTCTTGGACAGCATCGAGTGATGCGTCAAGCATGTCTTTCCAGAGCCCTGGGGCAGGGTCGACTTGGAGAAGGGCAAAGGTTACCGGACGCTGAATCGATGCCGAGAGTTTTCTCATCCACGCCATCTCTTGGGGAGCCGAGACAATGTCTTCGCCAGCCACTCCCATGGGGGCAAGTTCGAAGACGCCGCTTTGCAACTCTCCTAAGGCACTGCCAATGCCGAAGAGTTCATCTTCTGCGGCGAAGGTTCCAGGGACCGGCTCGCCATCAATGGCTCGGTGGGCGATGGTACGAGAGGTAGAAAACCCCAGAGCCCCAGCGTCGATTGCTTCCTTGACGATCTGTTTCATGGAGTCGATTTCTTGAGGTGACGCTGGCTCGTTTCGAGCTCCCGCATCGCCCATGACGTAGGAGCGAACGGCACCGTGAGAGATCTGCGTTCCGATGTCCATGGTCCAACGTCGAGGCTCCAAGGCATCTAAGTACTCAGGGAACGATTCCCACTCCCACGTGATGCCTTCGGCGAGTGCAGTGCCGGGGATGTCTTCAACCCCCTCCATAAGTCCGATCAACCATTCGTGCTTGTCAGGATGTGCTGGGGCGAACCCCACCCCGCAGTTTCCTGTGACCACCGTGGTCACGCCATGCCACGAGGAGGGAGCAAGTTCTTGATCCCAGGTCACCTGGCCGTCGTAATGGGTGTGGATGTCGACCCAACCGGGTGTGACCAAAAGACCCGTTGCGTCGATTGTTGTGGTCGCAGGCGAACCGGCCAGATCTCCAAGAGCGACAACGATGCCATCGGTGATCGCCACGTCTGTCACGCGTCGCTTTGACCCCGTCCCGTCGACAACCGTTCCCCCACGAATCAGAAGATCAAACATGAATCGCCCCTCCATTGTTTTCCTTAGTTTAAGACAATGCCATTGTTCTTGGCCTGGCGCCAGAACGCGACAATGCCGGAGGAATAAACTCCTCCGGCATTGTGGGTAAAGGAAGAAAATAACTATGCTTTTTTGCCCAATATCCTGTTCATCTTGGTGCCACACGTTGGGCATGCGCCCTGGGCGGCACGACGGCCATTTTTGAGCTCTACTTCTTGTCCGTCAAAGTCTCGTTTTTCTCGACACTTGACGCAATATCCGTTGTAGTTCGTCATTGCACTACCCCCCCTGATTTTGTCTTGTCGCATGGAGTTTGCCCCAGCGGCTTACTGGCATGATTCTACTGCAAAGGGGCCAGCTTTGGTTGGAACAGACCTTTTTCATCTTTTTCTGGCTTTTGTCCTAGTCTCACTTCATGGATGCTTTGAGAACAGACGAGGTAATTGACGGGCTGGATTCCGTGTGGTCTTCGACATTGGAAGCCACGAATGGCCTGAGCCCAGAGCAGTGGGCAACGCCGACGGCGTGCCCTGGCTGGGACGTCCAGGACCAGCTCGCTCACTTGGTCGGCATCGAGCGCTCGCTGCAAGGCGTCGAAAGCCCCAAGATTGAGTTGGGGGAGCGGGGCTATCTGAAAAACCCCATCGGTGAGATGAACGAACAGTGGGTGGAGTTCTTGCGCACTCGCAGTGGCAATGATGTGCGAGACGAGTTCGCAACCGTGACGGCAGAGCGACTTGCGTCGTTGCGATCCTTTTCTGAGGAGACCTTCGACGAAATTGGCTGGAGTCCTGTTGGCCAAGTCCCGATGCGCAAATTTATGGAGATCCGAATCATGGACTCTTGGCTTCACGAACAAGACATTCGATTCGCCCTTGACCGGCCAGGTGGCCGCAACGGCATCGGGGAAGCGGTCACGATTGGGAGAGTCGATCTTGCATTGGGCGTCGTCGTAGGGAAGGGATCGGGCGCCAAGGAAGGCGAGTCGGTCGCCTTTGAGATTGAGGGCCCACTTGGGGGCAGACGTCGAATAGAAATCGTCGAGGGGCGAGCAAAGCCGATGGAAGGACCAGTGGCGACCTGCACGATCTCGATGAGCCAGGAGACCTACGTCCGCCGTTTTGGAGGCCGGATTTCACCTGAAGCGGCCCTCAGTGCGGAGGGGACAAAGATCACTGGAAACGCGACGATGGGGGCTGCGTCACTGCGGGCCCTTAGCGTCATGATCTAACTCGGTCCGAGGGGCTCGAGAGCGCCGATAGAGTAAAGAAACCATGCGCGCTACTACTGAAATCGTTGAAGACAATAAAGTAAAACTATCCGTCGTCGTCGACGAGGCTGAGATTGACTCGGCGCTCGATAGTGCGGTTCGGTCAATCGGCTCGTCCGCCAGGATCCCAGGTTTTCGGCCCGGCAAAGTTCCCCGCCGAGTGTTGGAGGCTCGCATGGGTGGCGCAACGGCTCTGCGAGCTGAAGCGCTTCGAGAGGCTCTTCCAGACTTTTATGCCAAAGCGGTTGTCGACACTGAAGTTGACCCAATAGCCCCTCCAGAGATCGACATCACCGAAGGCGAAGAGAGTGGTCCCGTCCATTTCGCGGCAATCGTCGAGGTTCGACCGAAAGTAAATGTCGCAGGCTACGACGGACTCACGACGACAATTCCCTCACCCTTAGTGAACGACGCAGACGTCGCGGGACAGATTGATCGACTGCGAGAGAACGATGGAGAGTTGATTGACGTCACTCGACCAATTCTCAATGGTGACCTCGTCACACTTGACCTCAAGGGAAACGATGAAGAGGGCAACGAAGTTGCCCAAGCTGATGACTACCTCTACGAAGTTGGCAGTGGCGTAGTGATTCCTGAACTTGATGAGGCACTTCTTGGCTTGAAGGCTGGCGCTGATCTCGAGGTTTCGGGAACGCCAGCGGGAGGAACGCTGATCGCATTTTCGATTGTCGTCACGGCGGTCAAAGAGAAGAAGTTGCCAGAGGTCAGTGACGCCTGGGCCGAAGAGAACTCTGAGTTCTCAACGGTGGCTGAGCTCGAAGCCGACCTCAGAGAGCGAATCGGAAGAATGAAAGTTGTCCAAGCGCAGATGTCGCTTCGAGAAAGCACCCTTGGTGCGTTAGCGGAACTCGTCAACGAAGATGAAGTCCCCGATGTCTTGATTGACGCGGAAGTCAATGAGCGACTCCACGATCTTGGTCATCGTCTTGAATCGCAGAACATGTCGATCGAGCAGTTTTTGTCAGCGACAGGACAAAGTGGTGATCAACTCGTGCTCTCATTGCGAACTGATGCCACGAAAGCCGTCAAAGTTGACTTGGCCCTTCGAGCCGTTGCGAGCGCGGAGAACCTCGACGTGAGCCCAGAAGAGTTGGAAGAAGAGATCGTGCGAATGGCCGAGCAGGTAGGTTCAACACCTGACGCGCTTCGAGCACAGCTCGACCAAGCTGGTCGGACCGGAGCGCTCAAGGCAGAGAAGGCAAAGTCGAAAGCCGCCAGTTGGCTTGTCGAGCATGTCACCATTGTGGATGAGGAAGGCGTGTCAATTGACCGAGCACTCCTTGAAACCAACGTGGCTGAGCTCGAAGCAGAAGGCGATTCGAGTTCGATCGAGGAGGAAAAATGATGCATGAACGTAGTGACATGACGCCGAGGTCCTACCTCGTCCCAACCGTTGTCGAGTCGTCGAGTCGAGGAGAGCGAAGTTACGACCTGTATTCGAGGCTTCTCAGAGAGCGAATTATTTTTCTTGGTACGCCAATTGACGACACCGTTGCAAACTTGGTGTGTGCGCAGTTGCTGTTTTTAGAGTCAGAAGACCCCGATAAAGACATCCACCTCTACATCAACTCACCAGGTGGCGACATCACTGCACTCTTGGCGATCTACGACACCATGAAGTTCATTCGTCCTGACGTCTCGACCTTCTGTTTCGGCCAGGCTGCCTCAGCTGCCGCCGTCCTCTTGGCCGCAGGGGCCAAAGGAAAGCGATTCGCTCTTCCTCATGCTCGAGTGCTTTTGCACCAACCATGGGGAGGCGTTGGTGGCCAAGCTTCTGACATTGAACTTCAGGCCAAGGAAATTCTCCGGATGCGGGACCTTTTGAACGGCGTCATTGCCGCAGATACTGGCCAAGATCCTGAGCGAGTTTCCTCAGATACGGACCGGGACTTCATCATGACTGCCGCAGAAGCCGTGGAATACGGGGTTGTGGATGAAGTTATTGCGTCTCGAGATGTGTCACTCGAAGCGGTCGGCGCGGCGTAGGCTGAGATCTAATTCTCAACGCACTATTCGAAGCGATGGAGGGGTAGAGACGTGGCAAAGTTTGGCGAAGGCGGCGATCTCGTAAAATGCAGTTTCTGTGGCAAGACCCAGAAACAGGTAAAGAAACTCATTGCGGGACCAAGCGTCTACATCTGTGATGAGTGCATTGACTTGTGCAATGACATCATTGCTGAGGAGCTCACGGAAACGAGTGACGTTTCATTCGAAGAGCTTCCAAAACCCCGAGAGATATTTGAGTTCCTGAACGATTACGTGATCGGGCAGGACTACGCCAAAAAGATTCTCTCGGTTGCCGTCTACAACCACTACAAGAGAATCCAAGCCGCTCCCGTTGTCGATGACACGGTTGAGTTGGCGAAATCGAACATTTTGCTCCTCGGCCCGACTGGCTGTGGCAAGACCTTGCTTGCGCAAACCTTGGCCCGGATGCTGAACGTCCCGTTTGCTATTGCAGATGCGACGGCGTTGACGGAAGCTGGGTACGTAGGCGAAGACGTCGAAAACATCCTTCTCAAACTGATCCAAGCTGCGGACTTTGATGTCGCTCGAGCCGAAAAAGGCATTATCTATATCGACGAGATTGACAAAGTCGCTCGCAAAAGTGAGAACCCTTCCATCACTCGAGACGTTTCGGGCGAAGGTGTGCAACAAGCACTCCTGAAAATTCTTGAAGGAACTGCTGCGTCGGTTCCACCACAAGGTGGGCGCAAGCATCCTCACCAAGAGTTCATCACCATCGACACGACAAACATCTTGTTCATTTGCGGTGGAGCATTCGCCGGTCTTGACAATGTCATCGGCAGCAGAATCGGTAAGTCGTCGATTGGCTTTCGAGCTGAAGTTGGTGCAGTCACCAAAGACGACCCCGAAGTTCTTCGTAACGTCCTCCCCGAAGACCTCATTAAGTTTGGTCTGATTCCTGAGTTCATTGGCCGGCTCCCGGTTGTCAGTGCCGTGAGCCAGCTCGACCGAGAGATGCTGGTTCAAATCCTTATTGAGCCCAAGAATTCACTGGTGAAGCAGTATGAGCGGGTCTTCGAGCTCGACGGCGTCGCCCTAGAGTTCACCACCGATGCTTTGGAGGCCATTGCTGACCAGGCCCTGCTTCGGGGGACGGGAGCTCGAGGACTCCGAGCGATTCTTGAAGAGGTTCTCTTGGACGTGATGTACGACCTCCCGAGTCGAAGCGACGTTGGTAAGTGCGTCGTTGATGCAGCAGTTGTACTTGATCGAGTTCACCCAACGCTGGTGCCGATCGAGAAGAAGAAGCCCAGCCGTACTCGGCGCGCGGCCTCCTAAGGCGTGCCAAAACCGTTCGCCTCGTTCGATGAGGCGCTCCGGTGGCTTGATAGTCACATTGACTACGAACGAGTGGTTCCAACACGCCGACTCCTTCCAAGCCTTGATGGCGTAGCCGCTGCGCTGAAGCTGCTTGGAAGCCCGCAAGACTCCTATCCCGCAATTCACATCACTGGGACGAACGGAAAAGGTTCGACGACAGCGATGATCACGTCGCTTCTGAGCGAGCTCGGCCTTCTTGTCGGCACCTATACGAGCCCCAACCTTCACGTGGTGAACGAACGCATCGCTTGCGCTGATCAAGCGATAAGCGATGACGACTTGCTCGACGTGCTCTTTCGTATTTCCCTCATCGAAGGAGAAAGTGAGGAACCACTCACTCGGTTTGAGATTCTGACCGTTGCTGCGCTGTTGTACTTTGCCGACCAGGCTGTCGATATTGGCGTCATTGAAGTAGGTATGGGCGGGACGTGGGACTCAACCAACGTGGTGACTGGTTCAGTCAGTGTGATCACCAACGTAAGTCTCGACCACGTCCAGGTCTTAGGTAATTCAGTCATCGAAATTGCTACTGACAAGTCAGGCATCATCAAGCCAGGATCAACGGCCATTCTTGGGCTCGTAAGCGACGACGTTGCCAGAGTGATTGCAGCCAAGTGCGATGCGGTGGGAGCAGCGGGTCTGTGGCGTAGTGGTGAGACCTTTAGTGCGAGTGAGAATCGTTTAGCGCTCGGTGGCAGAGTTGTGAATCTCACAATCCCTGGTCAAGAGTTTCGAGACGTTGTTATTCCGCTTCACGGCGCCCACCAAGGAGAAAACGCTGCAGTGGCATTGGCGGCGGTGAGTGCGTTCCTTGGGAGAGCGCCGTCTCGCGAAGTTGTCGATGCTGGCTTTGGGCGAGTTCGTGTCCCAGGTCGATGTGAAGTGTTAGGACACTTACCATTGCTCGTTGTCGATGGGGCACACAACGAAGCAGGAGCTCGCTCGCTTGGAACCGCACTCAAGGATGGCTTCGACGTAACGGGATCGATGATTGCCGTTCTTGGGATGCTCGAAGGAAGAGACCCCCAAGAGTTACTAGAACCCCTGATCGATGCGGGGATCGGGACGTTTGTCTGTGTCGAGCCAGATACGCCTCGAGCGATGTCGGCAACGGTGATTTCAGATACCTGCGAATCATTGGGGGTGGCGTCACTGGTGGCCCCTTCGATTGAAGACGGAGTTGATCGAGCGGTTGCGCTCGCCGGGGAAGACGGCTTGGTCCTCGCAACCGGATCGCTCTACGTCGTCGGAGATGCCCGTCGGCGACTCCTTGAGGTAGTGAAACAAAAGTAAATTGAGCGTGAACACGAACGAACGAGCCCTCCGCGAATTTCTCGAACAGCGCGGTACGCTGTAGTTATGACAGAAACATCACTCCTGAATAATTCAGCCGAGACCATGAACCCAATCATGAAACGTCTTCGTGGCTACAACGTGATCGCAGGCTTGGCACACCTTGTGCAAGCGGTGATTATTTTGATCTTGGCGAATTCATTCGCACTTGGCGTCAAAGCGGACTACATGGCTGGCCCTCCTGGAAGCACAACGCCGCGACAAATCGTGGAACTGTTCAACGTTCGTGTCGCCTGGCTGGTGGCGTTGTTTTTCCTGCTCTCCGCCTTCGCCCACTTCTTTGTGAGTGGACCGGGGTGGGGTCGCTACACAAAAGACTTGAGCCGATCGAGAAATCCTTACCGGTGGCTTGAATACTCCGTGAGTTCCTCAATCATGATTATCTTGATTGCCCTCATCACTGGGATTAACGACGTTGCCGCACTTGTCGCCCTGGCTGGGGTCAATGCCTCAATGATCGGATTTGGATGGCTCCAGGAGCGCTTGGAGTCTCCCGGTGGAGGATGGTGGCCATTTGTCGTTGGTTGCTTCGCCGGGATCGTCCCGTGGGTGGCGATCGGTATCTACTTGATCGCACCAGGAGCAAACCAACACGCCCCAGGATTTGTCTACGGGATTTTTATCTCCCTCTTCATCTTCTTCAATATCTTTGCCTTGAACCAGTGGCTTCAATATGCGCAAAAAGGAAAGTGGAAAAACTACCTTGTTGGCGAGCGTGCGTATATAACACTCAGCCTGGTTGCGAAGTCGTTGTTGGCCTGGCAAATATTTGCTTCGACCCTGGCCCCAAGTAGCGGGAACTGAGTCGTTTGCTTCTCGGGAATTTGGAGAGGCCCTCTTTTTTTGTTCCTGAGGCTCTCGCACGCTGCTAGGTTCTACCCTCGTGGACCGTACCCTTGTCATCGTAAAGCCAGACGGAGTTGAGCGACGTCTCTCGGGAGAGATCGTGGCTCGACTTGAGCGAAAAGGACTCTCTCTCGTCGCTGCTGAGCTTCGTCTGATTTCTCGAGAGGTGGCGCAGGTCCACTATCAAGAGCATGAGGGAAAACCGTTTTTTGCAAGTCTTGTTGATTTCATCACTCGCTCACCAGCGCTGATTATGGTCGTGGAAGGTCCAGAGAACACCTTCAAGGTTGTGCGGACGTTGATGGGAGCGACCAACCCAACGGACGCAGCTCCAGGGACAATTCGCGGTGATCTTGGTATTGAGATGACCGAAAACCTCATCCACGGCTCGGACTCACCAGAAGCTGCGGCACGAGAGATTTCCCTCTTTTTCCCTGGTCTTTCGTAGTTTTCACACGAACCGACAAGCAGCGAAATGTGGTGCCTTGTGTCTGGGTGCCCTGTCTCCTAGCCTGTGGAGATAAATTCTTTATGGATTTGATGGGTTTCTCCCATCGAATCGTGGTCGCGAGAGGACACATGAATGTCTGATAACCGCCTCTTCCTTTTGGGTCGAGACATGGCCGTTGATCTTGGGACGGCGAACACACTGGTCTACGTCCGCGGACGTGGAATCATCCTGAACGAGCCTTCCGTCGTTGCAATTGACGTGAAAGATGGGAAACCTCTGGCCGTCGGCGCCGAAGCCAAGAGAATGATTGGTCGAACCCCAAGCAATATCCAAGCTATTCGCCCACTCAAAGACGGCGTCATCGCCGACTTTGAGATTTGCGAAAAAATGCTTCGGTACTTCATTCACCGAGTTCACCAACGCAGATTTGCAAAACCACGAATGATCATCTGCGTTCCATCTGGCATCACTGGTGTTGAACAACGAGCGGTCATGGAAGCAGCGGAATACGCAGGAGCACGAAAAGCATTCATCATTGAAGAGCCAATGGCAGCCGCAATTGGCGCCGGACTTCCAGTACACGAGCCAACGGGAAACATGGTTGTCGATATTGGTGGTGGAACAACGGAAGTTGCGGTCATCTCATTAGGTGGAATCGTGAACAGCCAGTCGATTCGAATCGGTGGCGATGAACTTGATGAAGCAATTGTTTCCTACGCCAAGAAGGAATTCTCCTTGGCCCTTGGTGAGAGGACTGCTGAAGAGATCAAGATCGCGTTGGGCTCTGCATTTCCTCTGGAAGAGGAGCTTCGGGCCGAGATCCGGGGCCGAGACCTGGTTTCTGGCCTCCCAAAGACCATCATCATCTCTACCGAGCAGATCCGAGAAGCCATCGAAGAGCCGGTGACGGCCATCATCGATGCCGTCAAGGTCACGTTGGACCGAACACCGCCTGAATTGGCCTCTGACATCATGGAGCAGGGGATTGTCCTCACGGGAGGTGGAGCACTTCTCCACGGCTTAGACGCCCGAATTCAGCATGAAACCGGGATGCCCATTGTGTTCGAAAAATAGCTGTTGTGACGTAAAAACTTTCATCAGCCTAATTGTAACTTGTCAGGCAAGGCCTTGCAAGCCTTTGACTGAGTCCGAAATGTTTTCGCCGACACGCCGAAGCTGCTCGATATTGTGCACTGAAGGTTGGCTGGCGCACAAAAAGGCTGCATCGTAAGGCTGTCGGGGAGGGGGAATTATTTTATTTTAATCGAATATCAGCTTGATTCACCCGCGATAGAACTCCAGGGGAAATTCTATAGCTTTCTGCGATGCGATAAATATTACCGGGGTCAGTTAAATGTCGGTCTGAAAGGCCAACCCAGTCAATTTTACTCGCTATACTTTTGTTAATGAATAGCTTTACGACAGTATCTGTTGATGCTTTGCCATAT
>Ga0118677_10013845_pt1 | contig 11519 bp, 10 predicted proteins | sample AliMusrvi5mmetaG_FD_86154 | JGI IMG/M metagenome (GOLD analysis project Ga0118677, IMG submission 86154) | reverse complement strand
CATCCGACGCGCTTCGCGTTTCGCGGCGGGCATGTACCGCCGCCGTTCGGACTCCCCCACGAGATGATGCCGCCCGGCGCACCCGGCTTCGTCGGCAAAATAACCGACGCGACGCTGCCGACCATAACCGCACAGTCTCGCGACGGCGACACAGTGCATATCACCATCTCCTCCTCCACGGCGATTCGTGCCGAACATATACGCGAGGCATCCACCGCCACCAATACCCCTCCTGCGCTCACGACCGGAGCAATAATCATCGTCATCGGCGAACCGTCCGAGACCGCCAGCAGCACGATCGACGCCCGCTTCATCCGCATCCTTCCGCCGCCCCCGTTTCCAACTAAAAACTAAAAACTTCATATGCCCACCCAACCTTGGATCCTCCGTCACAAATTCGCCTCGCTCGTCCTCATCGCCACGGTCGCCGGCGCGAGTTGGTATGCGTATCCGAAACTGTTTCCGGTACCGAGTGTCACGAGTTACGTCGTCGCGAATGCTGCCACGAGCACTATCGTCGTTTCGGTGACGGGCATCGGGCAGGTGTCGGCGTCCAATCAGCTCGCGCTTTCCCCGCAGGCGTCCGGGCAGATCATTTACATCGGCGTCAAAGACGGACAGACCGTTGCCAGAGGTGCGCTCATTGCGGAAATAGATCCGACCGATGCGCAGAAAAAAGTCCGCGATGCACAAGCGTCGCTCAAGAGCGCACAACTCTCGCTCGCAAAACTCCAGCAGCCCGCCACCGCGCTCACGCTCGCCCAAACACAAGACGCACTCGCGAACGCCAAATCATCTCTCACGACCACGTATGCGGGCAGCACCGCCGATCTCACGAACACATTCCAGGATCTGCCGAGTATCATCACCGGCCTGCAAGACATAGACTTCGGCAGCGAAACCAACAAGTCGCAATGGAATATCGATTGGTACGAAAACAATGCTGCGAAATATGACACGCGTGCGCAATCCCTCCGCGACACCGCCTACGGCACCTACGGAACCGCGAAAGCCGCGTACGATGCCACGTTCACCGATTACAAAAACACCGACCTCTCCGGTACCGACGCCACAACCACCGAACACCTCCTGACCGAAGTATACGAAACGGCGCAGACCGCAAACAACGCCGTCAAAGCCACCAATGCACTCATCCAATTTTATGCGGATCAGCTGAACACGAATAATTTGACGGTGCCGGCAATCGCGACCACACAGATCGCCAGCCTCGCATCGTACGCCAGCAAACTTTCTTCGCATTCTTCTTCGCTATTCTCCGACACCTCCGCCATTCAATCCGACAAACAAACCATTACCGAAAAGACGTATGCGCTCCAGGAACTTGAAGCCGGCGCGAACGTGCTTGATGTGCAATCGTCGCAACTCGCCATACAAAACGCACAGAACGCACTGCAAGATGCGAAAGAAAATCTCGCCAATTATTATGTCTACGCGCCGTTTGACGGCACGGTCGGATTGTCGGTAACGCCGTACCAACAGGTCGGCTCCGGCACGACGGTCGCCACCCTCGTCACACACGACCAGCTTGCGCAGATAACACTCAACGAAGTTGATGCGGCGACGGTAAAAGTCGGCGACCGCGCAACACTCACATTCGACGCGCTTCCCGACCTCACCATCGCGGGCGAAGTCGCCAGCATCGCGCCGGTCGGCACTGTTTCGCAAGGCGTCGTGTCGTACGTCGTGAAGATCAGCTTCGCGACGCAGGACGCGCGGATCAAACCGGGCATGAGCGTCTCGACGCAGATCAACACGCAAGTAAAGACCGACGCGCTCGCGATACCGGGAAGCGCAGTGCACACTTCGGCGAACGGCGGGAGTTATGTGCTCGCATTCGATCCCCCGCTCGTCGCGTCGTCCACCGCAGCTGCGAACAAAGGCATCACCTCCACACTCGCACCGCAACAAATCCCGGTGACCGTCGGCATCAACAACACCACCATGACCGAGATCACTTCCGGTATCACCGCCGGACAGCAGGTCGTCATCCGCAGTATCACTTCGGCTGCCACGACCGCCACCAAATCCGCCGCCGTCACCGCGACTTCTCGCACCGGCGGCGGAGGCTTCGGCGGCGCCGGTGCCGCCGGTGCCGCCGGTGCCGCCGGAAGTGCCCGGGCGATAGGGTTGTAGGCAGCGGCCTCCTCTCCCCTCACGGGGAGAGGATTGAGGTGAGGGGTGTTGCTCGAAGTTACAGAGACTTCAGGGGAAAGTGGCGCTCAAGAGACCTTCACCCCTCATCCGCCTTCGGCACATTCTCCCCGTGAGGGGAGAAGTGGAAACCCTCTCAAAGGCGACAATCAAAACACCATGATCGAAATCTCCAACATCACCAAAACCTACGGGCGTGGCGACACGGCATTCCAGGCGCTCCGCGGCGTTTCTTTCACCATAAAAGACGGCGAGTTCGTCGCGATTATGGGGCCGTCGGGTTCCGGAAAATCCACGCTGATGCATATCCTCGGTTGCCTCGACACGCCGACCTCCGGCACGTACCACCTCGACGGCCGCGACGTCTCCACACTCTCCGACGACAACCTCGCAACCATTCGCAAAGACAAGATCGGCTTCGTATTCCAGTCGTTCAATCTCCTCTCGCGCGCGACCGTCTTGCGCAACGTGATGCTGCCACTCGTATACGAAGGAGTGAGCGACCCCGAGCGCACGCAGCGCGCGACCGATGCACTGAAAGCCGCCGGCCTCGCCGAGTCCCATTTCTATCACAAATCCAACGAGCTCTCGGGCGGCCAGATCCAGCGCGTTGCCATCGCCCGCGCGCTCGTAAATAACCCGTCACTCATCCTAGCCGACGAACCGACCGGCAACCTCGACACCAAGACTGGCGAGATCGTCCTCGGCACCTTCCAACACCTCAACGAATCCCTCGGCCGCACCATCGTCCTCATCACCCACGAACCGGAAGTCGCCGAACATGCGCAAAGAATTATTCATATCAAAGATGGACTTGTCTTGAGCGACGAACTCGTCCCGAAGGAAAAGCGCCGCGGAGACATTCGCCACCCCTCACCTGCCCTGTCGGGCATCCTCTCCCCCTGAGGGGCGAGGAGCTTGAGGTTGGCGGGAGTTTGTTGGAGAAGGAGGGAGGCTTGAGCAGCGATGGTTTGCCCCCTCTCCCCTCACGGGGAGAGGGTTGGGGTGAGGGGTGAAGTTTTGGAAAAACACCATAGCATACAACTAACACAAACGATTATGACCACCGCCGACCTCTTCCACGAAACCTATTCCGCGCTCTCCGCCAATCGTGTGCGGTCGGGTCTTACTATTCTCGGCATCGTCATCGGCATCTCGTCGGTCATCACGATGATCGCGATCGGCACCGGCGCGCAGGCATCCATTACCTCCTCGATCCAAAGCATCGGTTCCAATCTCGTGATGGTGCAGCCGGGTGCGCCGCGCGGTCCGGGCACTGCCGTCTCCGCCGGGCGCGGTAATGCGCAAACCCTCACGCTCGCCGACTCCGATGCCATCGCCACACAGGTCGCCAATGCACAGTACGTCGCACCCATCGTCCAAGCGCGCAAGCAAGTCATCGCCCGCGGTACCAACACCAACACCACCATCTACGGCATCACGTCCACCTACGCGTCGGTCAAATCCATCGACGTAACCGACGGCCAATTCATCACCGATACACAGAACAAAAGTATGGCAAAAGTCGCCGTCCTCGGCCCCACCACGCGTGACGACCTCTTCGGCACCGACGCGGAAGTCGTCGGTCAAACCATCCGCATCGGCGGCATACAATTCACCATCATCGGCGTCACCGTCGCCAAAGGCGGTTCCGGTTTCACCAATCAGGACGACGCAATCTACATCCCCCTCTCCACCGACCAACTCTTCCTACAAGGCAATCAGTACCTCTCCACCATCAACGTCTCCGCCGCAAGTTCCGACGCGACGACCCAAGTCCAAAACGACATCACCGCACTCCTGCTCGCCCGCCACAACATCAGCGACCCAACCAAGGCCGACTTCTCCACCACCAACCAAGCCGACATCCTTGCAACCGCCAGCTCCGTCACGCAAACCTTCACCCTTCTGCTCGCCGCGATCGCCGGCATCTCGCTGCTCGTCGGCGGCATCGGCATTATGAATATGATGCTCACCAACGTCACCGAACGCACCCGCGAGATCGGCCTGCGCAAAGCCATCGGCGCCACCCGCCGCGACATCTCAATGCAATTCCTCTCCGAAGCCGTCGCCCTCACCATCATCGGCGGTACCATCGGCATCGCCCTCGGCTGGTGCATATCTCTACTAATAACCGCCACCGGCCTAGTCACCACCCAAGTCTCCCTCACCTCCGTCCTCGTTTCCTTCGGCGTCTCCGCCCTCATCGGCATAATCTTCGGCTACTACCCGGCAGCAAGAGCCGCAGCGCTCAACCCGATAGAAGCACTAAGATACGAATAGGTTTGTTATACTACTCCTATGCCCATCATCTCCGTTAAAAATTTGGTTAAGAGTTTCGGGGCTGTCGAAGCGGTGCGGGATATTTCTTTCGGTGTAGAGAAAGGCGAAATCTTTGCATTCCTCGGTCCGAACGGCGCGGGGAAATCTACGACGATCAAGATGCTTACGACGCTGCTCAAGCCGACGAGCGGGACGCTTCGCATCAACGGGTTCGATCCGGTCGCCGAACAAGACGGCGCGCGGCGTTCGTTCGGTATCGTATTTCAAGACCCGTCACTCGACGACGAACTCACCGCCCGCGAAAATCTCGAGTTCCACGCAGTGCTCTACAGCGTCTCTGTCGCCACGCGTGGTGCGCGCATCGATTCCCTGCTGGAACTCGTCGAGCTCACCGACCGCCAAAACGAGTATGTAAAAAATTTCTCCGGCGGAATGAAGCGCCGGCTGGAGATCGCGCGCGGACTCATTCATCATCCGAAAGTCCTCTTCCTCGACGAGCCGACCGTCGGCCTCGACCCGCAGACCCGCAATCATATGTGGGAGTACCTCAAACGCATCAACAAAGAAGAGAGTATGACCATTTTCTTCACGACGCATTATATGGAAGAGGCCGAGCACGCCGCTACCGGTATCGCGGTCATAGACCACGGCAAGATCGTCGCCACCGGCACGTCCGAAAGTCTCAAAGCGCAAACCAATACCACCACCCTCGAAGACGCTTTCCTAAAGCTCACCGGCAGCGCCATCCGCGAAGAGCATGGCGACGGAGGAAACAACGCCATGCACAAGATGTGGCGCGGCGGCGGGCGGAAATAGGAGTTCACAAGATTTCAATCTTATAGAGTAGTTACTTTATGAACTTTATAACTTTACAAACTTTTAACTTACAAGAATGAACGCCATCTACATCCTCTGGCTTCGCCAAATCAAACGCTACTTCCGGGCGAAGTCGCGCATCATCGGGTCGATCGGGCAGCCACTCCTCTTCCTCGTCGCGCTCGGGTACGGTCTCGGCCCGATGTATGCCAAAGGCGGCGGCGGAAATTACCTGGAGTTCATTGCGCCGGGCATCATCGCTATGGGCATTCTCTTCACTGCCGTCTTCTCCGGCATTCAGATCATCTGGGATCGACAGTTCGGCTTTCTGAAAGAAACGCTTGTTGCGCCGGTGTCGCGTTTTTCCATTATGCTTGGGCAAACCATCGGCGGTGCCTCTGTCGCATTCCTCCAAGGCGGCATCGTCCTCGCGCTCGCGATCATTGCCGGCTTTCGCCCGCATTACTGGGCAACCTTCCCGCTCACGATGTTCTTCGGCGCCTGCATCGCACTCCTCTTCACGGCGCTCGGTATCGCAATCGCATCGCGACTCAACGATATGCAGGGCTTCCAGCTCATTATGAATTTCTTGGTGATGCCGCTTTTCTTCCTCTCCGGCGCACTCTTCCCGCTCCAAAATCTCCCGCCCGCGCTCCTCATAGTCGTGCGCCTCAACCCGCTTTCCTACGGCGTAGACGGTATGCGCGGCGCATTCGACGGCGTCTTCCAATTCGGTTTCCTCACCGACTGTTCCGTCCTTTTCATCGCAACTTTTTTCCTCCTCACCCTCGGCAGCTGGCTCTTCTCAAAGGTCGAGGCGTAGGGGTTTGCCCCCTCTCCCCTCACGGGGAGAGGGTTGGGGTGAGGGGTGAAGCCCTGGATTACCGCCAACATAAAAACCCGCATCCTCCTTATCACAAGAAGAATGCGGGGAACATCTACATCGGTCGATCGAGAAATGCCCAGAACGTGTCGGGACTGTACGGATGATCGAGCGGGCGTTCGGACGCAAGCAGTTGTACATCGCCGCCTTCAATGCCGACCATCATACATTTCTCGTCCACCACGATTGGCCGCATCGCGATCTGAACCGGATTATTGAATGTCAGATTGTGTTCGGCTAAATAAAGCGCCAACGCAAAGCCAACCTCTCCGGGACACCCGTGATGCTCCTGCTCTCTACCCCACTCAAGCACTTCCCCGATCGGTGTCGGTCTTCTGAAACCAAGCATTCTGCCGGAAGTCACGATGACCCGTACCGACGTCTTGTCCGGCATACACCGCGGCACGTCGGCACGGATAAGCACACCAGCACCGTAGCGGATCAAACAACCTGCCGCACGCAATCTTGCATCATAGACGCCGACATCCTCGCAGCCGCCAAGCACGAGATCCAGAACACAGCCATCGTTGGTATCAAGAACCGTATTCGATTCGCCCGCGCCGTGCAGCTTTATCGCCACACCAGGGACAAACCCTTTTCCGGAAAAATCTTGCACCATCTGTCACTCCTTTTGAAACCAGCGAACTTCTACCATACACCATACCGCAGCCGCGTCATTTTCTAAACCTTGCATTTTCTTTGCTTTTGTGGTTATATTGCTTTATGCAACACAAGCGACGAGCACCAATGCGACGCCCCCACAAACCCGCACCGCGCAAGCCGGTCGCGGCACTTTCCGCTGCGGTCGCACCCCTCTTCCCTATGCGCATCAACAAATACCTTGCATGGAAAGGCTATTGCACGCGACGCGACGCGGACTCACACATCGAAGCAGGGAAAGTACTCATCAACGGTAAACGTGCAAAACTCGGCGACAAGGTGGGTGAACGTGACACGGTAGATGTGCAGATGGAAGCGCGAAAATATCGCTATGTCGCGTATAACAAACCGCGCGGCATCGTCACTCATTCCGCCGGCGAGGACGAACAAGACATTCAGGAAATATCGCCGGTGCCGGGCGTGTTCCCGATGGGTCGGCTCGACAAAGATTCCACCGGTCTCATCATTCTCTCCGACGACGGCCGCATCACCGACAAACTCCTCAACCCCGACTACGCGCACGAAAAAGAATACGCCGTTATGGTGAAAGAAAAACTTTCGCACAAGTTCAAACAAGAGATAGAGCCAGGCGTGAACATCGAAGGATATCAAACCAAACCCTGCCAAGTGCGCGTCCTCGGCGACCACAAATTTTCCATCATCATCACCGAGGGCAAGAAGCACCAGATCCGCCGTATGTGCGCCGCCCTCGGGTATGTAGTCTCCGAACTCAAGCGCCGCCGCGTGATGAACATCCAATTAGGAAAACTCAAACCGGGGCAGTGTCGGAATATTGAAGGAGAGGAGTTAAAGGAGTTTTTAGGAGAGCTGGGGTTGTAGACCGACACCCCTCACCCCAACCCTCTCCCCCTGAGGGGCGAGGGGGCAGCTGCAAAACCATCGCTGCCTCAAGCTCCTCGCCCCTCAGGGGGAGAGGATGCCGACAGGCAGGTGAGGGGTGTGGCGGAAAGGTTACCGCAACGGCGCCTGCGTCGCTTCCTTCGACAGCGCACTTACAATACTCGCCGATCTAAAATGTGCCGGCAACTCGCTGCGCCAATTTGCATCGCTCGTAAAAATATCCGGCTCAACGCCTTTATCCTGCACCGGTTGACCGTCATCGCGCAGCGTCAGATAATGCACCAGCAGCAGTGCGTATTTTTCATTCGGGTCGATGACCGTTTCGATCGGAGTCGTATTCTCAACCGTCCCCCAGCCGCGCGTCGTGCCGCCGACGACCACACCCAAGTGGAAACGCTTGAACATTGCGGTCGTCACCTCTGCCGTGGACTGCGTCATATTATCGGTGATAAGCCCAATCTCCTTGAACCGCTCCACGCCCGGATACTTCCCCACCGTCGTGCGCTGCGGGTCATATTTGCCCTGATGGAAAAGATCAAACGCATACTGATTTTGTCCGACAAACAATCCCAAGAACGCCGGTGCGAAATCGAGCGCACCGCCGATGTTGCCGCGCAGGTCGATAACAAGACTGTCGATGCCCGCAGTGCCGTTAACCGAATCAACCGCGTGCCCGAATTCCTGCAGCGTTGTCGGCGAAATCTGGCTGATGTCCGCATACAGCGTGTGCCCGATAACCTGGTAGAAGACGGTCGGCTCGACCTGCGATTCGTCGTACAAACTCTTGGTCGCCGCGTCCGCCAGCACCTTGTGCGCATACGTTACTTTTTGCAATTCCACTTTTGCCGCGGTCGTGGTCCCATTGGCGAGTGTCGCAACTTTCTCCTTGTACGCCGCATCTACCGCCGTGCTACTCGCATTTTTCGCGACGCCGAGATCGTTATATAAATCTTTCGTCGGATTTACGTTGGCAACCTCCTGCCGCAACTGCGTCACCTGCACCTGCGAGAGAACACCATTGCGTCCGACCGGCGGAAGATTATGCAGCGCGATATTCAACGTCGCGAGCGTGAGTTGTTTTTTCGCGTCGGTCGAGGTGGCGGAGGCGATCGCGGTCGCAAACATCTGGGCGGTGCCGATGCGATCGCTCGTGGTCGTTGCGGGCGGCACCGTGAGATGTTCCGCCGACGCCAACGCCGCCTGGAACAAGATCGCATAATCAGCATCCTTCGCTTTCATCCAATATTGCCGCGAAGTTTTGTCATACGCCTCCATCAAAAAACGCACATAGAGGTCGGACTCTTCGGGCGTCTGATATTGTATCTCCGCTACCTGCGCCGATACACTACGAATGTGCGTCCAGTAATACCATCCCGCCCCACCAGCAACGAGCACCAAAATCACGCTCAACAACGCAACGCGGTTCTTCGTCACCGAAAAAAAGTTCGCGAAAAAATTCGTAAGAAATTGCACGAGGCGTTCTTCCATTTCTAAAGTATACCGTAGATTTTCGCCCCCCTCACCTGCCCTGTCGGGCATCCTCTCCCTGGAATGGGAGAGGAGCTTGAGGCAGCGATGGTTTGCCCCCTCTCCCATTCCAGGGAGAGGGCTGGGGTGAGGGGCAGCGAAATTATCCCCGCAAAAACACAAACCCTTTCTTCAAATCTTTTCTACATTCTTTATATTCCGGCACCGCGCGGGCAACCAACTCCCAAAATGCTTTTGAATGATTGAATGCGCCGATATGGCATAGCTCGTGCACCACTAAATAATCCGCGAGATGCGGCGGGAGATGCACGATATGGAAATGGAAATTGATATTGCCGGTGCGCGAACAACTTCCCCAGCGCGTGCGCGAGGCACGTATGGAAATTTTTTTATACGGGAAATGATAGACCTCATTGAAATGCGCGAGCCGCGCCTCCACCAACCGCAATGCTTCCTCTTTATGTTTCGCCAGCTCCCGCTTTCCGCTTTTCAGAAAAATTTTACCAGTATGTTTCTTGCACCGCTCCAACGCCCCGAGCACCCACGCGCTTTTCTCGCGCAACATCCGCTCGACCGCCGTGTGCCGCGTGCCCGTCGGAGCCGACACCGCCACCGACCCGTCCGGATGCACCGTCAGCCGAATCCCGCGGGAACGAGCGCTGAACTTCAACTCATACGCCACGCGCACACCATCAAGTTCAATCTCGTATTTCGTGCCGCTAGCCATGCGTTCATAATGCACAAACGCAAACGCAGACACAAATATGCCCCGCAGATTTTTACATATCAATGCAAAAATCTGCGGGGCAGCAGTGCTCTTACGCCGCGACCTCTTTTTCTTCCGCGCCCTCGATCGCCACTCGGAGAGCATCAAGCCGTATACGCGCATCGCTTGCTTTGCAAGAATGATCCGCATGCAGTCGGGACAACTCCGTCATCTGATTCGTCTTCTCGACGACGGAAAAATCTGTGTCCGACAATCCGGCATCTTTATCGCGAACAATGGCATCCCGCAACGCCGTCAGCTCGCGGTGGAGCGTATCCGCCGCGCGCTGATGCGTACTCATTTGGTTCGAGGTTTCCTGCGCCAGCGCCTTCATTTGTGAAAGCGTCATCATCATCGTATTCGTCACCATCACCTATACTCCTTTTCCAGTGCAATCTGCTGCACAGCGTAGCAACACCGCACCTTTTTGTCAAATGTTGCAAACCCCCCCGCGGTGCTATACTTATCCTTATAGATAGAAGCCCGATGACGACCCTTACTTTTACTTACCTATAACTCCACACACTATGGCGCACGTACAACCGGACATCGAATCATTCGCTCGCATCCGAGTCGTCGGCGTCGGCGGTTCCGGCAAGAACGCGACCAACCATATGATCGACACCAAGGTGCGCGGCGTCGACTTCATCGCGGTCAACACCGACTCGCAGGATCTTCACAATTCCCTCGCCAAGAAAAAAATTCACATCGGCAAAAATCTCACGAAAGGTCTCGGCGCCGGTATGAACCCGGAGCTCGGCAAGCGTGCCGCCGATGAAACAAAAGAAGAAATTCAGCAGGCGCTCAAAGGTTCCGATATGGTGTTCGTCGCGTGCGGTATGGGTGGCGGCACCGGCACCGGCGCGGCACCCGTCGTCGCCAAGACCGCCAAGGATCTCGGCGCGCTCACGGTCGCGGTCGTCACCAAGCCGTTCTCCTTTGAAGGTCAGCAGCGCCTCCGCCTCGCCGAACAGGGCATCGACGAACTCCGCAAAGAAGTCGACGCGCTCATCGTCATCCCCAACGACCGCATCCTCGCAACCACCGAAAAAGGCACAACTGTGAAGCAAGCGTTCGCGATCTGCAACGACGTCCTCAAGCAGGCCGTCGAGGGCATCTCCGACCTCATCACCAATCCGGGCGACATCAACGTGGACTTCAACGATGTCCGCGCCGTGATGGAAAACGCCGGCTCCGCCCTGATGGGTATCGGCACCGCCTCCGGCGAGAATCGCGCCCAAGACGCCGCGCGCATGGCCGTCTCTTCCCCGCTCTTGGAGATCTCCATCAACGGCGCGAAGGGCGTCCTCTTCGCCATCGCCGGCGGCGATGATCTTGGTATGCTGGAAGTCCACGAAGCCGCGAAGATCGTCACCGAGTCAGTCGATCCGAACGCCAAGATCATCTTCGGCACCAGCCGCGACGAGAAACTCAAGAAAGGCGAGGTTCGCGTAACCGTCATCGCGACCGGCTTCCCCTCCGCCACCGGCGCCACCCCGCGCGGCTCATCCCTCTTTAGCGGCTTCACCCGCAGCGAGCCGGTTAAAGAACGAGATCCTGTCGCGATGACGGTTACGCGAACCTCGCCTT
>Ga0118677_10013843_pt1 | contig 11520 bp, 7 predicted proteins | sample AliMusrvi5mmetaG_FD_86154 | JGI IMG/M metagenome (GOLD analysis project Ga0118677, IMG submission 86154) | reverse complement strand
GTCCAGGGGCAGCTTAAAATCAACCTGGCTCTGGGCGTCTGCTGCCAGGGTCGGCAGCCGGCCCAATATCTGTTCGATCTCGCTGTCTGTGAGCGGTTCGCTGCTCACCGGGACTACCGCGGCAGTTGCCGCGGGCTGAGGTTTGCCTTCGCTTAACGAAAAGGGCACCTGGGTGGGTGTCGTGCTCATGTTTGTCGATCCTCCCGTCTGGGTGGGGCTGGTGTTGACCGGGATTTCCTGGCCGCTGCCGTTGGAAGGCGTTGCGTTTGCGGGCGAACAACCGGTCACAAGGATCATAAAGACCAGGGTAACCCCAATCCACATGGCGCGGTTTTTGAGAAAACGATAATTCAAATCGAAATTCATAGGATAGGCCTCTTTCCGGACAGATCAATTCCCGTACTTATGATTGTAACGCTTTACTAAAGACGATGGAACCTGCGGTTTGGTTCCAGTTTATCAGCGGCCGTTAAATGCCAGAATTTCACCAGAAATTTCAATTTCTCCACATAATATTAATTTTAGCGCGTCGAAAATCGCCGAAAGTAAGCGCGTTGACTTTCACCCGCACCTCATCTACTAACCGGATTCCACTACTTCTTCTTTGTCCCCAATAGAACGGATTTATCCTCTGAAGAAGTTGTTTTATTCTACACGAAGCGCGCAGGAAGCGCGAGAAACGCGGCAATGCTGAAAATCACATCAAATAAGCCAAATATGATATGGCCGTTGGACACCTCCTGCTCCAATCTGTTGTCTGCCTTTAAATCGGGCTGGAAAATGATGGCAGATATCCAATTTTATGAAAATCGAGCGTCAAATATTATATAAAATGGGGGAAATTAAGCTAAATTTAAATGAGCTCCGCCACAACCATCACCCTTCCGGGGTGAAATTGTTGGCGAAAAATATCAGACGTGGATTTTCGGTGATACACTATTTTTGAATTGAGTTTCAGATGACACAATCAAATCGTTTACAACCGGATCTGGTAATTCCTGATCCGCCGTCCATTCCCGAGGGAGCCGCAGGGCGGGCGGTCAACTGGCCGCATGTCTGGGCTTATATTGGCCTGTCTTTTGGACTGGCCTGGCTGGTCGACCTGGCCCTGTTTTTAAACGGCGGCCTGACCCATCCATCAGCCGCGCTGATGCTGCAGTTCCAGATGCTGATGCCGGCATTCGCCGCCATGCTGCTGGGGATGTTCTTCTTTAAAGAAAGCCCGATCTACTTCAAAACGAACCATACTGCCTCGCGCTGGTTCATTTATTATTATTTCTTGATGACATTTGCATATCTGGTTGGAGCGGTCGTTGGTTCCGTCCAGCCTGCGCTGTCCGCCACGCTGAGTGCTTTGCTGCTGATCTTAAGTGTGGTCGGGCTGGTGCTGATGCTGGTGCTTCGCTGGCGCGGCGGGCCGCACTCCTTCGCCGGGGCCGGAATGGCCTTTGGTAAAATCCGCTTATGGCTGCTTTATGGGCTGGCCATGGTCCTGTTATACGGACTGGAGACCCTGATGAATTATGTCTTTAAGTTGGGCACGCCGGCCGATATCACCAAATTGTATCCGCCTGGAACGACAACCAACCTCCCAACGCTGGCCCTGCTCGCCTCGGCCTTTCTCAATGCAGTTATCATTGGCCCGTTTCTCGGGCTGATTATTACCTTTGGCGAGGAATACGGTTGGCGCGGCTACCTGCAGGGCGAACTGGTCCACCTTGGACGCATCCGCGGGGTAGGGCTGCTGGGCATCATCTGGGGCGTCTGGCACTGGCCGATTATCTTGATGGGCTACAACTACCCTGGTCAGCCCGTGCTTGGCCCGCTTTTAATGACCGCTTACACAGTGGTCCTGGCATACTTTCTGGCTTATGCCGTGTTTAAATCGAAAGGCGTGTGGACAGCGGCCTACCTGCACGCACTCAACAACCAGACCCTGTCCTTTTTAATGATCGCCGTGGTGACGCCTGTCAGCATCGTGATGTCCTTTGGCATCGGCATTCCCGCGCTCGTCCTGAGCGGACTGGTCATCCTGCTCCTTCTGCGCGACCCGATTTGGAAGGAAACGCAGTAGAAACGGGACCTGAATCATTTGCGTGGTACCAGGAATAATCCCTGCAAAAGCATCTTCCGTTGAAGGCACCAGGTGGCTATTGACCAATGTCCAGCCGCTTTTACGCTCCCTGTTTCAGGCGGATTCACGCGAATTTTCCGGGTACTATTAATACATCCCGTGGGTGTTCAGATAAAGGAGTTCACATGTTTGACCGCTTAAGCCATTTGCGATTTAAAATCCATTTGCCCGGATTTATAAAACTGCAGGAGGTGAATATCGCCTGGTTTGATAACCTGCGTATGGATCTAAAACTGCTGGGGACCTTTGTCGGCATGCTGGTGGTCATGGGATTGACCCTGGGAATTGTGGGGTATATCAACCTGAATAATGCAAACCTGATTTTGCTCGAGCTGACCCAACAAAAAATACCCGGCGTGCGCAATACGCTTATGGTGGAACGGCAGGCGCTCAAATCCATTATTGATGAAAAAATGGTCCTGCTCTCCAGCGACGATGCGCGCGTTGATCCGGCCACCTATGACCATGCCATACAGCAGGACCTGGCTGATATGAGCAATGCCCTCGACCAGTTGGATTTAATCGCCGCAAAATATAACCAGCAAAACATGCTCGCCGTTTCAAAACAATCCCGCGCCGACCTGGCAGATTTCACCAACCTGTTTAACCAGATCAATACCCATCTGGCAGACAATAAAAAATTTGCCAAAATCATGGACGATAATGCCCAAAAAGCCGCCAATATCCTCAAGATCAACAGTCTTTATATCTCCAGTCTGGCTTCCGGTGCAGAAGACCCCCAAAAACTGGCAAACATCAATACGGATTTATGGGTAATGATCCTCCAGACCAATCTCCAACAAGTCCAATATATGAAATCCAGGAATGAGCAGTACCTGCTAACCATGAACGCCGACCTGGCGCTGGTGTATAACCGCCTGGATGACTTTAAAAACAACACCAGGGATAGTGCTATTTTGGACAAAATGGCCCAGGTGCGCCAACTGATGGACGGCTACAAGCAGGCTGCCCTCGACTGGCGCAATAACGACAACCAGCTCACCGATTTATCCGCTAAAATGGCCGACACGGGCGAAAAAGTCCAATCCAATGTCATCAAAGCCGAGAACACCGGCTGGACGGCGGCTTATGAAAGCGAAAACAAAAGCGGCGCGGTTTTATCCCAGGGCATCTTTACCAACGCTGCCGCAGTGGGCATCTTCATCTTATTTGGCCTGCTGCTGGCGTTTCTGATTGCCCGGAGCATCACCCGCCCCTTATCCATCCTGGTGGCTGTGGCAAACAAAATGGCCACCGGAGACCTGGCGCGCGATCTTTCCGACACACAAAAAGATATCGTCCGCAAGCGCAAGGATGAAATTGGTGAAATTGGCAGGGCCTTCGACAGCATGGTGGATTATATCCAGTCCATGGGCGATGCCTCCCGGCGTATTGCCCAAAATGACCTGAGCGATGAGATTACGCCGCGCTCAGACCGCGATGAGCTGGGACTTTCTTTTCAAAGCATGATTGAAAGGTTGTACACCGTGGTAAGTCATCTCTCCATCCATTCAGGCAACCTCAAAGAATCTTCAGACCAGCTGGCAGCCACATCCGAACAGGCCAGGCAGGCCACCGGCCAGATCTCCCAGACCATCCAGCAGGTCGCCCTGGGCATCCAGCACCAGACCGAAGGCATCAACACCACGGTGGCTTCCATGGAGGCTCTCTCCCAAGGCATTGAAGGGGTGGCCAGGGGCGCTCAGGAACAGGGTATTGCCATCAACAGGGCATCTGAAATCACGGCCCACATTTCCAGCTCGATCCGGAAAGTGGCTGGCAATGTTGAGGCAGTCACCATCGAGGCTTCCAAAGCGGCCCAGACGGCTCAAAACGGCACGCGCCTGGTTAAAGATACCCTGCAGAGCATGCAGCTAATTAAAGCCAGAGTGGACCAGTCGGTGATAAAAGTGGAAGAAATGGGCAAACGTTCCAGTGAAATCGGGATCATCGTCGAAACCATCGATGATATTGCCAGCCAGACCAACCTGTTGGCTTTAAACGCGGCTATTGAGGCCGCGCGAGCGGGTGAACACGGCAAAGGGTTTGCCGTGGTGGCAGATGAAGTCCGCAAACTGGCCGAACGCGCCTCCAGTTCCACCAGGGAAATCAACCGACTGGTGTCTAAAATTCAGACCACCGTCAACGAAGCCGTCCAATCCATGGCGGAAGGCTCCAGGGAAGTCGAAAGTGGTGTGCAGCGCGCCGACCAATCCGGCGTGGCCCTGTCTGCCATTCTGGAAGCGATTGAAACCGTCAACCGCCAGGCCCGCGAAGCCGCCCTGGCCAGCAAGGAAATGGCCGCCGATTCAGACGATATGGTGACATCTGTCAGCAGCGTTTCACAGGTCGTGGAGCAAAATAATGCGGCCACGCAGAAAATGGCTTCCGATTCAAGCGGGGTTGCTTCAGCCATCGAAAATATTGCCAGTGTCAGCGAGGAAAACAGCGCCGCCCTCGAGCAGGTATCCGCCGCCGCCCAGGTCCTGACGGACCAGGTGCAGGGTGTCTCCCAATCGGCCCAGGCCATGGCTCAGGTGGCTCAACTGCTGGAAAACATTGCCCAGGAATTTAAACTGGAATAAAAACGGGGCGGTCATGCAGACCCGGTCCTTCCCGGATCACCGGGCACGGGCAAAAGGCGACCGTCGATATGACATTTGGCGCATTTTATAGTGACAAATGTCAGGTTGAATGCCGGCTGGAATTTCCTATAATAACTTACATCGTGTAAGTTATTATTTAGTGTAAGTTGTTATGCCGTGCAAGTAATAATCTGGTGTAAGTCTACCCTGTTTCAGCCGCAGCCCATGAGTGAGCTTTTATGAGAGTACCGGAAATAATCAATGCCGACCAGATGCGCAGCATCAACCGCACGGCCATCCTGGAAGTGATTCGCCAGCACAGCCCGATTGCGCGCTCAGATATTGGGCGGCTGCTCGGTTTAAGCCTGCCCACCGTGATGCGCATTGTCGACGAACTGTTCCAGGAAAACATGGTGCGTTACAGCGACACCCGTTCAAACCACATCCGCCGGCGCGAGCTGATTGAATATAACAAAGACGGCCATACCGTCATCGGACTGAACCTCGATGGGGTCAACCTCTACGCTGCCCTCGCCAATATCGGCGGGGATATTCTCACCGAACTGCTGCTTGAACAGCACGGCACGGTCGGCGAGAAAAGCCTCGAGCTGATCATGGACACGATTGAAAAGCTGCTCCAGGCGCCCCGCAGTGAAGACAGCAGCATCCTGGGGATTGCCATTGGCATTCCCGGCGTGACTCACGCTAAAAGCGGCGTGGTCGAATGGGCGCCAAGCTTGAAATGGCGCGGCCTGCCGCTCAAGCAGATGCTTGAAACGCGCTTTAATCTGCCGGTTGCCGTGGATAATGACCTCAACCTGGCTGCTCTCGGTGAAAACTGGTTTGGTGTCGGTCAGGGCACTCACGAAATGGTGCTGATTGCCACCGGCACCGGCGCCGGGGCGGGCGTCATCATCGACGGCGCCATCTACCGCGGCGCAGGTGAAGCCGCGGGTGAAATCGGATACATGCTCACCGACCGCGCCCTGTTGAAAAAAGCTTATCCCGATTACGGCCCGCTGGAAGACCAGATTTCAAGCGATGCCATTGCCCGCAAAGCCCGCCAGGTCCTGGCAAAACAACAACCTGGCTCCGAATCGGCCATCCTCAGCGCCGGGGACGTTTTTTCTGCCGCCCGCCTGAAACAAGCCTGGGCATCCGCCGTCCTCGAGGAAACCGCTGCCTACCTGAGTATGACCATTGCCAATATCACCGCCCTGCTCAACCCTGAACTGGTGGCCCTTGGCAGCGGACTGGCCAGCGGTGCCGACCTGTTGATCCCGTTGGTCATCGAAAACCTGAAAGACACCCTCCCCAACCTGCCGCGCATTGAAGCCTCAACCCTCGGCCACCGCGCGGCGGTGATGGGCGCCATCGCCATCACCGTGCACCACAGCAGCGATTATTACGTGGTCAAGAAGTTATACTAGCTATTATCCGAAAAAAACAGTAAACATGTTTTCCGAAAGGAGGCGCACGCCCGGCGAATTAATCGATCAATCCTCTATCTCAGCCAAATTTAACCCTAAAATAATGGAAGGATATTGAAGATGAAGAAAAATATTTTTGTTTTACTCAGCGTTTTAACGGCAATGATGATGTTGTTTAGCGCCTGCGCTCCCGCTGCCACCCCGGCGCCTGCCGCTCCTGCGGCACCCGCTGCCCCGGCCGCAACCGCAGTTCCCCCCACCCAGGCTCCCGCGGCTCCCGCTGCCACTGCAGTTCCCACCCAGGCGCCTGCCGCCCCGGCGGCTGCAGCCCCCGTCAACATTCACATCATCACCATGGACCAGGCCGGCATCAAGCCCGCCGAAGTGGACCAGATTGTGTCTGATTTTGAAGCCAAAAACCCGGGCATCACAGTCACCATGGAATATGTCGGTTATGACAACGTGCATGACAAAATCGTCACCGGCATGGCCGCCAACCCGCCCGCCTATGACGCCGCCATGATTGATGTCATCTGGCCCGATGAATTTATCAAATCCGGTTACCTGCTGGATGTCTCCAGCCGCGTTACCCCGGAAATGAAAGCCGGCATTTATCCCTCCGCCTGGAACGGTGTCACCCGCAACGGCAAAATTTACGGCATGCCCTGGCTGATGGATGTTAAATATTTCATGTACAACAAGGATATGCTCAAAAAAGCCGGCTTCGACAATCCGCCCAAGACCTGGGAAGAAATGGCTGCCCAGGCCAAGGTGATCAAACAGAAGAAAATTGCTGAATATCCCGTGATCTGGTCCTGGAATCAGAAAGAGGGCGTGGTCTGTGATTTCACCGCCCTGCTCTTCGGCAACAACGGCATGTACCTCGACAAAGACGGCAAACCTGCCTTCAATAATGACCAGGGCGTCCAGATGTTAACCTGGATGAAGAAAACCATCGACGACGGCATCACCAACCCCACCTCTGTCGCCGCAGACGAAGGCGCTGTCGAAACCGATTTCCTGGCCGGCAAGAGCGCTTTTGCGGTCAACTGGCTCAACCAGTACGCCGATTCCCTCGATAAGACCAAGTCCCAGGTGGTGGGGCAGGTCGCATTCGCCCCCATGCCCGTCTTTGACGCCGGCGCCAAGGCTGGCATCAAGGGCTCCAGCGTGGACGGCTCCAGTTCCTTCGCCGTCATGGCCACCACTCCCCACCCCGATGAAGTCTGGAAGTTCCTCACCTATTTTGCCAGCAATGAAGTCCAGATGAAATATTCTGCTGAAATGCTGCCCATCTGGCAGGGTGATTACCAGGGCGATAACCTGACCAAGTTGGAAGCCGCCACCCCTTCAAACCCGGTGACTGTTCCCGCCTTTATGGGCCAGTTCCCCTTTGCCAACGAACGCCCAACCGTTCCTTACTATAATGAAGGTTCAGCCGCTCTGCAGCTGGCAATTCAGGAAGCTCTGACCGGGGCAAAAACCCCAAAACAGGCTCTCGACGAAGCCGCCGCCAAGTGGGTTGAGCTCGGCAGTAAGAAGTAGTCCATAACCAAAGGCCCGGGGGGTGTGGTGACACACCCCCCGCCAAGACCTCCAAACAGAATGACTGATTCCAAACCCCTCCCCCACAAGAAACTTACCCTGCGGCAGCAGGATATGCGGATTGCCTGGCTCTTACTCCTGCCAAGCCTGGTTGTGATATTAAGCATCAATCTCTGGCCGATCCTTTCCACGTTTTACCTGAGCTTTTTTGTCAGGCCGACCGGAATTAACCAGGTGTCCACCTTTGTCGGCCTGGGAAATTATATGCAAATGCTCCAGGACCAGGTTTTCTGGGAGACCATCGGGCGCACGCTATACTTCACCGTGGTATCGGTGGGCACGGAGCTTGTCCTGGGGCTGGCCATCGCCCAGCTGATCCATTCCCATCCCTACGGCTGGAAGTTCCTGCGTTTCGCCCTGATCATCCCCTGGGCCGTCCCCACGATCGTCAACGGCGCCATGTGGCGCTGGATTTACAGCGCCGATTTTGGTGCATTAAACGGCTTGCTGATGCAGTTTGGGTTGATCAATCACTATGTTCCCTGGCTGTCCAACCCGAATTGGGCCATGAACCTGGTCATCGTGGCCGATGTCTGGCACATGATGCCCTTTGTGGCCCTCATCCTGCAGGCCGCCCTGGCCACCCTGCCCGTGGAACTGGAAGAAGCCGCCGCTGTGGATGGCGCCAATGCCTTCCAGCGTTTCTGGTCCATCCGCCTGCCCCTGCTGCGGCCGGCCATCCTGGTGGCGCTGATCGTGCGCACGGTGGATGCCTTCCGTGCCTTCGATATCGCCTACATCATCACCAACGGCGGCCCGGCTTTTAAGACCGTCACCATCGCCTACCTGACTTACCTGAACACCTTTTCCTACGGCAAGCAGGGCATCGGCGCCGCCATTTCTCTGCTCATATCCGTTTTCACCATAGTCATGGCCTTTATTTATATTCGTTTCCTGTACCGCCCGGAGGAGATCTGAAAATGAGCACAAAAAAACGGGTCCGCAAACTCCTCTTATCGCTCCTGATGATTCCGGTTTTATTTTTTATCTTCTTCCCCATCCTGTGGCTGTTTAGCTCCAGTTTTTCCAACCAGGTGGAACTGCTCACGGTTCCTCCGCATTGGATTCCCCAGAATCCCACCCTGCAAAATTACATGGATATCGTTTTCCCCAGCGGGGCCACTTCCAGCGTCCCGCGCACTTTTGCCGTATCCCTGCTTAATTCCATCGAAATTGCCTCGGCCGTCACCGTGATCTGCATCGTCATCGGCAGCCTGGCCGCCTATGCCCTGGTGCGCATTCCATTTAAATATAACCGCAACCTGCAAATCGGCATCCTTGCCACGCGCATGATTCCGGAAGTGTCGCTGGTGATCCCGCTTTATATCATGGCCTCCAGCCTGGGATTGATTAATAAACCGATTGTCTTGATCCTCACCTACCTCAGCTTTGCCCTTCCCTACGCCATCTGGATTATGGCTTCCTTTTTCCAGACTGTGCCGGTCGAGCTGGAAGAGGCCGCCCGCCTCGACGGCTGCAGCCGGCTGGGGATTCTCTGGCGCGTGGTCATGCCCATTTCCATCCCGGGTTTAATCTCCACCGCCATGTTTGTCTTCCTGGTTGCCTGGGATGAATTTTTCTTCGCCCTTATTTTCACCAGCACGCTTGCTGCCAAAACAGTCCCGGTTGCCATTGCCGAGTTTATTGGACGATACAATATTAACACCACGGGCATGATGGCCGGCGGCATCCTCGCCGCCATTCCCCCCGTTGTATTGGGCCTGGTTTTCCAGCGTTATATTATCACTGGCATGACCGCCGGCGCAGTTAAAGGATAAAACCTGCCTTATGGACGAGATTGTGATTGGGATCGACCTCGGCGGCACGATGGTGCGCGCCGGGGCTGTACAGCGCGACGGCCAGATCCTCGCCATGGGTGAAACCACCATCCAGGCCAGCGAAGGCCCCAATGCCGGGCTGGGTCGCATCAGCGCGTTGATCAACCACCTGGTTGCTGAGACCGGGACCAGCCTGCTTGGCATCGGCATCGGTTCCACCGGCCCGCTCGACCTGGAGCGCGGCGCCATCCAAAACCCTTACACCCTGCCCGGCTGGGAAGATGTGCCCATCACCGCCCACCTGCAGGGCATATTTAACGTGCCGGTGCAGCTCGAAAATGACGCCGACGCGGCCGCCCTGGGTGAATACTGGCGCGGCGCGGGGCAAAACGTCGCACGTTTAATGGCCGTCACGGTCGGCACCGGCATTGGCACCTCCCTGATTCAAAAAGGGCAGATCTACCGCGGCATCAACAACTGCCACCCCGAAGGCGGCCACATCATTCTGGACCCTTCCGGGCCGCTGTGCTACTGCGGTGCTAACGGCTGCTGGGAGGTCCTGGCTGCCGGCCCGGCCATTTCAGAACAGGCGCGCCAGGCGGCTTTGCGCCATCCCGAAAGCCTGATGCTTGCCCTTGCCCATGGAAAAATCGATCAAATCGATTCGCTCACCGCTGCCAGCGCCGCGCGCCAGCAGGACCCTGCCGCCTGCGAAGTGATCAACCGCGCCGCCCGTTACATGGCGCAGGGCATCGTCAACCTGATCAATGCCTTTGCCCCCGACACCCTGGTCTTAAGCGGGGGGGTGATGAAAAGCGCAGACCTGTTCCTGCCCGAGATCAGGCAGTTTGTGCACCGGAACAACCGCATGGTCCCGGCTGACAGCATTCAGATCGTCCTCGCCCGGTTGGGTTATTATGCCGGCATCACCGGCGCCGCCTACACCGTCTATCAACAACAGTAAACCATCCATAAGGAATCCCGCCATGAGTCTCACCCCATTCATTGAAAGCATCCTCAGCCAGCCCGAGGTATTGACCCGTTCGATCCCGCAATACGATGTCAGTCCTTTAAAAGCGTTCCGTGAAGAACTCGCCGCTGGCAAAATCGAGCGTATCGTCATTACCGGCATGGGCGCCTCATTATATGCGGGCCATGCCGCCTGGTTAATCCTGGTCCAGCACGGCCTTCCCGCCTACCTGGTGGATGCGGCCGAGCTGCTGCACTTCACCCCCCAACTCATCACCCCCCGGACCCTGGTCTGGGTCATTTCCCAGTCCGGGCGCAGCGCCGAATTGCTGCCCCTGCTGGATGGGGTTAAAGCCAGCGGAGCGCGCCTGGTTTCAACCACCAACGACCCCGCCAGCCCCATCGCCGCGGCCTCGCTTGTGTCCATGGCGCTGCTCTCCCCCACAGAACAGACCGTCTCCACGGTCACTTTCACCACCACGCTGGCTTCGGTCCAGCTCGCGGCCCTCTCCCTGTGCGGCGAGCCGGTTGAAGCCGCCCGCCAGGACCTGCTCTGGACGGTTGAAGCGGTGGCAGCTTATCTGCGCGATTGGGAAGCGCATGTGGCCGCCATGCAAGCGCGCATCGGTCTTAACAACAAACTGTTTATCGTCGGGCGCGGGCCTTCCCTCTCGGCCACCCACTGCGGCGCGCTGATCCAGTCCGAAGCCGCCAAAATGGCGGTCGTGGGCCTCAACGCGGCTGAATTCCGGCATGGACCCTATGAACTGGGCGCGCCCGATTTAACCATCCTCATCCTGGCCGGGGTGGAAAAAACCCGCGAACTCAACCGGAAATTGTGTGAAGACCTGTCTGGCTTTAAATCCAATGCCTTCTGGGTGGCAGACCAACCCTCAGGCAGCCTGCCCTGGATTGAAATGCCCGCCTGCGCTCGTAGCATCAGGCGCAGAGCAGTCTCCTTTTTCATGAACATGAATTCCTTGCTCAGAATTAGGCTTGAGGCCAGAGAACTTTCCATT
>Ga0118677_10013842_pt1 | contig 11522 bp, 11 predicted proteins | sample AliMusrvi5mmetaG_FD_86154 | JGI IMG/M metagenome (GOLD analysis project Ga0118677, IMG submission 86154) | reverse complement strand
CATCAGAGGATCCACCTCGATTGCTCGAAGTCTCTTCCTGAACAACGGCTGTTCATGCTCCTGGCGTTCAACGCTCTCCTGTTTATCCCCAGTGGGGAGGGAGGCATCCATAGCATCTCGACCCGCAATCCTCGTCTGCGACGCTACGCCGCCCCCAGCAGCGCCATCACCAGCGACACCGTCAGCATCGCCAGCAGCGTTGACACCGCCACGCTGGCGGTCACCAGCTCCTGCGCCACCTGGTAGCGCTGCGAGAACAGAAACACGTTGGCGCCGATCGGCATCGATGCCGCCACGATCATCACCGACAGCGCCAGACCGCTCAAGCCAAGCGACCAGGAAAGGCCCGCCACCAGCGCCGGAAACGCGACGTTCTTGATCAGCGCCAGTCCGAGCGCGCCCTTGAGATCGGCACCGACGCGCACCTGGGTCAGCGTGACGCCGACCAGTACCAGCGCGATCGGACCGAAGGCATTGCCCAGCAGCGCCAGCGGCTTGTCGACGATCTCGGGCAACACCCAACCGGTCTGCGCAAACAGCAGACCCACCATGATCGGCAGCGGCACCGGGTGAAAAATGCCATTGCGCACCGCCGCCAGAATCGTCAGCGCCATGTGCTGCCCGGCCTGTTCGCCGCTCGCAGCGGCCTCGCGTGCCACGGCCAGTTCCAGCATGATGGTGGCGAGCGTCAGCAAGACCAGCGCGTGCACCGAGATCAGGGTGAACAACATGACGAGACCGGCCTGGCCATAGGCCAGAGCGACCAGCGGCACGCCAATCATCACGGTGTTGCTGAAGGTGGCGGCCAGCGCCAGCACAGCGGCGCGCCGCGTGAAGCCCTGCCAGACCAGCACCGCCGCAAACAGCAGGACGGCGGCCACGAAGTACATCGCCACCGGTTTGAAATCGAGCTGTTCGACGTGCACCGTGCTCATGGTGCGAAACAGCAGTGCCGGCGTGAGCACCATGAACACCAGGTTCGACAGGTCCTTGCTGGCCTCGGGCCTGATCCAGCCGGCGCGACCGGATATGAACCCGATGGCGATCAGCACCACCACCGGCAGCAATGCCGATATCACGGGGTTGTTCATGCTCAGGCGCCCAGCAAGGGACCGCTGCGAAACGCCTTGGCGCCGGCAATCTTGCCAAGCTCGCCGCCGGCGTGAACGTAGCGCTCACGCGTGCGTGCGTAAAAGATGCCGGCCACGCCGGCCACGACGCGCTGCGTCTGCCCGGCGATGGGGTCGATGATCTCGGCCATCAGATCGCCGGCCTGCAAATCGCTGCCGACTTCGGCCGCGAACACCAGGACGCCGGGGCCCGGCGCCTTGAGCGTTTCGGACCCGGCCAGCGGTGTCGGCTGGCACTTGAGCGGTGGCGCTTGCGGCGCCTGCGCGCACGCGACGGCCTGCACGTGCTGCAGCCATCCGAAGATGGCCTGCGCATCGGCCTGCGCCAGCGCATGGCGGACCTCGGCTTCGCCACGCAGTTCGATCGTGGTGCTGCAACAGGCCTGCGGCAAGGGAACGTTGCGGCCGACGGCTTTCAGCGCGCCGGCCAGTTGCCACCAGACGCCGGACAAACATTCATCGAAGGACCAGGCCTGCGAATCGCGCGCCAGCAAAATGGCCTCGCTGCCGAGAAAGCGCGCCAGCGGCTCCAGTTGCGGCCAGCAGGCATCCTCGGTGTAGAAATGCATGACGGCCTCGCTGTCGCAGTGCAGGTCGAGCACGCTGTCGGCATCGTGCGCCAGCAGCAGCAGCGTGCGGCGCAGGCTTTGCAGTTCGCTCGCCGGCGCCCAATTGCGCAGGTAGCCGCCGATCGCCTCGCGCACAAGCGCGATGTTGGCCTGCGCGTCTTGGCCCAGCACGTCGCGCAAGGCCGGCTCGATGGCCTTGGCCAGGTCGGGGTAATGCCGGTTGAAGTTCTCGGCACTGTCGAGTTCAAAGCGGCCCATCGCCTTGTGATTGAGTCGCTGCGCCAGTCCGATCGGATTGGCAACCGGCACCAGGATGATCTCGCCGCGCACGGTGCCGGCGGCATCGGCCGCTTCAAGCAGGGCGCGCAGATGATGCGCGACCAGCATGCCGGGCAGTTCCTCCGCATGCAGGCTGGCCTGCAGGTAGACCTTGGGGCCGGATCCGGCGCGGCCGAAGTGAAAGCTGGTCAGCGTCTTGTGGCTGCCCAGGCTGCTGCTGAGCAAGAGATGGTCGATGCGTTGCATAGGGTCAGGGTTGGCGCCGGGACCCCATTGTCTCAGTTCCGCCGAACACGAGGCTTACCTGACCAGGCGCGCAAAGGTCTTGCGAAACTTGCTGACCTTGGGCGCCGCGACGGCCATGCAATAGCCCTGCTGCGGATTCTTAGCAAAGAAGTCCTGGTGGTAGTCCTCGGCCGGCCAGTAGTTGTCCAGCGGCAGCACTTCGGTGACCAGCGGCCGGTCATAGACGCCGCTGTCTGCCATCTCCTGCAGCAGCGCCTTCGCCACGTCGGCCTGATCCGGCGTCGAGTAGTAAATGCCGCTGCGGTACTGCGTGCCGCTGTCGTGGCCCTGGCGGTTCAGCGTCGTCGGGTCATGGATCAGGAAGAAAATTTCCAGTACCTCGCGCACGCTGATTTGCTGCGGGTCGAAGCGCAGCTTGACCACCTCGTTGTGGCCGGTCCGGCCGCTGCAGACCTGCTCGTAGCTCGGCTGCACGGTCTGCCCGTTGCAGTAGCCGCTCTCCACATCCTCGACGCCTTTGACATTGACGAAGACCGCCTCCGTGCACCAGAAGCAGCCGCCACCGAGGGTGATGGTTTGCAGGGAATCCGACATGAAAGCGCTCCTTGAACAGTGGATGCCGGATCAAGCCCGGCACGAGGTGCGGATTGTCGCGCCTGTGCCAGTCCTGTGCAGCGCGAAGGGCTTGGCCCTGCAATTGACAGTGCCGCCGCTCCAAGCTACATTACTAACCCTCTAGTCATTAACTTCATGCCCTCCTCCCAAGCCGTCACCAAACCCCGCCCCGCGACGCTGGTCCGCCACGAACGCCGCAAAGATGCGCGTCCGGGCGAACTGCTGGCCGCCGCGCTCGACCTGTTCGTCGAAAAGGGCTTTGCCGCGACCCGGGTCGAGGAGGTGGCCGTGCGCGCCGGCGTCTCCAAGGGCACGCTGTTCCTCTACTTTGCCAGCAAGGAAGAACTGTTCAAGGCGGTCGTGCGGGAGAACATCTCGGGCCACTTCCCGCAGTGGAACGCCGAGTTCGAAGCCTATCAGGGCAGCACGCCCGACATGCTGCGCTACGCCATGACGCTGTGGTGGCAGCAGCAGGGCAGTTCCAAGTCGTCCGGCATCGCCAAGCTGATGCTCAGCGAGGCCGGCAACTTCCCCGAGTTGGCCGCCTTCTTCCAGCAGGAGGTCGTCCAGCCAGGGCATGACTTGATCCGGCGCATCCTGCAACGCGGCGTGGACCGCGGCGAGTTCGCCCCGATCGACAAAAAATACAGCGTCTATGCCGTGCTGGCGCCGATGATCTTCCTGCAGCTGATGCAGCACAGCAATCCATGCTGCTTCGATGCGACCGACCCCGTTGTGCCCGAGGAATTCCTTGCGGCGCACGTGCAAACCACGCTTGACGGCCTGCGCCTGCGCCCGTCTTCTCCTGCTTCCGACAAAGGATCGCGCTCCGTATGAAACGCTGGTTGAAATGGGCGCTGGTCGCCCTGGTGCTTGTTTTGCTTGGCGTTGGCGTCCTGCGTGCCCTGTCGGCGCGCAAGACACAACAGCAGGCCGTGACCGCTGCCGCGACGCAGCGCGAGCAGACCGTGATCGAGCTCGGCGCCGCCGACGTGGTGCAGGCCAGAACCCGTGAGATGAAGGCGGGGCTGGCGATCTCCGGCACGCTCAAGGCGGTCAGCAGCGCGGTCGTCAAGGCCCGCGTGCCAGGAGAATTGCAGAGCCTGACGCTGCGCGAAGGCGATGCCGTGCAGGCCGGGCAAGTCATCGCCCGCATCGATTCGTCCGAGTACCACGCACGTGTGCGCCAAGCGCAGCAGCAGGCCGAATCAGCCAAGGGCCAGCTTGACATCGCCCGGCGCGCCTTCGAGAACAACCGTTCGCTGGTCGACCAGGGCTTCATTTCCAAGAACGCGCTCGAAACCTCGCTGTCCAGCCTGGCCTCGGCCGAAGCCAACTACCGGGCCGCGCAGGCCGGCACCGAGATCGCCGCCAAGGCGCTGGAAGACACCATCCTGAAGGCGCCGATCAGCGGTCTGATCTCGCAGCGCCTGGCGCAACCGGGCGAGCGCGTCGCCGTCGAGGCGCGCATCGTCGAGATCGTGGACTTGAGCCGGCTCGAACTCGAAGCCAGCCTGAGCGCTACCGAATCGCTCGATGTGCGCCTGGGCCAGAGCGCCGTGCTGCAGATCGAAGGCGCTGCGACGACGGTCAAGGCGCGCGTGGTGCGCATCAACCCGAGCGCCGTCAACGGCAGCCGCGCGGTGCTGGTCTACCTGGCCATCGATCCGACGCCCGGCCTGCGCCAGGGCCTGTTTGCCCAGGGCACACTGGTCACCGGCCAGCTGCAGGCCCTGCTGGTGCCGCTGACGGCCGTGCGCACCGATGAACCGCAGCCCTATGTGCAGTTGCTCAACCAGCAACAAGTCGTGCACCAGACGGTGGAGATTGGCGTGCGCGGCGAGCTGGACGGCCAGACCATGGTGGCGGTCAAGGGCGTGCCCGAGAACGCGCTGCTGATTGCCGGCTCGGTCGGCAGCGTGCGCGCCGGCACCGCCGTCCGGTTCACCACGCCGCCCAATCTGACACCCGGCGTCAAATAAGCCATGTGGTTCACCCGTGTCAGTCTGAAGAACCCGGTGTTCGCGACCATGGTCATGCTGGCCATCGTCGTGCTCGGCCTGTTCTCGTACCAGCGTCTGCAGGTCGACCAGTTCCCCAACGTCGACTTCCCCGTCGTCGTCATCACCACCGAGTACCCCGGCGCGTCACCCGAGATCATCGAGAGCGAAGTGACGAAGAAGATGGAGGAAGGCGTCAACTCGATCGCCGGCATCAACGCCCTGACCTCGCGCAGCTACGAGGGCATGTCGGTCGTCATCATCGAGTTCCAGCTGCACATCAACGGGCGCAAGGCGGCCGACGACGTGCGCGAGAAAGTCGCCATCGTGCGCCCCACCCTTCGCACCGAAGTCAAGGAGCCGCGCGTGCTGCGCTTCGACCCGGCCAGCAAAGCGATCTGGTCCTTGGCGGTCTTGCCGGATAGTGGTGCAAAGACCGCACCGAGCGCCGGCGGGCCGTCCCAAGGCGCGAGCGCCCCCTCGGGGGGCAGCGCAGCACGCGCAGCGGCAAGCGTGGGGGTCAAACAGCTCAGTGATGTGGAGTTGACGAACTGGTCGGACCAGGTCCTGCGCAAGCGCCTGGAGAACGTGCGCGGCGTCGGTTCGGTGACGCTGGTCGGCGGCGCCAAGCGCGAAATCAACATCTACCTCAAGCCACTGGCGCTCGAAGCCTTCGGCGTCACGCCCGAGCAGGTGGTGTCCGCGATCAGCTACGAAAACCAGGACCTGCCGATGGGCGCGATCCGCTCGCTCGAGCAGGAACGCGTGGTGAAGATCGAGGCGCGCATGAAACGGCCGGAGGATTTCGGCAAGATCATCGTGGCGCGCAAGAGCGGCGCGCCGGTGCGGGTGGACCAGATCGCCAGCGTGGTCGACGGCGCCCAGGAAACCGACAGCCTGGCGCTCTACAACGGCCAGCGCACCCTGCTCATCAGCGTGCAGAAGGCGCAGGATGAAAACACCATCGGCGTGATCGACGGCCTGCAGAAAACGGTGGCGGCGATGAAGGCCGAGCTACCGCCCGGCGTGCGGCTTGAGCCGATCTACGACGGCGCGCGCCAGATCCGCGTGGCCGTGGAAAACGTGCGCGAGACGCTGTTCGAAGGCGCGCTGCTCACCATCCTGATCGTCTTCCTGTTCCTCAATTCATGGCGCTCGACGGTCATCACCGGCCTGACGCTGCCAATCGCCCTGATCGGCACCTTTCTGTTCATGAACCTGTTCGGCTTCACCATCAACATGATCACGCTGATGGCGCTGAGCCTGTGCGTGGGCCTGCTGATCGACGACGCCATCGTCGTGCGCGAGAACATTGTGCGCCACGTGCAGATGGGCAAGAAGCCGTACCAGGCCTCGCTCGACGGCACGCAGGAGATCGGCCTGGCGGTGCTGGCTACCACGCTGTCGATCGTGGCGGTGTTCATGCCGATCGGCTTCATGGGCGGCATCATCGGCAAGTTCTTCCACGAGTTCGGCATCACGATCGTGGCCGCCGTGCTGATCTCGATGTTCGTCAGCTTCACGCTCGACCCCATGCTCTCGAGCGTCTGGCACGACCCCAGCATCGAGGCGCATCGCAACCATGGCCTCAACGACGACGGAACGCCGCGCCAGCCCGTCAACTTCTATGACAGAACAATCGGCCGCGTCACCGGCTGGGTCGACCATGCGACGGAACTGCTGATCGACGCCTACCAGGCCATCCTGCGCTGGGCGCTGGTGCACAAGCTCAAAACGCTGGGCCTGGCCTTCGTCATCTTCGTCGCCAGCATCTTCATGGTGCCGCTGCTGGGCACGGAATTTGTGCCGTCGGCCGATTTTTCGGAAACCTGGCTCAACTTCTACACGCCGATGGGCGCGTCGATCGAAGTCACGGAAGCCAAGGTCAAGCAGGTGGACGCGATCGTGCACAGTTATCCGGAGGTCAACTACTCGCTGGCCACCATCAACACCAGCGGCGCGGGCAAGAGCTACGCCAGCTTCTATATCCGGCTGACGGACCGCAAGCTGCGCGTGCGCAATGTCGACGAGCTGTCCGCGGTCCTGCGCGAGCGCCTGAAGCAGGTGCCCGGCATCGTTGTGACCCACGTCGGCCTGATGGACCCGGTGGGCGGGCAAAAGCAGATCGAATTCTCGCTGCAGGGCCAGGACCTGGCCGAGCTCGAACGCCTGACCGGGCTGGTCACGCAGAAGATCCGCGCGATCCCCGGACTGGTCGACCTCGACTCCAGCGTCAAGCCGCGCAAGCCGACGATTGACGTGACCGTGCGCCGCGACGCGGCGTCCGACCTCGGCCTGGGGATCGGCCAGATTGCCAGCGCCCTGCGCACGCTGGTGGCTGGGCAGACCATCGGCAACTGGCGCGCGCCGGACGACCAGACTTATGACGTGAATGTGCGCCTGGCGCCGCAGGCCCGCGACAACCCGGACGACCTGCAGCACCTGCCGTTCACGCTCGGTCTCAATGCCGACGGCAGTTCGCGCATCGTTCACCTGAACCAGATTGCCAGCGTGACCGAATCGACGGGGCCGAACCAGATCAACCGGCGCGACATGACGCGCGAAGTGGCCATCAACACCAATGTCTACCAGCGCTCGGTTGGCGAAGTCTCGAACGACATCAAGGCGGTTCTGGCGGGCATCAATTTCCCGCCCGGCTATCGCTACCAGATGGGCGGCTCGACCAAGAGCATGGCCGAGTCTTTCGACTATGCGATCTCCGCGCTGGCGCTGGCCATCGTCTTCATCTACATGATCCTGGCCAGCCAGTTCAAGAGCTTCTTCCAGCCGCTGGCGCTGATGACGGCGCTGCCGCTGACCCTGATCGGTGTCGTGCTGGCACTGCTGATGTTCGGCTCCACGCTGTCGATGTTTTCCATCATCGGCATCGTGATGCTGATGGGCCTGGTGACCAAGAACGCCATCCTGCTGGTGGATTTTGCGATCCGCGCGCGCGAGGACGGCATGGAGCGCAGCGCCGCGCTGCTGATGGCGGCCAAGGTGCGATTGCGCCCGATCCTGATGACCACGCTGGCCATGATCTTCGGCATGCTGCCGCTGGCCTTTGCGATCACGGAAGGCTCCGAGCAGCGCGCGCCGATGGGCCAGGCCGTCATCGGCGGCGTCATCACATCGTCCCTGCTGACCCTGGTGGTGGTGCCGGTCGTCTACTGCTACATGGATGATCTGGCGCAATGGCTGCGCCGGCGCTGGGGCGCCGGTGACGGCGCCGCCGGGTAAAATTTTGCCTGAACCGTTAATTACCCTCCCTGGAGTGACCCCATGAATATCGAGCAAGCCCGCTTCAACATGATCGAACAGCAGATTCGTCCATGGAACGTTTTGGACGACGAGGTGCTGCACCTGCTGTCGGTGGTCAAGCGCGAAGACTTTGTCCCGCTGGCCCACAAGGCGCTGGCGTTTGTCGACATGGAAATTCCCCTGGGATACGGACAATGCATGCTGGCGCCGCGCCTGGAGGCGCGCCTACTGCAGGACGCCGAAGTGCGCAAGCACGAGAAGGTGCTCGAGATCGGCGCCGGTTCGGGCTACATGGCCGCGCTGCTGGCGCATCAGGCGCAGCGCGTGATTTCGCTGGAAATCGATCCCGACCTGGTCAGGATGGCGCGCGCCAACCTGCAAAAGGCCGGCGTCCACAACGCCGAAGTGCGCCAGTTCGACGGCGCGGTCGGTGCTGCGGCGGAAGCGCCGTTCGACCTGATCGTGCTCAGCGGCTCGGTGGCCGAAGTACCGCAATCCCTGCTCGCGCAGCTCAAGGTCGGTGGCCGCCTGCTGGCGATCGTAGGCGAGGAGCCGGTGATGCGCGTCACCCGGGTCACGCGCAAGGGCGAGGCCGAGTTCAAGACCGACAAGCTCTGGGACACGGTCGCGCCAGCCTTGCAGAATTTCCCGGTGCCATCGCATTTTCATTTTTGATCTGCGGCGTTTCCAAGCCGGCAACGCCAACCTGACTTTGAGGCCCCTATGAAAATGTTTCGTCTGCTTCCCCTGTTCTTTGCGGTCGGCGCGGCGCTGGCACTGCCCGCGCAGGCGCAAAGTCTGGTGAAACTGTACGAGTCGGCACGCGGCTTTGATGCGTCCTACCAGTCGGCCAAATCGCAATACGATGCCACGCTGGCCAAGGCGGATCAGGCCAAGTCCGCAATCCTGCCGGTGGCCAATCTGGCGGCCGGCTATTCCCGCTCACGGCAGGGCTACACTCAGGATGCGGCCACGACGATCGAGAGCAACTATGGCACACAGAGCGGCACGCTGAGCGCTTCGCAGCCGCTCTACCGTCCCGCCAACTGGGCCAGCTATCAGCAAGGCATCAAGCAGATCGACCTGGCGCAGGCCCAGCTGGCCAGCGCCGATCAGGACTTGATCGTGCGCGTCAGCCAGGCCTACTTCGACGTGCTGGCGGCCAAGGACAGCCTGGCCTTCATCCAGGCGCAGAAAGCAGCGGTGGCGGAGCAACTGGCATCGGCCAAGCGCAACTTTGAAGTCGGCACCGCGACCATCACCGACACGCGCGATGCGCAGGCCAAGTACGACCTCGTCGTGGCCCAGGAAATCGCCGCCGACAACGACTTGCGGGTCAAGAAGATCGCGCTCGACCAATTGGTTGGCGCGGAGAACACGCAGCCGCAGGAACTGGCGCAACCGCTGAACCTGCCGGCCCTGCAACCCGAAGACGTCAAGGTCTGGGTCGGCCAATCGGAGAGCGGCCACCCCGTGATCCAGCAGGCGCAGATTGCGCTCGATGTAGCCCAGCTCGAGACAGAAAAGGCCAAGGCCGGGCACAAGCCGACGCTCGACCTCGGCGCCAGCTACAGTGCCATCAACAACATGGACGGCAGCAGCACGCCGGGCAGCAAAGGCTCGCACGTCAACTCAGCGACCCTGGGCCTGAGCTTCAACCTGCCCTTGTTTGCCGGCTTCGCAACCCAGAACCGCATCCGCGAAACCCTGTCACTGGAAGAAAAGGCGCGCAACGATCTTGAAGGCGCCCGCCGCGGCGTGGCGCAGGCCACGCGCACCGCCTTTTTCGGCGTGCTCTCGGGCCTGGGCCAGGTCAAGGCGCTGGAAGCCGCTGAAGTGTCGAGCCAGAGCGCCCTGGACGCCAACAAGCTCGGCTACCAGGTCGGCGTGCGCATCAACATCGACGTGCTCAACTCGCAAAGCCAGCTGTTCGACACCAAGGCCAGGCTGGCCAAGGCCCGCTACGACGTGCTGCTCGGCGGTCTCAAACTGCGCCAGGCCAATGGCACGCTCAAGGCCGACGACCTGCAGCGGGTCAACGAACTGCTGGTGAAATAGAGCCCCCACGCTCCTCGCTTCGCGTAGTTCGCTGCCCCCGAAGGGGGCTGATCCGGCTTGGGGCGGCCCGGCGCCGGATCGTCGACCCCCACGCTCCCCCGCAATCCATGGTTCGCCTGTGACAGCGAGAAGTTTCAGCGAGCGCCGCTCTCCAGCAACTGCGCAATCGCCTCAACCGTTCGCCCGGTCGCGCCACGGTGCGCGCCGGAAAACACATCGGCGGCGTGGCGGGCGGCCTGCAGGCGCGGCGTGTCCTGCACCAGCGCCAACGCGCGTGACAGCGCCTGCGCCAAGTCGTTGACGCGCAGCGCAGCGCCGGCCGCCTGGGCCAGTTCGGCAGCCTCCGTGAAATTGAAGGTGTGCGGCCCCATTAGCACCGGACAGCCGCACGCCGCAGCCTCGATCAGGTTCTGCCCGCCGAGCGGCTCGAAGCTGCCCGCAGCGAGGCGGCGCGTGTCGCCGAGGAGTCGGCCGATGCACTGGCGCGTTTGTTGTTGGGAACCTTGGCCAGCATGCTGCCGGCCCTATGCGCCCACCACGGCGCCATGGAGGTGGTGTCACTGGTCCACGCGGTGCTGCCTGCCTTGACGCGCGAACCGCACGTGACCATCCGCATCAGTCCGCATGTCGTACGCGACGTCGAGCAGGAGCTCGGTCGGCTTGATCCCGAATTGCATGGCCGCGTCTCGCTGGTGCCGACCGACGCGGTGGTGCCCGGTGATGTTCGCATCTCCTGGCAGGACGGCGCGGCCTCGCGCGATGCGCAAACCCTATGGCGCGAAGTGGCCAAAGCACTGGAGCCGCTCCATTTGCTGCCGCCCACCGAGCAGACGTCGCCACTGTGCGCCGTGCCCGCTTGAATCCCAGGGAAACGACGATGTCCGACAGCATGGATCTTGCCGAACTGACCGACTCCGCCGCGTCGGCATCGGAGCAGAGCGGACCGCGCACCGCGCGGGATCTGGAAGCGGTCTACGACATTCCGGTAACCGTCAGCGCCGTGCTTGGCAAGGCAACCATGCAGGTCAGCCAACTGCTGAAGCTCGGTCGCGGCGCCGTCGTGGAGCTTGACCGCAAGCTGGGCGAGGCGATCGACATCTACGTCAACAACCGCCTGGTGGCGCGCGGCGAAGTGGTCATGGTCGACGACAACCGGCTCGGCGTAACCATGACCGAAATCGTCAAGGGCGACCGGCCGGGCTAAGGGGAAGCAGCGATGCGCGTTCTTATCATCGGGTCCCTTGCCGGCGAACTCGGCCAGGCCGCGCGCATGGCGATGACGCGCGGCGCGCGGCTGGACCAGGCCGACGACCTGGAGTCGGCACTGTCACAGTTGCGCGCCGATGCGCGTTTCGATCTCGTGC
>Ga0118677_10013841_pt1 | contig 11522 bp, 6 predicted proteins | sample AliMusrvi5mmetaG_FD_86154 | JGI IMG/M metagenome (GOLD analysis project Ga0118677, IMG submission 86154) | reverse complement strand
GGATTACTATTCTTTCTATTCATCCGGACCCGAGAGAGAGAATATTTTTGGATATGAACGAGAATTCAGCCAAAATGCTTGGTTATACAAAGGAGGAGATGCTTCAGGTTCTCCCCTCCACTCTTGAGAAACATGTCAACCCAAAGGAAATTGAAAAACGAATATCTGATTTTCAAACAAAAGGGTTTTCAAATTTTGAAACAAATTTTAGCCATAAAAATGGGAGTGAAATTGCTGTAGAAATCACAGCAACGGTGATTATTTATAACAATCGGCCTGCTATAATGAATATTGTGAGAGATATTACTCTTCGCAAGCAGGCTGAAAATGAAATCATCAGGGCCAAAGAAAAATCCGAAGAAAGCAAAAGGAACCTGCAAAGGATACTCGACAATTTACAGGACGCTTATTTTCAAGCTGATTTGTCGGGCCATTTTGTGTTTGTGAATCCTGAGGCTGTAAGAATGTATGGCTATGAATCAATTGACGAAATGATAGGGATGCAGGCAGCGAAGTTGTACGTAACTGCTGCTGATAGAGAAGGAATGATTGATGATTTGCGCAATCATGGAAGCAAGAAAGATTGGGTTGGGCAAGGGCTGCGAAAAGACGGTTCAACTTTCTGGGTTTCAATGAATGTTCAGTTTATAAAAGATATAGAGGGTCAAATAGTCGGGACGGAAGGCGTTGTCAGAGACATTTCGGAACGAAAAAAGCTGGAGAATGAATTGATTGTTGCCAAGGAAAAGGCTGAGGAAAGCAAAATCAAGCACCAGAGCATGTTCACCGCCATGCAGGAAGGAGTTTATCTGCATGAAATCGTTTATGATAAAAATGGCGAAGCAGTAAATTATCGGATTATAGATGCAAATCCGGTATCGGAGAAATATCTTCGCATCAAGCGAGAGGCAGCTCTGGGGGCATTGGCCACAGAGCTTTATGGAACTGATTCAGCCCCATTTATTGAGCTTTATGCAAAAGTTGCCGAAACTGGAGAGCCAATTACATTTGAACAGTATTTCCCGCCAATGGAAAAACACTTCTCCATTTCAGCATTTTCACCCAAAAAGGGGGAGTTTGCGACAATATTTCAAGATATTACTGATAAAAAACAGCACGAGCATGAGTTGCAACATGCTAAGGATTATGCAGAAACGAATAGTGCGAATATCACTGCAATTATCGAAGGCACCAAAGAAAGTATTTGGGCATTCAATAATGAGTATGTAGTGCTTTATATCAATAAGACCTTTCAAACAGAATTTCAAGAAACGTTTGGTGTACGGCTGGAGTCGGGTGCGAGTTTGATAGAATCTTTACCCGAAGCTCTCAGACCTTTCTGGAAACCTCGTTATGATAGGGTGTTGGCCAATGAGCAGTTTACCATTGAGGATGCAGTAGATACCGAAAATGGAACAATTTATGTTCAAGTTACGTTTACTCCAATTGTCAAGAAAGGTGAAGTTATTGGTGGTTCATGCATTGGCGGCAATATTACATCCCGCAAACTTGCCGAACGAGAATTGATTGAAGCCAAAGAAAATGCCGAAGAAAGTGCTAAAAAGCTTGAGGAATCAGAGAGGCAACTCAAATTAAAGCTTGATTATATTCTTTCGCCGGACAATACACTGGAAAATATCAACCTTACAGATGTCATAGACCTTGCTCTGCTCCAGAAAATTCAGGATAGTTTTGTCGATGCAACAGGTGTTTCATCCATAATTACCGATTTGGATGGAAAACCGATAACTCAGCCGAGCAATTTCAGCGGGGTGTGCAATTTGATACGTAAATCGGAGAAAGGAAGAGCCAACTGTTTCAAATCGGACAAAATCATTGGATTGAAAGCTGGGCAAGAACAAAAGCCATTTTATGGAGAATGCTATAGTTGTGGATTTATTGATGCGGGGGCTCCGATCATAGTTGCAGGAAAGCAATTGGGAATTTGGATGATCGGGCAGAGCAATATTGGCAAAGTAGATGATGAACGAATCAAAAAATATGCGCTCGAAATAGGTGTTGACCCTGAAATCATGTTGAAGGAATACTTGCAGATGGGGAACATGGACATTCATCAGTTTGAGAATGTCACTAACTTTTTGTGGCTGATGGCCCAAGAAATCAGCAACCTTGCTTTTAACAATATCCAACTGTCGAAAAACCTGGAGGAGCTTAAGACTTTCAAGAACGAACTCATGCTTGCGAAAGAAAGAGCCGAAGAATCGGACCGACTGAAATCAGCTTTCTTGGCCAACATGAGCCACGAAATCAGAACACCCATGAATGGGATACTTGGTTTTGCAGATTTACTTAAAGAACGCAACCTATCGGGTGAAGTGCTAAACAATTATATCAGCATTATCGAGAAAAGCGGCAAGCGCATGCTCAACATCATAAACGACATTGTGGATATTTCTAAAATTGAAGCAGGTCTGATGAAACTTGATATCAAGGAATCAAACATCAACGAGCAAATCGAGTATCTGTACACCTTCTTCAAACCTGAAGCTGCATCAAGAGGACTTGAACTGTATTTTCAGAATTCGCTACCAAGCAAGGAAGCAATTTTCCAAACTGATCGGGAAAAAGTGTACGCCATACTCACTAATTTGGTCAAAAACGCCATCAAATACACAGAGAAAGGCAAAATTGAATTTGGTTATATCAGAAAAGGCAAAAACCTTGTATTCCATGTGAAAGATACGGGGATTGGCATACCGGAAGACCGTCAGGAAGCCATCTTTGACCGTTTTGTTCAGGCAGATATTTCCGATAAAATGGCTCGGCAAGGTGCAGGATTAGGCTTATCAATCTCAAAAGCATTTGTGGAAATGCTTGGCGGTACAATGTGGGTAGAAAGTCAGGAGGGGATTGGTTCTTGCTTTTATTTTACATTGCCTTTCGATGTTGAAGCGACAGAGACATTTGCCGATGCCAGTAATCTTCGGGACGAGAACGCCATGAATCACGAAAATCCTCAGATCAAGGGATTGAAAATTCTGATCGTAGAAGACGACGAAATATCTGGGATGCTGTTGGATTTAGGGCTGAAACAGTTTTGCAAAGAAATATTGAGGGTGAGCAAAGGGGATGAAGCTGTGGAATTATGCCGCAACAATTCTGGTATTGATTTGGTGTTGATGGATATTCAATTGCCTAACCTGAATGGATACGAAGCAACGCGCCAAATCCGTCAGTTCAATAAGGACATTGTTATTATTGCACAAACCGCCTTTGGGTTGGCTGGAGACAAAGCGAAAGCCATCGAAGCAGGATGTAACGATTATTTGTCGAAACCGATTAATAGGGATGAATTATTGGGACTTATCAAAAAGTATTTCAAATAGGGGCTGACGACGGCTGATGCATGCACAGAGAAGGCAAGTTAGAATGGGCTGTCCGCATAACAAAGACAGAAATTGGAAGGCAGGATTGAAATCCTGCTTTTTTTTGTTTCTAGGGGGGCTGTAGGGTAGCTATTTACGGAACAAGGGAAGAAACAAAGGGCAGATTGAGGCGACAAATCACGAATTGAACTATTAGTCAGAAAAATTTGTTGTTGAAGAAATCTTATTACAGAAAATCTACAAAAAACATGGAAATGGGAAAGACGGAAATCTCAAAAACAAGAAAAATTGCAGCATGGATCATTGCTGGATTATTGACAGCATTGTATATTTTTAGTGCAATGGCTAAGCTGGTATTTCAACCAGAGCAAATGGCGCAAATGCATTTGGCTAACTGGCGAATTATCATCGGCATAGGTGAAATAACTTCTGCTCTTTTGTTTTTACTGCCCAGGACGAATATCTATGGCACTTTGTTGCTGAGTGCGTATATGGGGGGAGCAATCATTCTTCACATGACCAACGGGCTGAGCATTGTTATGCCATCGGTTGTGCTTGTTTTGATTTGGGTAGTTGGATTCCTGAGAAATCCGGAATTGGTGAAGAAATAAGTTTGCACGATAGTCGCGACTGCCTTTTGCGTCGATCAAAAGCGAAGGGCCATTTTGCAGAATGTTGTCGGCCGGATTTTTATGTTTGGTTGTTAGAATGTTATTCCAAGGTATGTCAATCCGCTTCCAAAGTGGGATGATTGGTAGGTTGTATTTAAATGCTGAAGTTGCTAAAGTCGAGGGTTTGCAGCAATCATGCTTGACCTTTATTCAAATTAATAGGATGCCACAAAACAAACAGCATGGACTTTCATAGCCTGATTTCGAACCTCACCAATCCTACCCTATTGTTCTTTGCATTGGGGACATTTGCTATTCTGGTCAAGAGCGATCTTGAAATTCCAGAATCGTCGAGCAAATTTATTTCGTTGTATTTGCTTTTCGCTATTGGTTTTAAGGGTGGACAAGAATTGGCACACAGTGGTTTTTCACCAGAAATCGTTTACCCATTGTTGTTTGGGCTTGGCCTTGCGACTGTGATTCCATTGTACACTTTTTTTATACTCAAACTCAAAATGAGTGTAAGCGATGCCGGTGCTGTAGCTGCGGCTTATGGTTCGGTAAGCGCTGTCACTTTTGTTGCTGCTGTTTCGTTTCTTGAATCGCAAAAACTTGTTTTTGGTGGCCACATGGTCGCAGTGATGGCCTTGATGGAAGCACCGGCCATTATTGCTGGAGTGATGCTGCTGATGAGGTATGATGAGGGGGCACGAAGCAAAGGGAATTTAACAAAGACCATCAGGCATTCATTTACAAACGGAAGTGTGCTGATGATTTTCGGAAGTTTGGTCATTGGATTTATTGCTGACACAAAACAAGCGGAAGGGATCAGGCCATTTACCACGGATATTTTTAAGGGTTTCCTTGCTATATTTTTGTTGGAAATGGGAATGGTGACTGCAAAGCGATTTGCCACTTTCAAGAAATATGGGTGGTTTGCTACGGCGTTTGCCCTTATTGTGCCTATGATAAACGGTTCATTGGTGGCAGCGTTGAGCGGATTATTTATACACGGAATCGGCAATAGGTTCATCTTTGCCATACTTGCGGCAAGTGCTTCTTACATAGCAGTTCCTGCCGCCATGCGCCTTGCCGCGCCCAAAGCTGACCCTGGATTGTATATACCCATGGCATTAGGGATTACGTTCCCTTTCAATATCACGATCGGGATGCCGCTGTACTATTTGATCGTCACTTCGACTTAGTAGAGCAACAGCAATTTTTTGAATTGTCGCAGTTAGTAAGCTTTGCAGTTGAGGCTTGCTGATGGTACTTGTGCGCTAGAACTGGGTTATCATTCGTTCTATGAGCATTATCTGTGTCAATCGAAGACCATTATTTGCAATTCGTTCAAAAAGAAGGAACGCGGATGCATGGCCACCTAACCCAAGAATGTGTAGATTATCAATGCAGCTAGGATCAAACCGGTGAGCAAAGCCAGGAGTCCGAACAAACTCATTGCGATGTCCCATGCGATAGGGCTGGGTTTGTTCACTTCAAAGTCTTTTGCAATCCCTTGTTGCTGATAGCGTTCCCATTGTTCGCTGCGCTCGTGAACCATTTCCTCCTCTGTCACTTGGCCGTTGAAGATGACAAAGTCCATGGGGAACTTTTCGAAACGGAAGTGGGTGTTGAAGAAATGTATGGTAAAGATGAAACCTACAGCCAATAGGGCTTCGTCGGAATGGATGATAGTTGCGACATTGAACACCCATCCAGGAAGGAAACTTCCGAAAAATTCAGGGAACCAAAGGAGCAATCCACTGGATCCGATGACCGCCACGCCCCAGAAGACAGCCAGAAAATCGAATTTTTCCCAGTATGTCCATCTGTCAAATTTTGGTTTTGGCCCACGGAAAAAGAACCATCGGAACATGGCTCTTATATCGCGGAAATCTTTGCGGTTAGGGAAGAGCGAATCAGGTCCGAAAAGTCTTCTGTAGAAGCTTTCGTTTGAATGCTTCTTGGAAAAAAGGAAACGGAAGCTCATCACCAGTGCAATGAATAGGTAACCAAATGTGATGATTGCACAAATACGGTGAATGATCCCTGCATTGCTTGTGCCACCATAGAAGTCCATTAAAGCCTTGCCCCACATAGTGTGATTAAATTTCAATGGGAGACCTGTCAAAGCCAGCCCAAGGAAACTGCTGACGACAAAAAGGTGCAGGACAATATGTACAGGACGGAACCGTCGGTACACTTTCGGCTGGGATTTCACTTTGTTGGCGGTCTGTGTTACGGGGTTCGAGAATAATTCTGCATTGCGAGCTTGCTTCTTTTCGACATAGCCTCTAAAAGCCCAGAGGAGTGAATGAATCCAAAAGAAAAGGAAGGTACCTACAAGGAGGGCATTCATGCTGATGGTAACCCAGAAAAGCAGTGGGAACTTGCTGTGGTTGTTGGGTTCGGCGTGAGCAATGAACTTGGCGAATCCAGCACTTGCTTTTGTGTGGCATTGTTTGCACGTATTGGCCAAGTGGGCTGAATTTACAGTAGAATTGGTGTCCTTTTGGGGAAGAATATTGTGTGCTCCATGGCAATCAGCGCAGCCTGCCACTTTTTCGGGATACCCAAGGCGCATGTTCTTGCCATGATAACTCTCAAAATAGGTTTCAGGAGCAATGGTGGTCACTTTGTTGTGAGCCATTTTCTTGGCATCAGCATGACACTTCAAGCATGCTTGAGTGTGGAAGGACCGCCCTTGAGAAACGTTGTCAATTTTGCTGATGGCGTGGAGGCCGTGGCAGTCAGTACAGGTGGGAGCATCGTTGTTCCCGTTGGCAAGTGCTTGGTAATGTATGGATTTGAAATAGGGGGCTTCTTTTTTGTGACATTCTCCACATAGCTTTGCTGATGCTACTTTGTTGTTTTTGATGGATGTGATGGTGTGGATGTCTGCATGGCATTTTGAGCATAAAATGGGAAGTCGTTTCGAGTTATGGATACTCCCAGCATGATCTTTCGCTATTGAACTGTGGCAACTGCCACAGTTCATTGGAAGGAATGAAATGACACAAGATTTTCCTGCAGCGTTTACTTTGCTTACAGTTTTTTTTGCTTCTTCTTTGACGTGACAAGCAGAACACATCAGCGATTTATGAACAGATGCGTTGAAAGCGTGGGACGAAATTGATTTTTCATGGCAGCTCAAGCACTCCGAGTTTGAAGGCGCAAGAGATGAACTGGTTTGTGCTGTTGCAACCGATGCCACGAATCCAAGGAACAGAAGGCAGACCGCTATTTTCAGGTTAGAGAATACTATCATAACGTCAATGTGTTTTAACCGCAAAGTCCCCCTGAACGTTTTTTGGAACCAATCTTTATTTTAGGAGAATACGCGTCCTTTGGGAATAATTGCAGAACCCCAGCTGGAGGAGCAGCTAGATTGACAGCTTTTTCAGAAACTGTTTTGCCAGCGAATAGACTATCCCAGTTGTGTAAACCATTTTCAAGGATGTAGAGGTTTATGACACCCTGAACTTTTAGGTATTTCCATGCTTTAACTGACAGAGAATCATTATCTGCAATCAGTACGACAACACCCTGTGAAGGAAGCTGGGCGAGAGGTGCGACTACTTTGGCATCGAGAAGGTCATTTAATTTGACATTTTCGGAACCAGTTAGGTGAAAAGCTTGAAAAGCTGGACTCGGACGCAAATCGAGTGTGACAAGCTTGACAGTTGATTCGTTGTAAGTCTTTACGTATTCCAATGGATGGATGAACACGGCCCTAGTAGAAAGCTGAATGGAATATTGGCTTTCCATAATTTTCCATTTGCGGATAGGATCAGGTTGACCAATAATCCATACCATAGAGGCGACAGCTACTAATATTGCTGCACCAATCAGGTATGGTCTTTTGGAGATTTTCCAGGACCAAACATGGTCAGTGCCCTTAAATAGGAAAAACTCCTCCACTTTTTCAGCACCGTAAAACATGACCATAGCCATGATTGTCACAGCGAACACCGTAGCACCGATAGGCCAGCCCAGCCAATCGGAAACAAGTAAGCGATCAGTGAAAGACGAATTCCAGAAATATTCGAAATTTGGCAAGGAATCACCAAATAAGCCAGCCCCAAGAATGGTACCGACCAAAAAGAAAAGACCATCAATTTTGAAACTCGCGGTTGCAACAAGCGAGGTGCCGGGACAATAGCCCCCGATGATGAATCCAAAACCCATAATGACCCCGCCCACAATTCCAGGCCACAAGAAAGTTTGGTTAACAGCTATCTGAGAGAAATCGAGCAAACCCACGCCTGATGAAAGGAAAATCAAAAGGCAGGCAACTATAATGCCTGTAAACATGGTTTTTAAAACCGACATGTCTTTCAAATAGAATTGGGCGGCAAGGCGACGAGAATCGCCAAATCCAGCTAATTCCAGAGCAATGCCAAAACCGACACCGATCGCAAAGAAAACCGCATATCCTCCGGCTTTCCCAAGTTCAACACTTACATCAACAGGTAACATAATATTTTTCTCCTTGTTTTAGGTTTAATCGGCCCAAAGGCGGCGAACGAAGTAGGCAATAGCGTAGCCTCCAATAAAAACACTGAACATAAAAGCCCAACTTCCAAGAGAGAGCACAGCACCGCCTGATAGCGCTTGTCCGGATGTGCAACCTCGTGCAAACCTGGCGCCATATCCCATGATGGTTCCACCAAGAAGAGCGAAGAAGAGCCTTTGCTTGTTTGAGATTTTTGAGCCTTTGAATATTTCTACTTTCAACCGACCATTTAACCAAGCTGATAGCATTCCACCGGCAAATGTACCCAGGAGCAGGAAGACACTGGGATGATCCAAAGGATTACGATCGCCTGCTCCCATGGCTGCAAATGCGCCTACCCGATCCACGTGAGACGACCAAAACAATTTTGTCATGGCAACTTGAATGCGGCTGATGGCTCCTGATGCCCCCAGCCCGCTGTGTGTGAGGGCAAAGGCACTGTATAGAACCACACCAAGTATTGCTCCGGCGAAGTACGGGTTCTTTACAGGGTTTGGTTTGTTTTTCATAACACTTCAGTATTTAGGTGTTTAGTTTTTCGACCCTTGAAGGGGATCGTGTTCGTATCCAAGTTCTTTCCAATTTAAACGACCTCCCGGAGAATGACACTGGCGACACGAAAGTGCATTCTTGCTTGTTGTTACCATGTGGGTGATCGGCCAATACATCTTTGTAGTAGTAAAACCATACTTACCACTATAAGGTAAACCACTGAGTTCAGCTCCTTTTTGTAAGGCATAACTCCAATTGAACTTAGACCAATATCCACCTTCTCCGCTGGTTAAAGGAGGAATGATGATGTTATTGATTGGATCATACGGTTGCTTTGCATGGTGTACTTTGAAGGGCCATATCTTTGCTTTTGGATCATTACGTGAACCCTGTGGGCGATTAATATAGTGTTCGGATTCAGAATCGAGTTTGTCTCCAATAATATATCGGTCCATCTTTCCATTATACCAAGCGTAGGAGGGCACTACATCTTCATCATAATGGAATTCTCCTTTAATCTTAAGGTATTCGTGGGGATTGTCTTTGCGAGTAGAATCACCAGCTTTAGACCAATCCCAAGTCATTTTTGTGGGGAGTTTTCGGGCGAACTCAGGAATATGGCAGGTTTGACAAGCTACAGTAGCAGTGTGTGCATTTAATCGACTGTCTTTATGGGGTTTTTCTGAATGACAGGTTTCACATCCAAAGCGTACTACATTGGTTTTCTCTGTATAGGTGGCATTTACTTTACCGGGAATCACATGGTTATGCGTCTGATGGCAGTCTTCGCATTGAAAATTGAGTCGTCCCATGTGGTAATCAAGTTCTTGGTTAGCATTTAGCAGAGATTCGTCAAGGTCGCCATGTTTTACTCCCATACCACCACCGCCATTGAAATGGCATATTCCGCAATTCTCACGATAGGGCCGGCGGACACTTCCGGCAACCAAGCGCAAGTCAACATTTTTATTCGGCATTCCGCGCTTCGATTTCGAATAGGTACCTGAACCATCATGGCAGACTAAACAGTCAACGTTCTCTTCTTTTGAAAAGTCAAAAGTCATGTCTCCCCAGCCATAACCAGCATGGCAGGTTGTGCAGGAAATCCAATTTCCTACAACACTGATGCAAAAATTATTGACTTGATTTCGTTTCCCCAAAGGAATATTTTTCCCGTTTCGGACAACATCACCACTGATCCAGGTCCAATGAGCCGTTTTCATTACCTCTTTAGCGCTATTCGGATGGCATTTGAGACAGGCCTGAGTAATTAACTGGGGTGAACTGACTGGATTTTTGAAATATGCACTGTGATCTAAGTGAGGAAGCAGTCTTCCTTTAAGGGGATTTGTCGGCACTTGGCCCAAGTTATTCGTCTGTTTGGAGCCATTGTTGCATGAAATAACTGCAAACATCAACAATAATGATGTTCCTGCCAAGCAAAATGTAGTAAGCATTGTCTGAACAATTCTCATAAGTTGTCATTTGGATGTGTTATTGGCCATGCCAGAAAACATAAAATTGTACTGTTAAAAAGCGGCTTCAAAATTACACTTTTATATATGACGATACAAAAAAAATGAACTGAAGAACAAGAATCAATTATGGCTTCCTTCTATTAATGTTGGCTATTCTAAAATTGGGAGATTTTTCGAGAATAAGCTTGAGTTCTCACCCTACAGCAGCAATGTTCTATCAGTCCCCTTATCCGGCCAATATTCTTACTTTTGCAGCCATGAGGCGCATTTTTTTGATTTTCACACTTCTATCCTTCCTATCACTGTTGTCCTGTGGCAGCGGACAATCCAACCCAAAGAGTAAGCAGCTAACCGTCAGCATTGTGCCACAAAAGTTTATGGTTTCCTATCTTGCTGGCCCAGACTACGAAGTGCAGGCCATGCTTCCAGTGGGAGCCAATCACGAAACTTACGAGCCTTCACCCCGCGATATGCAGAAACTTTCTGGTTCGAGGCTCTATTTTGCATTGGGTGCACTTGATTTCGAACTGGCTTGGCTGGATAGACTTAAAGCATCAAGCCCCAATTTAAGGATTGTCAATACCAACGAAGGCATCAGGATGCTGAGTGGTATTTGTGAGAAGGAAGGATCCACTTTGTCGGGCAAAAGCCATGGCATGGATCCGCATATCTGGCTTTCGCCTTCCTGTATGAAGATGCAAGCATCCACTATTTGCAAGGCGTTGTCGGAAACATTTCCCGAGAAGACTTCTGCTTTTCAGGAAAACCTGCGCAGGTTCAACCATTTGTCCGATTCGGTTGATGAAAACATACACCAAATACTCGCTGCTTGCAAAGGCAAAACCATTTTGATTTTCCATCCGGCTTTGGCCTATTTTGCACGCGATTACGGATTGGAACAGATCAGTATTGAACAGGACGGCAAGGAACCATCCCCAGCTTTTATGGCTGAATTGGTGAAGACTGCCAAAGAAAAAAACATCAAGGCTATTTTTGTGTCGAAGGAATTTGACACCCGTAATGCGGAAGCTTTAGCCCACGAAATCAACGCCAAAGTGGTGGTGTTCGATCCTATGGC
>Ga0118677_10013840_pt1 | contig 11523 bp, 8 predicted proteins | sample AliMusrvi5mmetaG_FD_86154 | JGI IMG/M metagenome (GOLD analysis project Ga0118677, IMG submission 86154) | reverse complement strand
TACGTGCCCGGCGAGGTGGTCCTCTGGCCGAACCTCACCGGCGGGGAGGTGATCGACCTGCTAGGGCGGCGGCGCGGCGGGCTCGACGAGAAGCGGCGGGCAGAGCTGCTCGAGCGCTTCGAGCTCGACCCGACGAAGAAGGCGCGCGCCTACTCCAAAGGCAACCGGCAGAAGGTCGCCCTTGTCGCCGCCCTCGCCTCCGACGTCGAACTGCTGCTGCTCGACGAGCCGACGGCGGGCCTCGACCCGCTGATGGACGCAGTGTTCCGCGAGTGCATCGTCGAGCGGCGCGCGCAGGGCGGCACCGCGCTCCTCTCGAGCCACATCCTCAGCGAGGTGGAGGCGCTGGCGGACCGCGTCAGCATCATCCGGGACGGCCGCAGGGTCGAGGTCGGCAGCCTCGCCGAGATGCGCCACCTGGCGCGCCTCTCGATCTCCGCCGACCTCGCCGCCACGCCAGACGGGCTGTCGACGGTGCCGGGCGTGCACGACCTGCGGGTCGACGGCGGCCACGTCGACTTCCTGGTCGACCCCGGCAGCCTCGACCAGGTGCTGCGCACCTTGACCGCCGTCGGGGTGACCAGCCTGACGAGCCGGCCGCCGACCCTCGAGGAGCTGTTCCTGCGGCACTACGGCGACGGGCAGCCGGCCGCCTACCCTGAGGAGGCCGCGACGCCGTGAGCTCACTCGCCGGCACCGGCGCGCTGGCGCGCCTCGCGCTGCGGCGCGACCGCGTCGTCCTCGCCGTGTTCGTCCTCGTCCTCGTCGTCATGGTCGCGGCCTCTGCTTCGGCCACCGTGAAGCTCTACCCGACCGAGGCCTCGCGCGCGAACGCCGCCGCCGCCATCGACAGCTCGACCGCCACGCTGGCCATGTACGGCCCGATCTACGACACGACGTCCGTGGGCGCGCTGTCCACGTTCAAGATGGGCATCATGGGCGCAGTCGCGGTCGCGATCCTCGCCTTGTTCGTCGTCGTCCGCCACACGCGCTCCGAGGAGGAGACCGGCCGCCTGGAGCTGCTCGGGGCGACGGTCGTCGGCCGGCAGGCACCGTTGACCGCGGCGCTCCTCGTGGCCGGCGGCGCCAGCGTCGTGGCCGGCGCCGGCTCGGCGCTCGGGCTGATCGCCGTCGGGATGCCCCCCGCCGGAGCGCTCGTCATGGGCCTCGGCTTCGCCTGCCTCGGCCTCGTCATCGCGGCCGTGGCCGGCATCACCGCGCAGCTCGTCAAGAGCGCGCGCGCCGCCGCCGGCCTTGCCGGCGTCGCCCTCGGCGTCGCCTACCTGCTGCGCGCGATCGGCGACGCCTCGGCCGGGGACGGCCTCGGCTGGCTGTCGTGGCTCTCGCCGGTCGGCTGGTGGCAGCAGACGCGGCCGTTCGCCGGCGACCGCTGGTGGGTGCTCGCGCTCGCGCTCGCCGCCGCCGCCGCGCTCGCCGCGCTGGCCTACGGGCTCGCGGCGCGGCGCGACTTCGCCGCCGGCCTCCTGCCGGACCGGCCCGGTCCCGCCGTCGCCGCCGCGAGCCTGAGGAGTCCCTTTGCGCTGGCCTGGCGCCTGCAGCGCGGCGCCTTCTACGCCTGGGCGGCCGTGTTCGCCGTGATCGGCGTCGTCTTCGGCGGCCTCGCCTCCAACGTCGGCAGCTTTGTCACGAGCCCGCAGGCCAGAGACTTCATCACCAAGCTCGGCGGCGAACAGGGCCTCAGGGACGCCTTCCTCGCCACCGAGCTGGGCATGGCCGGGGTGATGGCGGCGGTGTACGGGGTGCAGGCCACGCTGCGCCTGCGGACCGAGGAGTCGGCGCTGCGCACAGAACCGCTGCTCGCCACGGCCGTGGGGCGCACCAAGTGGGCGTGGAGCCACCTCGTCGTCGCGCTGGCCGGGTCCGCGTCGCTGCTCGTCATCGTCGGCGTCACCGCGGGGCTGGTCGGCGCCCGGCAGGCCGGCGACGGCGGCCTGTTCGGCCGCGTGCTCGTGGCGGCGCTGGTGCAGATCCCGGCGGCGTGGCTGGTCATCGGCATCGTGGTGGCGGTGTTCGGCCTCGTCCCCCGGTGGGTCGTCCTCGGCTGGGCCGCGCTGGCAGGGTTCGTCCTGCTCGGTGAGTTCGGCGCGCTGTTCAACCTCAGCCGGGCCGTCATGGACGTCTCACCGTTCGCGCACGTGCCCCGGCTGCCCGGCGGCGCGTTCGCCGTCGCCCCGCTGCTGTGGCTTACGGTGATCGCCGCCGGCCTTGTCGGCGTGGGGCTGGCCGGCTTCCGCCGGCGCGACGTCGGCTGAGGCGCCTGCGGACCTGGGCTGAGGCGCCTGCGGGCGCGGACGCGCCTGCCGGGGCGCTACCGCTCGAGAGTGCCGAGGTACTCCGAGATCGCGGCCAGGCCGCCGACGAGCACGTCGCGGGCGCAGGCGTAGCCGAGGCGGAAGCAGCGCTCCTCGCCGAAGGCGGCGCCGGGCATCACAAAGGCGCCGTTGAGGTCGAACATCGCCTGGCAGAATTCGACCGACGGCACCTCGTTCTCATAGCGGATCAGGGCGGTGGTGCCGGCGCGCGGCCGCACGAAGCGGAGCCGCGGCTCTCGCGCCACCCACGCGTCGACGAGCGGCAGGTTCTCGCGCACGATCGCGAGGCTGCGCGCGAGGACCTTGTCGATGTGCTCGAGCGCGATGGTCGCGAGCGCGTCGTCGAGCACGCCGCAGGAGATCGTCGTGTAGTCGCGCACCTCGAGGCAGCGTTCGACGAGCTCCGGCGGCCCGGCGACCCAGCCGGCGCGCAGCCCGGCCAGCGAGTAGCTCTTGCTCATGCTGCCGCTGCTGACGCCCTTCTCGTAGAGGTCGGCCACCGACGGCGGCGTCGTGCCCGGTTCCTGCTCCAGCTTGCGGTAGACCTCGTCGCAGAGCAGCCAGGCGCCGGCTTCGCGGGCGACGCCGACGATCTCGCGCAGCAACGGCTCGTCGATCAGCGCGCCGGTCGGGTTGTTGGGATTGTTGAGCACGATGAGGCGGGTGCGGTCGTCGACGAGGGCCCGCAGGTCGTCGATGTCCGGCAGATAGCCGTCGCTCTCGCGCAGGCGCAAAGGCTTGACCGTCGCGCCGAGCGCCGCGGGCACGGAGAAGAGCTGCTGGTAGGTCGGCTGGACGCAGACCACCGTGTCGCCCGGCTCGACGAGCGCGAAGAGGGCGAGGAAGTTGGCGCCGATGGCGCCGTTGGCGACCAGCACGTTGCCGGCGCCGATGCGCTCGCCGTACAGCGCCGCGACAGCGGCGCGCAGCCCCGGCGAGCCGGTGATCTCGCCGTAGTCGAGCCGGGTGTGGCGCAGGCGACGCAGCACGCCGTCGGCGTCGCCGCTCAGCGCCAGCAGTTCCTCGAGGCGCAGCGAGTCGACGCAGGTCTCGGCGGTGTTCCACGTCGCGGTCGTCTCGTGGGCGTTCATCCACTGCTCGACCAGGAACGGTTCGATCTGCACGGGTGCCTCCTCGGAAAGCGAACGGAGCGCCGCGGCCGGGCGCGGGCGTTGCCGTCAATATACAGGTCGGCTCATCGGGCTTGGAGCTTCGCCCCTCCGAGATGGAGAATCGCGCGGAAGCGACAGCTACGGAAGAGGGTCGTCATGCGCCTGCGCTACTTCACCTGCGATGTGTTCACCGGCACCCGCTTCGGCGGCAACCAGCTGGCCGTGCTGCCGGAGGCGGAGGGTCTCAGCGACGAGCAGATGGGGCAGATCGCACGCGAGTTCGACTACTCGGAGACGACGTTCGTGCTGCCGCCGCGCGCCGGGCGCGACCGCCGCGTGCGCATCTTCACGCCCGGCGGCGAGGTGCCCTTCGCCGGGCACCCCAACATCGGCACGGCGTTCGTGCTGGCGACCATGGGCGCCTTCGGCCCACTCGAGGAGCCGTGCGAGGTCGTCTTCGAGGAGGCGGCCGGGCTCGTGCGGGTCGCCATCCACCGGCGTCCCGAAGGAGGGATCTGGTGCGAGCTCACGGTGCCGCAGGCGCTCACGCTCGGCGCGGCGGTGCCGGCGGCGTCGGCCGCCGCCGCGGCGTCCCTCGCGGAGGCCGACATCCTGACGACGGCGCACGCGCCCCTCGTGGCTTCCGTCGGCCTTCCGTTCGTGATGGCAGAGCTCACCGGCCGGGAGGCGCTGGCGCGCGCCCGGCCCGATCTCGCCGTCTTCGAGGCTCTCGTCGCCGAGGGCATGGAGGAGCCGATGCTGCACCTCTACGTGCGGAGCGGCGACGAGTTCGACGTCCGCGCGCGCATGTTCTCGCCGCTCGACGGCATCCCCGAGGACGCAGCGACGGGCAGCGCCAACTGCGCGCTCGCCGGGCTGCTGGCGCACCTCGACGAGGCGGCCGACGCCGATCTCAGCTGGCGCATCGCCCAGGGTGTCGAGATGGGGCGGCCGAGCGTCCTCGAGGCGCGCGCCGAGAAGCGGGCCGGCGCGGTCGAGCGCGTGAGGATCGGAGGGGAGAGCGTGCTGGTCTGCGAGGGTCTCGTCGAGGTCTGAGCGCGCCCCGCACGGTCTGAACCGGCGTGCTCCGCGGCGCCGGCAGCGGCCCCCCGGCGCACTCTGCGCGGAGCGCCGGCCTGCGGCCCTCTTCGCGCCGCAGGCCCAGGCTCGCTGCGCGTGCCCCACGAGCAGGATGAAGGGCCGGGTCGTGTTCGCCGGACCCCCGCAGGGGTCGTCCGGCCGTCCTTCTTGAGCCTCGCGGCCAGAGCGCGTCGTCGCTGAGGTAGAGTCAAGCGGTCAAGCCACCACCGGAGGTCCCCCGTGGACAGCGAGCCGTCCTTCTCAGCCCCGACCGTGACTTCCGAGGCTGCCGACTCCCGTGCGTCCGGCCCCGCCGCCGACCTCGGCCGCGCGATCGCGGAGCAGGTCGGGCGCGTCATCGTCGGCAAAGCCGACCAGACGCGCCTCCTCACCGTGGCCCTGCTGGCCGACGGCCACGTGCTCCTCGACGACGTGCCCGGCGTTGCCAAGACGCTGCTCGTGCGCACGCTTTCGGCCGCGCTCGGCCTGGACTTCTCGCGCATCCAATGCACCGCCGACCTGTTGCCGGCCGATGTGACGGGTTCGATGATCTACGACCAGAGGCGCGGCGAGTTCGAGTTCCGCCCGGGGCCGCTGTTCGCCAACATCGTGCTCGCCGACGAGATCAACCGCGCCACGCCGCGCACGCAGTCGGCGTTCCTCGAGGCGATGGAGGAGCGCGGCGTCACCGTGGACGGCACGACGCACGCGCTGCCGGGGCCGTTCATGGTCCTCGCCACGCAGAACCCGGTGGAGCTGAAAGGGACCTTCCCGCTGCCCGAGGCGCAGGTCGACCGCTTCCTGCTGTGCCTGCGCATGGGGTATCCGAGCCATGACGACGAGACGCTGATGCTGGAGCGGTTCCGCAGCGGCGATCCGCTCGCTGAAGTGAGCGCCGTGGCCGGCGCGGACGACCTGGCGGCGGTCCGCGCCGCGGTGCGCGCCGTGCACGTCGCCGGCGACGTCGCGCACTACATCGTGGCGCTCACGCGCGCCACGCGCGAGACGCCGCTCCTGCGCCTCGGCGCCAGCCCGCGCGCCTCGCTGGCTCTGCAGCACTCCGCACAGGCGGCGGCCGCGCTCGCCGGCCGTGACTTCGTCACGCCCGACGACGTGCAGGCGCTCGTCGAGCCGGTGCTGGCGCACCGCCTCCTGCTCGCCCGCGACGCCGCCATCGACGGCCGATCGGGCGCCGACGTGCTGCGCGAGGTCGTCGCGGTCGTGCCGGTGCCGGCCGAGAGCGGCGAGGACGGCGCCGGCCGCGCCGGTACCGTCGTCGAGCCCGCGGCCGGCGAGGGTACGCCCGCGGCCGTCTGACCCGGACGCCGCGGTGCGCCTGAGATCCATCCTCTGGGCCTGCCTCGCCGGGCTCGCGCTGGCGGCGCTGCTGCACTCCGGCGCGCTCGTCTTCGCCACGCTCGCGGCCTCGGCGCTGGCGGCGCTCGTCGTCGGCGCGCGCCGACGACTGTTCGTGGCCGTGACCTTCGAGCGCACACTCTCTCGCCGCGTCGTCGATTGGGGCGGCGAGCTCGAGATCGCTATGAGTATCACCAACGCCAAGCTGCTCCCGCTGGTGTGGATGCGCGTACACGACGAGTGGCCGCACGGCCTCGAGCCTCAAGGGTTCGCGCTCAGCCCGATGACCCATCTCGGGAGGCAGGCGTTCGTGCAGACCGTCTCCGTGCGCTGGTACGAGCGCCTGCGGCGGCGCTACCGGGTGCGCTGCACCGAGCGCGGGCTGCACCGGTTCGGACCCATCGAGCTGGAGGCCGGCGACCCCTTCGGCATCGCCGGCATGGACAGGGTGCTGGAGGCCCCGGCGGAGATCTCCGTGCTGCCCAAGGTGCTCCGCATCCCCGGGTTCCAGCAGTTCCTTGGTCACCCGCTCATGGAGGAGACGGTCACGCACTCGCTGGCGCACGACCCCACGGCCCTGCGCGGCATCCGCCCCTACCGTCCCGGCGACTCTATGCGCGCCATCAACTGGCGCGCCACGGCGCGGACCGGCGAGCTGCAGACCAACGAGTTCGACCCCACGTCGCTGGCGGCGGTGCGGCTGCTCCTCGACGTGCGCTCGCTGCAGAAGGCCTGGGAGGGGATCGATCCCGAACTCATGGAACTGTTGTGCGTGGTGACCGCGTCGCTGGCGACGGGGCTTGCCGAGCACGGCTTCGGCGTCGGGCTGGCGTCCAATGCGATGCTGGCTCGGGATTGGGGCGCCGTGGACGTCCCGGCCGAGCAGGGCGCGCTGCCCGAGGTGCTCGAGACCCTGGCGCAGATGCGCTCGTTCTCGGCGCGCGACTTCGGCTACGTGCTCGCGGAGGAACTGGCCGACGCCGGCAGCCGGGCGGACTGCGTCGTCGTGACGGCGGCGCTGCGGCCGGGCGAGCGCGCCTACGTCGCACGGCTGCGGGCCGAGCGGCCGACGCGCGTCGTCCACGTGGGCGCGCCGCACGCGGAAGAGGCGCCGCTCGTCGATCTCGTGGTGCCGCGCGACTTTGATTGGAGGGCGAGCGATGCGCTCCCGTTCGTGGTCTGAGACCGCGACGCTCGTGCTGGGCGCCGTCGTCGACGGTGTCTGGTGCGGCGCCCTTGCGGCAGCCCTCGCGGGAGCCTCGTGGCCGCTGCTCGCGCTGTTTGCCGCCGGCGTCATCCTCTGCGGCGCGCTCGTGGCGCGAAGGCTCGACATGGGTGGCCGCGGCGCCGGGGACGGCGCCGGAGCTTCAGCCGGCGATCGCGGCGTCCTCGCCGCCCGCCTGCTCGCCGTGGGGCTCGTCGTCGGTGCGGCCGGCGTCCTGCTCCTCGCCGGCCGCGCTTGGGATCACCCGGCGCTGCTGTGGCAGGCGGCGGGCGACGCCGTCTTCGCCGCCGGCCTCGTCGCCGTCGGAGTCCACCTCGGCCGCGCCTCGCGAGCTCCCGACGTGGCCGTGCGGCGCGCGGTGCGCGCGTTCGCTCTGCTGTGCGCGATCCTCGTCGCGGCCGCGCTGGCCCGCACCGAGCCCGGCTGGGCCGCGCCCGCCGTCGTGGTCTCTCTGGCGGCGGGCGGGTTGCTCATCGCCATCGCCCGGTACGACGACCTCACCGGGCTCGTCGCTCCGTCCGAGCGGATGCCGGCTTGGCCGTGGCTGCTCGCCGTCGCCGGGGCGGTGCTGGCCGTCGTCGCCGTTGGCGCTCTGCTGAGCTTGGTCTTCCAGGTCGGCGGGGTGCTCTGGGTCCTGCACGGACTCGGAGCCGCTCTGCGCTACGCGCTCGACGCCGTCGGCTACGCGATCGCCTACGCGGGCATGCTGCTCGCGCGCGCCCTCTCCTGGGCGATCGGCCTTCTCCACATGCGCCCTTGGTACAAGTGGGCGCCCCCCATGAAGCTGAAGCCACCCACGATCTCGGGGAACGCGAGCAGCTACAAGTACCCCAGCGTGTCTAGACTGGCCGGCACGATCGTGGGCACCGTCCTGGCGATCGGCGGGCTGCTCGCGATCGTCGTGTTCTCGCTGCGTCGCATCCGTCGCACCTCGCCGGTGGAGCCGTCCGTTGTCGAAGAGCGCGAGGAGCTCTCGTCGCTCCGCTCGGCGGCCGGCCAGTTTGCCGGGCGGCTGGGCCGGCGGCTGCGCAGCAGGATCGGCGGCCTGTTCGGGCGCGAGCCGGACACGCCGGCCGAGCGCGTGCGGCGGCGCTACGCCGAGCTGGAGCGCCGCCTCACGAAGGCCGGCCGGCCGCGGCCGGCCGGCCTCACCGTGCGCGAGTACCTGGCGCAGGCGGCGGCGCCGGACGACGCGGACCTGCCCGTGACCTCGGCAGGTGCAGGCCCAGCCGCACAGCCGCCTGCGGCGTCCCAGCCGGCCGCCGATCTCGCCGCCATCTACGAGCTGGCGCGCTACTCGGAGCACGAGGTCGATGCCTGCCAGGCCGAGCGGTTCCAATCGCTCGCGCTTGCGATCGAGTCCTGACGCCCAGCGCGTCTGCTACGCTCCGCATCAGTCCTTACGGCGAGGACGCCGCGAGAACTTCCCGGCCCTCCGCGGGCAATACGTCGTGTCATCGTCATGACGGAAGCCAGCGGAAGAGGAGGCAGTCATCAGTCAGCCACTGCCGGACGACGTGAGGGGCGCGGACGCTCAGGCGATCGCGGAGTCGCTGCGGCGGCCGCCGGCGTTCGAGGCGGTCTTCACACGCCACTTCGCGGCGGTCCACAGGTACGCGCAGCAGCGCGTCGGGGTAGACGCCGCCGAAGAGATAGCCTCGGAGACGTTCCTCCAGGCGTTCGACAACCGTCGCCGGTTCGACCCATCCCAGCCGAGCGCCAGACCGTGGTTGCTCGGCATCGCCACCAACCTGATGCGGCGTCGCTGGCGGGACGAGAAGCGCCAGCTCGCCGCCTACGCCCGCACACTGGAGGGGGTGGCCGCCGGAAGCGCCGCCGCCTCAGACGCCGCGACCCCGAACGTTCCGTGGGTCGACCACGATCTCGCCGCCGCGCTGATGGCGCTGGCGGGAGACGACCGCGACGCGCTGCTCCTGCACGTCTGGGCCGATCTGAGCTACCAGGAGATCGGCGACGCGCTCGCCGTCCCCATCGGCACCGTGCGCTCACGGATCTCCCGTGCCCGCCGGCGCTTGCGCGAGCGGCTCACGTCCGAGCGCGAAGCACCGGAGGCAGGCCGCGAGTGCCGGCCGCTCAAAGCCATCTACGTCCCATCCGCCCTTGCCGAGGAGCCTGACCATGGATGACCTCGAATTCCTGAAGACGCATGTGCCCGAGAGCGAGAGCCCGGGCGACGAAGCTACGGCGCGGGCCCGCGCGGCGCTGCTCGCACGCATCGACGCCGATGCGGCTGCGGGCGCCGCGAGCACTCCGACCCGGGTCGCCGACCGGCGCATGCCCGGCCGGCCACGCCGCCGCGTGTGGCGCTGGGCCGGCGTCGCCGCGGCCTGCGCGGCCGCCGTGGCCATCGCCGGCGCGTTCCTGCTCGACGGTAGTCCGGCGCGACCCGACACGGCCGCCGCCTCGGCTCTGCACCAGGCGGCCGTTGTCGCGCTCAAGCAGCCGAGCCCGGCTCCGCTCGCGGCCGGCGAGTACGCCTACACGAAGTCGGAGGGCGTCTTTCTGACCAGCACGGCCGCCAAGGGCCAAGCGACGATGAGCACCCGCACGCCGTTTGTGCGCGAGACGTGGATGGGCGCCCGAAGCCGCCTGCGCGAGACCTACGGCAAGGCGGAGTTCGTCTCCGCGCAGGACCGCGCCAATTGGATCGCCGCGGGCAAGCCCGACTTCTTCGGCGACCCCGGCACCAGCATCGACCCGCTCGGCAAGTACGTCCCTCTCGACCTGCCGACCGATGCCGGGGCGCTGTTCACGGAACTCAAGACGAACGCGGCGGGGCACGGCACGAGTCTGTACAACGAGATGTTCGTCCTCGTCGGCGACGACCTGCGCGGGACGGCGACGTCTCCGGCGCAGCGCGCCGCCCTCTACGACGTCGCGGCGCGCATCCCCGGCGTCGAACTCGTCGGCAACGTGACCGACTCCACCGGTCGCCCCGGCGTCGCCGTGGCGATGACCGACGAGACGACCCACATCCGCCAGGTCCTGATCCTCGACCCGACGACCTCGCAGTTGCTCGCAGAAGAGCAACGTGTCGTGGCGGGCAACGAGTTCGGCTGGCCGTCCGGCACGCTCATGGGCAGCCAGACGTACCTCGTGCACGCCGTCGCCGGCTCCAACAGCGAGGTGCCGCCGGCGCAGCAGTAGCGCGGCGTGATTCACAGCGAGTCGGCGCGGGCGCGACGGAGACGTCGCGCCCGCGCCCGTCGTTTGGGCCGGCGCGGCCGCTACGGACTTCTGCGCGGCAGCCGCCGCGGCAGCAGCGCCCCGGCGCCGGCGCCGGCCAAGGCCGCGAGCGCGGCCACGAAGAACGGCCAGCGGAACGCCGCCGCCACGTCGTTCCAGAGCGTGCTCTCGAGGCGGTCCTTGAGCTGCAGCAGCACCAAGCCGTCCACGAAGCCGACGTTGCTCCCGATGCTCTCGGCGATCGGGTGAGCCACCTTGCGCAGCTCGCCGATGCCGGCGGTGGCGTTGATGGTCCGCGCCTGGTCGAGCGCCTTGACCACGGCGTCCTTGGTCGGCTGGCTGAGCCCGGTCTGGGCGCGGGTCAGGGCCTGCCCCTGGTCGGCGGCGTGGTTCACGGCGACGTGCATCGTATGCGCGAAGACGGCCACGAGGACGGCCACGCCGAGCAGGAAGCCGAGCTGCCGTGCCGTGTTGAGCATGCCGGCGCCGGCGCCGCGCACGCCGCCGGGCACGACGCTCATGCCGGAGGCGGTGAGCGCCGGCAGGCTGAGCCCGAGGCCGGCGCCGACGAGCGCCGAGCGCCAGAGCACCTGGCTGATCGGCGCCGAGCGCGAGAGGTAGCCGAGGGCGACGAGGCCGGCGGCGCTCAGCAGCGCGCCTGTGACGGCGAGCAGGCGCGGCCCCAGCCGGTCGACGAGCCAGCCGGAGACCGGCGTGAGCAGCAGTCCGGCTGCCGGCAGGGTGGTGATCGCCAGGCCGGCCTTGAGCTCGCTGTAGTCCATCATCGCGATCATGAAGATGACGAGCATGAACGTCGTGCCCATCATCGCGGTGTCGACGGTGACCATGGCGGCGCTCGCGGCGGCGAAGGTGCGGTTGCGGAAGAGGCGCAGGTCGAAGAGCGGGGAGGAGGTGCGCAGCTCCCACCAGACCCAGACGGCGAGGAACGCCGCGGCGCCGGCGAAGAGGCCCAGCACGGCGGCGGAGGTCCAGCCCCAGTCGTTGCCCTGGATCAGGGCGAGGGTGAGGCAGAAGAGCCCGGCGCTGAAGAGGCCGACGCCGGGCCAGTCGAGGGCTTCGCCGGCCACCGGCCGCGTGCGCCGGCCGCGCACAAGTGCCAGTGCGAGGGCGATCCCGATGAGGCCGGCCGGGATGTTGAACCAGAAGACGGCCGGCCAGCCCCACTTCTCGATGAGCACGCCGCCGAGCA
>Ga0118677_10013839_pt1 | contig 11523 bp, 7 predicted proteins | sample AliMusrvi5mmetaG_FD_86154 | JGI IMG/M metagenome (GOLD analysis project Ga0118677, IMG submission 86154) | reverse complement strand
GTATTACCGAAACGGTTCCCTTTTGCGTTGTCTGCCTACGCGTGTGAGAGCGATAACGCTTATGGGTGACACAATCACCTTGGTGTCCCGGCGAAGGATGCTTATTTTAACGGCATTGGGCAGGATGCCGGCGGCCCCCATAGCTGGTTTGCTTGTTGCCTCATTTGCTTGCGCGCAATGGCTTTTGCACGAAGATGCCGTCAATTTGCAGCAGTTTCCAATTGTGTTCAAAATAGCCGGAGAAATTCAGCAATTCATAACCGAATGACTCATAAAATAACAGGTAATCCGCCAGGCTGTGTTGGCCGACATAGGTCGACGTCATAATGATCTCTTGATACACCAGCGAGATGGCGTGTGTTTCCAGCATGCGTTTTGCCCCCTGGAGCGCCGCATACTCATAGCCCTGGATATCCATCTTTAAAATATCGATATGTGTAATCGCATTCTCTTCGCAGAACTGATCGATGGTGGTGGAATCGACTTTCACCTGCTCGATACAATTGTAGATATCATCCCCGAGATAATCCCAATCGTGCACGTTGCCGGCATCGGCGGGGAGTAACGAATTGGTCATCGGCGCCACGTTGTTGTTGAACATCACGGTGCCTTTTTTCTCCCCGATGGCCATTTGATAGGCATAAAATTTCTTATCCGTGACTGTGTGCTTTTGCAGTTCCGCGAAAGACGCCGTCGTCGGTTCAAAAGCATAGATGGACGCGGTCGGAAACACTTTGCGATAAATTTCCGTGACCGAACCGACGTGCGCTCCCACATCGAAAATGACCGGGTTCGGGTTCTCGATCATGTCTTTTTGTGCCATCCAGACATCCGGCCAGGGCTTTGTTCGTCGTACTTCATAACCGAATAATCTGAAGAAATCGTTCAGCGCCTGTTTTATCATCTGATTTGAACCCTTTCCGCTAATTTCCGCTTCGTCGTTCGATGTTCTTTCGAGCGCCGAATCATCTACTGCTGCACCACTTGCTCGTAATTATTGGTTCGACGTCAACGGGTCAAACCTCTTATCGCCTTTCGCGGGGAATACGCAAAATTGCGACTTGAAATCCTATCTCATTTCACCGCATTCCACCAGGCAATCGTGCGGCGCAACCCTTCGCTGAACTCCATTTCCGCTCGCCAGCCGAACTGCTCCGCGGCGCGGGAGACATCGAGGCACCGGCGCGGTTGGCCGTTGGGTTTGCCGGCATCCCAGATGATCCGTCCGTTGAAGCCGACGTGCGCGGCAATCTGCGCCGCCAGATCGCGCATGGTGATCTCGCGGCCGGCGCCGAGATTGACCGGGGCAGGGTCATCATACTGTGCGGTGGCCGCCACGATCCCGCGCGCGCAATCTTCCACGTAAAGAAATTCGCGCGACGGGGTGCCGTCGCCCCACAACACCACTTCGCTCAATCCCGCTTCGTGGGCGGCGATCATCTTGCGGATCATCGCCGGGATGACGTGACTGCTTTCCAGGTCGAAGTTGTCGCGGGGGCCATACAGGTTGACCGGCAGCAGGAAGATGCCGTGAAAACCGTATTGCTGGCGATAGCCCTGCAACTGCACCAGCATCATCTTTTTGGCCAGACCGTACGGCGCGTTGGTCTCCTCCGGGTAGCCATTCCAGAGATCTTCTTCGCGAAAAGGAACCGGGGTGAATTTCGGGTACGCGCAGATGGTGCCCAACGCGACAAACTTCTCCACGCCGAACAGACGCGCTTCTTCGATCAACTGCGTGCCCATCATGATGTTGTCATAGAAGAAGCGCCCGGGGTTTTGTTGATTCGCGCCGATGCCGCCCACCACCGCCGCCAGGTGGATGATAATCTGCGGTTGGGCGTCCGCCAGACAACGACGGATGTCGTCGCGCTGGCGCAGGTCATACTCGGCGATATCCGGGATGAACAGCTCGGTGGCGCCGTGGCGGCGCAGTTCTTGTTGCACGTGCCAGCCGAGAAACCCATTGCCGCCGGTCACACAGATGCGTTTGGTGGTTAAATCGATCATGCCATCACCATCTCTTCCCTTGCGCTCAATATGTTGGATGCGTTAACTACGAAAAGACACGAAACTTGCTCGCGGGGACGCTCGCGCGCCAGGATTTTATCATGACTTACCGCCGCTTTCTTTGATGAGCAATTCATTGTGCGCGAGGCGCAGATCCGCTTCCACCATCATGGTCACCAGTTCGTGAAAGGAGACCCTGGGCGCCCAGCCGAGTCGTTGGCGCGCTTTGCCGGCGTCACCCTGTAAGGCATCGACTTCCGCCGGACGATAATAGCGCGGATCGATTTCGACCGCGGACTGCCAGTCCAACTCCAGACAGGAGAAGACCGCTTCGAGAAATTCCCGCACCGAGTGCGATTCGCCGGTGGCGACCACGTAGTCGTCCGGCACGTCCTGCTGCAGCATGCGCCACATCGCATCGACATAATCACCGGCGAAGCCCCAATCGCGCCGCGCGTCCAGATTCCCCAGGTACAGTTTTTCCTGCAGCCCGAGCTTGATGCGGGTGGCGGCGCGGGTGATCTTGCGCGTCACGAAGGTTTCCCCCCGGCGCGGCGATTCATGGTTGAAGAGGATGCCGTTACAGACGAAAAGCCCGTACGACTCGCGATAATTCACGCAAAACCAGTAGGCGGCGACTTTGCTGACCGCATAAGGACTGCGCGGATGGAAGGGCGTGTGTTCATTTTGCGGCGGAGGAGCAGCGCCGAACATCTCCGAGGAAGCGGCCTGGTACATTTTTACCGGTTTGCCGCTGAGCTGGACATAATCGCGCACCACGTCGAGCAGGCGCAGGGTACCGGTGCCGACCACATCGGCGGTGTATTCCGGCTGATCGAAGGAGACGCGGACATGCGATTGCGCGGCCAGGTTATACACCTCATCGGGCTCGACTCGGGCCATGACTTGCCGCAGGCCGGTACCGTCGGCCAGATCGCCGAAGTGGAGAAAGAGGCGGGTAGCTTCTTCGTGCGGATCGCGAAACAGATGGTCGATGCGTCCGGTGGTAAAGGTACTGGCACGGCGCACCACCCCATGCACTTCATACCCTTTGTCGAGCAATAATTCCGCCAGATACGATCCGTCCTGTCCGGTGATGCCGGTAATCAATGCACGTTTGCCCATCACTCCTCCATTCCGTCCTGCTGCATTTAGAAACTATCTCAAAATGCCTCGTTACCGTCTCGTGGGTCTTTTTAGGTCTCCGACCGACTTCGTCTCGCGCTTGGTCACCCCGGAGTTCCTATCAAGTATGTCCACATACACTTTCGGAACTACGGGGTGACCAGACACGAAAAATCCTCCGCGATCCGACAGTGATTCATTTTGAGATAGTTTCTTAACTGACAGGTGGATTGTAACAGCTTTTGCAGAGTGCCGCCAGAGAATCAGGCGCGGCGCGGTGAGTGAGCAGGAAGGACGACGCCAAGCCGAGTGAGATCGGTCTGATCGGATCGATCAGACCGATCTTAGCTCAACGATACGTTCAAAGCGACAGTTTCAGCGTGACGGTGCTGCCAAAGGGGACGCGGCTACCGGCGGGAGGGTCGGTCGCGATGACGGTGCCGGGCGAATACTGACTGTTGGCCACGTGAACGAAATCGACATACAGCCCCATCCGCGTCAGTTCATCGGTGACCGCGCGGCCTGATGACCCCACATAGTCTTTAAGAACCACCAATGTCGGCTCTCGCTTCGGTGCTTCTTTCGGCGTCTCCGGCTTGGTGATGGTATTGACTTTGATGGTTACCTGGGCATCTTTTTCGACCTGCGTGCCGGAAACCGGTTCGCTGCCGAGGATGACGCCGTTGGGTTGCGCTTCGTCGGTGCCCTTAGCGATCACCGGACGCAGACCCACTTCCGTCAGGTGTAGCTTTCCCTTTTCCTCGGTGAGTCCTTTAAGATCAGGCACCTTCACCTTGGCGGAGATTCCCGGTAAGGGTGGCATAGCCACATTGGGTAGTCTCGGTCCCGGGGTTGGTGTCGGGTTTGGCCCCGACACTGCCACCGGTCCCGGTCCCGGTCCCGGTCCTGGTCCTGGTCCTGGTCCGATTCCTTTTACCGGTACCGGCGCTGGTGCCGGCCCAGGTACTGATGGTGACTCTGAATTGGGATCCTTGCCGGCGATCGTCAAGGTCACCGCCGCGTGCGGTTTGGTTTTCGTGCCGGGTGACGGCGCGATGGCGATCACCGATCCTTCCGGTTTTGACGATTGGGCATCGTAGGCGATTTTGACGGTAAAGCCCAGGTTTTTTAACCCCGAACGCGCTTTATCCAACTGTTGCCCGAGCACGTCCGGCACTTTGCCGTTGCCGCCCAGGTTGCCGGCAATGCTGAAGCCGATGACGGTGAGCATGATGACCAGCACGGCGCTGAGAGCGGCAATGAGCGGCACAGACGAGGAGGGGGCCGCGGCTTTACCCACGGGTTTTGCTCCCGCCGTCGCCGGACCTTTGCTGACCGACTTGGGGTGGTTTGCCGTGGAGGGGGGTGCCGCCAGTTCGCCGTTCGCGCGCTTATTTCGCGCCTTGGAAATTTCTTGAACGGCCTGCTCGATGGTCGCGAGGTCGGCTTCGTCTTTAATCACGTATTTCTGCATGCTGGTATTCCGCCCCTGCACCGGGAAGTGACGGCCCGCATGTGTCCGGTCCGTCAACTATTGCCGTTAGCTTACCCATAAATCGCGGCTTTTATCGATCTCTCGATAACGCTTTATTATACAACATACTCCGCTATGCAGGAAGTATGCGGTGTATATCAGATCTACGTAAACGTACCGATCATAATATACGCGAGCATTACCCGTTACCCGGATTTGTAATCTGCTCGTTCACGCGGACGAAACCGGGTTTGCGCAAGAGAATCGATACCGTTGGTAGTGTGTGGTTTTTACGCATCCACCCGTAGTGGCAATGCACAACCACGCGCCACGGCGGGTGCGGGCTACCGAGGTTTCGATTACCTCGCGTAAAAACGCTTCAGCCTTCGTTATCTAGTAGTCTGTCAATTTGAAATTGCCTGGAAAAGGAATCGCCTTCGGCGAGTTTTCTGGCTCCGACGGAGCGTCGCCCTCCCGCAAATTCAAATTGACAGACTACTAGCCGACGACTCCACCACTCCGCTGCGCTGCGTGGTTCACTACCAACGGGTTTTCTGTATCCCGCCTTCGACAGACGGCGCTTTCATTTTTTTGATTACTGATCTATCATGCATGGGAGGGGGGAGCGCATGAATATTCAGGCTTCGATTCATCCGTTGGCCGACGGCTCTGCGCCGTCGCGCGGCAGCGTCTACTACACCGCCTTGCAACAATTCGACCAGGCGGCGGCCATTTTGCATCTCGATGAGGGCACGGCGAATTTGTTGCGGCATCCGCGGCGGGAACTGACGGTCAACTTCCCGGTGCAGATGGATGACGGCAGTTTGCAGATGTTCCACGGCATTCGCGTGCACCACAATACCGTGCGCGGCCCGAGTAAAGGCGGTATTCGTTTCAGTCCGATGGTGGATATCGACGAAATACGCGCACTCGCGATGTGGATGACCTGGAAATGCGCGGTGGTGAATATCCCCTACGGCGGCGCCAAAGGTGGCGTGGTGGTGGACCCCACCCGGCTCAGCGAGCGCGAACTCTGCGCGCTCACCCGGCGCTATACCACGGAAATGATGCTGATGTTTGGCCCGGAGAGCGATATTCCGGCGCCGGATGTGAATACCAACCCGAAGATCATGGCCTGGATCATGGATACCTATTCCATGCAAAAGGGTTATAGTGTCCCGGCAGTGGTCACCGGCAAACCACTGGCGGTCGGCGGCAGCCAGGGACGGCTGGAAGCGACGGGACGTGGGGTTACCTACTGCATCCATGAGGCACTGCAGCAACGAAAACAGCGCCTCAGCGATATCACCGTCGCCATCCAGGGCTTTGGCAATGTCGGCAGCACGGCGGCGGATATTCTCACGGAAGACGGCGCGAAGGTGGTGGCGGTCAGCGACGTATTCGGCGGGGTTGCCAACGATCGCGGGCTGGACATCCGCGCGTTGCGCGCGCACCTGCAGACGCCGGGCGCAACGGTCGGCAACTTCGCCGGCGGACGCGCGGTCAGCAATGAGGAACTGCTGGCGTATCCGGCGGAGGTGCTGGTGCTGGCGGCTATCGAAAATCAACTGCGCGCCGACAATGCCGGACAGGTGCAGGCCAGGATTATCGCCGAAGGCGCGAATGGGCCGACCACGCCGGACGCAGATGAAATCCTGTTAAAAAAGGATGTCCTGATCATTCCGGACATCCTCTGCAATGCCGGCGGCGTCACCGTCTCCTATTTCGAGTGGGTGCAGGGCTTGCAGGCGCATTTCTGGGATGTCAAGGAAGTGAATACCCAGTTGAAGCGCATCATGACCGACGCCTATCGCGTGGTGATGGCCCAGGCGGAAACGCTGCACGTCGATCCCCGCATGGCCGCGCAAACCCTGGCGATCCAGCGCGTGGCGGAAGCAACGCAAATTCGAGGGATTTATCCCTAACCTGGCAGGTGAGTTAACTTGCACTTTTGACTGGCACTACCAAAAATGTATCCGGTGCAAGTCGAAAGTGCAAGTCTACGGGTTTCAAAATATTACCGATGATCGCCGGGCCCAGGATCAGTCAGCCATAGCTGGTAAGCCGATAGCCGGGGAGATTGCGCTCATCGACCATCCACCTTGGTGCGCGCGCCCCCGCGAGCACTCCGGTGGTTGAGTAGACTACGGATGGTGTATCGAAACCACCGGAGTGCTGTCAGGGGGGCTGAACGCTGACAATGATTTTTTGTGCCTTTGTCATCCCGGTATCGGTATACGAAAGCACAGCGGAGTAAAATCCTATCCTGCTTATCCTGAAAAATCCTGTGCATCCTGTGAATTCGTCGTCTGCTATCATGCTGCTAAAAACTGCAACTTCCCTTCGACTTGATCATCTTCTTGCGCGAGGACAGGTTCATGATGAAGGGGAGGAGTTGCCAGCGGCGTGGGAAACCGTAGCGACGGAGGATGGAGCCGAAATTGAAGAATTGCTGATTGGCCTGCTTCACCAGTGCATCGGCGGTGACGGTTTCGCCTTCGTAGCGCACCAGTGACTTCAGTCCGGTGCCGAGATGCAGCCACCATTCATCGTGCACCAGTTGATGGTTGTCCTTGAGCCGCTCATAGAGGCCGGTGCCGGGAAAGGGCACCAGGCGGAAAAAAGCGGCGATATCCGCTTTGTTCTCGATGAGAAACTTCACCGTGGTATCGACGGTCGCCTGATCGTCGTATTCCAACCCGAACATGATGCTGGCGTAAATGCCGATTTCGTTCTCGTGCAGAATGCGAATCAGGCTGGCGTATTCATCCGGTTTATTGAACTGTTTGTTCAGATCGGCCAGGGCGCGGGTGTTCAGGCTTTCGAAACCGACGAAGGCTAGCCGGCAACCGGCATCCGCCGCGGCGTGGATAAGCTCCTCGCGTTTATAGGAGGTGGCGTCGATCTGGCAGATGAAACGGATATGCAGCGGCTTCAGCGCGTCGCATAATTCCCGCGCCCGCGTCAGGCTGGCAAAGAAGTTGTCATCGGTGAAGAACACCACACGTGCCTGGCTCAATTGAATTTCTTCAACGATCTCTTCGATGGGACGGAAGCGAATCTTTTTGCCCCAGAACTTCGTCACGCTGCAGAAATCGCAGTTATGCGGGCAACCGCGCGCCGTCTGCACCGGCAGGATCGGCAACTTGGAAAACGGTGGGATGAGGTAGTGCTTCGGCTCGATCAGGTCGTAGCGCGGGTGCGGCAATCCGGTGAGATCTTCCCGGCGCGGCTGATCGTAGATCGTCTGCAAGTCGCCGCGGGCCGCATCATCCAGTAAGGTCGGCCAGGAATCATCCGCTTCGCCCAGCACTACGACGTCCGCGTGCTCCAGCGCCTCCTGCGGGAGAGTGGTGGCGTGAATGCCCCCCAGCACCACCGTCACATTACGCCGGCGATATTCATCGGCGATCTCATACGCGCGGCGAATGTTGATGCTGGTGGTGGTGATGCCGACCACATCGACCGGATCGACAAAATCGACCGGTTGCACGGTCTCGTCTACGATAGAGACTTTATGCTTGGGCGGGACCAGCGCCGCCAGGTAGAGCAGCGATAACGGCGGCAGCATGGCCTTGCCGGGATGGAACAGATTTCCCTCCGGGTCATAGAAGGTCGGGCAAATCAACTTGATCTTCATAACTGGCCCCCATGCAGGCGAAGGTAATCCACCACATCAGCGGATTTTGCTTTGATCGCCACCGCCAGCGGGGTTTGTTGATCCTTATTTCTCATATTCGGGAGCGCACCTTTCTCCAGCAACGCGCGGACGGTTGCGAGGCGATCGAGCCGCGCCGCGACATGCAACGGCGTGTTTTCGAGGCTGTCGCGCGGATTGGGACTCGCCTGGTAGTCGAGCAACAGTTTGGCCATCTCGGCACTCTCCATCGTCGCGGCCCAATGCAGCGGGGTATGCGAGTCATTGTCCCGGGCATTGATATCCGCGCCGTTTTTCAATAGATGCAGCAGCACATCTTTCAAGCTGCGAAAGGTCGCGAGATGCAATGCAGTGATGCCGGTTTTAGTGGGCGCATTCAAGTTGGCGCCGTGCGCGCAGAGCAGATCGACCATCCGCTCATGGTGTTCGGCGATGGCATAATGCAGCGGGGTCAGGTTGTCTTTATCCGTGACATTCAGCGCTTTCTTTTCGTTTTGCGCGTTAGTGAAGCCGGCCAGAAGATGCGTGAGCACTTCTTCCAGATTATTCTCCGCCGCCAGATGCAGCGGCGTCACCCCGGCCGCATCCGCCGCCAATGGGTTGGCATGCTGCGCGAGCAGTAGATCGACGATATCCGCGTCATTCAGGGTGGCGGCCCCATGCAGCGCCGTGCGGCCTTTTTTATCGGCGATCGTGACGCGCGCGCCTTTGTCCAGCAGGAGTTTGACTGCTTCGCGTCGCTGGTATTTGACGGCGTAATGCAGCGGCGTCATCCCATTTTGATCCTGGGCATTCGGATCAACCAACGGCAGCAGCAGATCGATGATCGGACCGCGATTGTTGATCATCGCCAGATCCAGCGGGGTTTGCCCGCTTTTATCTTCCGCGCCGGTTTCCGCGCCGTTTTTCATCAGCAACTCGGCGATGGTGCGCCGGTTGGCGCAGGCGGCAAGGTGCAGCGGCATTAAACCGGTGTTATCGCCTTCGTTGATATCGGCGCCATGTTGCAACAGCAATTTCACCAGCTCTTCGCGTCCGCTCAGCACGGCCTGGTGCAGCAGCGTGCGTCCTTGATGGTCGCGCGTATGGACCGTCACGTCTCCGAGTTGCAGCAGTTCGCCCAACGCCTGCGGCGTCATGGCATCGAGCTTTGGCAGAACCACCCAGCACAGGTCGGGATTCTCGCCGCTGGGGAATTGCGCAATTTGTGGATGCTGATTCTCCGACAAATCCGTCACGCGCTTTTTTACGTAATCGGTGAATTCTTGCAAGCTGATCGTGCCGTCCTGCGGGGTGGTATCCGCTTTGCCCGCCAATCCTTCCAGAATCGCCTTCATGAATGCGCTGTGTCCCCAATCCGCGCGCGACATGGCGGTTTCGCCGATCGAGGTGGCCAGAAAGAGCAGATGCTTCGACTTCGCCAGGAAACGAATGGGTAAATTATCCTGGGGCCGGTTGGGTCCGCCCTGGGAGATCGAGGTATCAGCCAACACCAACGTCCGTGCGGCGTGAATCTCGTGCAACTGTGCCGCCATCTCATCCCAGCTCAGTGCGGTGCCGGGGATATCCGCCAGGTCGACATCGCTGGCAGCGAAGAAGAGATTGCCATCTTTATCGCGCACATTGTGGCCGGCGATATAGATGAGCACCGAATCCGTGTCTTTGGCATGTTCGGCAATAGTATGTAAGGCGTCCTTGATACTGCCGGCGGTCACTTTCTCGTCGGTCAACAGTGTGGGTGTTACCGTGGCGTAGGGTTGCCCGAGTAGTAGTTGGCATCGTTCCACCAGCGTGCGCGCGTCCGGCGCGGCATAGCGCAGGTGAATGGGTAAATCGCGATATTCGTTAATGCCGATTGCCAGCACGTAGAGGGTATCGTTTCCCTGCTTGGCCCCCGGGCGAAAGAGCGAGATTTCCGCCGGCGCGCCCATGATCTCGTTGGCGTCATAGGCGACGGCGCGGATTTGCAGGCGGCTCTCGGTCGGGGGAAACGGAAGGGTGATGGTGAAGGTAGCGCGCGTGTCCGCCGGATGGGGTACCACCAGCGTATGCGCGATTTCCGGCGGCAGCGGTTGACCGTTCAGGGTGATTTCCACGCGCGTGATGGGATGCAATCCAGCCGCCTGTAGTTGCAGATCCACGGTTTGCGCATTGGTTTCCTGGTTGGACTCCGGAGCAAGGAAACCGATGTTGGGTGGTAATTGGGTGGCGTCCAGCACCGGCAACGCGGACAGATCGCCGCCGCCCAGCGCCTTACGAACCACTTCGGGACGCTGGTATTTGCTCGCGAGTTGTTCCAGCGTTAACGCGAGCTTGCCCACCTGCCAACTGACCAGCGATTCGGCGCTGGGGGCGCAGTGGAAATATCCTTCCGGCGTGCTGACAAACCAGTTCACGCCGGCATCGAAGCCGAGAAAGCTGGCCAGCGGTTTTTTGGTGGGCATGTTCCACAGCGTCAGCGCACTACTCTCCGACCAGGAAGCAGAGCGCGACCAGTCCGAATTGATCACATTACCGACCAGCGACTTCACTTCTTCCCCGGTGGCGACATTGCACAGGCTCAACGTCTGATCGTTGGCGCCGATGGCCAGCGTGGTGCCCTCCGGGTTGAACGCCAGCGCGGTGATTTTGCAGCCGTGCCCGGTGATGGTGCGTTCGGGCTTATCGGCGGTAATATCCCACAGCAGCACGTCGCCGCCTTCGAAGCGTCTCTCCGCCATGTTGAAGGCGCCGGTCGCCACCGCCAGTCGGTTGCCGGACGGATTGAACGCGAGCGACAGCACGCCAGGTCGTGGTGAAGTGAGTTTTTTTTCTGCCTGGCCGTTTTCGAGGTTCCAGAGGAAGATGGTGTTATCGTCCGCGCCGGACGCGAGTTTCATGCCGTCGGGGGTAAAGGCGAGGGCGGTGATATGGCCTTGCTGCTCCGTCAGCGTCTTCTCCGGCTGTCCGCCGTCAATGTTCCAGAGGATGACGGAATTATCGCTGGCGCCCGAGGCCAGCTTTTTGCCGCCCGGCGCAAAAGCCAGCGCGGTGACGGTATCCAGGATCGGCCCGATCGTCTCCGCGCACTCGCGGGTCGGGATGATCAGCGTGCTGGTCAGTGCGGGCTGCCAGCCAGAGCTGGCCAGCCAGCTGAAGTCCTGGTGGCGAAACGACCTGGTGTCGAACCACTCCCCGACGGTCATGTCCATAGTGCGCCCTTTCGGTCAGGCCCGGGCCTCGCGAGAGTCTGGATTCGAAAGTCACCTTTCCGGAC
>Ga0118677_10013838_pt1 | contig 11524 bp, 8 predicted proteins | sample AliMusrvi5mmetaG_FD_86154 | JGI IMG/M metagenome (GOLD analysis project Ga0118677, IMG submission 86154) | reverse complement strand
CACCAGCATCGGCCGGTCGCCAATCACGTCAAACACCGGCCGCGCAATCTGCGTGCGGATGAACGACGCCGCGATCCATGCTTCCACACCCTGCAATTCGCAGGCTTCCACCGCCCGCGCGACCTTCTCGAACTCCGTTTCCTTGGCGGCGAAGATCACCCGCGCCACCGCTTGGTCCTTCAACAACGCGAACAGATCCTCGACCGGGCGCACCCCGAGATCAAAGTGTTCGATGATATTCCAATCCGAGGTGATCTCAACCCCGAATTCAGCGAGCAACTGGTGCATTTCGCCGCCGGTTCCGGCGATTACCACCCGCTCCTTGGTCGTCTCACGCAGGGTGCGCCGCTTCAGCCAGCCGCAAGTCAGGCGGTCACGCACCAGCACCAGCACAAACACCAGCAGAAAACCGATGCCGATCGCCAACCGCCGTATGTCCAGCAATTTCGCGAAGATCGCGAACATGCCGATCATCAGCGCGATGACCAGCATGGCCGTGATCAGTTGCTTGATCGCTTTGCCCGTGGGCTTCGTCCGCAGGTGGTCGTAAAACCCGAACCGCTCCAGCATCAGCGGCGTGAAGGGAACGGCAATATACAAAACCCAGTTGATCGATTCCCTGATATCCAGGATCTCCACTCCCATGCCCAGCCATGTGCGCACCACGTCGCGGGTTTCCCAGCCAATCCAGAACGCCAGCCAGACCAACAGCGCGTCGGTCAACTGGAGGCTCTGAATGCCGAATGTTTTGTTGCGACTGATGGCCATGATTGGGAAAAAACGGAAACCTGACGGAGGAACGGACGTAAGCTTCCCCATAATCCCGCTGGCCGCAATAGCGGAAATCCCCGATTCCGCGATTCATCCGGTCCGGACTGCGGCAGGGGTTGGTATTTTGGGTTGAATTGGCGGATCCTGGCCCCCGCCAGATCTTATTCCGGTCTCCGGCCTCCGGCATCCCATCTCCCGAGCCTGCCCTGCCAACCATCGCAGGCCGCCCGCCACACCAGCGCCAAGCGCCGCGGACCATCCAGCCACGCGGCGGCCGCCGCATAGGCCACCGCCATGGCCACCGCCTTGAGTCGGCCGGCTTGCCGCCGCTTGAACCAAACCATGTTGCGCACCTTGTAATAGAGCTTCCAATCCGCCAGCCCGCGCTCGAAGAAGAAGTGTTTCCCTAACAATCTCCAGCGGACGATGTTCTGCGGGCCGGGATGATCCAACACCGCCTGCCTCACCGCTTCCTGCGCGAAACCGGCCCGCTCAATGCGCCATGGATATTCCTCGTCCTCACCGCGGATGAACAATGCGCCATTGACCGGACCCACCGCCTCGCGCACCTCACGCGAAATTAAGGAGCCCGTCCAAATGATCCGGCTCCGCACGCAGGCACCGGCCGGCAACCCGTCCGGTGAATCTATCAGACACCAGCCGCCCTTGAATTTGGTCAGGTGCTTATGGAAAGACTGCAAAATGAAGTTGGCCGTCTGAGCAAAGAGGCGGGTATCAAGATAATTCTGGAACAGTCACCGGCGGAAACGACAGCTTACCGTTTTGCGCGGCTCGATTTAAAATATCATTCGCCCGCCGCTGGCCGCTATGTCAAAGGTGATATCACTGATGGTGATTTTCTCATGCGCTTGTTTGAGGAGCAGCGCTTTGACGGAGTTATCCATTTGGCGGCGGAGTCGCATGTTGACCGGTCGATTGCCAATCCGACTGCATTTGTGTTGACAAATGTGCTCGGCACGGTCAATCTGCTCAATGCGGCAAGGGCTTCTTGGCAGTCTAATGTCGCGGATAAACGTTTTTATCATATTTCAACTGATGAGGTTTACGGCTCTCTCGGTAACGAGGGGATGTTTTCCGAAAAGACGCCTTACGATCCCCATAGCCCTTATTCGGCTTCGAAAGCTTCCTCCGACCATTTCGTCAGAGCTTGGCATGACACTTTCGGCTTGCCAGTGGTGGTCAGTAACTGTTCAAACAACTACGGATCATTCCAGTTTCCCGAAAAGCTTATCCCTCTTTTTATAAACAATATCATCCAGAACAAACCGCTTCCTGTCTATGGAAAAGGAGATAATATCCGTGATTGGCTCTGGGTTGTTGACCATGCCCAGGCAATTGATGTGATCTATCATTGGGGGCAAACTGGTGAAACATACAATATTGGTGGTCATAACGAATGGAGTAATATTGATCTTATCAGGCTGCTCTGTCGCATTATGGATGCAAAGCTTGGTCGGGTAGCCGGAACATCTGAAAAACTAGTCACCTATGTTGCCGATCGGGCTGGTCATGACCTTCGCTATGCAATTGATTCATCGAAGTTGCAGCGCGAACTTGGATGGGTTCCTTCGGTAACCTTTGAAAAAGGGCTTATGTTGACAGTTGACTGGTACCTTTCAAATACTGGGTGGCTGAGTAATGTCACCTCGGGCAGTTACCAGCATTATTATCAAGAGATGTATGGCGGCAGATAATAACAACCATTGAAATAGAGGACTTTTTATGAGAATCCTGGTTATCGGGGGCGCAGGTTATATCGGCAGCCATGTTACAAGAGCATTTCTTGATAAAGGATATGATGTGACTGTGTTCGACAATCTTCAAACCGGCTTCAGGGAAAATCTTTTTGAAGAGGCGAACTTTGTCCATGGCGATATCATGCGACCCGAACAGTTGGGGGCCGTTATGGCTGGAGGATATGATGGATGTGTCCATCTTGCCGCGCTGAAAGCTGCAGGGCAGTCGATGCTGCATCCTGCTGAATACTCCCATGCCAATATTTCGGGTACGATCAACGTTCTCAATCATGCTTCTGCAGCCAAGATATCCCCGATTATTTTTTCCTCGTCTGCGGCGGTTTATGGAAGTCCTCAATACTTACCGGTAGATGAGAATCATCCAAAGGATCCGGAGAATTTTTACGGATTCACTAAGCTTGAAATTGAGAGACTTTTGGATTGGTACGATCGTCTTAAAGGGATGCATTACGCGGCAATCCGTTATTTCAACGCTGCAGGGTATGATGTGCAGGAGCGTATAAAGGGGTTGGAGTTGAACCCGGAAAATCTGCTGCCTATTATGATGGAGGTGGCTGTGGGTATTCGCCCGAAACTCTCTATCTTTGGGGATGATTACCCGACACGTGACGGAAGCGGCATTCGTGACTATGTTCACGTGAGTGACTTGGCGGAAGCGCATGTGAGTGCTTTTGAATATATCCTGAAGCAAAAAAAGAGCTTGACAGTGAATCTCGGCAGTCAGGCGGGTGTAAGTGTAATTGAAATGCTTGAAAGGGCGCGGGTAATTACTGGAAGGAAAATTCCTGCTGAGGTGACCCACAGAAGGGCAGGTGACCCGGCAGAGCTTGTGGCATCCTCTGGTAAAGCACTGGAATTGCTGGGATGGGTACCGAAGTACAGTGATGTTGATACCCTTGTTTCGACAACCTGGAAGATGTATGAAAAGTATGTTACCCGTTAAAAATAACTTGTTCCTTGATGATTATTCCTGTGATTCTCAGCGGTGGTTCTGGAACCCGGCTTTGGCCTCTCTCTCGTGCATTGTATCCCAAGCAGTTGCTGTCGTTGACGGGCGAGAATACCATGCTTCAGGATACTGTCTTTCGTCTTGCCTCAATCGAGGATAGGGGGCCTGTGTTCTGTGTCTGCAATGAGAGTCACCGTTTTCTTGTGGCCGAGCAACTGCATGAGACTGGAGCCGAAATTGGAGAGATTATTCTTGAGCCCATAGGTCGCAATACGGCGCCTGCTGCCGCCATTTCGGCTATGCTGGTAACAAAAAAATATCCCGGTGCTCTTATGCTGGTTTTACCTGCTGACCATGTCATTCTTGATTCGGAGGCATTCAGTGCAGCTGTTGCCACAGGTATATCTGCAGCCGAAAATGGGAAACTGGTGACGTTTGGTATTACTCCGAATGCACCTGAAACTGGTTACGGCTATATCAAGGCTTCAGTGAACAGTACAAATGAGCATGCTGTTTATTCAGTACTTGAGTTTGTCGAGAAGCCCGACAGGGAGACTGCAGAACGATATATTGCTTCTGGTGACTATTTCTGGAATAGTGGTATCTTTCTTTTCAATGCAGAGTCATATCTTCTTGAGCTTGGAGCGCATGACCCGGCTATGCTTAACGCTTGTCGTGAAGCTTTGGATAAAGCTGTTGAGGATCTTGATTTTTTGCGTCTTGATGCTGATGCTTTTTGTGCATCTCCTTCAGATTCCATTGACTATGCTGTAATGGAAAAAACCAGGAGCTCGGTTCTTGTTCCCCTCAATGCCGGGTGGAATGATGTCGGGGCATGGTCTGCCCTCTGGGATATTCAGGAGTGTGATGATGCTGGAAACATCAAAAAAGGCGATGTGCTTGTGCATGATGTGAAGAACTGTTATATCCATGCGACCAGTCGTCTTGTTACAGCAGTAGGCCTTGAGGGACATATTATCGTTGAAACATCCGATGCTGTGCTTGTGGCTTCACGGGAGTGTGTACAGGATGTCAAGGTGCTTGTTGAACAGCTTAAAAAGAGTGAGCGGGGTGAAGTATTAACCCATCGGCGGGTATGCAGGCCTTGGGGTACTTATGAAACTCTTGATGTTTCAGAACGATTCAAAGTGAAGCGTATTGTAGTAAACCCCGGTGCTGCACTTTCATTGCAAAAACATAATCACCGTGCCGAACACTGGGTTGTGGTGAAAGGAACAGCGCTTGTTACCGTTGAAGACAAACAAATCATTCTCAATGAGGATCAGTCTACCTATATTCCCGTCGGAGCATTTCATCGTCTGGAAAATACCGCAACAACTTCGCTTGAACTGATTGAGGTACAGTCTGGCAGTTATCTGGGAGAAGATGATATAGTTAGGGTCGATGACAGGTACGGACGACAGTAGAAAGAAGTTATTTTTTTACTGTCGAGCCCTGAAAATCATGAGAAAGATTTGCCGAGCTTCTTCTGCTTTGCTTTGATAGCACGATTAAATATATTACATTTTCCAAGTATTGTTTTTGTTGGCGACAAACCTAAATAGCAGTGTAATATGGCTGAAGAAACGAAGACGTCCGGTCAAAATCAGCAGAAGCAACGTGATTTTGCTCCAGGGGATTTTTCAACAATCCTTGTTGGTGTAGGTACTCTTATTGACAGTACGATTGAGCCAGTAAGCAAGATTCTTGCCCAGACTCTTGATTCTCTTGCTGTGGTTGCAAAACAAATTCTTGACGGTGTCAACTCTACACTTGGCGGCAAGAAGTAGGTGTCGAAAAGCGTAGGCGTCCAGATTTTTGTTTATACATGTTTTCAGGCAAGCTTTTCGGGTATTGAAAGGCTTGCCTGTGTTGTTTTAATGCTTAGTCGTTATTCTATTGACTTTTTTTATAATCACAGGCTTTTTACTTGCTTTGATTGAATGATATTGAAGAATTATGGATGATAAATTTGTAGAGTATCCCTCAAATGTACCCTACAGTGAGGTGGAGGCAAAAGTTCTGGCATACTGGAATGAGCACGGAATTTTTCATAAGAGTCTGGAACAGAAGCCTGCCGGTCGGATTTTTTCTTTTTATGAAGGTCCCCCGACGGTCAATGGCAAGCCTGGTGTTCATCATGTTTTCAGTCGAACCATAAAAGATATCGTATGTCGCTACAAGACCATGCAGGGGTATCGTGTTCCCCGCAAGGCTGGGTGGGATACCCATGGACTGCCTGTTGAGATTGCGGTGGAGAAAAAGCTGGGTCTGAAAAACAAATCGCAGGTCGTCGAGTATGGCGATGGCGAGTTCAACGCTGAAGCTCGTGCATTAGTTTATCACCATATTGAAGATAATCGCGAAGGGTGGGGTAAATTGACCGAACGGATGGGATACTGGGTAGATATGGATAATCCCTACATTACCTGTACAAATGACTATATCGAATCGGTCTGGTGGGCTCTGAAAACTATTTTCGACAAAGGGCTTATCTATAAGGATTATAAAATTGTCCCACAGGATCCAAAATCCGAGACCGTGTTGAGTTCGCATGAACTTGCTCTTGGCTATAAAGAGGTAAAAGATCCAAGTATTTACGTAAAGTTTCGAGTCAGAAGCTCTCAAGAATCTCTGCTGGTCTGGACAACGACACCTTGGACACTTATTTCCAATGTTGCACTTTGTGTGGGATCTGATATTGATTACGTCAAAGTTTCCCATATCGAAAGCGGAGAGGTGTTGATTCTTGCCAAGTCACGCTTGCAGGTGCTGCTTGAGAAAAACGAAGAGGGAGAGTCTCTCTGGCGGGTTATTGTCGAACTGAAAGGACGTGATCTTGAGGGCTTGGATTATGAGCCGCTGTTCACCTACATTTACCCTGAAAAAAAGTGCTGGTATGTTACAGCAGGGACATTTGTCTCTACTGAAGATGGTACTGGTATTGTTCATATAGCTCCAGCATTCGGTGCCGATGACTACGAAATTGCCAAAAAATATGATTTGCCAATGCTTCAGCCGGTAGCACGGAACGGATGCTTTACGGCCGAAGTAAGCGACTATGACGGGATGTTTTTCAAGGATACAGATCCGCTGATTATCCAGCAGCTCAAGGATGCTGGAAAATTGTATCGCAAGGAGGTTATTACGCACACCTATCCCTATTCGTGGCGTTACGATGTGCCGGTGATCTATTATGCAAGGGAGTCTTGGTATATAAGGACAACGGCAATAGCTGCCCGTATGGTCGAACTCAATAAAACCATCAACTGGTGCCCTCCCGAGATTGGTACGGGGCGTTTTGGAAACTGGCTGGAAGAGAACAAGGACTGGGCATTGTCAAGAGAAAGGTTCTGGGGTTCACCATTACCACTCTGGGTTTCGGAGGATTTTGTTATTGGTGATAATGCTTCTTCGGGAAAAATGTTTGCGGTTGGTTCAATTGCTGAGCTGCGTGAAGGATTTATTGATATTAACGGGGAGCGACTTCTTCTTGGAGATGCACTCGACAGAGGGCTGGCTGAGCTTGATATGCATAAGCCTTTTGTTGACAGGATCTACTTTGTCAGAAATGGTCGACGCTTCAACCGGACACCCGAATTGGTTGATGTCTGGTTCGACAGCGGCTCGATGCCTTTTGCCCAATTGCACTATCCGTTTGAACATCGCGAGCTTTTCGACAAGATGTTTCCAGCCGATTTTATTGCAGAAGGGGTTGATCAGACCAGAGGCTGGTTCTACACGCTTCACGCTATTGCCACGCTTATTTTCGACAAGCCCGCCTATAAAAACCTGATTGTCAACGCCCATATTCTTGACAAAACCGGTCATAAAATGTCGAAGTCGAAGGGCAATGTCGTTGATCCTTTTGCAACTATGGAGCGCTACGGTGCTGATGCACTTCGCTGGTACTTGATGGTGAGCAGCCCTCCATGGAAACCGAAATCGTTCAATACTGATGAAATTGAAGAGGAACAACGCAAATTTTTCCGTGCGTTTATTAACAGTTACAATTTCTTTGTGCTTTATGCCAATGTTGATAATTTTACCTTTGCCGAGCCAGAAATTGCGGTTCAGGAGCGTGCGGAGCTTGATCGCTGGATACTTTCCTGTCTTAACACTCTGATTGACTCAGTCTATCTCCGCATGGAGCAGTATGATATTACCGGTGCCATCAGGCTGATCAACGATTTTACCGTTGATGACCTTTCAAACTGGTATATTCGTCGTTCAAGAAAACGGTTCTGGAAAAGCGACATGGGCCCGGACAAAATCGGTGCCTATCAGACACTCTATAACTGTCTTGCAACGCTGGCAAAACTGTTGGCTCCTTTTACACCGTTTATTGCTGAACGGATATATCTGAATCTGAACGGCATCAGTCGACTCGAATCCTGCGAGTCAGTTCATCTTGCAGATTTTCCTTCGCTTGATTTGATGGTGATTGATCGGCCACTTGAACATCGCATGAAAAAAGCGCAGATTATTACTTCGCTGGTGCGCACTATGCGTGAGAAGGCTTCGATCAAGGTTCGTCAGCCGCTCAAGCGCATTCTGCTTTCCGTCAGTGATGCTGCCTCAAGGGAAGAGTATCGGCAGGTTGGGGATATTATTATGGAAGAGGTCAATGTCCAGAAGATTGAGTATATCGAGGAAGATGGTTCGGTTATCAGCAAAAAGGTCAAACCAAATTTTAAAAGTCTTGGGCCCCGTTTTGGCAAGGATATGAAAGCTTTAGCGGAAGCTATCAGAATCATGAGCCATAAACAGATCGCTTTTCTGGAAAAAAATGGAGAACTTTCTCTTGAGCTTGATGGCAGAGAGTTCGAATTGAAGCGTGAGGATGTTGAAATCCTGCATGAGGATATCGAAGGGTGGCTTGTTGCCTTCGATGAAGCGAATGGTATCATGGTGGCACTTGACACGGAGATGACCGAAGAGCTTGAGATGCTGGGGCTTTCCCGTGAATTGGTCAGTCGAATTCAGGCGCTGCGCAAGGAGAGTGGCCTTGATATTACTGACCGGATTTCACTTGCCCTTCAGTGTTCAGAAAAACTGCTTGAGGCGGTAAGAAGTAATGATGCGTACATCAAATTGGAAACTCTTGCTACTGTTCTTGTTTTCGAAAAACTTGATCCTGATTTCAGAACAAAAGGGAAAGAGGAGACGGTCAATGGTGAAATTTGCAGGTTATCACTTGAAAAGTATGATGGTTAATAGTATTATTCAACGCTCTTTTTTTCAGGATTCTGTTAGATAAGAAAACAAGGTTTATTATGACGAAAAAAAACGAGAGTACTTCCAAAAAAGAAAATGAAATAATGGAAGAACCGGTTCTTACGAAAACATATTTAAATGACGAAGAACTCGAACATTTCAGGCTTTTGCTGCTGAAAAGGCGTGAGGAAGTGCTTCGTGATCTGGATATTTTGCGTTCTTCACTTTCGGATGAAAACGTGGAAGATTCCATTAATTCGAACTACTCCATGCACATGGCAGATCACGGTACTGATACTATGGATCGTGAACAGCGCTTTATGTTTATCGCCCGTGACGAAAAATATATTAACTACATTGATCAGGCACTCGACAGGATCAGAAACAAGACTTACGGGATATGTATCAAGTCAGGTAAACCTATTCCGAAAAAGAGACTTGAGGCAGTGCCTCATACTTCAGTGAGAATTGAGTTTAAGCAGGGGAAAAAGTAGAGTAGACTGTTTTCCTTAAAAATGTCTCTTCGGCTTGTCATTTTTTTGATGGGATAGAAAGAGGTACTTATAACGGTACCTTTTCTTCCTTGTCAGTCGTTTTCCTCTTTATCTGTTGTAGCATCGTTGATCTGAATTGGATAGTCACCACTGAAGCAGGCTGTACAATAGCTGCAGGATTCATCCGTAAAGGAAGGTACACTGTTCATCAGACCTTTCATTGAGAGATATTTCAATGAATCGACACCAATATATTCCCTGATTTTTTCGATTTCTTCCTCGGCATTGTCAAGACTGTCGAACATGTGGGTGAGAAGCTGTCGTTTAGTAGGAAAATCCATACCGTAAAAGCAGGGATTAGTGATTGGTGGAGAACTGATATGCAGGTGAATTGCCGTCGGGTCGGCCTCGCGGATTAGTTTAATCAGCATTTTGGCAGTTGTCCCGCGGACAATGGAGTCATCCACCAGAATGATTGGTCTGCCCTGAAGTACTCCGCGGACAATATTGTATTTTGAGCGTACCTTGATATCGCGGCTGTGAATGCCAGGCTGTATAAACGTTCTTCCGACATAGTGATTACGAATAAGGCCATGCTCGAACCTTGCCGGTCTTTCCATTTTAATGCTTTCACGAACAAAACCGAGCGCAGCAGTATTGGAAGAGTCGGGAACACTTACAACAGTCAGCTCTTTTTCACCGGGCTGATGCTCAATTGTTGATTCTCTTGCAAGGTTTTTCCCAAGATTTCGCCTGATCTTGTCAACAGAATGACCAAAAATAAAACTGTCAGGGCGGGAAAAATAGACATATTCGAAAATACATCGTGCTTTGCGTTCTGAACGTGGTAAAAAAAGCGATGTTGGTTTTTCGTTTGCCACAGCAAGGTGGTCAATCAAAAGAATTTCACCCGGTTCGATATCCCTGATGTATTCTGCCTGGATGATATCAAAAGCACAGGTTTCGCTGGCGACAATATAGGCCAGTTCACCAGTGAGCGGATCAACCTTTTTACCAAGTGCAAGCGGTCTGAAGCCATAAGGGTCCCTTGCAGCAATCAACTGGTTGTTCGCCAGAAGTACCATCGAGTATGCACCTTTTACCTGCAATAAGGCTTCGTACAGTTGGTGTATAGGCTCTTTTTCCCGGCTTCGTGCAGCCAGATGCGGGATGATTTCTGTATCTGAGGAGGCTTGGAAGATGACACCGAGTTCTGTCAGTTCTCGTCGCAAGGCACGGGAGTTGGTCAGATTGCCGTTATGGGCAATTGCAAGACTTCCTGATCGGTAGGTCAGGGAAAAAGGTTGAATATTGTTGGTGGATGAAGATGAACCTGTGGTTGAATAACGGTTGTGGCCAATTGCAGCATAACCTCCAAGCGATTCAAAAATAGTTTCATCCCTGAATACCTCAGCAACAAGACCCATGCCCTTGTGCTGCTTGAAGAGAGTTCTCTTTTTGACCTTATTATATTCTGCTACGACGATACCGGCGGCTTCCTGTCCTCTGTGCTGAAGTGAGTACAGTCCATAGAAGGTATCTTCCGCGGGAGTTTTAGAATTAAAAACACCGAAAACCCCACACATAAGCAATGGTATGTTTAAAGTTCATCAAACGCTCTAACAACACAAGTGAACATAACTAATTCAAACGGCAAATTGAAAATAATCATGCACTCTCTCACCGATGATTTTCTGACTCAGAATATGCCTGCCTGTTGTTTTGGTTTATGGCGTGCGCGGCGCTTTTGAGAGCTGGTAATATTCAGCTAACCATGCAAGACTATTGGCGTAATAGTCGTCAGGTTCGATATAATAACACTCTATTTTATTCAGCCGGACAGACTTTCTCTGCCGGTTCAGCAGGTCGGGTGCGATAGAAGAACCTGCGGCCTCTGTTGCAGCATAAGCAGCCGTATAGAACAGCGGGTTTTCATCTGTCGTCAAGCTCTGTTTGTCGCAGGAGTATTCGGTGAAAATTTTTCCGTTCCGCTTAAACTCATTTTCGAAAAACCGGGAAAATTTCTGCAGCACAGCGAGAGCCCTTGGATCATTGTTGAGATGATAATCTGCGGCTATTCTCAACGGTACTCTTAAGGCATCCCATCCGTAAAGCAGAGATTTGCCCGGCAGAATCATTATCTTTTCCGTCGAGTCAAGTGCGCACCAGTTGGGTACCAGGCCTGACTCGTTTTGATCTCCGCAGAGCGCCTGCAGCTTTCCGAGAAGATGATACGTCGTATCGGCCAGATCAAGCCAACGCTGGTCTCCACTTACCTCGTAAAATACTTTAAAATTGGAAGGAGCGTAGTATGA
>Ga0118677_10013837_pt1 | contig 11525 bp, 10 predicted proteins | sample AliMusrvi5mmetaG_FD_86154 | JGI IMG/M metagenome (GOLD analysis project Ga0118677, IMG submission 86154) | reverse complement strand
CTTTGGCTACGACTTGTTCAAAATCAATTGTTTCGTTGTCCATAATTGTACCTTTTTATTGGTTTGTATGCCCGAAGGTACAATATTTTCATCATCTTTGGTGAGCGGAAGCGGTCATGTAGGTTTCATACGTAAATAATTGTTTTATGAAAGTCGTATGGAACTCGTTTCATACCTGAAACTGTGTATTATGCATTAAATCTAAGGATAATCTTCTTTTCAGAAAAAACGCATCTGTAATTGCTTATCCTTTGTTTTGAATGCCTGTAGCGGTTCAGAATGGTTTGATAAAACTTTTTTTATCAACGCCCTGAATAATGTACAACAAAACTTCGTCAAGAAAGAAATAGAACGCTTAGTATCAGAAAAATAAGTTTCTAACGTATCATTTCTAAAATGGAGTATGCTTTCAAGCACGTTACCATCTTTTAATACACCACAATGAAAATTTTTTATTGCAAATGTGTTTGGCGGGAAGTTCAATGCCCCTAAACCGAAAAGATGAAATGATTTTTCCAAAAAATCCTGATAGGTTATACGGCATTTCTCTCCACCTCCCAGATTGAATATTCTTTTTGATAATACCTCCCTTTTGTTTATTGCTTCCACAAAGGCTTTTGCAACATCAGTCGGGGTGCATATCTCAAGAATAGTGTTTAAAGGCATGTGAAACATCAGTTTCGAAATTTTATGGTTTTTCATAATTGCTGATAGTCTGAATATTGACCAATCGAGTTTACAGTTTCGAATCAGTTCTTCCGCCTCAATTTTTGTTTGCCCATACACGTCTCCAACACTTGGTTTTAAGGGGTCATCTATTGTAATATAAGGATTTGAAAGGCGGTCACCATAAACAGATATTGAAGAACTGTAAAATAGAAACGCGTTTGGCGATTTTTTTTCTAAAATCTCGATAATTCGTTTTGTTCCATCAACATTGACCTTATAGGTCAACTCAGGTTTTTCATCTGCCAAAGGTGGTATAACAGCGGCTAAATGTATAGCAACATCTATATTTTCAGGTATTTGTTTTAGATCATTTTCATTACACAAATCACCATAAAGTATATTAATACAATCTTTGTAAGGCGCTAATAGTTTTTGGGCACGTGAAGTTTTTTGGTCAAATACTGTCAGATTCACTTCATCCAGTAAAACCAATTGTCGAAGCACCTCAATTCCGACAGTTCCCGAAGCTCCGGTTAACAACACTGCGATAGGAGTTTTCATAATTTTAAATTTTATTGTTCCTCTTCTGGGACTTTTGGTTATTTTTTTTTAGAAGCTCACTTTCAACTCCAGAAATCCACCATTCATTATTGGTGCTGAATAATCGAAAAGAGAAGACACCGGTCCGGTCATGTAAGAACCACCTAACGAAGCACTCAGCGAATCGTTTATTTTCCAGCTAATTTTTGGACGAATCAACCATTCATCGGAAGTAAAATTATAATACGCAGCAAATTCGGCATTCCAGGCATCGTAACCGAATGATTTATTGACAGACAAAGCAACAGCATGGTTCATCTTCTCCTGTTGGTAAAAAATCCGACGATTGAAAAGCCTGTTTTCATAATCAATTTTCTCATTGGCAAATTGCATCATCGCTAATGGATTAGTTGGATCAGTTAGAGTCGGCAATGTCAATTCAAGAAAATCTAAAGTAAACTTTCCTATATATTGTCCAATAATTGTAAATCCGTTCCAATTGCTTTCGATGCCTGCAACGTATGACAGATCAGCAAAAGGAATATACATTTTGTGAGCTGGATTTTCGGTTCTATTGTAGGAAAACTCACCTCGTACAATCCAATTCTGAATCGGAATTGCCAAATCGGCTCCCAACGTATTTTTCACATAAGGTGTGGCGATATTAGTGATTTGCGGTGTTCCGGTCGACCATTCCACGCTTTGTATATCAAAACCATGATAGGGATCGTAACCCCTGAAATAAGAAAACGACCAACCTATTGCCGGAAGTTCAAAATTCAACCGGGCTGCCAGACTACCGTTTTTAAGTTCTTTAGCAGGCAATGCGGCATTTACAAAAACAACATTTTCGCCCAATGCAAAAAGATCGTAGCGGTAATTGGAGGGCTGATAAAATGGAATACCAACTAGTTCCACTTCGATGGAAGGAATAAAACGATACTTCAGTCGTAACATAAAGTTCGACTCTTTCTGATCGTCAGGATTGGCTGAAAGAAAGAAATAATCATTTGGTGTAATGTTGTTGGTAGGATTAAAACCATCGGTTCGTCCCCAATTAACGATTTGATTTCCCAACAATACTTCCAGTTTATCACCCCTGTAACCGACATACAATTCTTTCAATTGCAGTTGTTGGTCATTTTCGCCAAAAAGCACTCCTTTCCGAAATCGAATATCCGATATCAAAAATGCATTTCCTTTCTTTAGTTGAGTTTGAAGCGATAGCTCTGCAAAAGTAGAAGCTAAATTGTAGGTTTTGCCACCACCAAACAGAGAACCACGAGCATAACCATTTACTGAAATGGTATTACTATGTTCAGTATTGGAAGTAGAATCGAGGGCTGATTGAAATAAGCTTTGAGCTGGGAGTGTACTTATACAGCCACTCAATCCAAGTAAAAAGAGCAGTGTTTTCATAGCGCATTGTTTTAGATGTTTGTTTTATCTGTGACAATATTACGCCAAAAAAATCTCGTTTCAGTCCACTCTTCAAAACTCGGACAACAAATTGTGGTTCGACTTTAAAAAGTCAAACTTTAGAGGAAGAAACACGAAATTTATTTATTTATTTATTGCATTTCGGTACGAAATGGGAGTTTCACCGGTGATATTCTTGAAAACTGTATAAAAGGATGATTTACTGGAGAAACCGCAGTCGTAGCCGATTGCTTCGATAGAAAATTTGTTTTTTGGATCTGAAAGCATCTTTTTCACAGCTTCAACCCGATAATAATTGACAAATTGAAAAAAGTTTTTGCCAATTTCGGTATTCAACACTTCGGTTATCTGGTATTTTGGGATTTTCAAAGCTGCGGAAAGGACATTCATGTTTAAATCCGGGTTGAGATATGCTTTTTCTTTCTCGAAGTAGCTGATAATCTTTTGTTTGATAGATTCTTTTTTTTCGGCAGACAGATTTGAATTTTTGTATGGTATGGGCTGCTCGGCAATTAACAAATGTTTGGAAACCGCTTTCTGCCTCAAGCCATAAAAACTCATGATATAAATAAGAACAAGCAGTGTAGAATAATTATAGATATGTGGCGTAAGCGGATTAAAACCTGCAAAAAAAGCCGCAATTGAAAGCGAAAAAGCGAAAACACAATAAACGACATAAAATATAGCTACAGCCAATACCCAACCGAGGCTTTCATTCTTCTCGATATTAGACAACTCATTTTGCAAATGCAGGCGATGCTTATGCACCAAAATCAGACTCAGAGGATTATAAACGGACCAAGAGACGATGTTGGCTAATCCAAAAATCAATCTAAAAAGGTAATATTCATCTTTTACAAAAAATGTATCCAGCAGAAATGGTTCTTTGATTACATAGGTATATGTTCCAAAAAATACAAAAGGGAAAAGATGAAGAAGCTGAATCCATTTCAATCTAAATTTTTGACGGGTCAACGAATTGACATACAGATACAATGCCGGATTAAACAGCAGAAATGAACTGATTAGAAGCGGTCGGTTGAAAATTTCGTAGTTTAAAGCACACGAAAGAAAATCGACAGATAACAGTATAAGCCACCCCGACAAAATCTTATCGGGAAGTGAGCTGTTTTTCTTCGTAAACATTAGAATAGCTGCAAACAGCCCCTGACAAAATCCAATCCAGGCAATAGTACTCATAACTACTGATTCTCAATCATTAATCGATTAAAAAAACTATAATAACCAGAGAATTACAATGCAAATATAAATTATATTCAGTAAAATACAATAAAAACCTTTCCTAAAATATTCAAATTTCAATAAACAAAATTTCCAAAAGAGATTTTATATTTTATATGGCATTTCAATAAAAAAACAGTTGTTCCTATTACCTGTTTTCCTGTGACAGTTAATTTACCATCTAACAAATAAACCCTCTCTTTCATTCCAATAAGTCCATAGGAATCCTGTCGGATTTTCATTTTTTCATCAAACCCGACTCCATTATCGGTAACTTTCATGATAAAATCTATTCTAAAAGAAAAGAGAAGATATTTATTCAATTGTTCTTGAATAAGTCTCTTCTCTTTTAAGATTATGTTTTGGCAATAAATCAAATTTTATTTTGTTATTGCTTTATTTTCAATTGCTTTAGCGGAGCTTTGGCTGCATTTTTATTTTTATCAGTATCAGATTTCGAATTATCATTTCCGGGCTTTGGCCGTGGTATTTTGGGGAAAGTCAAAAACAAATCCTTTTTGTTTTTTGGACGTTGGTTTTCCAGCCAGAAAAAGTTTTTCAGGTACAACTCGCTTCCTGAAAGCTGTGCTAAAGGATACATGGTGCCTGTGGAAGCCGAAGTCATAACCACCCGTTCCACCTTTTTGTTTTTCAGATACATGACCACAAAACTACTTTTGGTTTTATTCAGACCTATAAGTGTAGAGTCCTTATCGTCAACGGGATAATAGATTGTCTCAGCATTCCCGTTTACATTCACTTTTTTAAGTTGATTGCTATCAACATATGCAATCATTTCTTTGCCGGAAAGTTGATTATAATACACAGAATCCTGATGTTGTATGACCATTGCCACCTGTTGAATATGAATTTTATTAACTTTTTCATTTTTAGTAAAAGCCTGTATAAATTCACCAGAAAGTTGATTCTCTTCTGTCCAAAGTACCGGTTCTCCATGCATATTCAGAATCGAATCACAAGCCGAATATGTCAGCGAATCACAAAGTCCCTGCACATCGTTCCGGTAAAACCTAACATGATAATACCCGCGCACCACATCATAGATTGAATCCTTTGACGTAAACAACGTATCAGCATGCACCTGCATAGTATCTTTACTCGAGCAGTCGACCAAAAGGGCTGAATCACTGGCCATACCAATTTTATTGGCATCGCTGTAATAACAGTAGTTGCCGTACAAGGTTGATTTTCGAACAGTATCGTTCATAATGACATGCGAAAATCCTTCACCGTACTTTTGTTTCTTGTCGTAGAAAATTGTATCCGCAACCAGCGTTTTGCCATCTTTGTGTTTTACCAACGAGCGGTTGAGTAACATCGAACGTCCGGTTGTTGTATTATACCACCCACGGTTGCTGTAAATATCTGTTTCATCGTTGTACAAAATATGGGTAGGGCCTATCAGATTGGCAATATGCGTTTTGGTGTTATACCTCAACGAATCGGCATCCAGCTTGAAGTTTTTATTATCCAAATGAACATTGTTTTTAAATAATGCGTCATTGGTCGACGCGGAATATTGCCCCCAAATAGATGTAAGTTTATTTTCCTGATCCACAATTTTTCCACCAGTATAATAATAGGCTAGATTTGTTATCCTGTCGTAATTCAAACTGTCGGTAGTCAGGGTTGTTTTACGGTTTTCCATGCGCACATTGTGGCGTAAACGTGCAAGTTTGATGTTCCCATCGTAATATAACATGTCACCATAAACAAAAAGGGTATCGCCCTGAACAATCTTCACGTTTCCGAATGCATCAAGTGAGTTCGCTTTTTCGTAGAAATAAGCACTATCGCAATACAACAAAGCATTATCATGCCGGAAACGTACATTACCTTTCAGCACCTGAATATCAGGGCTTACTATCTTATCAAACGATAAAGTTTCTGAATTTTCGAGATAAACCAATGTTACTCCTCTTTTATCAAGCGGACTTATAATTGGTGCCAGCGGTTTCATTGGCGAAAACGGTTTGCCAAATGTGTTTGTATTTTTTTTTCCTTTTTTAGTTTTTTGCACCGGCTTTGCGGGAGACTGGCTTTGTAAAACTTCCTTACGTAATTGTTTGGGGCGTATCTGTGCTTGCAACATAACAATAAACAAACACAGCACACCGAAAAAGACGATGTGCTTGTGCTTAATTATTGAATTATTTAATTTAGATTTCAATGAGATGTGTAATTGATAAATTTATTTTCAAGAAAGAAACTACCAACTGTCAACTAAGTAGTTACACGTCTGATTATCTGAATATTGATTTTAGTAAACATATCAATTAATATTATTGACAACTTATCAACTGACAACTATTATTTTATTTTTTAATCCATCCCGGATACTGGAATTTACAATCTTTCCATCTAGGGTCGATACTGATATATGTTTCCTTTTGTTTCTTAACGATCCAATTATTCAGAAACTCTTGTTTCTTTCTACCTTCATAATACATTTTAAGCATCTGGTAATCATCGGTCAGATTAGCCTTATGATTTTCAATTTTCGATTTTACTTTTACAATAGCAACCACTTCTTTATTTGTCGAAGCATTAATCATTGTAAATGGTTTAGAAATTTCACCTACATTCATACCATAAACTACCTTTCCAACTTCAGCCGGAAGATCCTGGTATTCGAATTTAGACGTATTACTTTTGCTATTCAACATCAATCCGGCATTCATTGCCGAGTTTTTATCTTGAGAGAAGCTCAATACCGCTTGCTCAAAAGTCATTTTACCGGCACGTATCTGGTTAGAAAGGGAATCAAGCACATGAATTGCTTTCATTTTTTCATCAAGTGAAACACGTGGTTTTAATAAAATGTGACGGCAATTGATCCGGTCGCCTCTTTTTTCAATCAACTGTATTATGTGATAACCAAATTCAGTCAGAACAATACGCGAAACCTTTTTGGTATCCAATAAGTTGAAGGCTGCCGCCGAAAACTCAGGCACCAACTGTCCACGACCCATAAATCCAAGTTCTCCGCCACGCTTGGCACTTTCGGTATCTTCCGAATAAAGACGAGCCAACACCGAAAAATCGCTCGTACCACTATTAATACGCTCTGTAAAATCGCGCAAGCGCTCTTTAATACGATTTGTTTCATCGATAGGCACAGGAGGTTCAAAACTGATTATTTGCAATTCCACTTCGGCGGGAACTGTTGGTACACTATCAGTCGGTAGCTGTTTGAAAAAACGACGAACATCTGCCGGAGTTGATTTCATATCACCAACCAGTTTTTGCTGCATCTGTTGAATAGTTTGCTGATCGTGCACCATATCCCGCAGTTTTTCGCGCAATTCGGAAATGTTCATTTTGAAATACTCTTCCACTTTATCTTTCGATCCGATCTGAGAAATATAGTAATTCAGGCGTCGTTCTACTTCGCCCGTTACTGAGGTTTCGTTCACCACAACGCTATCCAGAACTGCCTGATGCAGAAAAAGCTTCTGAATGGCAATCTGTTCAGGGATAACACAATACGGATCGCCCTGAATTGGCGTTCCTTCGTATTGAGCACGAATTCGCTCCTGTTCAACTTCTGATCGCAAAATAGACTCATCGCCTACCACCCAAATTACTTCGTCAATAATATTGACCTGTGCCAACATTTTTAACGGAACAACGCTTAAAAGAAAGAGAAGTGAAATAATTATTTTTTTCATTTGTAAGTATTTACTTTTTAAAATGATTTTACAATTTTACAATTAGAGACATCTGCATTATTTAATTCACTCACTAATAGCTATTTCTTAAAAAAATTCACCGTTTCATCTTTCACTGCATCGTTGTACAAATCATCTTCAAACTTAGTAATAAAATCGGCCTTTTGTTTGTTTTGCAATATGTTAGAAATTCTACTTTTAGCCATTTCGAACGGTTCTACCTGACCCGAATTCCGATATGATTCGATCCGAAGGAAATAACGCTGAATACTGTCTGATACCTCCACAAATTTATGGGATGCTAAAAAAGTAGCCGGATCTTCAACCTGCACAGGGATTTTTTTTAGAACCTCCGAAAAAGTCAACCATCTATCGCCAAAATAATCATAGCTTATGGCATTCTGGAGACTATATTTTTCAATGCTTTCGAGTGCTTTTATATTTCCTGATTGCACCCAGCTCCGAACATTGGCCATCTTGGGTGCTTTTGCAGGAACAACAAGCAAAAGTCCTTTAATAATGCTTTCTTTCAAAACCAGTTGTTCGCTGTATTGATCGTAAAATGCTTTTACATCTGCATCCGAAGGTTCTTTCGGAAGTCGCTGATCAATCATTTTTTGTTGATATTGATGAATGGTAAGCGATTTACGATAACTTTCCACCAATTCATCAATCTCTTTCTGATTCATTACATTCCGTTTGGCATTTTCGTATAACAATACGTCTGTAACCCATTTTTTTATAAAACTCTGAGCAATATCAATACTGTCCGAATCGCTTACGTTTGGTGGAATCACTTTCTGCATTTCATCTTCGTAAAGAAATTTACCTTCAACTTCGAGTAAAGGCTTACGTGCCACATCAGGTGTTCTGGGTGCACACGAACTTGCAATGACTATAGTCAAAAAAAGAAACGGAATATGAAGTGACTTATTCATGTGCAAAAAAATGAAGAAACGAAGAGGTGTAGGAAATAAAAACGCAAAAATAAAAGCCAAAGGTATGACTTTTATTTTTGCGCTGTTGTATTATTAATTTTTCTTAACCGTTTTCAAAATATTTTGGTCTACTGTAACAGGATATTTGGCACGAAGAGCTTTAATCCACTCTTGTTCCAGAAATTCCTGGTAATCGGCAGTTACCAAACCACGAACATCTGTATAATCTTCTGGTGTTTTCTTCAGCTTATTATTGTCAACAAAAACAAACGGATAATCTTTGGCAGGTACCAATTTATCTTTCGTTTTGAAAACCAGGTTGTCAACAACCTTGTTTTCACCCTGTACAAATATTCCTTTCTCGATTTTCACGTATTGAATACTGTCATTCAGACGTGTACGCAGGTATTTGTCAATTGAATCGTTTGCTGATTTTTTTACAATTGATTGAGCTGCTTTTAGGGTTGCTTTATCCTTACATGAAATAACACGTCCTTTGAAGTGTGGTTTTTCCCATTTATAATCAGCTTTGTGGGCATTAAAGTATTTTGCAAGTCCTTCGGTATCTTTCGATGCTTTGTCCCAAACTTCACGGTTGCTAACTTCGAACAACAGTATTCCATCATGATATTCTTGCATTAAGAAACGGAAATCATCGTATTTCTTTTCCAGTTGACTGTCTTCGTATGACAACAATTCTGCATCAACAAAAGCTTTGATTTTTTCATCAATTATTTCGGTAGGAAAACTTTTTTCGGAATTTGTACTCTTCTTCAGATATTTGGCAAAATCTGCCTGAGAATACTCTTTACCTGCAAAACTAAAAAGTGGTTTGTTTAATTTGGCTGCTTCAACCTTAAAGGTTGAATCACTCAACGTGCGACCTTTTATCAGTTTATAGAATTCCTGAACATTGGCAGTATTTAATTTATAATTATAATCTACTCTTAATTTAGCTAAAAAAGCCTCTTGACCTCGGTTTGCACGCTCGTCACGTTTTATTTTGCGCTCTAAATCCGATTTTAGTTCATCGTATGAAGCGAGTCCTTTTCTGTCGATCAGTTTAACGATATGCCATCCGTAAGCCGATTTAATAGGTTGCGAAACATCACCAATATTTTTCAAAGCAAATGCCGCTGTTTCAAATTCAGGAACCATACGTCCGGTACCAAACCAGGGCAATTCTCCATTTTTAACTGACGAGCCTTTATCCTGGGAATAGTTTTTTGCCAATACTCCAAAATCATCACCTGCCAACACACGTTGATAAAGTGAATCAATAGTTGCTTTCGCCTTTTTATTTGCAATATCATTTCCTTTCGAAGTGAAAATCATGATATGTGAAACCAATACTTCACCCAATGTATTTCTATGACCGTGTACTTTTAGAATATGATAACCGAAAGTTGTACGAACCGGCTTTGAAATGGTTCCAACATCTGTTTTGTAAGCCATTGTTTCAAATGGATAAACAGTACGAAATGCAGAAACCCAGCCAATATGTCCACTATTTTCCTCGGCTGACTGATCTTGCGATACTTCCTTGGCCACTTTCGCAAAATCTTCTTTTTGCAAACGTTTTCCGATAGCATTTATTTCATTCCAAGCTTTCAACGTGTCGGAAGGAGTTGCATTTTTCGGGATACGAATAAGTATATGACTAACGTCTACATCTTCTTTCGAACGATCATAAGCCTCATGAAGCAAAGCCTCATCTACTTTTGTATCGGTAAGATATGGTTTTGTTAGCTGAGAGCGATAACCTGACAACTCGTTGATAAACGAAGCTGTTGTATCTATCCCCTGCGTTTTAGCTTCTTCAACTTTTAGTTTAAAATTTACAAATAAATCAACATACTCATCAAGCGTTTTTTTATCCAACGAGTTATTCGTATTGTTTTTATTATAAATGTACTCAAATTCTGATTTCAATACGGGTTTACCGTTGATTGTCATAAGAACTGGATCGGTTGTTTGAGCAAAAAAGCTCGTCGATAATGCAAGAAATGCAACTAAACTTAATACTGAACGTTTCATAAATAATTTAATGATTTATAATATGGTTTTAAACTCTTAAATATCATTAATTTACGAAATATAAGATCTATTATAATTCCGTAAATGGCTAAATATGTATAATTCAAAGGCAAACGCAGAACATACAGATAAAAAATATAAAATATACTCATGCCTGATGCAATAAATAATGATTCGGCTGATCCATGTTGTGCAAAGTATGGTTTAAGTGACCAGTTTCTGTTAACCAATTTAACCCCTAATTGCAGCAATGCATCACCAAAAAATCCTGTTAAACATGCAATACTAACAATATCAAGCATATAAAATAAAAAATATTTTATTATTTATTTTATAAACAATTTAAACACAATTCAAACAATTCAAACAATTTAAACAATTTATTTTTTATATCCTTTTTTCTGGCTTTTGTACTCACATGTTCCACACATTTCAAACTCATTGGTATCTTCATAGTGATGCACTCGGCCACCAAGTACCTCAACGGGCATTCCGACGTCGTGGCCGGGGCCCTTGTGGCCCGGCAGGCCGACGAGTTCTGGGAGGGGATCAAGCGGGTGCGCGTGCAGATGGGGGCCGTTCTCGGGCCGTTCGAGGCGTGGCTGCTGCTGCGGGGAATGCGGACCCTATTCGTGAGGGTGCCGGCCCAGTGCCGGAGCGCCCAGAAGATCGCCGAGCACTTCTTGGCCCACCCGGCAATCGGCGCTGTCCTCTATCCGGGGCTCCCGGGATTTCCGGGCCATGCGATCGCAGTCCGCCAGATGCGCGGCGGCTTCGGGGGCATGCTCTCCGTGCGGGTCAAAGGGGGCGGAACCGCTGCCCTGGCGGTCGCGGGCCGCCTGCGGCTCTGGAAGCGGGCGACCTCCCTGGGAGGGGTCGAGAGCCTGGTCGAACACCGGGCCAGCGCCGAGGGTCCCCAAACGACCACGCCCGCGGACCTGCTAAGGCTTTCGGTGGGGCTTGAGGA
>Ga0118677_10013836_pt1 | contig 11526 bp, 11 predicted proteins | sample AliMusrvi5mmetaG_FD_86154 | JGI IMG/M metagenome (GOLD analysis project Ga0118677, IMG submission 86154) | reverse complement strand
CACACGGTTTAAGTGACGAGTGTATTCAAGCGTGGAAAACCATTATCACTGCCCGCGGTGAGGCGGCTAAAGAAATTGAGGTGTTACGAGCACAAGGTTTGGTGGGCTCTTCATTGCAGGCCGAACTTGAATTTAATGTACCTACAGAAACCTTTGATGCACTTAATAGCCTAGATGATGATTTACGTTTTGTGATGATTACTTCTAGCGCAAAGGTTTATAAATTGGCAACTGGCGGGGTGACAAAAATTGCTGTCACAGTAAGTCCCCATAGTAAATGTGAGCGTTGCTGGCATTACCGTGCCGATGTAGGCGCAGATGCAGCACACCCAACCATTTGTTCGCGCTGTGTCAGTAATTTGTTTGCTACTGGTGAGGCACGTCATTTTGCGTAATTGGCTAGTCATCAGTGCCCTCGTGGTGGCGTTAGACCTTTATAGTAAACACCTTATACAAGGAGTGTTTGCATATGGAGACCACCTCACCGTGAATAACTTTTTTGATTTGGTGCGTTATCACAACACAGGTGCTGCCTTTAGCTTCTTAGCAAATGCCGGCGGTTGGCAAAAGTTGTTTTTCAGTGGTGTTTCTAGCATAGCAATTACGGTAATTATTTATCTACTCAATAAACACGCAAAGCAGAAACTTTTCTGCGTCGGTTTAGCCTTAGTATTGGGTGGCGCGATTGGTAATTTGTATGACCGCCTGACGCTTGGCTATGTGGTCGATTTTTTATATTTCCACTATGAAAATTTCTACTGGCCAGCATTTAATGTAGCTGATAGTGCTATTTGTGTTGGTGTGGCGCTATTATTCTTAGATGGCTTTATAAAGCCACAGAATGTAGATTCCACAAGCTAGCACCGCGCTTGTAGCAATAAGGAGTTAGAGATGCCTGATTGGAAGAAGCTAATAGCAGCCAAAATTGCCCTCGCCAAACGTGGCGCCAAACCTGGAGCAACTAATGCCAACCTACGAGTACCGGCTGGCCAAACAGAAGTGCACAACTTTCCGATTTTAGATTTAGGCATCGTTCCTGAGATTGACACCGAAAATTGGCAGTTACGCATTTATGGTTTGGTGGAACATGAGCTCAATTTAGATTGGGCTGCCTTTCAGCAACTGCCGCAAGTAAACGATATATCTGATTTTCACTGTGTAACGCGCTGGAGTCAGTTAGACATGGATTGGAGTGGCGTATCAGCCCAACATTTACTTATGCTTGCTGCGCCATTAGAAAGTGCTAAATACGTCACCCTTCATGGTTATGATGGTTACACCACTAATATTGATCTAAATGCTTTGTTGGATGACGATGTAATCGTTGCCCATTCTGTATTAGGGAAACCGCTCACTCGCGAACATGGCGGACCAGTGCGTATGGTGGTCCCTAAGCGCTATGCGTGGAAAAGTGCAAAATGGCTGAAATGCATAGAGCTACATGCGGAAGATCGACCAGGTTTTTGGGAGGTGCGTGGTTATCACAATTATGCTGACCCCTGGCTGGAGCAGCGATTTTCTGATCATTAATTGTGACTAAATGGGAGAAAATTTCTTAGCCTCATATATTAAAGTTCACTTAAGCTTTTGATATGCGTCATGGCGCAACGGCCTAGAGCATGAAGTGCATAGCCACCCTCTAAAGCGGAAACAATGCGGCCGTTGGCATGGCGCTGCGCAATATCTTTAAGCGCTTCTGTCAGCCACAGATAATCTTTTTCTCGTAATGCTAGACCACCCATATCGTCTTCCCAATGCGCATCAAAGCCTGCTGATATCAGTAGCAGTTGTGGTTGAAAACGCTCTAGTGCTGGCAACCATTGCTCAGTAATTGCTGTGCGAAATTCCTGACCGCCTGTGCCAGCCGCCAGTGGGACATTGATAATATGGTCATTACTACTGTCGGCCCCGCAATACGGGTAATAGGGATGCCTAAAGGTTGAGCACAGCATCACGCGCGGGTCATCATGAAAAATATCTTCTGTGCCATCGCCGTGATGTACGTCAAAGTCGGCGATAGCAACCCGTTGCAAACCATAGCGCTCTATGGCGTGTGCCGCTGCTATAGCTATATTATTGAATATGCAAAAGCCTGATGCGCCAGCGCGCCCTGCATGGTGCCCAGGTGGACGGATATTGCAAAATGCATTCTGCATTTCACCTGACATTACTAAGTCTACCCCCTTGATTACAGCGCCAGCTGCATGTAAAGCTGCGCTTAAGGTGTGCGGATTCATGGCAGTGTCATCATCAATTTGCATTAAGCCAGACTGTGGTGATCGATGGAATATAGAGTCTATGTAATCACTATTATGTACGCGAACTAGTTGCTCCTTGCTGGCTTTGGGTGCCTCATAATACGAAAGAAAATCAAGTAGACCTGAAGCAATTAGCTGGTCTTTAATTGCGTGCATCCGTGCCGGACACTCTGGGTGATCCACACCCATATCGTGTTTGAGGCAGTCATCGTGAGTAATGTAGGCGGTACGCATGAGGATTACAAAACCTTACGCACTCTTTTAATGCTTTCATCGTCTGCGCTAGCTTCAATATTAAAGCCAAGACGCTTCATAAGTCGTAACATGCCAGTATTGTTATTCAGCACTTCACCTTCTATTACTTGTAAGCCTTTTGCGCGAGCTGCGTCCATTAAGGCTACCATCAGCTTGTGGCCCAATCCCTTTCCACGCATTGAGTCGGCAATCACTAGAGCAAATTCACATGTTTCGCCATCAGGGTTAATGGCGTAACGGGTGACGCCTAATTCAATTTCTTTATCATGCTCAATAGTTACAGCGATCAAGGCCATCTCTCGGCTGTAGTCAATTTGTGTAAAGCGCACTAGCATCGATTCGCTAAGCTCTTGCACGCTATTCATAAAGCGGAAGTATCGCGATTCTTCAGATAAGTTATGTACGAATGCTTGTTCCAACTCAGCATCCTCTGGGCGTATGGGGCGAATCACAATATCGGTGCCGTCGGCAAGTTGCCAGTCACTTACCAACTGGGTGGGGTAAGGGTAGATTGCCATGTGGGCGTAGCGGTCAGCACTAGGTTGGCGGAACTCCACCACCACGCGGGCATCCGCAGCCAGTGCGCCATTTTCATCCACGATTAGCGGATTAATATCCATTTCCATCAGCATGGGCAACTCACATACCATTTCAGAAACTCGTAACAGCACACTTTCTAGTGCTTCAATATTGGCTGGAGGCATATGACGGAAGTCACCTAGCATTTTGGCAACGCGCGTACGCTGAATAAGATCTTTTACCAAGAACGTGTTTAGTGGTGGTAAGGACACTGAGCGGTCGCCCATGACCTCCACAGCGGTGCCACCAGCACCAAACGTAATCACTGGACCAAAGATAGGGTCATTGGTTACGCCCACCATTAACTCACGGCCGTTGGGTTTCACGATCATTGGCTGTATGGATATGCCTTCAACAAGTGCATCGGGGCGATTGCGTTGCACATTATCGATAATTTCATGATAAGCACCACGAACAGCCTGCGCATTCACTAAATTCAGTAACACTCCGCCCGCGTCACTTTTGTGTGTGATATCTGGCGAATTAATTTTCATGGCTACGGGGAAGCCTAATTGCTGCGCAATCAGCAAGGCCTCATTAGGCGAGTGTGCCACCATCGTCTGCGCTACAGGAATATGAAAAGCCGCTAACAAGGCCTTAGACTCCATTTCACTTAGCACTTTACGTCGTTCCTGTAATGCACCTTCAATAATCATGTGCGCGCCCTCAACATCAGGTTCTAGATGATGGGATAGTGGTCCAGGCACTTGCATTAATAGCTTTTGGTTTCGATGGTATGCGGAAAGAAACGAGAACACTTCAACTGCTGGTTCTGGTGTTCGGAAGGTAGGTTTTTTTGCGCGCTTAAATGCTGCGCGGGAAGATTCAACCTGCGCTCCGCCCATCCATGAAGTCAATAGAGGCTTATTAAATTCATTAGATAGCTTAATGACGGTATTGGCAACAGCTAATGGTTTAGTCATTGCTTGGGGTGTAAGTATTGTCAATACGCCATCCACATTGGGGTCTTCCAAACATGCTTGCACCGCATGCTGATAGCGATCGGCTTGCGCGTCACCGATAATGTCAATGGGATTGCCGTGTGACCAAGTTGCGGGCAATACCTTATTTAGTTTCGCTAAGGTCTCTTCTGATAAAGTCGCCATGACTAAATCTAGATCGACAGCGCAGTCAGTGGCCATCACGCCAGGGCCTCCACCATTGGTGACAATGGCTAAGCGATTACCTGTTGGGTGAAACCCGCAAGAGAGCGCTTTTGCCGCTGAAAATAGTTGCGTAATAGACTGCACACGCACAACCCCAGCCCGACGCACTGCGGCATCAAAAGCATCATCTGATCCGACTAAAGATGCTGTATGTGACATAGCGGCTTTAGAGCCTGCTGGATGGCGCCCTACTTTCACTAGGATCACTGGTTTCACGCGAGCAGCAGCACGAATAGCACTCATAAAGCTACGTGCATCGCGAATGCCTTCAATGTAGAGTAAGATGCTTTGTGTTTTTGTATCAGAGATTAAGTAGTCAAGAATCTCACCAAAATCTACATCTAGCGATGATCCCATAGAGATTACGCTGGAAAAACCTACATCACTAGATTTTGCCCAATCGAGAATGGCTGTGCACAAAGCGCCCGATTGCGAGACGAATGCCAAGTTTCCGCTAAGGGCATTGCCGTGGTTAAATGTAGCATTAAGGCCAATTTCAGGGCGCATTACGCCCAAGCAGTTGGGACCAATCAAGCGTATGCCATAACGCTGTGCACTTTCTAGGACAGCCAATTCTAAAGCCTTGCCAGCAGTCCCTGCCTCACCAAATCCAGCGGTAATAATTACCGCGGCTTTAACATTATGTTTGCCGCATTGCTCAATGATGTCAGGCACCGAGTCAGCTGGCGTAGCAATTACTGCTAGCTCTACTGGTTCTATTATCTGAGTAATAGATGGGTAAGATTTGCAACCCTGCACTTCGGCATGGTTGGGGTTTATAGGGTAAAGCGCGCCTTGATAGCCGCCTTGTAACATATTCTGAAATACAATCTGACCAACAGAATCAATACGATCACTTGCGCCAAATACAGCTACAGATTTGGGTGAAAATAGTGGTTTTAGGTGATGCTGGCCCATGATTTTTTGGCAATCAATGTTGAATGCTTAATCTTAGCGCATTGCGAACAATTTATGCGGCAGTGGAGTTGATTAATATCAACAACACGCCTGTTTCATTTAATTTGTTGGTAATAATAATCAATATGCCTCAAGTATTCGTTAAGACTTAGCAGAATTTTTTCCTAATTTTCTTTGCAAAGTGCGTCTATGCATATTAAGACTTCGCGCAGTGGCTGAGATGTTGCCTACATTTTCAGATAGCACGCGTTGAATGTGTTCCCACTCCAAGCGGTCAATGGAGAGTGGATTGCTTGGTAGCTCTATCGCATCATCACCCGATTCTTTTTCAAAGGCTGCGACAATTTCATCAGCGTCTACCGGTTTAGCCAGATAGTGGGTGGCACCAAGCTTAATCGCTTCCACAGCCGTCGTGATACTGGCGTAGCCAGTTAATACGACTATGCGAGTGCCTACATCTAAGTTGGCGATTTGCCTCACCAATACAAGACCTGAGTTGCCAGCCATTTTCAAATCAACCACTGCATACTCTGGTGGATCAAGCTTAGCTAGTTCAAAGGCGCTTTCGGCGCTACTGGCTATGGTTACAAAAAACCCACGCTTGCGCATGGCGGGGGCCAGCGCATTAAGAAAATCCTCGTCATCATCGACTAATAATAGGCTAGGTTTTTCTTCGCTATTATTTCCATCAAGCTTCAAGCTGTTCATAGGGTTTCTTTCAATTGAACTACGCGTAACTGTTTTAACGGTAGCGTTATCAATGCCAGTACGCCTCCATCTACATGGTTGTTGAGACTCAGTTTCCCATCATAGCGCGCGAGAGTGACTTGGGTTAGGTACACGCCTAAACCCATGCCGTTTTCATTTTTTGAGGTGAAAAATGGCGTACCGAGTTGACTTTTAGTTTCTGTACTTAAGCCGGAACCGAAATCTCGGATTTGTATTTTTAGGGTTTTTTCATCCCAATCAGCATCAAAAATTACGCGCTCTGGTGACGCGTGAGCAGCATTATCCAACAGGTTGAGCAGGGCTTGGGTGAGCGTTCTATCAATTAATATCAGTGGGTTGTGGGTTGTGGTCGGCAGGTTCACTAGCAGTTCGGTGGCTGGTTGGGTATCGCGCCAACGTTGAATGGCTTCCAGTAAAAACTCTCTTAGACCCATGCCTTTAGTCGCCTCAGCGCGGGCTTGTCCAGCGTTGCGTGTAATCGAAGATAAGATCTCTTTGCAGCGCGACACTTGAGTACGCAAAATTTCTAGTTGCGCTAATAGCTCGGGCTGCGTAGCGTAATCTTGGGTGAGCTCCTTGCTAATTACGGCCATAGTGCCAAGTGGTGTGCCCAGTTCATGTGCCGCACTAGTAGCGAGTGTGCCTAAGGCTAACATGCGCTCACTTTCCAATGCTTTCTCTCTTACCTCAGCGATGGCTTTATCATGGTCGCGCAAGTTCTGACCAATGCGCGCAATGAAAATGGCGATAATAACTGTACTCACCACAAAACCTACCCACATACCAACCAGATGGATGTCGAGGTGGACCTCATTTTCCCCTCCAATATTGGCGTGTAAATGCAGGTGAGAAAGGGGGAGATGAAAGAACATTAGCATGGTGTAGCAGCCAATGCTTAGGCCTGCGATTAGCCAGGCATAAAGTGGTCTTAAGGCTACAGCCGCGACAGTGATGGGAATTAAATACATCCAGATAAAGGGGTTGCTGTAACCACCGCTAAAGTAGAAGAGCATGCTTAGCGCTGTAAGGTCGCCTAGTAGTTGCGCAAACAGTTCTCCCTGCGTGGTGTGTGGGTGACGTCGTAAACGCCACCATCCCAACAAATTTAGTATGCCTAGACCAGAGATTGCTAGTAGTAACGGTACTAATGGTAAAGGAATCGATGCCAGTGTTAAGCCAATAATCGCCGTGCTTATGCACGCCATCATCACGCTACGTAACATTACTAAACGCTGCATGTTAAGGCGGGTGGCATTAGATAGGGTGGGGGTGCTGGATTGCATGTTGCGCTTTAACCTAAGTGCACAGTAATGAATCCTATTATAAGGTGTTCATGTGCCAAATAACCATTTACAGAGTGCGACAAATTGACGCGCGACGATATGCCACATTACGTAACTTTAGCCTCTCTATTAAAATTGCAAAAATTAATAGAGAGTTGCATGATGATAAAAATAACACTGAGTGCTTTACTACTCTAGGCTAATGACTTGCTATACTCTCAAGCTCTTTAAAGTACCGCATTAATCAATGAAGATATATCCTTATATATTAGTTCTACTAATACTTTCTTTCAGCATGCCAGTTGATGCGGCAAACCTGACCTTAGGTAAAGTTGCGCCTGCCTTTGAGATAAAGACAATTTCAGGCGCATCCATCACCCCATCCTCGACTAAAGGAAGGATATTGGTGGTCAATTTTTGGGCGACTTGGTGCGCCCCATGCCACCATGAAATGCCAGAACTAGAAAACTTCTATCGTAAATACCATGATCAAGGTGTAGATGTTGTTGCGATTAGTTTGGATGATAAAAGTGATTTAGATGCAGTAAAAAACGCCATGAAATCCTGTTCATTTCCATTTGCGATGGCGGATGATGCAGATATGCACCGCTTTGGACGAATATGGCGCGTTCCAGTGACCTTTGTTATTGATCAGAATGGTGTGCTACGCCATAACGGATGGGAGGGTGAGCCTCTGGTGGATGCGGCTATATTGGAAAAAATAGTATTACCACTACTGGCTCCAGTTGCAAAGGAGCCAGTTGCTGTTCATTAGAACGTGTAATTAGCGCCTAAAGAAGCTGTCCAGCGAGGGGTAAGTTGAAGGTCATTTACATCCTGATAAATAGGCACTTGAACATAACCGTAAACTTTAATTTGTTTATTGATCCTTAGAGTAGCCCCGGGGCTAAGGTATACTAAAGTACCCCCAGTTCCTGTGGCGTAGTCAACTTCATTCTTGCTATGATCATGCTCTACGAGCCGCGCATTTAATTGAAGTTGCGGTGTAAAGTCGTCAAAGCCCTGATAACGAAGACCTAAGTTTAAGTTAAGACTATCTCCGGGTTTGTATCCGTCACTGGAGTTTAATGGTTTTTGCACGATAGCTTGGGAGAAGTAGCCCCAGTCTTTATTAAACGAGTCCAAATAATACGCACCAAAAATTGCATCTGTAGTCCCAGTGCCTGGTTGCAAACCTCTATCAATTGCGGCAGATGTTCCAGCGACCGCTGGATCTGGATCTGGATCGATAGATATACCAGTTTTAGTATGACTTCCTGTAGGCAGCTTCAAACCTAGTAGAAGACCAAAATTATGCTGTTCGGTAAAACCTTGATAACGGCCGATCGCTTTAATATCTCCAATACTTGAAGTGCTTGAATGGTAAGCATCCATACCAGGGTTTATTCCATCAGATACAGTGCCTAACGTTGTGTGGTTACGATTGATGAAAGGCAACTGAACGTTAATTCCCCAATTTGGATTTGCGCTGTAATCTAAGCCTACTGTAAGGTAATTATTACGGGTATATTTCTCAATTTCAGCATCTGGATTTGCTGCTGCAGATGCAGACGGAGAGGCTGAATGCGCTCCTGTTCTCAGCTGATTTTGATTAAGGTAGTCATAACGCACATCAATCTTAAAGCCTGATGAGCTACTAAATCCTAGATTTTCCCAATCTGAACTTAGCGTACAGCCACAGCTTGCGCATGCTTGAGCCGTCAATGGCATCAATAATGATAGGCTAAGTAAAGCGGCTGAAGGAAATACGTGTGCCGTAATGTGTTTTTTTAATGAGAAGTACATGTCAAGTCCAGGGCTTAGATAATTAAGTCAATTTTAAACTGGACTTATATATAAAGGAATGCGACAAATTGTCGCATCTCAATGATTGACAGGAATTTGAAAGGCTATAATTTGGCCTGAATAGCGACTTGAAACGATAGTAGTTATGCGATCAGCGCTAAATGAAAAATAAAGTAAGATGTCAGTATGAAAAAATTACTGCTCTTATTATTAGCTTGCTTAGCGCCATTGGCCCAGGCCCATGAAGGGCACAACCAACGTCAATCTAGCAACTTAGCAGTCAGTGTAGCCTTTGATGCAAATGGCAATTTATGGAGGGTACGCGCTAAGGATGACTTTGTGTTGGTGGATGTGAGCCGGGATTTGGGTAAAAACTTTGCCAAGCCAATTACCATTAACCCAAGTGCGCAAAAAATAACGGCAGATGGTGAGGCGCGTCCACAGATTGCCGTAGGCACTGAAGGCAATATTTACCTGATTTGGACTGAAGCCTTAAAGACCCAATTTTTTGATTATATATGGTTTTCGCGTTCGATAAACGGCGGGAAAAGTTTTGATAAACCTTATATTTTGCATCAAGATCGATCAGAAATTACCCATCGCTTTAATGCACTGAATGTTGCGCCCAATGGCAATGTCACAGTGACTTGGGTGGATAATCGCGACTTAATGGCCGCCAATTCCACCCATCAGCCTTATGACGGCGCCGCAATTTACTATGCCGTTTCTAGTAATAGTGGTGCGAGCTTTAGCGTTGAACAAAGGTTAGCAGATAGTAGTTGTGAGTGTTGTCGTATTGCCACAACGAATAAGCCTGACGGAACCGTGGTAGCTATGTGGAGACATGTGTTTGCCGGTAGCGAACGCGACCATATGCTGGCAGAGATTCCACAGTTGACCAAAGCAGGTCAGCCTATTTCACCCCCAATATTAAAACGCGCAACTTTTGGGCACTGGCAGATAGACGGTTGTCCGCACCATGGTCCAGCGATTGCGAGCGGTGGCGAGGGTAAGGATTGGTGGGGCTACCATATGGCTTATTTTGACGGCAACGACAAAAAGCCCGGGTTGTACTATAGCCGAATGGACGGCGTTGCATGGGCCTCATCTCCACCGAAAAAATTTGGAAATAATAAAAATCAAGCAGGGCATCCTGCTCTGTTGGCTACGAGCGATCAGGTATGGCTAGTGTGGCGCGAGATTGAGCTTAAAAACAACATGACGCACCACAGTATTGTAGGCATGTTTTCTGATGACGGCGGACGAAGTTGGCAGGATGCTAAGGTATTAGCTACAAGCATGGGGAAAACAGATTATCCGCAGTTAGTAGGGTTCCAAGGTAAGACTTATTTAGCCTGGAATACTGTGGATGAAGGATTTTTATTGCTAGGCTTGTGACTTATAAGCACCACACTTTACTATGCTGGGTAAGCTCCATCCAAATTGCCCAAGCACTTGCACTGCTTAATAACAAACCTGCCAATCGCATGCCGTAGGGCTCAACCATATTGGTTTTCAGTTTTAACCATAACCAGGGTGCAAAAAATAAAGACACGCTAGATCCAAGCGCAAAGGCTGCCATGCTAAGCGCACCACCAAGTGGATTGCCATTAAATGAAGCAATAATTAAAGCTGAATACAGTAAACCGCATGGCATTAACGCCCATAACATTCCGATATAAAAATGACCGCCAGTGTGTAAGCTGAGTTTCTTAACATGTTGCCAGATATTACGTCCGGCTCTATCCACCCAAACCGGCTGCCGTGCATAAGTCAGCATCATTAGTCCCCAGAAAAATACCAAGACATGAAAGAACGTCCATAGTGGGTGTAGCGCCGCACTATAGCTGGAAAGCCAAGCGATACTTTGAATAGCAAAGGTTGCAATCGCGCCCATTGTGGCGTACCCACAAAGCCTGCCAATATGGTAGAGCTGTATGGCGTAAGGCTGGGTTGTTGACTGATTGAAGCTGGCACAGGCTGCGCCACACATGGCGACACAGTGTGGGCCACCTGCAACCCCCATCAGGAGTGCGCTATAAATAAGTGCGGTTTGCATATGTGGCTATTGTTGCTCTATTTAGGTTTATCATCATCTTCAAGTATGCGCCGACCTTCATCTTCAATATCTTCAAATTGTCCATGGTAAATTGCCCACCACACACCGCCAAGTATGCCCAATGCCATTAATACGGAAAGTGGAATAAGTACGAAGAGTATGTCCATTAGTCTGCCTTTGTTGCGTCTAGATTGCTGGATCTATTGGGTTGGAAAACTTGGTTAAACGAAGCGCATTGGCAACGACAATTAATGAGCTGACGGCCATACCCAAGCCAGCCAACCAAGCCGAAAGTACACCAGTGAAAGCTAGTGGGATGCTTACTAAATTATAAACAATCGCCCAGGCAATATTTTGTTTAATTACGCGCATAGTTTTTTGTGCATGGATTATCAGCTGAGGAATTTGGCTGATATCGCCATTCAAAAATATGTAGTCAGCATGTGCAAGCGTCAGTGGAACACCTTTGCCCA
>Ga0118677_10013834_pt1 | contig 11527 bp, 12 predicted proteins | sample AliMusrvi5mmetaG_FD_86154 | JGI IMG/M metagenome (GOLD analysis project Ga0118677, IMG submission 86154) | reverse complement strand
GAATCGATCGGGCTGCACGATCAGCGCCCATGCCAGGTGCGCGACCTGTGGGCGCGCGAAGACCTGGGGGTGCACACCAGCAACTATACGGCCACCGTCGCCCGGCACGATGTAAAGCTGGTGAGGATCACGCCGGTGACCCGGTGACTTTCTCCTCCTGATTTTCTGAAGCACCGTTTAATAAACGCATTCCAGAATGTGTGCGGTTAAAAAAGCGTTCAAGTCTGGCTTTAAGGACTTCAATATTCTTAAACTCGTGTTCACGAACACGCAGGACAGCCCATCCAAGCCGCCGCAATTGTCTCGTTACCCGTTTGTCACGGGCGATATTCCCATTGATTTTGTTATCCCAGTATGCTTGATTGGAATTTGGGCGACGGTAGCATTTTGCGCATCCATGCCAGAAGCAACCATCCACAAACACTACGGCTTTCATATGAGGAAAAACGAAATCGGGTTTCCCGGCTAGCGCATAATTCCGTCTCCAGCCTTTTATGTGGGCACTGCGGAAAACCTGAATCATACGCAACTCAGTGCTCTTATTACCCTGTGATCGCACACGAGACATTACAGCAGAGCGTTTGTTGCGTAATGCATCATCCAACATATTCCAATCTCTAATCTCTAATCTCTAACTAGCTCTGCGACTACTCCGAAGTCCTGATCGCTCCAGCCATGTTGCATCGCCATGCGCAGAAGTTCATGCGCCAGCGCTGTGCTGGGCATCGAAATGCCGAGTTGATCCGCCGCGCGCAACGCGTAGGTCAGGTCCTTGTGCATCCAGCGCAATGCGAAGTGCGTGTCGGTGTGGTTGCGTTCGATAACCGCCTGCGCCTTCATCTTGACGACCGGGCTGGCGACCGCGCCAGTGGTGATCGTCTTGAGCACAGTGGGCATGTCCAGCCCAGCCTTCTCAGCAAAAGCAATCCCCTCGGCCAGCGCCGACACTTGTACGGCGACGATCATGTTGTTCACCAGTTTATAGATTGCGCCCGAGCCGGTCGGCCCGAAGTGAATGATGGTTGCCGCAAAGTGCGCGAGGGTTGGACGAATTTCCTCGAACACTTCGGGGGATGCGCCGACGTAAAGCGTCAACTGACCTGCAGCCGCGGCCACTTTGCTGCCCGCCATGGGCGCATCGACAAAGCGCGCGCCTGCTGTGGTTGCCAGTCCGGCCAGTTCGCGCACCCAGTCGAGCGATATCGTGGCGCACTCCAACGCGAGGGCGCCAGGGCGCATGCCGGCAAGCGCGCCGTTCTCGCCCAGCCACATCGCGCGCGAGGCTGCATCATCGCCGACCACGCTGATCACCATATCTGCGCCCGTGGCTGCAACCTTAGGTGTGTCGGCCCACGCCGCGCCTGCTGCGATCAACGCCTGCGCTTTCTGAACGGTGCGGTTGTAAACTGTCACCGCATGACCGGCTTTGAGCAGGTTGCTCGCGATTCCTCCACCCATGATGCCCAATCCGAGAACGGCAATATGCTGCATGCTTTCCTTCACTCCACTTTTCATATCAAGAATGCTCACAATATAAACGATAATTGTCAAAGAACCACAACATTATGAACCCAGCATTGGCAGCAGCGCTCAGCACTGAACAACGCGAGGTCTACAACGCCATCCGGGCGTATGCCGACCATCGCAATGTGGCCGTATATCTCGTCGGCGGCGCGGTGCGCGACTGGCTGATGGGCCATCCCGCCGGCGACCTCGACTTCACCGTTGAAGTCGACGCGATCGATTTTGCGCGCGGGCTGATGGAGGCGCATGGCGGACAGGTGACCGCGCACGAGCGGTTCCGCACCGCCACATGGCTATGGGTCGGACATCATACTGACTTCACCACGTCGCGCAGCGAAACCTACCCGCGCCCGGCGATGCTGCCGGTCGTCACGCCCGCGCCAATCGAACGCGACCTGTATCGGCGGGACTTCAGCATCAACGCGATGGCGTTACGCCTGCGCAATGATGTGCTGGTTGATCTGCACGATGGGCAGGGCGACCTGTCGCGCAAGGAGATCCGCGCGCTGCACGCGCGCAGCTTTACAGACGATCCTACGCGTATCCTGCGCGCGGCGCGCTATGCGGCAAGGTTCGGATTCAGCGTCGAGTCTGCGACGCGTGAGTGGATCGGTCACGGGCTGGCCTATCTAAAAGACCTCAGCGGCGAGCGCGTGAAATACGACCTTGAACTTATTTTTGGCATCCCGCAACCCGAGCGCGCACTCATCCTGTTGCGCGAGTGGGATGTGTTCAGGGCGTTCGGCATCTCTGTGCCAGAAGCGGAAGCGCTGCGCGCGCGCTTCGATGCGATACGGTTGCACCTGCGAATGTGGCACACTGCGACCATCAATCTGACGCGCGCGGAACTCATCCATGCCATTGGCTGGGGCGCGCTGATCTACAACCTCGGCCAGCTAAGCGCGCGGCGCTGGCTCGACCTGATCCCGCACACGGCGGAAGTGCGCGAGGCGCTCGTCTCACTCGGTGTGCTCAGCACGCTCAGCGCCACGCTCTTTGACGGCAAACCGAGCAGGCAGTCGGATATCCTGCGCCCGTTCAGCGGGCTCGCACTGCTGATCACATGGCTGTTCGACCACTCAGCATCGAAGCGCGCGGCGGCGTTCAGTGAGTGGCACGCCTGGCGCGGCATGCAACCCGTCACCACCGGCGATGATTTGAAGGCGCGCGGCGCGCGTCCGGGCCCGATCTATGGGAAACTGCTGGCATCCCTCAGGAATGCGTGGCTGGATGGCGAAGTGACATCGGCGGACGAGGAACGCGCGTTACTGGAGCGATTGCTTTCGCAGTGACGCGAGCGCTCCTTGCGAAGGCTGGGCTTGCCCATAACGAAATCAATCAACAACCCTTCGCAAGGTTGGACGCTCGTGAATCCATCCCTGCGAAGGGCAACCTGATGATGGCGATTTGTTCAAGCCCAACCTTCGCAGGGAAATGTGCTGATATGGTATACTCCCCTTCGCGCAAGCGCCAAGCCACGGCCCCATCGTCTAGTGGCCTAGGACGAAGCCCTCTCAAGGCTTAAACTCGGGTTCGAATCCCGATGGGGTCACTCACTTTCACCTAACACCCACTTCAGGTATGGCTGTATCCTTCTGACGTATGCAGATCCTGAAAGACATCTACCTCACCTCCGGCTTGCCCTACGGTTTTCACCCCAATGCGTATGCCGTCAAAGGGCCGCGCGGCGTTGTGTTGATCGACTGCGGTCTTGACGAGCGTGATCTTGCGACAATCGACGCTACCCTGCGCTACTGGGATCTCAGTGCGTTGCCTATCACGCACCTGCTGATCACACATGCTCATTTCGACCATACGGGCAACGCGCAGGCATTACGGGCGCGCGGGATTCTGACCGCTGCCGGGCCGGGCGATGCTGAGGGCATCGAACAAGGTGATGAGCGCGCGATCCCATATGCGTACGGTCGCGCGTTTCCCGCATGCGGCATCGACATACGCGTAACCGATGGCGATATCATCGACGCTGCGGGGCTGAGGTTCGAAATCATCCATGTGCCGGGGCACTCGACTGGGTGTGTGATCTACAAGCTTGTTCACGAAGGGCGCATTCTCCTGTTTACCGGCGATGTCGCGCACGTGGGCGAGACCAGCGACACAGCCCGATTAGGTTGGAACGGGGCTGTCGATTACGATCGCGCCGTTTACCTGCAATCGTTGCAACGCATCAGCAGGCTGGCTGCAGACGTGATCCTGGCCGGGCACTACCAGCCCTGTCTGCAGGATGGCTACAAGGTGTTGCAAAACGCCTATATGCGCGGGTTGATGGAGTTACGATAACAGCATGGAACGAGTAACACTGGGACGCACGGGACTGAGCGCCACGATCATCGGCCTGAGCAGCGTTTGAGACTTTGGTCTGATGAAAACAAGACCTTCTGTCTCGAACGAGGCGACTGATGCCCCTATGAATGACGGGCTCATACGGGTATAGTCATGCCATCAAGTGAGTTCGGTAATCAAACAACAGTTAGAGGCACAAAAAATGGCAAGTGTGAAAAATCCAACAACGTTTAGTGGTCGTGTCATCGATGATCCCAAGATTGCAAAGTTCCTGTTCTCCGATGTGCGCATGAGCTGGGTATGGCTCGTCATTCGCATCTGGTTGGGCTATCAGTGGATTGACGCCTCGTTGCACAAGATCACCAGCCCGGCGTGGGTCGGCGACGGCTCGGCGCTCAAAGGCTTCTGGATGGGTGCAGTCGCCGTTGACCCGGCAACTGGCAAAGGCCCGATCGCCTTCGGCTGGTATCGTGACTTCCTTAACACCCTGCTCAACGCCCAGGCATACACCTGGTTCGGCAAGCTTGTGGCTTATGGTGAGTTGCTGATCGGCATCGGTCTGGTCGTCGGCGCCTTCGTCGGTATTGCCGCCTTCTTCGGCGCGCTGATGAACTTCAACTTCCTGCTCGCCGGCACAGCCAGCACCAATGGCTTGTTCCTGTTCGCAGCCTTGCTCATCGTCATGGCCTGGAAGATAGCGGGCTACATCGGCGCCGACTACTTCCTGCTCCGCTTCGTCGGTGTGCCATGGAAAGCGCGTGAAGACGCGCCGGCGCCCGCAGTTAAGCCTGTAGCCGCCGCTGGAAAGTAACAATCCCCAACGACACCAGTTCAAACTCCCGGAGTCACGAAGACTCCGGGAGTTTTTTTGTCTTACTCTTCAAACAAACTCTCGCCGTGTGATAAGCGCGACGCAATCTGATAGGTCTGTCCTTGCGCGCGCATGGTTGGCGCGTGCGCGCCGAGATAACGGGCCGCGGCGACGAGCACATGCACATGCGCAGCATCCGGCGCGCCTTTGAGCAAGTCATATTGCTGGAACGCGGCCTCGACCGATTGGATGGTGTGGAAGTCGCGATCCTCGCGCAACAACAGCTTGCCCAGCATCGCCAGTAGCGGGATCGCGTCGCCGTCGCTGTACAGATACTTCGCCGTCAGTTCGCCGGCTTCGTTGACCTGCTGCTGGCGGTTGAGCAATGCGGGCAGTTCGGCCAGCACGGTCTCGGGACTCACGCGGCCATTTGGAACAGGCATGCGCGCGGCCGGCACGTTGAGAAAGCGGTCGAGGTAGATGCTCATCGCCGCGTCGAACGCGCCGCGCAACAGGTCCGGCGAGTCCACGCGCCGCAACCCCTGATGCACGGCGTTGGCAAATGTAAACGTGTGCAGCGCCGTATCCCAGTCGCCGAATTCGTTGCTGGTGTGAAAGCGAGCAATGCGCAGCGCTGCGGCATAGGCCACAATGCCCGCCAGGTCGGCCATGCTCGTGCCCTCGGCAAGAACCTCCAGCAGACCGTCGGCTATAGCCTGCGCATCTTCACCAAGCAGCACAGGCGCCAATCGCTCGCGCGCGTTCGTGACGTTCCCTGGCGTCGCCCGGCGTCCCTGCTCCAAAGTCTCGGATAGCTTCGCAAACGCATCTTCCAGGATGGCGATCAGGTCAATCGGGTTACGCCACGCGTTGGATTCCTCCATGCGGTTGGCATTGGTATAGCCATCGGCCAGGCTGGCGAGCACCGCCTCGGTGCGTTCCGAGTCCCACCCCGCGATATCGAGCGCTTGCAACGCCTTGTTAGTGAAATCGAGCGGATGGCCGGTCTGAATATAGCGGTGGTCAGTAGCAGCAGCAAAGAGCATGTCGGCCAGTTCTGGCTGTGTCGCGCCGGCGCGCACTGCCGACACGATACAGCGTTCAGCCCCTTCGCTGTCGCGCACTTCCACAAAGCGGCGGAACCAGCGCTTCAGTGTGACCACATCGGTCGCGGCGCCAGGCAGCGGATGCACCTGAAAGCGTGGCGGCATTCCGGCGCAATCACGCGCTACGGCCGACAGGCCGTGATAGAGCGCACGCGAACGATCTTCGGGCGCCAGCTTTGGCAGCAGCTTCATCATGCATGTCAGGATGGTCAGTCCCTGCCCCCAGCCAGACTGGCGCTGATGCGTCCCGAAGTCCAGCCCGATGCGGAAGGGTTCGATGGCGCTATCAACCGCGCCTCCGTCCAGCAGCGCGATCACGCTCTTGGCAATGACCAGTGAGATATTGCGTTCCAACCCATCGCGCAGGCGCGCGCGATGATGCGCGCGCATATCGGCGCGCGGCGTCACGTCCACCCACACCTCGTCGCCGCGCACCTCAGTGGGGAATGCGCGCACGTCGTCGGCCCACAGGTCGAAGGTGCCGCCGCTGGCCAGGTCGAAGCGGGCATGGTGCCAGTGACAGGTGAGAATGCCGTCCTTGACCGAGCCCTTTTGCAGCGGGAAGCCCAGATGCGGACAGCGATTGTCCACCGCGAACACCTTGCCGGCCTGGTAAAACACGGCCACATCGTTGCCACTGGCGTTGACCACCACGCAACAGCGGGTTTGCAACTCGCTCAATGTCCCCACACGCACAAACGTCTTCTCAACAACTGACTCGCTCATAACACAACCTCCAACACAACGAACATGCCGCGATGACGCTCGCACTCACTGGGTGTCCCGCAGCCTTGCTGTGTATGATAGTCGCAAGTGTGCGGCCTCGAAATGACAGCCAGCAGCTTAACGGAACGGCGCCGCATCGCGCAGGAGGGGAAGTTGTGCGTCGCGCGCGGAGAGTGTTGGAGCCGTGATCGGCCACTCGACCGCGATGTCGGGATCGTTCCACAGGATGCCGCGCTCGTGCGCCTGCGAGTATTCGTTAGTCACCTTGTAGGCGAAATCCGCCGTCTCGCTGAGGACGCAGAAACCGTGCGCAAACCCGGGCGGGACGTACAGCAGGCGCGGCTGTTCGGACGACAGCATCACACCGACCCACCGGGCGAACGTGGGCGAAGCGGGGCGGATGTCCACGGCCACATCAAACACCTCGCCCTGTGCGACAGTAACCAACTTGCCCTGCGCCTGTGGCGCCAGTTGATAGTGCAGACCGCGCAACACGCCGCGCGCGGAACGCGAGTAGTTGTCCTGCACAAAAGCCTCGGCGATGCCGTTGGCCATGAATTCCGAGCGTTTGTACGTCTCCATAAAGAAGCCGCGCGCATCACCGCTGCGGCGCGGCTCGATCAGAATCACGTCTGCGATGGCGAGAGGGGTAAACTGAAATGGCATAAGGTTGCTAGTTTACCGCGTAATGGCGGGCAGCAACAGCTCGCGCGCAACCACATCCCATGAAATCTGTTGCGCCAGCATGTATCCCGCATCGATCAACGCGGTCTTCTGCGCATCGGTGCGCGGCAGGCGCTGGGCAATCGCATCGGCCACGTCGCGGGCGGCTTTGTGCTCCACCACATCCCGCTCGGCCTGGCCGATCAACAGCGAGGTGGGCAGGTCAGGGCCGTTGCGCAACGCGCCGCTCCCAGCGCCATGAGGCAGCAACGACGCCGGGAGCGACGTGTAGTCGGCGACAATCACATTCAAGAACGCGCGCTTGCTCTCCTCCAACTCCTCGGGCAGCAGCCCGTCCTGATCGGTGAGCGCCAGGCGCGGCAACTCGCCCAGCTTGCGGCGCACAAACCCAAGACAGCCGCACACATTGCTTATGACGCAAAGCGCGCCCGATGGCAACGGCTCCAGTTGGGCGATGCCGAACGGCTCATAGATGCTCTGGCCAAACTCGACATCCGCCCCGTTGCGCAGGTCGTCGAAGGACATGTCGGCGGGCATCGTGTCGCCGCAACGGTCGCGGCTGAAACCGAACTGGTTGATCAACACAATGCGCGTTGCCTTGGCGCCGGCGTTGAAGGTGGAGATAGCCTGCCACAACGGCGTCTCAAGCGCGATCAGATCGGGCCAGCCTGCGCGGTGATCCCCCGGCCACCCATACTCGCGCGACATGCGCTGCGCCTCGGCGGCCGAACGTCCCTGCGGGATGATGGATGACAGGACAAACAGCACAGCGCTCTCGTTCAACGCCCACAGCATCGAATCGAGCTCCTCCATCACGCGGATGTCGCGCCAGAGTCCCTTGCTGATGACCATGCGCGTGACGTGCGAGAACACAAATGTCGGTGAAAATCCGACCAGCGTCTTTGCGTAAGCTTTTAGCTTGTCGCTCGCGGCGCGCGTTGTCTCGATGAAGACCTGGCGGCTGGGTGAGCCGTTGTAGGCCAGATCAATCTTCTTCCCGCGAAAGCGGTTGTCCACAAAGCGCAATTCGTCGACCACCAGATCGCCGACGGCCAGCACGTAGTCGCACAACGCGGCCGTGCGGGTCAAGGCGTGCTTGAAGAAATCGGACTGGTCGCCAAATACGTCGTCGATGCTCAAGGCGTTCTTCAGCGCATTACGCATCACGTTGTAGAAGCGCGTGTCGTGACCCGGATTGTTTTCAACCAATGCGCGCACCGTTGCCACTTCGTGCGCCACGTAGGCGCTCTTGTAGGCCCCATGGCGCGCGATATCCGCGGCGTACCACAGCGGCAGCCCCATGAACTCGTGGCAAATGATCACAGGCGGTTGCAGCGAGACGCGCGCGGGCTCGCTCTCGTCTTGCGTCTCCAGCACAGCGTCGAGCGCTTCGTAACCGGGTTGTGCGATCGCCATGTACAGGTTGAACTCGTACTCGTGCTCGTATCGAGCGCAGTCCAACTTGAAGCGCTCCCACACAAAGTATTTGAATTCGTTGAAGCGATTGTTGTTGATGTCGCCGGGGTCGACGAGGATGATCTCGTGCGCCGCGCCGCCAAACGAACGCGTGCCATAGAGCAGATGCACGTTCCAGTTCGCTTCGATGGCCTTGAACTTTTCGGCCAGCGCGGGCGGGCAGTCGACGACCTCGCCGACGGAGAAGTAGCGCACCTTGAGCTTGTTGCGCGCCGAGAACAGCCGCTCCATTTCGATCTTGTCGTGTGTGTTCATCGGCCCGACTGCCAGCGAGCGCTCTACCTGAGCCAGATAGCTGGGCGCGCTGAGCAGCCCGTCGAGAACGGCGCCGATGCCGCCCATCTTGAACTCCGCCTCATGTGTGGAATGGATTACGATCATAGGATTTGCTCGCTGGAACTCCTCTTCAGGTCAACAAACGTCCTGCCCTCCAGATAATCCGGGATCGTATGGATTCCGTTCACCTGCAGGAAACAGCGACCGGGATATTTCTTCCAACCTCGCGACAGGCCAACGCGCACATAGACCTTGCGGCGCCTGAGCATGGCCGTCAGTTCTGTGGCAATCTCGACAGGCTCGCGCCCGCCTGCCCGTAACTGGTCACAATAATAATGCCATGTCAGGTCTGTGATCTTGAGGGTGTACCAGTGTTCATCGTCCCTGAAGGTGATGCGATAGTCCCACACGCCCTCAAGCCCCTCGCGATACTCGACGCACTTGATAGCATGCGGTTGAATCGTGCCCAGCGACCGCTCACCCTGGCCCGCCAGAACGTAGTGGCCGGGATCCTCCAGAATCGGCTGGCCGAACAAGGCGGCCACCGTCTTGTACAGCGACCAACTCAGAACAGTCTCTATCTTTGCCTCCACGGCGTGGCGCGCGTAATGCAATGACCCCGGCGCATAGAGATGGTCTTCGGTATGCGGCGGATCGGACTGCGTCTCCTGCAGGTCGGCTTCGACTACGGCAAATGGGAACGCGATCGCTTTGTCGTTCTCGATCAGCGCTGCTTCACTGATGCCGGGGGGCGGCTGGACGAGCCGGATGCAGGCTTTCTTCGCGTCGTATCCTGCGATGCACACGTGTCCATGCTGCATGCGGGTCAGGTCGGTGATGACAAGTTGTGTGATCATAAATGGACGATAGTGAGATCGGGCCAGTGCGCGGCGAGCCGTTCAGCCGCCAGCCGGCGATGACAATGCGCGGGCGTTGCTTCACTGCACAACAGGCAGCACCTGGTCAGTAGAAACATAGTCGCATCGAGGGTTGCCGGGATATTGCGCTCATCCATCAACGCATCGAAGCGCTCGGCATAGCGCGCCCAGTTTTTGTCGGCGCGGTATTCGGACAGAATCTTCTTCGTGGGCGCAAGCTCGGGCAGATGCACATACTCGCATCCACCCGCCAGTTCACGCAACAGATACGGCAGGTCGTCCTGCTTGGCAAACCCGGAGAGCTGTCCGCCCGGATTGAGCCGAATATCGACCAGCCGCTTGACCCCGTTTGCGCGCAATTGGGTAAAGAACGACTCGGCGCGTCTCTGTGTAAATCCGATCGTATACAGTTGCATAGCGACCTGCTGATTAAAATAAACCGGGCTGTTCTGGCTGCGGCTTGTCATCCACCGAACCGCGCAACGAGGCCGCGCTGAAGACCGTCCCATCTCCACGGATGTGCCGCACAACAACCTCGGTCCGCTCTCTGAGCAGATAGCGGGCAATCAGGTGATGGCGATGACACTGCGCCGGGTCCTCTTCGCTGCACATGACCGCCGTAGTCTGCTCATCGGCCAGTTCGAGCAGCCGGTCGATCCCTTTGATAAACCACTCGCGCTTCATGACCGCCGGGTAATCCACTTCGTGCAGGTAATCCACCCCTTCACCAGGCATGACGCGCTTTTTATAACACCCCGGGTCGGACGGACGACCGCCCAGATACTTCCCCGCGAAGACATACTGAATGTTGTGTTCCGGCAGATCGTGTTCCAGCGACTCGCGATTGAACTGCGGATTGTAACGGCTGGCCGGCGCCGTGCGCACATCGGCAACCATCATCACCCCGTTGGCGTCAAGCAATTGCGCCAACGCTTCGAAGCTATGATTGCTATGCCCGATGGTGAAAAGTTGCATACGGTTAATTCTACTCAAAGCGGCGTGTCGCGCCGGTGTGGACGATGCTCAATCAGCCCGGCCGAGTATCTCGTCGACGGGTAGTTCGATCACGGGCAGCGTGGGGGATGTGATCACATCGCCGTACTCCAGCCGTCGCAGGTTCAGGTAGTGACCATTGCGCGGAAGCGTGTATTGTTCGATAACCTGGCTGGACACATCCACCAGCCATGCTTCTGCGATACCCGCCTCGGCATAGCGCGGCATCTTCTCATCCCGGTCGTAATCCGTCGATGTGTCCGCGACCTCGACGACGATGAAGACGTCAGTGGCATACGGGTGTTCAGTGGCGTAATAGTCGGCGCGTGACCGCAACACCGCAATGTCCGGTTGCGGCTCGGAGTAATCGCTCAACCGGACGGGATCCTGCACACTGACAATCGCACTCTCCGCCAGCAGACGGGTGAAAAGCATGTTAAGTCGTTTTACGATGGCTGCATGGAGCGGACCAATGGGGGTCATTGCGCGCACCTCGCCGCCGATCAATTCCACGCGGTCATCCTCCGCAAGTATGCCGCTCTCGCGCATACGCGAATACTCAGATGTGTTGAAAAGTCGGCGAGCAATTTGGATAGTCATTGAGTCATTACTATTGTACCGACAAAGCTCGTTCTACTTTCGGTCCTAAACTCAAAAACTACCTCAACATCATCAGGCTGCTCAGCGGCACGCACACGATGCGCGGGTCGGTGACGGTGGCTTCGTCGCTCTGGGTCACCAGAATGCCAAAC